>Ga0214471_10002085_pt1 | contig 15741 bp, 18 predicted proteins | sample RVTome_5_FD_207665 | JGI IMG/M metagenome (GOLD analysis project Ga0214471, IMG submission 207665) | Soil microbial communities from uranium-contaminated site in the Upper Colorado River Basin, Wyoming, United States - RVT142D155 | ecosystem: Environmental > Terrestrial > Soil > Contaminated >... | reverse complement strand
TTATTCATACCTATGATTACAATGGTTGTATTTGCCATTTTAAGTTTTTGTGTTACTGGATTCTCTTTAGCTAATTTAGGCGCTCAATATAATAAATATACCCGTGGGTTCGTTACAACAGTTGGTATATTGACTGGATCATTTTGCGGTATATTTTTCCTAATATGTTTTGCTTGTCTTGTAATTTTGACTGTGTTATGTGGCTTAGCCGCATATGCATGGTGGTTATCAGATTGGATTCGTATTCTGAGTGATGATCTGGATGATGCCAATGGTCATAAATTAGCTCCATGGTAAAACCCATTAAAATTGATTTTTTTATTATCTAAGCAAAATAGACTATTATAATGTTATATTTAACTCCATGGCCGATTCAAAGCTCCAAAAAGTAAAACTAATTGCTGGACGAAGTAATCCAGAGCTTGCTGACTTGATGGCAACAAAATTAGGTATTCCTTTAGTCCAAACAGCTATCAAGGATTTTGGTAATACAGAACTTGGGATTGAGATTAGAGAAAATATTCGCGGATACCATGTTTATATTATTCAAACAGGTGGATGTCATCAAGGTAGATCGATTAATGATCATTTAATTGAACTTTTAAATCTTATTCATGCGTGTAAATTGTCAAATGCAAAAACAATTAATATTATTATGCCGTGTTATGCTTATGCAAGATCGGATAAAAAATTAGCCCGAGAATCAATTATGGGCTCTTGTTTAGCAACAATCCTTCAATCACTTGGTGTTAATCGCATTGTTGCGATGGATTTACATGCTGGTCAAATTCAAGGATTTTTCCAAGGGGCATTTGATAATCTTTATGCTATTAATTTGCATATTGATAATCTTAAAAAAACAATATTCAAAAATATGACACCGGATGAAATTAATAATAAGTATATTCTTGTTTCTCCAGATGTTGGTGCCATTAAAAGGATTGAATCTTATGCTAAGAAATTAGGTATGAGATATGTGGTTATGCATAAACACAGAGATTATGACAAACCAGGGACTGTCCTTAATTCTATTTTAATAGGTGACCATGATTCTGTTAAAGGTAAAACCGCAATTATTATTGATGATATATTTGATTCTTTTGGTACACTTAATGCTGCTGTTAATGAATTAAAAACCTATGATATTAAGAGTGTTATTGCCATTGCCACACATGGGGTTTTTAGTGGCGATGCGTTTAATAAAATTAATTCAAATAATCTCATTGAAAAAGTGATTGTGACAAATACTCTTCCACAAAAAGATAATTTACAAAAATCAGTTAAACTAGAATGTGTGAACATTTCTGATTTACTGGCCGAAGTTGTGAAACGATTGACGGTCGGTGGGAGTGTATCCGAACTGTTCAGTTAATTGAACAGTTTCACTTAATTTCCTTCGGAAATCTCACTTACGTTCGGCTTCGCATTCGCTTTGCTCATTTCGCTTACGCTCAGCTCATTTCATTCGCGCTCACGATGTTCGCAAAATATCCCTAATGTTCGGCTTCGCATTCACTTCAATGCCATTCACTTAAGAAAATTGTTTAATATACATACTTAGTCAATCGTTTGGTATGAATATCCAGGCTATGGTTATAAAGTATGAGATTATGTGATTGTTTTCAAAATACGACAACCATTATAAGAAAGCCATACTATAAGTATGAAATAATATAATTATTTATTTATTTTAATTACCTTCATATGATGCATTACTTTTATTCCATAGCCGGGAAATACAATATAACGATGGTATCCAGTAAATGCGCTGTTATTAAAAATTACAAAAGTATATGTATATATCGATTATTTTAAGTGAACGGCATTGTACGAGAAGCGAGTGTGAGTAAAACGAACTATAGTTATATAATTTTCTTTAGTTTATTTATATGACAGATACTATAAAAAATATACTTGATCAAATTGCTCCCTTGCAATCAAGATCAGAATTAACTCATAATTTAACTATTATAATTAACCCGGAAAAGAAAAAGGATGACGATGCAATAAAAAAACAACAGGATGCTGCTATCCGAAAACAGCAAGAGGAATCTGAAAGAAAGGCTAAAGAAGAAGCTGACCTAAAAGCTAAACAAGAACAAGAGAAAAAAGTGAAAGAAGCCACTCAGAAGCAAGAAGAAACAAAACTGACACAAGATCGTATTAAGAATGAGATTGAAGGAATAATGAAATTATTCAAAAATGAGAAAAATCGCCCTTCCCTTTTTATAGGCCAAAAGAGTCTAAGTGAAAGTTGGACAAATAAACCAGATGATGTAAAAAGAAAATATGCTGAAATTTTTAAGACACATGTTTTAATCGATAAAGGAAATGCAAAATCAATTGCGGATTATGGCAATTATTATATAGAATTATTAAAAACAATCAAAGGATATGACACAAACCAAGAATTATTTAAAGAGGCATTTAGTGAAATCGAAAGCTTTAAAAATACACATAAATGGTACAAAATTGATAAAAACGGGAATCTTGTATGTAATGCATCTGAACCTATTAGTGGTCAAACAGGATTTGATGAATTCAAGGATTGTTTTAAAGCATTGAAAGCAGCAGCAAAACCGGCAGCAAAACCAGCGCCATCACAAGCAGTACTTGAAAAATCTGAACAAGATGTCGCAAATGAAATTAAAGAAATAATGGATAAATTTAATGCTGGAAAAAATACAACTGAAATTACAAATCCAGACTCAAAATTCGGCGATTTATATTATCAAGATCCTGTTGATACGAAATATTATGCTAACACAATCGCAAATTATGGGGATTATTTTATAAAATTATTAAAAAAAAATCCAAATTATACCAAATACCCTAACTTATTTAGCAGTCATGAAATTGATATAAACCAATACATGAATACATATAAATGGGTTAATGTTGGAAAAGATGGTCGTAAATGTTTAGCCCATAAGCCTCATCCAAATCAAGTACCTTATGATATTTATGAGAACTGTATGAATCCAGGACCAACAGCAGTAATGGCAACAAAACCGGCAGATGGAAAACAAGAAATGATAAGAGAAAAAATTAAAAAAAGAATGGATAGATTTGCAAAGAGTAATAAAACACTTTTTATAGGTGAAAAGTCTTATGGAACAAAATTAGAAGAAGACTTAAGAAAGAAAGGTATAACACTATCACCAGATCAAAAAAAAATATATGATGATCTTCATAGTAAGCATATTTATACGAAGGATAACAAACCTACGGGTTTTGCTAAATCGATTAGAGATTTTGGAGATTATTATTTAGGTATGTTACATGCCATTCCAGGATACGATACAAATAAAAATTTGTTTACCGAAGCAGAAGCAATTATTAATACATTTAAAACAACCGCTAGATGGTATATTGATGATGATAAATGTGTTGTTGCTTTACCATCTAGTCGTCCAGGCGAATCACAATTTGATGAAAGAACAGCATGTTTGAAGGCAAAACCAAAAGTAGCAAAACCGGCACATCCATCAGCGAAACAGGCCGTAGCAAAATCAACAAGTAAATGGGGTGTTGAAAAAACACAAGTGGAATTAAAACCAGAAGAAGAAGCTGAGATTAAAAATATAATTACAACTTTAATTGAAAATTGGAGCCCACTATTGCGGGATATGGCGAATGAATATAAGTATTATAAATCTTTCGTATTTAATCGTGATACTTTGAATAAAATTAGAAATAATGCATTTGAATGTGAAAATTTAATAGCAAAGAATAATAAGTTCGAAAAAGATCATATGTATCATATTCAAGATATTCTCTGTAGAAATATTGCATCATATTTAACAGTAATACAAAATTTACAACCGATCCTTAATAAGATCCATCTTGGTCAAGAGTTATCACTGGATGAATTTAATACTGTTACGGAATATAAAACATTATGGGAAAATATACTTCAAAATAAATTTACAAAAATGATAATAGATAAAATTAATGAATCATTTAACTATATTAATAATATTAATAATCAAATTTTATATGTGATGATCTCGACTCCTAATAAAGAACAGAGGACAATACCGGATGAAAAAACACGAAGAGAAAAACAAATTATTACATATAAATATAATAAGACAGATACTGATCGGTTTAATATAAAATTTAATTATGACAATAGCAAAATTAAGGCAATTAAGACGGGTGAATCAGAGCTTCAAGAATCTACAGTTAAACCAGAGCTTCATCAAGAATCTACAGTTAAACCAGCGGTTAAAATTATCGAGCAACCAAAATTACAATTAAAAAGGAATACAAAAGAAGATTTGTATGGTTCTATTCCGGAGATTATAAAAACAGGAATGGAAGATTTACATGACCAATATAAAAAACTAACTTCTTCAAACCTGGAAGAGACAAAACAAAACCAAGTACTAGCAGTGATACTAAATGCAATAAAAACCAGTCTAAGCAAGAATTATACTTATTATGAAAATGGTACACGAAAGCAAATGAATGTATATGAACTTACAAACTTAAATAAACAAGATATTGAATCTATATTAGGTACATCAGATGTGTCTATCCCTGAATATAAAATTAATAATGATAAAGCTAAAATTAATAGATTATTTGAAATTTTAGTTAATATTCAAAAAAAATAAATTGATAAATCAAATTATAAACAAAAATAACCTAAATATATAATATGGACAATAATAATTTACAAACCATTGAAGAAGAAATGGCGGAATATGTACAGAAATCCATAGAACAAATAAGCGGTGGATTTACATTTTTTGAATTTATAAATACCTTTGATATTTTTGAATATACAGTTTCAACATTGATTGGTATTGCATTGGCGACCATTGTAAGAGAAATTACTCCGGATATTTTATTTCCAATTATCAAAAGAATATTTTTTAAAGATGCACTAGATACAATTGAAATTTATGGGGCGAAATTTGATTTGCGAAAGATTATTTCCGATGTTATTTTTTTGATTGTGTTTGTTACAAGTATTTATCTTTTCTTCAGATTATTTTTCAAAGAAACAATTAATCAAGTTATTAAACAAAATAAAGAGCAATATCATCAAAACATATTAATTGAACTTCAAAAAATACAATTATTGAAAGAAAATAATGAACTCATGAAGAAATATTTTGGAAGATAATAATAAAATCTATTTATCATATATATGAATAGTTTTTATAAAAATAAATATAAAAAGTATAAGCAAAAATATATAATATTAAAAGGTGGTAAGGATGAATTTCATAATATGGAATTTCCTTATTATTATTTATATTATGATCTAACACATGATAAATTTAATGAATTAGTGAAAAATAATAAAGTAAAAATTGCCGATCGAATACCGGATGAAATGAAAAAAATATATCATGGAAACTTGGAGAAATTTAAAGATAAATATTTATTGATTGAAATCAATTGGCATACAACAAAAGAATTAGATGAAATGAGTAGTTATTTTACTGAACCATGTAGAATTAAATGTAATACTAAAGATAATATATCTCCATATGAATATTGGAACGAAAATAAAACTCGATTATTAAATTCTAGTGAGAAAATAGCAGAAAATAAAATAGAATACATAAGAACTAAGATATATGAAGAAAATCCTTATTGTACAACATTTAAAATATCAGCTGCATTGATAATTTTAAAACTATTTAATGCAAAAAAATGGTTAGATATATCTGCTGGTTGGGGTGACCGATTACTATCTGCCATCGGACATGGGGTTGATTTATATTGTGGTGTAGATCCAAATCCGTGTCTGCATCCTTATTACCAAAAAATAATAGATAAATTAGTACAAGAAAATGAAAAACATAAATATATTCTCATTAAGGATGGATTTGAAACTGCCAATTTACCAGATAAGAAATTCGATTTAGTGTTTTCAAGTCCACCATTTTTCGATGTTGAAGAATATTCTGGAGAGGAAAAAGATTCTTTTGAAAAATATAAGAAAGGTGAAGATTGGTATAATAAATTTTTATTTCCATCGATTAAAAAAGCATATACACATTTAGAAGAAAATGGTCATATGGTATTGTATATTGGAGAAGGCAAAACATATAAATATACAAATCAAATGTTAACTGATGTTAACAAATTCATGAAATATTTAGGAAAAATATATTATTATTATGATGATAAATTCATTCCAAGAAGATTCTTTGTTTGGCAAAAAAAATGATTTTTAAATTATCAAGTATATTGATTTAATTAAAATCAATGTATAAACAATGTTTTTCATTTACATTTTACGCTGTACCGGAAACCGATTCTATATCGGTCGAACAGTTAATCCCAAAAGAAGATTAAACCAACATTTTAATGGTAAAGGTTCTAGATGGACTAAATTATACCAACCAAAAGAAGTCATTAAAGTTCATAAAACAAATGATATATTTGCGGAAGATAAATTTACATTAGAATATATGAGAAAATGTGGTATCCAGAATGTGCGAGGTGGATCATTCACGAGTCCTGTATTACAAATGTCAGAAATTAATATTGTTCAAAAAATGCTAAGGACGGCAACTGGGAAAAGTTATTATTGTAAATATCTTTTACCAAATGATTATCCCGAAAATCACTACAAGAATTGGACAAAAGAAGAAGACAATATTATAATAGAAGAATGGAAAAAACATAACTCTATTGATAAGATTGCCAAATTACTTAAGCGATCAAATAATGCGGTTTACGCAAGACTTTTTGATAAACTTATCGATGACAGAAATGGAAAATAAACAAAAGTGTGACCGACACATAAAAGTCCACAACCTACTACCAATACTGAATAGAAAGGTAGTAAGTCGAAAAGCCGGTCGGCCCATTGATGGCGCGAACGATCGTGAAAGTCTTGTCAGAAGGCCAGTCCGCCTTGCGACATATTTCCTTGGCAGCTTCCACCTCTCGTTGAATAAGTGCCTCGTGATCGATCTCGGTGGTGGTAACTGTCACATGAGCGAGACGAACCACGCCTTCCGGAGCACTACCGCGGACCGCCACACGAATCTCTGCAGGAGCGGCATCTTTCAGTGTTGGAATGAAAGTCGCCTTAGTTGTGTTTTCTTGGATCCGTTGTTGACGGTCGGCTTCTTCTTGGACACGACGAGTGGCTTCTTGGACACGACGAACAGCTTCTTCTTCTTGGACCTGAGTCCATGTCTCGACTCTGCTTAGAGCCCGAATCCGTCGTAAAGCGGCAGCATGAACAAGATCGGTCATTGAGAATGGTTGTGGGAAAGAAGGGGAAAGAGACAATATTGAGACCCAAAATAAAGGATTATTCAGTCATTTGTAATTTCAATTTTTTGGTATAAAAAAATGAATATATAAAAGTATATTAATAAATAAATATATACTTAATCAGTTAAATGTTAGATTTCAAATTATTAGACATACAATTAGGCGGTGACTATTCTTATCTTAATTCTTTAATAGATCATTATATACAGAATAAGAAATTTCATTTATCATTGGTTGAAAGTAAGAAACATCTTGATTATACTGTCTTATACATTGTTAAAAAACATCCGGAAATAATGGAACCAATGAGTAAACTATATGATCAACATGTGGGCACCAGTGCCCCGTGTCTTTATAGTGATTATACCGAACAATTAATTTATCAATTTCAATTAGCAGTTCCAGATTTAGAAAATAGATGGTTCAGAGATATACCTCGATTAATAGAAATATTAATAGTATTCATCTTTCTACAAATACCAAAATGTATTCAGATAATTAATATATCACCAGTGTATAAAAAAAATAATATAATATCAAGGGATGGTATGTGTTATTTATCATTTGTTCATGAAATGAAGAAATATTATAATTCCCAAGTTCAGTATAGTTCACTAATCTATTTCAAAACTGAAATTAGAAATGAATTACATAATTATGGTATAATTTGCAATATATCAAATGACGGATATATAATGTTTCAATGTACTTATTCTCAATCAGTTGAAAAAATTGAACAGATCGTCAATGTATTAAATCAATTAGGTTATAAATTCTTTCATTAATCATTTCTATGATTTTTTTATTACTATAGTATAATGATTATAATTGATGATAAAATTATAATTCTTATGAATCCGAAATGTGGGACGACATCAATCCACAAAGTTTTCAATAATAAAAAATTCAATATTACTTTTAGATCATCAAGAAGAATTGAACAGTGTGCATTAAAATATAATGCACCTTTATATAATCATGGTAATTTAAAGTCGGTAGAATACTATTGTAAATTTCATAAAAAAAATATTAAAGATTACTATATTATTTCTCTGATTCGAAATCCTTACAAACGATATTTATCCTGGTATGAATATTCACAGAAAAAGAATGAAGGTCAATATACATTTACTAATTTTATAACATATGATCATTTAAAACAATTTAATTATGATAATTTTTGTCAAATTGTTGGGAAAAAGGTTGATAAGGTAATTGATATTAAAAACTTTAAAGAATTCTGGAATAAAATAATTGTTCCAAAATTTAAAGTACCATTCATAAATAATATTCCACGAGATAATCAAGGGTCGGGTACTTATGAAAAAAAATATAAATTTACAGATATTTTGGTAAAACAAATAAATCAAATATTTTATAATGATTTTAAAGAGGGAATGTATCCAATTTTAAACAATGCTAATCAAGTTAATGAATTTTGCAAATGCTAATTATTTTATTGAAAAATATTTTCTCACCTATATATTGTCACATACCATGGAAAAGTATAATAAAATTCATTATTTATAATCTACATATAGTATATACTAATGGATTTTCAGACTGTCAAAACATGCTTTGAAAAGTATACAAGCTATTTACAAAATCATGAAGGGATTAATCTTCCAGAAGGTGTCTTTATTGAATCGATGACAATACATGAGATTGATGTCCATGCACAAATTTTATTCATGGATTATGTTTTAAAATGTGAAGATAAAGTCAATCAATTTAGCGTCTCATGTACATTGTATAAACATGTTAACAGTTTAATCCGTCAATATATGCAAGATCAAAATCAAAAACAAACAGATAATCTCAAAGAACAATTATATAAATTAGAAGATGAAAACAAACAATTAAAAAACATTCTAACACCATCACCAACTCAGTCAGAAACTAAATTAAGTAACAATATAAAAATAGTGAAAGAGAACATTAAGACTGAGCCTAAAGATAAATCTAGAGGATGGTTCTACTAACGGCCGTTGGCCGTCTCACTAACGTTCGGCTTCGCAATTACTTCCTTCGGAAGTCTCACTAACGTTCGGCTTTGCATTACTTCCTTCGGAAGTCTCACTAACGTTCGATGAGCTTTGCTCATGCTCGCTTCGCTCGGCAAGCAGAGCTTGCGATGGTGTTTTTTATGATTTTTATATTATAGTTAGTTAACTATAGTATACGCGTGTCCGTTTTAAAGTGAAAAGTAAAGAAGGCTTTGTTGGTATTGTTATAACCAGAATGGCCATACATTAAAAAGAAAGAAATTGCCATTAAAAACAAAAAATAAAACCTTATTCGCGAACGTAGTGAGCAAGTGAGTGTCAACTCACTGTGGGCATAAGCCCACTACTTGCGCAGCAAGTTACTCACGTAGTGAGTGTGAGCTTGCTCACTGAGCGTATGCGAAACAAAGCCGTTGGGCTTTGTTAGGCTTTGTTAGGCTTTGTTATGTTTAATATAGTGCATTGTATTTCATTAATGTCTGACTAAGTTTCTTTTTCGATATACGTTGAATATTCTCGAGATATTTAATTTGTTTTTCTTGTTGTTCATGATTAAGTTTATTATTAATCACTTTCATCATATCTTTATCATCTTTATATTTTTTATAACAAACATTCTTAATATCTTCATTTAAAAAGAGTGGGTGATTTCTATTAATATGTCTAATATTTTTAACATCTTCTTTATTCAATAAATATTTTTTAGCAATGTTTCTAAAAGATATTAATACACCTGCTTCATTTTCGCATTCCGAACAAACATATAAATCAGTTGCACAAATTTCATCAATATCATAATAACAATTATCACACATGTTATTATCATATATCTGTTTTTTTTTAAATATATTCGAAAAGTTGAAAGGTAAAATCTATAAATTAATTTCTAACATAAATAAAACTAATCTCATGAATATTCAAACCAATATTAGCGATGTAATTTTGGAATCTCCTATTATTAATGCATCCGGTGTATGGTGTACATCATATGATCAACTAGTCGATATTAATAATAATCCCTCATTTGGTGCGGTTGTTTCAAAAAGTTGTACTCTTCATCAACGTAAAGGCAATGAACCGCCAAAATATTATGCTGAGGATGATATATCAATAAATTCAAATGGTTTAGAAAACAACGGAATAGAATATTATATAGAAATGCAACAGTATATGACAAAACCCTATTTTATTTCGATTGCCGGATTTCATTACAAAGATAGAATTGAAATGATTCAGAAGGCAAAAAATCATTTGATTGAATTAAATTTATCATGTCCAAATGTTTGTGTTCGACCGATTGTATATGATCCAGAAAGATTAGATGATTTTTTGAAATATATGTTTGATACATGTCAGCCAAAGTTCTTAGGTTTAAAATTACCACCTTATTTCATTCCGGGAGATCATGAGAAAATTGCAAATGTAATTAAAAAATATCCAATTAAATTTATCACGTGTATTAATTCTATTCCGGATGGTTGTATTATTAAAGATAATAGGTTGGTTATTGGTCCCAATGATGGATATGGTGGTTTAGGAGGAGGATCATTAATGAAGGCTATTGGAATGGCCAATGTGAGAAAATTTAAAACATTATTACCAGAGATGGATATTATTGGTTGTGGTGGTATATCGACTGGGCAGGATGTATTTGATTATCTTTTGATTGGAGCATCGGCTGTTCAAATTGGCACCGTATTACATGAGAAAGGTCCAGAGTACATTAACCATATTTTAGAAGAATTTAAAGATGTTATGAAAAAGAATAATATAGCACATATTATACATAAAAAAATTAATTAAATGATATAAAGGAATAATGCTTCATATGATTATTAAAAATACACATGTCACAAATTAGCGGAGTACCATATGTTGAACCAGATGATTTTGATTACGTCGTAGGCAAGGCTCGTGATTTTTTCAGAAGCCGTGGTTATAAAGAATGTCATTTACAAAATTTACTCACAATATTGGCCGCATGCGAAGATCCTAGTACGGTTGCTACTTTCGAATATGTCGGTAATGTTTATCCTCTTCCACAAACAAATCAGATCATTATGGTTTAAATAAACCCATTCAAAGAGGTCTGAGTAAACATAAAAGTGTTTGCTAGTCAGTTTTAAAACTGGCGACATATCCAAATTGCTGGAACTTCCTTAAACTTTCAGGGATATAAAACCATCTAATCTTATATAGACTTGTATGGTTTTTGGTTCAAAATCTCTGGGATTAAAAGTATATAAATTTTAACAGGATTATATACTTTTTTATCCCATAACAAAGTTAACATTTAAAATGTTAATGGTATCAGGGTAACTTGATAAGTGTGTGAAATATGAAAGATTGGATAATCAGCAGCCAAGCTTCTATTCAGAAGAAGGTTCAGAGACTAGATGGATATGGGCTGTTATTATAATGGCTTAAGGTATAGTCCAGTCCCACCTTAGAAGGTGTTATAGTGTAGTAACTATAAAGACAATGATCTTAGAAATAAATTTCTAGGTTAGTCTGGTAGTAACGGTCACTTGAAGTATCATTAATGAGAAATCCAGAACGTTATAGTAAATTATTTTGCTTAACAACTAGCTATCGAGCCGAACCAAATCCAGTTCCTGGGCGCCATGATCTAATTTTTCCAATGTTTGAATTCGAATCAAAAGGAACCATGGAAGATTTAATGGATACACATGAGTCTCTCTTGCGATTCCTTGGATTTAGAGGTGAATTCCCAAGATTCGATTATGAAGATTTATGTAAAAAATACAATACAGATGAATTAACTCATGAGCATGAATTGAAATTAGAAGAAGAATATGGTCCAGTTGTTTTCATCAAAAATTTCCCATCACGAACCAGTCCATTCTTTAATATGAAAGGATGTTCTGATAATAAAGATCTTTTCCGTAAAGTAGATGTCATTGTTGGTGGAATGGAGACAATTGGTTCAGCGGAAAGGGAAACTGATGTTACAACAATGCGCAAAAACTTTTATGCCATTAGCGATGGCCAATATCATAAAATGTTATTTTCACGATTTGGTCGCGAACGAGTTGAAAAAGAACTTGATGAATTCCTAAATCTTAAATTTTTTAATCGATTTGGTGCAGGTATGGGTCTGACTCGTTTGATTAAGGCAATGAGAAAATATAATCTTATTCCAACTTCCCTTTAATTTATTTATAAAAAAAGTAATTTTCTATTATTTCTAATGAAAAATTTCGGATGTACAATATGGACATTCATGATCAGAATCGTAATCAGAATCGGATCTACTATAATAACAATCTGAATCTGAATCATAATAAAGATCCCAGTAAGATTTTCCACTTAAATTATCAAGCTGTGATTGGAATGATTGGTCTACTTTGTCTTTATAACATTTAGAACATATATTTTCATATTCTTGATCATCAATTTTGCACTCTGGAATTATTTTACGAATAGTTTCATCAATATTACACAAAGTACATTTGGAAGGTAATTTACTTGTTTCATTATTTGCATTCATTAAATTATTTTTCAAGATTCTTTGTTGTTTAAATTTTTTGCTTTGTTGTTTTTGTTTATGTTTTCTCACCTGTTTTTCTTTCAATTTATTTTCCTTTTTTTGATCATGGTCGTGTATTGTTTTTTTTATATTATAATACATATTATTATTTATTAGTCTTTGTCTTCTATTTAAAGATTGATTTTTAACTTTTGATTTACCAACGATCACAATATAAACCGATTCATGATTGTCTTCTTTAGGATTAATAGCAAAATTAATTTCAAGATCATTGATTTGTTCCGTGTATGGGGAAATATCTGTCATAGGTATATTATTTAATTGTTTTGATTCAGTTTGATTAAATTTTAGAATATATATATTATCCATTGGGACTGCCACTCCATTTAGTGCAATATCTTTCCAAGTTGAACCCGTGGTGATTTTCTTTGTTCGATAAAATAAACATCCATTTTCATCAAATTCATAATTATCATTGGGATCTGATAATTTAGACGGATATTTAGAACAAACTACGTTCATTGAACAATAGAAATAATTTTAATTAAAGCTATTGATAAAATAACACATTTAATTTTCAATTTTTCTTAAAAAAGTCAGGAATAAAAAAAATCAATACCAATCATCGTCCGAATCGGAGTCATCAAAGCGACCAGCACAATAACCATTGTCTGAATCGGAATCCGAATCATCACTGTATTGCGCCAAATCCTTCGCATGCTCTACACGACAAGGACAACGGAAATCAACTGGGCACCAATAGTCGTCATCTGAATCCGAATCAGAATCTAACCAATAACCAGACATTTGAGCGGCATACTGGACAACCCGGCGCGACGAACAGCAATGATTATGACATACTGATAATGTCCAGCCACCAAATCCATCGTCATCACTATCGTAATTGACAGGATCGAGCTCTAATCCGCAATCAATGCAGAACTCGACATCAGAATCATCATCGAGAAGTCCAGTACCGAAAGAATCGTTGTCAGCAGTCTTGACATCTCGATCATAAGCAACTGGGTCCTGGCCACCGCGATGATGATGTACGCGACGACGAGTTGCTGATACCAAATGACATTGTTGCGAACGGGGAGTATGAAAGTGCGGTTGAGGATAGAACCTGTCAAATCCATCATTGCGAAAATAGTCCTCATCATTGTCGTCAAACTCGTCATCTGTGTCACCGTCAAACTCGTCATCTGTGTCGCCGTCAAACTCGTCATCTGTGTCGCCGTCAAACTCGTCATCTGTGTCGGCGTCAAATTTGACGCCTGTGTCGTCAAACTTGTATGTCATTACGGAGTTTGTTGGAACGGGATCATGTGGCCGGAATCCTTGAAGATGTTGCGACCAATTGACCGCATAAAACCTCAGAATACCGTCAGAATCTGAGTAAACTTGACCAAACCGAGGGTCATGTGTAATTGTTAAAAAGGCATCCATTGTTAGCAATTAAACAATGGAAGAAAGGTCAGGAAGTGTCATCAGGGTCCAATTTAACGGATATAACAATGATTTATATATTCAATTTTTTCAGTTCATAAGAAACAGCAATGGTATTTTTTTTTGATTGAGCCACTGTCATTTCTAATTTTTTAATAATTTGATCTTTTTCATCGAATACTTGTTTGGGTTGTTTGGGTTGTTTGTATGATTTTACTTTTATCTGTTGATATATCTTTTGGGCTTCTTGTTGTAAAGATAATGGTATATCTAAAATAAGTTGATGAACATTATCATAATTGCTTTTGACATATTTTTCTAATGCATCATGCTTGGCCTCTTTTCGAATCATTTCTTCATCATCATCGGTCCATCGATAATATCCTTTATATTCTCTCATTTCCCTCATCTCTTCGCCGCGTAGTCTATATAAAATATCACTATAATTTGTTTTTTCATAAAAAAATTTCATTTCACTCATGATGTCACCAATTTGTTCAACTGTAAATCCGGACTTTTCACCAAGTTCGATATATCTTTCACATATCGTGGAATCTGATCTGATGCCAGGTAATCCTATTTGCTTCAAATAATTATTCAGTTTATCATATCGATATTTCCTATTTTCTGAACATTTGTTCTCTCTTTCTTCTCTTCTATTTTTTCTTTTGTTGACAACTATTTTTCTTGCTTCTGTACTACCATATTTTTTCTTACTAATTCGATGAAGATCTTTTTTCAAAAATAAATAGGTTAAATAACTACCTTTATATTGAATATGTCGAATATTTACTATATCAGTTTTACTTAATGCATATTTTTTCATACCTTTTGACTGTGTAATTAATACATTTTTTTGTTTGCATTCTTTGCATATTTGTAGGTTGTTAGTATAGATTGTATGTTTATCATAATTGCAATAATCGCACATAAAATAAATAATAATATATATATATATTATTAATTTTTTAAATATTTTTTATGAACCAATAATAACATATCTTATGGCAATACCATATTTCCAAGACAAATATTTGATATCATCGTCTTGTAAAATATCTTTAATTATTTCTTCATGATCAGTTGGATTATTATTAACTATTTTTGTAATAATTTCATCAAAAAGATTATTTATATTTTCCCTTTTTGACATATAAACTTTAATAGGATCCACATTTCTCAAAGTTAATATTACTGGTAATTTTGTATTATTCGACTTGACTGGAATTTCTCTAGTAGTTTCAATTTCAACAATATCAACAAATTGGACAAGCTTTATACCTTGTTCCGCAATAACATAATATCCAGCTTCAAATATTTGTAATTTATTATTTGTTTGTACAATAGCAAATTCACCTTGTGGAATATGGAAAGCTAATGCTCTAGTTGATCCTTCATGTTTAAACTCATATTCATTTCTTTCTAATGTTTTTAAATCAAGAACTTTATCCACCAAAGTCCATGGTTCTAATAACACATATTGACAAGGACCGTAGCATATTTTTGCTTCTGTCATATTAG
>Ga0214471_10002083_pt1 | contig 15747 bp, 13 predicted proteins | sample RVTome_5_FD_207665 | JGI IMG/M metagenome (GOLD analysis project Ga0214471, IMG submission 207665) | Soil microbial communities from uranium-contaminated site in the Upper Colorado River Basin, Wyoming, United States - RVT142D155 | ecosystem: Environmental > Terrestrial > Soil > Contaminated >... | reverse complement strand
GTTAGGTGTTAGGTGTTAGGTGTCAGGTGTTCGGTGTTCGGTATTGATTCCTGGATCCGCGAGGTTCCAGACCCAAAACCCAATACCCAACACCTAAGACCCAACACCCGGACATCGGACGTCGGACCCCGTCTAGAAGAACTCACCGAACCACTCCCGCATCCGCTCCGTCACCCGCGCGAACAGTGCCCCCTCGGTCACGCGCCGGAACTTCCGCTGATGACGATGCTGGGCCCCGTACTGCACCAGGCCCACCGCCGTGGCGTAGATCGGACTCGCCACGACGTCGACGAGCCCCGCCACGCCCGAGGGAATGCCGCGCCGCACCGGAATCTTGAGGATCTCCTCGGCTAGCTCCGGTACCCCCGGCAGGATGGAGCACCCCCCCGTCACCACCATCCCGGCGACGACGGCGTCGCCGAACCCGGCGCGCTGGAGCTCGCGGTCCACCAGGGAAAAGATCTCCTCCAGGCGCGGCCGGATGATCTCACACAGCATCTCCCGGCTGACGGTGCGGGGCCGGCGGCCGCCCACCCCGCCGACCTCGATCTCGCCCTCGCGCTCGATGAGCGACGGCAGCGCGTACCCGTGCTTCTTCTTGATCTCCTCCGCGTCGTGGGCCGGCGTGCGCAACCCGATGGCGACGTCGTTGGTGAGATGGTCGCCGCCGACCGCCAGGACCGCCGTGTGCCAGATGCTCCCTTCGACGAAGACGGCGATGTCGGAGGTGCCACCGCCGATATCCACCAAAACCACGCCGAGCTCCTTCTCGTCCGGGGTGAGGGTCGAGAGAGACGAGGCGAGCTGCTGGAGCACGATGTCCTGGACTTCGAGCCCGGCCCGGTTGCAGCACTTGATGATGTTCTGCGCCGAGGTGACGGCCCCGGTGACGATGTGCACCTCGGATTCCAGCCGCACCCCCGTCATCCCCAGCGGCTCCTTGATCCCCCCCTGGCCGTCCACGATGAACTCCTGGGGCAGGACATGAATGACCTCGCGATCCACCGGGAGCGCGACCGCCTTGGCGGCGTCGATGACCCGATCGACGTCCTTCTGGGTGATCTCTCGGCTCTTGCTCGAGACAGCGATGACCCCCCGGCTGTTAAGCCCCTTGATGTGGCCCCCGGCGATCCCGACGAAGGCCGAGTACACGTCCACGCCGGCCATCAGCTCCGCCTCCTCCAGGGCGCGCTTGATGGAGTCCACCGTGACATCGATGTTGATCACGACCCCCTTCCGGAGCCCCTTGGACGGAGACGTGCCGATCCCGATGATGTCCAGACCGCCGTCGTCCATCAGTTCCGCGATGATGGCACAGATCTTCGTTGTGCCGATGTCGAGTCCTACGATCACGCTGCTCTCCCGCGCCACCCTTCACCCCCCTTTCTCTGAAGGCTTCAGGATCACCCGACCCGGAAACCGGAGATCCGCATAGGTGACACCCTCAAGCCCGTGGCCGCGATGCCGCAGGGCGACATCGAGCCGTGACAGTTGCCGGCCCTGCTCCGCCGGACCGAACCGGACACTCACGCCGCTCCCGGCCGGCCGCAGGATGTAATTTCCATCCGTTTCGACGACCAATTCCTGGATCGGGGCCTCGCGCAGGACCGGTTCCCCCCGGAGCAACGCGAGGAGCGCCAGTCCCCCCGCAAGCCGCGGATCGCTGATGCGCTCCCCGACCCGATACTCGGCCCGCCACGATGCCCGGACCGTGGGCAAGGGCGGGCCCGTCGGCCCCCCGCCCTCTTGGACGACGACACCGTCCGCACTCACGAGGTATGCCGTCCTGCCGGCCGCCAGGCGGGCAACCGGCTGTCGCTCCTCGACGGTGACAACCAGGCTCACCGGCAGGCGCCGCTCGATCGCGGCGCGCCGAATCCACGGGTGCGCTGCAACCTTTGAGGCGAGGTCCTCCAAATCCAGATGCAGGATGCTCACCGATCCGCGGAGGCCCAGACGTGCACGGACTTCTGCGGCCGCCACGTGTGCATTCCCCCGCACCTGAATCTCCTTGACCTGAAAATACGGAAGCGCGCGGACCGATCGGTTGACCCACCACACCCCCGCGCCCACGAGCGCCACCGCTCCCGCGATCCCCACCACCGCGAGGCGTTTTTTCCGGCGATGATTGTTTTTCTGCCCTTTCCGCTTCACTCCCCTTACCCCTTACCCCTCACGCCTTACGCCTTACGCCTCACCGCCCCTAGTCCTCGCCGACCACCTGGACTTCGAGCTCGAGCTGCACCCCCATGTCCTCCCGCACGCGGCGCTGCGTGAGCTCGATGAGGGCCAAGACATCCACCGCTGTGGCCCCGCCGAGGTTGATGATGAAGTTGCCGTGCTTGGGTGAGATGCAGGCGCCCCCGATGCGCACCCCCTTCAGCCCCGCCTTCTCCACCAGCCGCCCGGCATAGTCGCCGGGGGGATTCTTGAAAACGGAACCCGCCGATCGCCACTCCACCGGCTGGCTGCGATTGCGCTTCAAGAGGTTCTCCGAGATACGGCGCCGGATCTGCGCCGGGTCCCCCGGCGTCAGATCGAAGACCGCCTCGAGAACCACGCATCCCGCCGGAAGGGAGGAGCGCCGATACGCAAATTGCAGTTGGTCTCGCATGGACACCTGCTCATCCCCCTCACGGCTGAGCAGCCGCACCTCCACGAGGTGGTCGGCGATACAGCCGCCGAAGGCACCCGCATTCCCCTTGACGGCGCCTCCGACGGTTCCCGGGACCCCCGCGAGGCTTTCCATCCCGCTCAGGCCGAGCTTGCAGCAGTAAGCCACCAATCGGCTCATCCGGACTCCCGCTCCCGCCCGGACTCGTCTCCCTTCGGCGACGAGCTGAGTGAAAATCCCGTCGCAGGAGAGCACCAGTCCCCGGAACCCTCCGTCGCGGACCAAGAGGTTGCTGCCCCCTCCCAGGATGAGGACCGGGATTTTCTCCTCACGGCAGATGCCGAGAACCGCCAGGACGTCCGCCGCCCCTTCCGGAACCACGACAACATCCGCTGGTCCCCCGATCCCAAAGGACGTGTGCTTCGCGAGGGGCTCCCCGTACAGGATCCGCCCCCTGATCCGCTGCTCCAGCTTTGCCTTGATCGCTTGCCCCACCATCTGTCTTGGTCCGGTTCACCGTTCACGGTTCACTGTCCAAGGTCCAACGTCCAAAGTCCGATGTCAGCGAAACCCTATGAACCCAACAAACTCAATAAACTCAACAAACCCCAACACCCGAGACCCAACACCTATTCCCCTGCACGCACCGTCAGGCGGCGCATGATTTCCTCGCCGATCTGCCAGATGTCGCCCGCCCCCATGGTGATCACCAGATCTCCCGGGCGGAGCACCGGCAGGAGCAGATCGGGGACGGCCTCCTTGTCTTTCACGAAGGTGACGTTCCGGTGGCCGTGCTCCAACGCCCCCTCGGCGATTTGCCGTCCGCTGACCCCGGGGATGACCGGTTCGCCCGCGGCGTACACCTCCGTCACGATCACCACATCCGCCTGGTAGAACGCCGTGGAGAAGTCTCGCAGGAGGTATTTGGTTCGCGTGTAGCGGTGGGGCTGAAACACGACGACCACCCGCCGCCCGAAGCCCTCCTTGGCCGCATCGAGCGTGGCTCGGATCTCGGCCGGGTGGTGCCCGTAGTCATCCACCACGACAATTCCCCGCGCCTCCCCCTTGACCTGGAACCGGCGCTCGACGCCGGCGAACTCCTCCAGCGCCTCTCGGATCGCCTCCGGCTCGATGGCCAGATCGAGACCGACCCCGACGGCGGCCAACGCGTTGCTCACGTTGTGCATGCCGGGGACCCGCAGCCGGAACTTCCCCAAAACCTCCTGGCGCGCCACCACGACGAACTCCGATCCCATCCCCTGCAGCATGATCTCCCGCGCCGTGATGTCCGCCTGGGTCCTGAGCCCGTAGGTAATGAATCGCTTCTCCACGCGGGGGAGCAAATCCTGGATGTTCTCCTGATCGAGACAGAGGATCGCGGATCCGTAAAAGGGGACCTTGTTGATGAACTGCAGGAAGGCCTCCTGGATGTGGGCGAGATCCCGGTAGTAGTCCAGATGCTCGGCATCGATGGTGGTCACCACCGCCAGCGTGGGCGACAGCTTCAAGAAGGACCCGTCGCTCTCATCCGCTTCCGCCACCAGAAATTCTCCCTTGCCGAGCTTCGCGTTGCTCCCCAGACCCCGCAGCCGGCCCCCGATGACGATGGTGGGATCGAGCCCCCCGTGGGCAAGGACGGTCGCCAGCATCGAAGTGGTCGTGGTCTTCCCGTGCGTCCCCGCCACCGCCACGCCGTATTTCAGACGCATCAGCTCCGCCAGCATCTCCGCCCGGGGGATGACCGGGATCAGGTGCTGGCGGGCCGCCGCCACCTCGGGGTTATCGAGGGCGACCGCCGAGGAGCGGACCACCACGTCGGCGCCCTGCACGTGCTCCGGCCGATGCCCGATGGAGACCCGAATTCCGAGTTGCTCGAGATGCCGCGTCACCTCCGACGCCTTGAGGTCGGATCCGGTGACGACGTACTCCATATTGTGCAGGACTTCGGCGATGCCGCTCATCCCGGCGCCCCCGATCCCCACGAAATGGATATGCCGGTACCGCTTCACCATCACTGATCCTTCGGCGCCCGGCCCCACCGCTCTGCGGCGATGCGCTTTGCCGAGGGGACGCCGCGGCCCGCGCCGGCCAGCTCCCCGATCCGATTCGCGAGGTGAGCGGCGGCCTCCGGCCGTCCCAGACCCCGCGCCGACCGCCCCATCGTGCTGAGCACCGTCGGGTCCTCGAGCAGCTCGTACAGTTCGAGCGCAAGCCGATGACCCGTGAAATCCCGGTCGAGCAGCACCCGGGCGCCGCCGACCGCCACCATCTCCATTGCGTTCTCCCGTTGGTGGTCCCCCGCAGCGAAGGGATATGGGACGAGCAGGGCCGGCTTGCCCAACGCAGCGAGCTCCGCGATCGTCGTGGCCCCGGCCCGGCAGACCACCACGTCCGCCGCCCCGTAGGCCGAGGCGATGTCCTGGATAAAGGCGAAAACGCGTGCGTCTCCCTTCCAGGTCCGATACGCGTTCTCCACCTCAGCACAGTCCCGGTCGCCCGTCGCATGGACAATCTGCAGTCGACCCCGCAATCGATCGAGGTACGGCAGGGCATCCACCGCCGCCCGATTGATCCGGCGGGCCCCCTGGCTGCCCCCGAAGATCAGGACGGTCTTCTTGTTGGGATCCAGCTGGAACGCTTCAAGCCCCTTCCGCCGCTCCCCCTCGAGCACCTCGCGCCGCACCGGGTTTCCCGTCACCACGACCTCCCGTCCGAACAGGGCTCCCGTCGCCTCGAAGCTGACCGCGACCATGTCGGCGACCCGCGCCAGCACCCGGTTCGTCAGGCCGGGCGACACATTCTGCTCGTGGATGAGGAGGGGGATGCGCCGGACCGCGCCGGCCAGACAGACCGGCCCGGCCGCATACCCGCCGAGCCCGACGACGACGCGCGGCTGGTGACGCCTGAGGAGCCGCAGGGCATGGATCAGTGCCTGGGGGAGGAGGGCAAGGGACCGGACCTGCGTCCCGACGCTCATTCCCCGGAGGCCCTCGACCCGGATGGTCTCCAGCGGGAATCCCTCGGCCGGAAAGGCCACCGCCTCCATTCCGCGGTCCGTGCCAACCATCAGCGGCTCGATGTCGCGGCTCCGGAGCTCCCGCGCCAGCGCCAGCGCCGGAAAGACATGGCCGCCCGTTCCGCCCCCCGCCAGGACCACCCTCATGGTCGTCCCCCCCGCAGCCGAAGGAAGCTCGAATAGGTCGGGGGGCATCGCGAGATGCTCAGGAGGACACCGACCCCGAAGAGCGTCATCACGAGCGAGCTGCCTCCGTAGCTCAGCAGCGGGAGGGGGAGGCCGGCGGTCGGCAGGAGGCCGACGACCATCCCCACGTTCACCACCGCCTGGGTGACGATGAGGCACGTGATCCCGAGGGCCAGATAGCAGCCGAAAGGATCGCCGGCAGTGAGCGCGATCCGGATGCCCCGCCAGAGAAAGCAGACGAAGAGGGCGAGGATCCCGATCCCGCCCGCGAAGCCGAGTTCTTCTCCCACGATGGCGAAGATGAAGTCGGTATGCGGTTCGGGCAGATAGAAGAGCTTCTGCATGCCATCGCCGAGCCCGGTCCCCCACGACCCCCCGCGTCCCAGGGCCAACTCCGATTGGTGTGCCTGGTAGAGGAACCGGGGCGCCACCTGCGCGGGATCCAGCATCGCCAGGACGCGCGCCCGCACGTGGGGGACCTGCATCAGGAGCAGGCCCGCGACGGGGAGCAGACCCAGGCCCATCAGGGAGAGGTGCGCCACCCGGGTCCCGGCCACGAAGAGGAGCGCGCCCGCCGTCGCGAAAACGACGAGGGCGGTGCCGTAATTGGGCTGCAGCGCCACCAGCCCGACGACGACCGTCACGAGGACCAGGGGAGGCACGAGTCCTTCCCGGAACTCCCGCAGCTGCTCTCCCTTTCTTGCCAGGAGCCGGCTCAGGGCGAGGATGAGCGCGACCTTGGCGAACTCGGCCGGCTGGAAGGAGAGGCCGCCCAACCGGAGCCACCGTCGCGCGCCGTTCACCATCGTCCCCACCCCAGGAATCAGGACGGCGATCAGGCACACAACCGAGAGGCAATAGAGGAGGGGGGCCCACCGGTGCAGCTCGCGATAGTCCCGGCCCAAGACCCAGATGAGGATCGTCAGACCGGCGACCGCCCAGACGACCTGTCGCTTGAGGAAATACGAGGGATCGCCGAACCGCTCCTGGGCGCGGATGGCGCTGGCGCTATACACCATCAGGATCCCGCAGCCGACCAGGATCAGCGTGATGGTAAACAGGATCTTATCGTACTCCCTGCGTGTCCCCACGTGTCACCCGATCGCTGAGCTGTCGCACCGCTGCCTTGAAGACCCGTCCCCGCTCCTCGAAGTCGCGGAACATGTCGAAGCTGGCGCAGGCGGGAGACAGGAGGACCGTGTCCCGCGACGACGCCCTCGAGGCCGCCGCCTCGACCGCCTCTTCCATGCTGCGAGCCTCGGTGAGGGGACAGACCCCCTTCAGCGCCGCGCGGAGCTTCTCCCGCGCCTGGCCGATCAGTACCGCCGCCTTGACCCGCTCCTTGATCACAGGGACCAGGGGCTGAAAATCCGCCCCCTTGTCCAGCCCCCCGGCGATGAGGACCACGCGGCCGGCCGGAAAGCTCTCGAGGGACTTCGCCGTGGCCCCCACGTTCGTCCCCTTGGAGTCATTGAAATACCGGATGCCGGCGATCTCCGCCACGAACTCCAGGCGGTGTTCGAGCCCCGGAAACTGCCGCAGTACGTCCCGCATCGCCGGGACAGGGACTCCCACGATCCCGGCGGCGGCCGCCGCCGCCAGGGCGTTTTCGGTGTTGTGGGCGCCCTGAATCCTCACGGCGCTGCGGGGACAAATTGACTCCTCGGCCTCGCCGTGACGGAGCCACAGCGTGTCCGCCCTCAGAAAGGCACCCTCCCGGACCGGCTGATGCTGGCTGAAGAAGACCCTTTTGGCCGGGGAGATCGTGGCCGCCTGACCCGTCAATGGATCGTCGGCGTTGAGCACGGCCACATCATCCGGCTGCTGATTCTCGAAGATGCGGGCCTTCGCCTGCAGGTATTCTGCGAAGTCCCGGTACCGGTCGAGGTGATCGGGCGTGACATTCAGGAGGACGGCCACGCGGGGCCGGAAGGCCTCCATGGTCTCCAGCTGAAAACTGGAGACCTCGGCGACGATCCAGTGCTCCGGGGAGAGGCCCGGCACCACGTCGCAGAGGGCGGTGCCGATATTGCCGGCGACCACCCCGCTCTTCCCCGCCCGTTCGAGCATGAGACCGATCAGGGTGGTGGTGGTACTCTTCCCGTTGGTCCCGGTGATGCCGATGAAAGGGGCCTCCGTGGCCCGATAGGCAAGCTCGACCTCGCTCCAGATCCGGATCCCCCGCGCCCGGGCCTGCACGAGAAGGGCGAGGTTCGAATCGACGCCGGGGCTGACAATGATGAGGTCGGCCCCGAGCAACGTCGCGGGCTGATGCCCCCCGAGTTCGAGCGTCACCCCTCTCCGCCGCAGGTCCTCGAGGTCCGATGGGATCTCCTCGGCGGACCGGCGCTCGCTCGCCGTCACGCGCGCCCCCCGGCTCACGAGGAGCTTGCAGGCGGCCGTGCCGCTTCGGGCCAGCCCCACCACCGTCACCCGCTTGCCCTCCACATTCAACGTCCGTTCAACCGTCATGGCCCGCCGCTGTTCACAGTTCACCGTTCACAGTTCACGGAAAGGCTCGCTCCCGTCTGCTTCGCACCAGCCCTGTCTTGCCGTGAACCGTCAACTGTCAACCGTGAACCCCTCATCTGAGTTTCAACGTGGTGAGCGAGATGAGTGCCAGGAGGAATGAGATAATCCAGAACCGGACGATGATCTTTGGCTCGGCAACGCCGTGGAGCTCGTAATGGTGGTGGATCGGAGCCATGCGGAATATCCGTCGCCCGGTCGCCTTGAACGAGAAGACCTGGAGGAGGACCGACACCGCCTCGATGACGAAGACCCCGCCGATGATCACGAGCAGCAGCTCGTGTTTAGTCAGGATCGCCAGCAAGGCGAGAGCCGTCCCGAGCGCCAGCGACCCGGTGTCCCCCATGAAGATCTGGGCCGGATAGGCATTGAACCAGAGAAAGCCCATTGCGGCCCCCACCACGGCACCCCCGAAGATGGTCAACTCGCTCGACTCCCGCACGTAGGTGACCTGCAGGTAGCGGGAGATCGAGCCGTGCCCGGCCGTGTACGCCAGCACCGTGTATGCGGCCGACGCCATGATCACGGGCCCGGTCGCCAGCCCATCCAACCCGTCGGTGAGGTTCACGGCGTTGCTGCACCCGACAATGACGAGCATCACCAACAGCGCGTAGGCCCACTCGAGATCCGGGACCAGCCACTTGACGAAGGGGATGCTCAGGCGCGTGGTGAACTCATCCACAGGCGCGAGATAGAGATACACGCCGACGCTCAGCCCCAGCAGGATCTGCCAGGCAAATTTATGCCGGGGGGCGAGGCCCTTGCTGCTCCGCCGGGTGAGCTTGAGGTAATCATCACAGAACCCGATGCCCCCCATCAGCAGCGTCCCCACCAGGATGAGCCAGACGAATCGGTACGTGAGATTCGCCCACAACAGGGTCGCCCCGCCGATCGCCGCAAGAATCAGGAGCCCGCCCATCGTCGGCGTGCCGGCCTTGCCGACGTGGGTCCCGGGCCCGTCCTCCCTGATCTGCTGCTCGACGTGGAGCTCCCGAAGCCGCCGGATGATGTAGGGCCCCAGGACGAGGCTCAGGAGGAGCGAGGTCATGATCGCCCCCGCCGTGCGGAAGGTCACATAGCGGAAGACGTTGAAGGCCGTATGGTAATCGACCAATGGATACAGGAGATGGTAGAGCATCACAATCTCTCGAGGGCTCTTTCGAGCCCCACGCCCCGCGAGGCCTTGAGCAAGATCCACGGAGCCTGGCGCAGGTGCGACTGGAGGATTGCCCGGGCCTCCGCATGATCGCGGCACGCGTGGATCCGGGTCGCGTCCAGTCCCGTCCGGGCTGCCTCCTCGCCGATGGCCCGCGCCCGCTCCCCCACCGTGATCAACCGGCCCGGGCGGGTGCGCCCCACGGAGGCGCCGATCCTCCGGTGGGCCGCCTCCGACGCCGATCCCAGCTCCAGCATGTCGCCGAGGACCAGGATGGTCCGCTGCCCCTTCGCCATGCGCAGGAAGGTCTCCAGGGCCGCGGCCATCGAGGTCGGATTCGCGTTATAGGCATCGTTAACGATCACGGCGCCCGACGGGTGGAGGATCCGCTGCATGCGCATCGGCACTGCCGGCGCCTCAGCGAGACCCGCGGCGACCGCGTCGAGGTCCAGATCGAAGAGAGTCCCCACGGCGGCGGCGGCCAGGGCGTTCAAGACGTTCAGCCGCCCCGGGAGGCCCAGGCGGACCGACCGCCGCTTCCTGCCCGCACACAGCGTAAAACGCGTTGGGCCGTCCCGACTGACGCGCACCGCTTCCGCGCGGATGTCCGCCCGTCGGTTGACGCCGAAGGTGATCGCGCGGCCCCGGACCTTCGGGAGGAGGGCGCTCAGATACGGGTCATCCCTGTTGAGGACGGCCACGCGGTCTCCCGCGAGAAACGGGAGGAGTTCCGCCTTCGCCTCAGCCACCTCCTCCACCGTCCCGAGATACTCGAGGTGCGCCTCGCCGATGTTCGTGATAACGCCCACCTGCGGCTCCGTCATCTCTGCCAGACGGCGAATCTCGCCCCGGGCGTTCATGCCCAGCTCGAGGACCGCGGCCTGGTGATCGGGCCGGAGCTGAAACAGAGTGAGGGGGACCCCGATCAGGTTGTTGAGGTTCCCCGAGGAGACGAGGACGCGGTAGCGCTGGCGCAGCACGCTCCCCGTCATCTCTTTCGTCGTGGTCTTCCCGTTACTCCCCGTAATCACCACGACCCTCGCCGGACACCGTCTCCGCCAGCACTGCGCGATCTGCCCGAGGGCTCCCTGTGTCTCTTCCACCTCGATCACCACGAAACCCGGAGGCAGGGCGATCCCGGGCGACGCCGAGACCACGCACCCGACGGCTCCCTTGGCCGCGGCCTGCGGTACGAAGGCATGGCCGTCGAAGGTCTTCCCCTTGAGCGCGAGGAAGAGATCGCCCGTCTGCAGGGTCCGGGTGTCCGTGGAGACACTCGCGATCCCGCGGTCCGGATCACCGGCGACAAGCCTCCCCTTGGTCGCCGCCACAATCTCCCGTACGCTCAGCGCCACCATCCGTTCCTCGCGTGCATCGTTCAACGTTCAAGGTTCAACGTTCAACGTTTCGGATTCCATTGACCAACTTTGAACGTTGCACGTCGAACGTCATTTCGCGTAGCCGAGCTCCCGCAATACCTCGCGGGCCACCTCTCGGTCGTCGAAAGGAATCCGCTGCTGCCCGATGATCTGTACCCGTTCATGCCCCTTCCCGGCGATCAGGACGAGATCGCCGGCTCGGGCCTCCTGCAGTGCGACCGTCATCGCTTCGCGCCGGTCCACGCGCACCACCGTCCGCTCCGCCCCTCCCGGCACCTTCCGGACACCGGCCGCAATCTCCGCCAGGATGGCGTCGGCGGATTCGCTCCGGGGATTATCGGAGGTGAGGTAGACACGGTCGGCCCCCCGGGCGCCCGCCTCTCCCATGAGGGGGCGTTTCGTCCGATCCCGATCCCCGCCGCACCCGAAGACGACGATGAGCCGACCGGGACAGAATTCCCGGAGCGCCCGCAGGACCGACTCGAGAGCATCGGGCGTATGGGCATAATCCACCACCACTGTGAAGGGCTGCCCGGACTCCACCGGCTCGAGGCGGCCGGGAATGCGGCGCATCGCGGCGAGCCCTTCAAGCGCGGGACCGACGGGAATCCCGAGCGCGCCGCCGATCCCGAGCGCGGCCAGGAGATTGTACAGGTTGTGGCGACCGAGGAGGGGCGAGGAGAGTTCACCGGTTCCCCAGGGCGTGCGGACGAAGGCCCGGACCCCGTGCGTGTCATAGGTGGCGGCGGCTGCGGTCACATCGGCCTCAGGGGTCAGCCCGTACGTGACGACCGGCCCCTCGATCATGTCCCGGAGCCGCTTGCCTGCCGGATCATCGAGATTGATGACGGCCGTCCCTCCCTTCTCCTTGAGGAGCGTGAAGAGGTGTGCCTTGGCATCGAAATAGGCCTCCATCGTGCGATGGAAATCGAGGTGATCCTGGGTCAGATTCGTAAAGACGGCGACGTCAAAGGCGCAGCCGGCCACCCGATGGAGCGCCAGGGCATGGGACGAGACCTCCATCGCGACGGCATGCGCGCCCCGCTCCCGCATCCACCGGAGCAAGGCCTGCAGGTCAGACGCCTCGGGGGTGGTCCGCTCCGCCTCCCGGCAGATTCCCCCGCACCGGTACTCCACCGTTCCGATCAGTCCCGCCCGGTACCCGCCACTCTCGAGTACGGCTTCCGCCAGATAGGTCACCGTCGTCTTCCCGTTGGTCCCGGTCGCTCCGATGACGCGGAGTTCGCGCGCCGGATAGTCGTAGAAGCGGGCCGCCACGTGCGCCAGAGCGCGCCGGGTCTCCTCGACCTGGAGGATGGTGCCCGGCACCGGGACGGCCCCCGCAGGCCGCAGCTCGCGCTCCACGAGAAAGGCGCCCGCTCCGCGGCGCGCGGCGTCGGGAATGAACGCATGGCCGTCCTGGTGGGCTCCCCGGATGCACACGAAGAGGCCCTGGGGGCCCACCCGCCGCGAATCGTACTCGATGGCGGCAATCTCCTGGCCCAGCTCCCCCTGGAGAAGACGGTAGGATAAGCCGTCAATGAGCTCTCGCAGACGCTTCATTGGTCATCCGAGCGACCCGCTCCACCCGTGGGGCCGCGGGGGGGATCTCGAGATAGTGCAACGTCTCCCGCGCGATAGCCTGGAAAATGGGAGCGGCCACGCTCCCTCCCCAGGCAAAGCCTTGCGGCTCATCAATAAGGATGACGATCGCCACCCGCGGGTCCTCGGCCGGGACGAAGCCGACGAAGAAGGCCACCACTTTGTTCCGTGAATAGGTCCCCGTGTCCGGATCGAGCTTTTGCGCCGTCCCCGTCTTGCCGGCCACGCGGTATCCGGTGAGCGCCGCCGCCTGTCCCGTCCCCCGCTCCACGACCTCGCCGAGCATTGCCGTGAGGGTCCGGGCCGTTGTGGACGAGACCACCCGTCGAATCACGAAGGGCCGGGTCTCCTCGATGCGCCCGTCCGGATGCCGGACCGCCCGGAGGACATAGGGGCGGACCAGGTACCCGCCATTGGCGACGACACTCATGGCGGCCGCGAGCTGGATGGGCGTGACCGCGACCTCGTGACCGATGGAGAGGGCTCCGAGGGACAGCCCCGACCAGTGCCGCGGGCGACGGATGACCCCGCGGCTTTCGCCGGGCAGATCCACGCCGGTCGGGCCTCCGAAGCCGAAGCCGGTGATGTAATTGTAGAAGCGGTCCTTCCCCACCTTCATCCCGACCTTCACCGCCCCCACGTTGCTCGAGAACGCCATGACGTCCCGGAACGTCATCCATCCGTGTCGCTCGTGGTCCCGGATCTTCACCCCCGCCACCTCGATGACGCCCTCTTCGCCGTAAAAGAGATCATCCGGACGGACGAGGCCTTCCTCCAACGCGGCGGCGGCCAGGACCAGCTTGAAGGCCGAGCCAGGCTCGTAGGGATCGGTCAGGGCGCGATTCCGGCGGAGGGCGGGAGGAGCGCTCGCGAACGCGTTGGGGTCAAAGTCGGGGGCGTTGGCCAGCGCCAAGATCTCCCCGGTCGCGGGATCCATCGCCACGACCGTTCCGGCCCTCGCTCCCCACCGGCGGACCGCCGCCTCGAGCTCCCGCTCCGCCACATGCTGGATCACCTCATCGATCGTCAGGAACAGGTCCGCGCCCGGGCGGGACTCCTCGGATTCGCGAAAGACGATGCGGCCCCTGGCGTCCACCAGGCTGCTGAAGGACCGTGGTCCGCCGGTCAAGAGATGATCGTAGGCGAGCTCGAGCCCTTCGAGTCCTCGCTGATCCACCCCGACGAATCCGACGAGGTGGGCCGCGAGGTGCTTCTTAGGATAATACCGTTTTCCTTCCGGAACAAGGCCGACGCCGGGCAGATTCAGCTTGGCGACGGCCTCCGCCCGTTCCGGATCCACCTGCCGGGCGATCCAGACGAAGGGCTGATCCGTCCGGAGCTTCGCCCGGATGTCGCGGCCAGGCAGACCGAGCGTCTGCGCCAGCCGGGCGGCGGTGCCGGCGGGGTCCTCGACCGATCCGGGATGGGCAAAAACCGACGCCGCCTCCCGGCTGATCACCAGCGCCCGTCCACTGCGATCGTAGATCGTCCCCCGCCGTGCGGTGAGCGGAGTCCGCCGTCCATACTGCCCCTCGGCTCGGCTCCCGAGCTCGTGATGCCGCATGATCTGAAGGGCGTACAGCCGCACGGTCACCCCGCCCCACAGCCCGGTGAGGATCAGGGCCAAGAGCACGATCCGCAGCCGGGGAGGCGATCCATCTGGAAAGCTCATCTGCACTCCTCCATGGACTTACCCTCCCTCCGGGGGATCCGGAAGCAGGATGATCTGCTCGGGGGCCGGGTACACCATCCCGAGCTTCCGTCGGGCGAGGTCCTCGATCCGCTTCAGGGAGCGGAGCTGGCCGATCTCGACCCCGAGCGCGTTCCGCTCCTGAACGAGAGTGCCCTGCGTCACCCGCAGCCGCTCGATCTGGTAGCCGAGGCGCACCACCTGAATGTGTTGCCAGACATAGAAAAGGAGACCGAGGAGCAGGGCGACCCCTCCGAGCAGCGAGACCTTGAGCTCCCCGGACACCCCCCGCTTCTTCCGCCGGCCCCCGACGCCAAGGGGGAGTTCTTGCTGGAGTGACGCTGAACGGACGTCAGCCCCCATGGCCATTCCCCTCCCGCTCGGCGGCGCGGAGTTTGGCGCTCCGCGCCCGCGGGTTCCCCGCAATCTCTTCGACCGACGGCGTGATCGGACGCCGGGTCAGCACGCGGACAGCCGGAACCCCCTCGGGGGCCGCCAGCCGGCGGAAGAGATGCTTGACCACGCGATCCTCGAGCGAGTGAAAGGCGATCACACAGATCCGGCCGGCCGGCGCGAGGAGACGGATGGCCGCCTCGAGCGCGTCGTCGAGCCCATCGAGCTCCTCGTTCACGGCGATTCTCAATGCCTGAAAGGTCCGGGTGGCCGGGTGGATGCGCCGGGGCCAGTATCGCCGCGGAACCGCGCCGGACACGACGGCGGCTAAATCGCGCGTGGTCTCGAGCGATCCGTGCCGCCGCGCGGCCACGATTCTCCGGGCGATCCGCCGGGCCCACCGCTCCTCGCCGTATGTGCGGATGACCCACGCAAGCTCCTGCTCCGGTAGTCGGTGGAGGAGGTCGCGCGCCGTCCGAGCGCCGCCCTGCCGATCCATCCGCATATCGAGGGGCCCCTCCGTGCTGAAGCTGAACCCGCGGGCAGGATCGCCGAGCTGCAGCGACGACACCCCGAGATCACAAATGATCCCGTCGCACTGCCCGAGACCCACGGCCGCGGCCAGCTGCGACAGCTCCCGGTAATCCCCCTGCATCAGGCGCACCCGCTCCCCGAACTGTTCCAGCGCCTCCCGGGCACTCGCGATCGCCTCGGGGTCTCGATCGATCCCCACCAGCCGGGCCGATGGGGCGCCCGCCTCGAGAATCGCCCGAGCATGCCCTCCCGCACCGACGGTGCAGTCGAGATAGACCCCCCCGGGCCGTGGGTGCAGGAGGGCCAGCACCTCCTGCACGAGGACGGGCGTGTGGCCACCCGTCATCCCGCCATGGCGAGCCGCTTCCGCCGGCACGCTTGACGGGCCCCCCCCTCTTCCGGGTAGTGCTCAAAGAAGGGGTACACCCCGGCGGACCGAAACGTCTCCTCCACGTCCGGCTGGAGCGCCAAGAGGCTCACATCGCCGTCAAAGCGCCGGAGGCGACACAGGGTGTTGGTCAGTATCTCGAGGCTCTTTTCGTTGACCGCTTCGAGCCGCCGGCAGTCGAGAATGACCTGCAGGTACCCTTCCCGCACCACCGTGATGATGGCATCCCGCAGCAGGAGCATGCGCAACAGGTCGATCGA
>Ga0214471_10002082_pt1 | contig 15748 bp, 18 predicted proteins | sample RVTome_5_FD_207665 | JGI IMG/M metagenome (GOLD analysis project Ga0214471, IMG submission 207665) | Soil microbial communities from uranium-contaminated site in the Upper Colorado River Basin, Wyoming, United States - RVT142D155 | ecosystem: Environmental > Terrestrial > Soil > Contaminated >... | reverse complement strand
GCTCCGTCAGCAAGCTCGTGACCACGCACGGCTCCAGGTGGGGCCGTATCCAGCCGGACGGCGATGCGAGAGAGATCTTCTTCAACGCCGCGGCCCTCGACGAGGCTGCGGATTTCCTATCACTCAACCTCGGGCAGCCCGTCGACTTCGAGGAGCACACCGACCAGGTGAATGGCTCCCATGCCGAGCGCGTATCCCCCGCAACTTCCCCAGCGCCGAATGGCGAGCCGCCTGAAACCGTACTGGCAACGACGGACCCGGAGAAGCCAAGAGATGGCAAACGCAACTAGGAGCATCGAGATCGGCCCCGGCCGGATCGAGACAGTTGACCGCGATGGCGTTACAGTAGCCACTGCGAACGTCGATGGACACAACGACGATCCCGGTGGCGCTCGCTCAGAGGTTGTCCGTTCCGGCTCGATTGGCGTCTTTGCGGCACGTCCATCGTCCGCGCGGGAAGACGGCAGTCAGTTCGACCGGGTTCGCGGCAATGTGCTGAGGGCGGTGACGGCGGGAGTGAGGACCTATCTCGTCCACGAGGACGAAGGAGAGCTCAAGGTCTAAGGCAACGGGGGGACATCCCCTCCACATGACGGCGGGTGTGTTACCACGGCCGCGTCGGGATTGACCGAAAGGTCGAAAGGTAGCAGGACATGGCAAAGGGCACGATCAAAACGTTGATGAAGGACCGCGGGTTTGGGTTCATCCAGGTGGAGGGCGGCGGCGAAGACGTGTTCTTTCACAGCAGCTCCCTGCCCCCGGGTAGCTACGATTCGCTGCAGCTGGGCCAGAGCGTAGAGTTCGATGTCGAGGCGGACCCGCGCAACCCGAACCGATCCAGGGCGGCAAACCTCCGAGTCGGCGACTAATGGCGGGCGGCAATAAGAGCAATAGCGCGAAGGCTAAGAAGCGCAAGCTACAAATGCAGGTAAAGGCCAAGGCGGAGGACGCGGCGAAGCGAAATCGCCGCGGCTCCCCGGGCTTCCAGCGGAGCGAACCTCGTGGCTGACCTGGCAGGGAGCGAAGCTTCTCTAACGGAGATGCACGCCGGCCTGGCGACACACCAGACGTCTCCGGCCGAAGCGCAGGCCGACCTGGCCCGGAGAGCGCGCCAGCCCTGTCCCAGATGCCAGGGGCGGATGCTGACCTCGGGCTCCGAGGGCGACCTCGGCTGCTTCTCCTGCGGTCACCGTATCTACGCCGTGGCCCCAGAGGTGGACCTGGAAGTCAGGCGCCGTGGCGCCTCCTACGGCGGCAAGAGCCTCGACTAGTTACGTAACGTCATTTTCGCAAAGACGCCCCTCGGTTTGAGGGGCGTTTCGCTTCTAATGGAGCGGGAGACGAGATTCGAACTCGCGACCCCTGCCTTGGCAAGGCAGTGCTCTACCACTGAGCTACTCCCGCGAACCTCTCGATTATACGCGTGGCCCCTTGCGGCGCAAGGCGACTCAGCGGCGGCGGCGCTGCGGCGGGACCCCACGCGCCATGATGGCGTCCTCGCGCTGCCGAGACGTCTCGTCCCACTCCTCGTCCGTCAGCACGTAGAAGCGGTCGTTGCGTATCGCGTCGATCAAGATCTCGGCCACGTCGGCCGGCGGGATGCTCTGGGCCAGGACGCCGCGCAGCATGGCCCGGGCGTCCGTCCCGGGCTCGTTGTCGAACGACTCGCCGGGGTTGCGCAGCTCGTCGGGGCGGTTGCGGCCGCCGTAGAACAGGTTCGTGTTCACGGTGCCGGGGCAGAGGGCTGAAATACCGACCTTCGCGTCCATCTGCTTGAGCTGAGCGTAGATCGCCTCGGAGTAGGCAAGGACGGCGTGCTTCGTGACGCTGTAGATGTTGCTGCCCGGCACGATTGCGGTGGCCGACGCCGTGTTGACGATGTGGGCCTCCTCGTCCTGCGCCAGCAGGATCGGCATGAACGCCGTGACGCCGTGGACGACGCCCCAGAAGTTGACGCCGAAGGTCCACTGCCAGTCCCGTGGGCTGGCTTCCCAGATCGTGCCGAGGTAGCCGTCGACCCCGGCGTTGTTGCAGACGACGTGCACCGTGCCGAAGGCATCGACCGCCTGCTGCGCCAGCTCGTCCAGCGACTCCTGCTTCGACACGTCGGTCCGTACGCCGAGGACGTCGTGGCCGGCGTCTCGCATCTGCGCCACCGCGGTCTCCAGCGCCGTCGTTTCGATGTCGGCCAGGACGACCTTCATGCCTGCGGTGGCGAAGCGCTCCGCGAAAGCGCGGCCCATACCGCTCGCGGCGCCGGTTACCACTGCCGTCTTACCGGCGAACTCTCTCATATCAGATTCCCTTTCGCCCTCGTCGCAAGTTCCGACTTGCCATAAGCGTGCGTATTGGTATGAAATACACCAGCACCCGCCTCGTTCTTGTATGTAGACACGCAAGGATCCTCAGGGACTGAGGAACCGGAGCCATGACGGCGCCGGGTAGCGGAGGCAGGGATGGCCCACACCCAGTCATTCAATCGTAGTTACTCCAACCCCGCATCTCGCCTTGCCTACGAGCGTCCCTGGCTCCTGGTCCTAGCCGTGGTGGCGATCTTCGCCTTCTACGTCGTCAGCGGCAACTACAGCTTCACTCGGCCCCTCGTCGTCAACCAGCCAGCGCCCATCAGCCAGGACGAGGCGCCCGCCGTTTCCGAACCCAGCACGGCGCCGGTTGCGGAGACCAGCTCGGCGAGCTTCTCGGCCGAGACCAGCGCTATCATCGAATCCTCGATCGTCACTTCGAACCACGCCACCCTCGTCGCGGAAGGGACATCGGACCCGGTCCAGCAGACGTCCGCCGCCTCTCTGCCCGCGGCGATCGCGGCGCAGACAGCGCCTGCCACGTCTGCCTTAACCTCGGCGACAGCCGCGGACCGCTGGGCAACCGCCGGCGTCGTACTCGTCCTCGAAGGCCAGACATGGGACGAGACGAGCCTCGCGAACATCGACGCGGCGTTGTCGCTGCTGCCCGCGGGCGTCCTCTCGCGTCTCGGCAACCCCACGCTCGGCGCGCTGCACATCCTGGTTAACACCGAGGGCCGTTCGATGAGCGGCTCCCAGCCCTACGGTGGCGCCGCCAACTACTTCTCGACCAACGACGGCGTCAACGAGCTGGTGCTCTACCCCGGCCAGGGCGTCGCGACCGTCCTGCACGAGATGGGCCACGCTTACAACTTGCGCGCCACGCCGGCCGGCCACTACGCCCAGGTGCTGATTGACCCCGAGATGGAGAGCTTCCTGGCGGCGACGAGCTGGCGCGTGGTCACCCCGCGCGAGGCAGTCGCGACCGCGGTCGACCACACACGCGTCGTCTTCGACTACGAGGGCAGGTTCACGTGGCCCGAGGTGTCGCACTTCGACCCGCTGGAGGACTACGCCAACACCTTCGCGATGTACTACACGGACCCCTCGGGGCTACGTGCGGAGTCGCCGGAGCGCTACCAGTGGATGTCCGCCAACCTGCCGCAGTAGGGACCTACTCCGACACCGCAAAGCCAACGCCCTCTCGGATCTGTTCGATCGCCCACCGGATGTAAGGCAGCGTGGTCGCCGGCAGCTCATCGATCTGGAACCACGACAGGTCGTCGCACTTGTCCGGCTCCCGGATCTCGATCGTGCCCTCCCGGTTTCGCGCCGTGAAGAAGAAGTCGAGGCGTCCATCGGCGGGACGGTGCAACGTATGCGCCAGCGTCAGGTCCGCGGCGTCGAGCACAAGTCCGGCTTCCTCGCGCGCCTCGCGGATGAGGGCGGCCGTCAGGGTTTCGCCCGCCTCAACGTGACCCGCGACGAGGCTATACATGCCGTCGCCGTAGCCGGTATTGGTGCGGCGCGCCATCAGAATGCGTCCGTCCTCGATCAGGACGAGGTAGACGGCCGGGATCAATGACGCCCTTGATGAAGCAGGGATGCCCTGAGTCACAAGCTACTGCGCGACGGCGCCAAGTTCCTGCACGAACGGGTCTGCCGCCGTACCCAGCAGCCGCCAGTCATCATCGACGGCAATGGTGCGCTCCGCGGACCGTATCTCCCGGTACGGTAGCGCCGGGTCGATCGCCGGCGGCTCGACGCCTTTGGCCAGCGCCCTCGCGGCGTCGATCAGCATGCGTCGGGCGCGGATGATCGCCTTGTCTGACGCGCCGAGGTGTTCGAGCGTACGGTCCATGATCGCGCCCATGCTCTCGGTGACCGCCATGTCCTGCTGCGCGATGCCCTGGATACCGCTGTAGCTGTTGATGCGCTGCTCGCTGCGGTCGATCAAGTAGTCGTTGTCGGCCCACTGGTTGCGGGCCTGGATGCCGCCACCCAGCCCGGCTCGCGTGCCCGGTCCGAAGGTCGGCACGTCGTATTTGCCGCTGTCCATCTGCACGTCGCGCACGCCGGGCTTCATGTCGATTCCCCAGCGCCAGTAGCTGTCGTCGTCGCGCGGGATCATCATGATGCAGCTGTCGCCGCCGACGGGCAGGTAGGGCTGCGGCACATAGACATAGCCCGGCATGATGAAGTCGCTGACGCGGACGTTGAGGTGGCCGTTCGGCGTCGGGCGGATGCCGGCATAGCGGAAGCCGTACCAGGTGTCCTGCACCTCGAGCTCCGGGTCGCCGACGTTGCGGTGGATGTAGCCACGCATCGGCAGCGACGGGTAGCCGGGGCGGTCCGTGTCGTCGCCCTCAGGGAAGGGACGCGGGCTGCCGGGCGGGTTGGCGCTGTGCAAGTACGAGATGTGCGTCGTGTCGACGTTGCCCTCGAGGCCCTGGATCCAGTTGCAGTGGGAGATCACTTTGGAAGCGCGCCAGCGCTCGGCCGGCACGTCGTCTGAGCCGAGGTTGCGGAACGGCGTCTGCTTCTCCGGCGGCCCCATGTAGGTCCAGACGATGCCGCCGGACTCGTGCGTGGGGTAGGCCAGCGCGCGGACCTTCGTCTTGAAGTTCGACTCCGCGGGTTCCGACGGCATGTCGACGCACGCGCCCGTGATGTCGAACTTCCAGCCGTGGTAGACACAGCGCAGCCCGGCCTCCTCGTTACGGCCGAAGAACAACGACGCGCCGCGATGCGGGCATGAGTTGGCTACGAGCCCCACCGCGCTATTCGTGTCCCTGAATGCGATCAGGTCCTCGCCGAGCAGCCGGACGCGGACGGGTGGGCTGTCAGGCCCCGGGACTTCGCTGCTGAGCAACCCGGGCAGCCAGTAACGCCGCAGCAGGTTGCCCATCGGCGTCCCGGGACCAACCCGGCATAGCAGTTCGTTATCTTCGCGAGTCAGCATCGTCAGTTACCGGCCATTATGCCCGATAGCCAGGGTGACATCCCACGGCTCCGATACCGGGCGGGCCGGGTGCCACATTGTGAGGCGCCTACACGCGCCAGCCGCTGGCCGGTGGCTGCGGCATGCGGTCCTCCGGCAACGACAGCTGGATGCCGGTGCGGTCCTCCTGGGCGCGGACCACCGCGTCGAAGTTCTGCTCGCCCCAGCCCTGACCCAGCACGTAATCGAACTCGCGGCCGACCACGGACCCCATTGCCATCTCGACGCCGACCTCGGCGGCGAGGTCGAGCGCGAGGTGCGTGTCCTTGGACGACAGCGCGGCGGAGAAGAACGCGGGCTCGAACTGACGCCGGAACACGGTGCGCGGAAACGTACCCGTGATCCAGCGGTTAGACCCCGTGCTGACGCCGATGACCTCGACCAGCGTCTTGAGGTCGACGCCCGCCTTCACGCCCATCGTCAGCACCTCGGCCGAAATCACCGGCACGGCGATGCCGACGAGGTTGTTGCAGAGCTTGCAGACGTCGCCGGCGCCGACGTCGCCGCAGTGGTAGATCTTGTCCTCGCTGCCGATCGACGCCAGGAAGGGCTTGACGCGCTCGAAGACCGCCGCGTCGCCGCCCACCATGATCGAGAGCGTGCCCTGCTCGGCGCCGGTGACGCCGCCGGAGACGGGCGCGTCCAGCATGTCGATGCCCTTCTTCGCCAGCTCCGCCGCCACCTTGCGCATCAGCGTCGGCGAGTTGGTCGAGAGGTCGACGTACACGGTGCCCGGCTGCATTGACTCGAGCAGCCCGCCGGGGCCCAGCGCCACGGGCTCAACCTCCTTCGGCCCCGGCAGCGAGGTGCCGACCACCTCCGCGCCCTGCACCGCCTCGGCGATCGACTTCGCGGCGGTGACGTTGAGCTCCTCCGAGAGCTGCGCGACGACGTCCGGGCGGATGTCGTAGATCGTGACGTGGTGGCCCTTCTGGGCCAGGTTGCGGACCATGTTGTTGCCCATGCGTCCAAGGCCGATGAAACCGACGTTCATGCGATAACTCCTCTAGATAAGCGGGGCGTGGTGCGGCAAGCGTAGCGGGTGAAGGCGGGGCGTCAAGCACATACAGAACATTTGTTTGCGCTCGCGGGCAGATCGTCGTACACTTGTTCGATAATAATTCTCCCGAAATCTACATAAGAGCCTATACAGAATGATGGTTGCTTTTGTAAGATTCGGTAACGACTCGTAGGAGGTTCTATGAAACGGTCCTTGCTTAAAGGCGTAGTAAGCGAAGGTATGTTTCCAGACGAGCGAGTATTTCTAATAACAGATCATCAGGGTAAGAAGGTCTCCACCATTGTCCAGAATTCGGATGTGAGCAACATCCATGAAAATCGTGGGACAGTAGAAGTACGAGTGGTCGGAGAGAAGGGTGACCTCACGCTAGTAATGTTACCTGGTGAGGTTTTGGGAACGAGTCGAGTTTTAGCCGTAAAGAACTCGGACATTCAGCAGAATAGTTCAAATAACGGCAACGGTTATCACTGAGTGATACTTAGCAACATCTCCATCCATGAGGCGTTGGATGATGGTCGTCTGGCAATCGAGCCTCAGCCAGCGCCACGATTCAACAGCATCGATGGCAAAGAATCCCCGTATCAAACCTCTAGTGTCGACTTAACCCTTGCACCGAATCTTAGCGTAGAGAAGGACGAGCAGTTAGCCATAAGCATCGACTTAAGGCAAGCTGAAAAAGTCGCTGGAACGCTGTCTACCCTTTCAAGGCCCATTGAAATCGATCCTGCGCAAGGTTTTCTCCTTCGCCCCAATCAGTTTGTCTTGGGACGAACCTCCGAACGGGTCAAATTAACCCTACCGGCAGAATACACAGACGAAGCAAACGGCAAGCCATGCCTGGCCGCTCGCGTCGAAGGAATGAGTTCCAGGGCTCGGTTCGGCATCCTTGTCCATTTCACTGCTCCGACTATCCATGCTGGATTTGACGGAACAATCACGTTAGAGATCAAGAACCTTGGATGGTTTCCCTTTGTCCTGTATCGCAACATGCCTATCTGTCAGCTAATTATCGAGCAGGTCGAAGGTGTACCTGCGCCAAATGAAAGCCAATTCCAAGGGCAGGCGACACCGGCTGGTACTCAGTAAATGGTTTAGGCGGATAGCCATTCCTCACTCCGAGTCCGCCTCCTCGCGCTGCCGCTGCGCCTCCTCCCGCTCGTGACGGTGCCAGACGAGCCCACCAAGGACTTCCAGACGCGTGCTTAGCCCCAACCAGTAAAATAGGCGCAGATGAAATCTCGCTTCGTCCGCCTTCTCGGCCTGTCGTTCGTACTCTGCCTGCTGGCGCTGACCGGCTGCGGCGGCAGCCGTCCCGCTGTGAACGAGACGGCCGGTGAGGTGATCATCACACCGATCGAGACCACGCCGGTGCCCGAGGTTTCGCGCGCGAACGCCCCCGATACGCCGGATCGCCCGCGCGAGGGCCGCTGGATCGACGTCGACGTCTCGCGCCTCGAGGTTCAACTGATGGAAGGCGACCGCGTCCTGGAGACCATCGGGCCGGTCGCGGTCGGAGCCGAGATCGATACCGGCGCCTACGAATCGACCCAGACCGGGCTGTTCGCGGTATACGTGAAGACCGAGGCGCTGACCTACGACGCGCCGTACGACACCTACATCAGCCACTGGATCGGCTTTGACTCAGACAAGGACAACGGCTTCCACTCGTTCCTCAAGTCGGAGGACGGCGCCATCGTCGACGCTGCCACTGGGCGTATCAGCAACGGCTGCATCCGCACGGGCGCCGCTGAGGCGATCTTCGCCTTCGCGGAGGTCGGCATGCCGGTTTACGTGCACGCGTAACGTCCGGGCTACGCCGCCTTACTGCGCGTCGGCGTGCTCCCGCCGCTCGGCTGACTCAAGCTCCCGTTCGTGCGGGTGCCAGACGAGGCCGATGAGGAACTCGCGCGCGCGTTCCCTGGGCGGACGCTTTGGCTTCGCGAGCCTGTCCTTCGGCAGGTCGTAATCGCCGCGCATGACGCGGGGGTACTCCGCGGCGACCTCCGCGCCTAGCAGCATGATGTTGGCGCTGAGGTAGACCCAGAACAGGAACGCGACGACGGCCCCCAGCGAGCCGAAGACGACGTTGTAGTTGCTGAAATTGGCCACGTAGATCGCGAATGCCACCTTGGCGAACTCGAACAGGATGGCGGCGATCCCGGCGCCGAGCAGGACGTCGCGCACCTTGACCCGCGTCGCCGGTACCACCCAGTAGAGAAAGACGAATGCCACAAACGACAGCGCCGCGGGGATCAGAAGCGGCAGCACGTCCCAGACGAGGCTGAAGGTCTGGCTCGCCTCGGAGAGGATAGGGATGTCGTCCGAGGTCTCCCGCGCGTACCGAATCGCCGCGGTGCCGGCCAACGAGGCGATGACCAGCGGCGCGAAGGCAACCACCATCGTGAGGTCGAGCAGCTTCTGGCGCACGATCGGCCGGTGCACGTCGAGGTCGTAAGCCAGGTTGAGAGAGCGACGGATGACGCCGAACAGGTTGCTCCCCGACCACGCCATGCCGATCAGTCCCAGGAGCCCGACGGCGCCGCTGCCGGTGCCGGCGATGTCGCGCACCGCCTGCGCGACGTCGTTCTGCCCCTCGTCCTCGCTCAGCGGGATGTAGTCGAGGACGACGTCGACGAGGTCTTCCTGCAGCTTCGAGTCCTGCAGCGCCACGCCGAGGATGCCGACGGAGAAGATCAGCAGCGGGAACAGGGAGAACAGCACGTAATAGGAGATGGCGGCGGCCATCTGAGAGCAGTTATCGTGTCCGAACTCCTGGACGGTGCGGACCGCGAGGATCCGCAGCTGGCGGAGCGAAAGCATGCTTCTAGTCTAAGGGTCGGCCAAAACATCGTGTCTCCCGGTGGTCTACGACGAGCCGCGGCCAATGATTACACTGGTGCGGCGGTTAGGATCGGGCATCACGAAGCGAGGGGAAGCATGCAGGATCTCGAAGGCAAGGTAGCGGTCGTCACCGGCGCCGCGAGCGGCATCGGCCGGGCGATGGCGGAGCGCTTCGCGCGCGAGGGCATGAAGGTCGTCCTCTCCGACATCGAGGAGACAGCGCTGCAGACGACCGTCCAGGAGCTGAAGCAGCGCGAGTACAACGTCACCGGCATCGTGACCGACGTCGCACGGCCCGAGTCCGTCGACGCGCTGGCGAAGCAGACGCTAGAGGCCTACGGCAAGGTGCACATCGTCTGCAACAACGCCGGCGTCTTCCTGCCCATGAAGCCGATGTGGGAATCGACGCTCAAGGACTGGCAATGGATCCTCGGCGTCAACCTCTGGGGCGTGATCAACGGCGTCCGCGCCTTCGTGCCGATCATGCTCGCGCAGGACGAACCCGGCCACATCGTCAACACCGCGTCGCAGGCGGGGCTGGTGACGTCGAACAGCATCTACTCCGTGACCAAGCACGCCGTCGTCGCCGTCAGCGAGGGGTTGAGCTCGCAGCTGGGGCAGCAAAACGCCAGGATCGGCGTCAGCGTCCTCTGCCCACTCTTCGTCGACACGAAGATCATGGAAGCGGAGCGCAACCGGCCGTCCGAGCTGTACAACGAAGGACGGCCCGAGGGCGCGAACCCGATGCAGATGCGCGAGGTCACGCCGCCCGAGGAGGAAGCCGAGCGCGTGCTGCAGGCGGTGCTCGAAGACCAGTTCTACATCTTTCCGTACCTGCAGACCGTGGACGACAACGTGCGCTACCGCTTCGACAACGTGATCAACCGCCGCAACTTCGAGCCGCGGCCGATGCGGTAACGGCGGGCCGCCTTTCGCCTACGGGGCGACGAGATTGCTTCGTCGCTCGACGCTCCTCGCGACCCCATTGCGAGCCATCGACCGCCAGGGAGAGGCGAAGCAATCTCGTCGGTCCGTCTTCCAACACAGAGCCGAGCGCGGTAAGAGGGGCCGCTTGCTATGATTACCGGGCCTGCCACGCGGCCCCAGGTTCGCGAAGCAGGCTGCATGCGCCCCTTTACGGGGCACGGGGGTGTCCCCGTCTTCGAGGGAGAAAAACGTGACCGAGCTGGATTCCGAGACGCTGCTGCACATGTTCCGCCAGATGGTGAAGATCCGCGAGTTCGAAGAAGCCGCGGCGCGGATGGCGGAGCAGGCCAAGATCCCCGGCGCCGTCCACCTCTACGTCGGTGAAGAGGCCGTCGCGGTCGGCGTCTGCACCGAGCTGACGTCCGCCGACGCGATCGCCAGCACGCACCGTGGCCACGGCCACTGCATCGCCAAAGGCGGCGACCCGAAGCTGATGTTCGCCGAGCTCTACGGCCGCGCCACGGGCTACTGCCACGGCAAGGGCGGCTCGATGCACATCGCCGACCTCGACCTCGGCATCCTCGGCGCCAACGGCATCGTCGCCGGCGGCGCGCCGATGGCGATGGGCGCGGCGTTCGCTTCGAAGTACCGCAAGGACGGTACCGTCTGCGTCCTCTTCTGCGGCGACGGCTCCACCAACGAGGGCGCCTGGCACGAGTCGATGAACTTCGCCGGCCTGTATCAGCTACCCCTCATTACAGTCATCGAGAACAACCACTGGGGTGAGTGGACGCGCCAGGAGAACCAGGCGCCGATCACGGAGCTCTACGTGCGCGGCGCCTCTTACGGCATGCCGGCCGTCCACATCGACGGCCAGGACGTCCTCGCGATCAACGACGCCGCCCGCGAGGCGGTCGACCGGGCGCGCAACGGCGGCGGCCCCACGCTGATCGAGGCTGACACTTATCGCTTCCACGACCACATCGGCCGCGCCGAGCGCGAGATCCGCCCCAAGGAAGAGCTCGACCGCTGGCTGGCGCGCGACCCGATCGAGATCATGCGCGCCGTGCTGATCGAAAGAGCGATCACGACGGGCGAGAGCTCAGAGCGCATCGTCGAAGAGGTGCGCCGCGAGATTCAAGAGGCGATCGAGTTCGCCGAGGCGAGCCCGCAGCCGGACCCGGCGGACCTGCTGACAGACGTCTACACGGTTTAGAGGTAGGGAAATGCTCGACGCGACGCGCCATTCATCCCGTAGGCGAGGCTTTCTAGCCTCGCCGTCGACCGACCGCGACGTTGCGTCCTTCCCGACGCCAGGGCTGGAAAGCCCTGGCTACGTCTCGGTAACCAGGGCAGCGTGATGGCGAAAGACCCGGTAACCACCGCCGCCGACATGATGTGGCACGCGTACCTCGAGACGCTGCCGACCAGCATGCGTCAGCGGACCTACTTCGAGGCGTGCCAATTCGGCGCCGGCCGTGTGATGGCGGACCAGCTGGCACACCTGGTGCTGGACGGGATCAAGACCGCGACGTCCGACCTGATCTGGCACATGGAGTGGAACCAGAAGCCGATGTGGGACGTCGGCGACGAGCACGTGCTGCTGGACGGCAGCTGGCGCCCCGTCTGCGTCTTTCGCACCACACAACTAGAGACGAAGCGCTTCTGCGACGTCGACGCCGCCTTCGCCTACGACTACGGTGAAGGCACGCGGACGCTGGTGTGGTGGCGAGAGCACGTCTATGCCTGGTACGCCAGCCAGTGCCGCGAAATGGGCGTGGAGCCAACGCAAGAGATGCCGCTGCTCTGCGAGCGGTTCGAGGTGGTCTACGCGCCGGGCCGTGTAGCCGCGATCTAATAATTCCCCTCTCCCCTGGAGGGGAGAGGGTTAGGGTGAGGGGTCGAGCCTCCGTCTCAGGAGACGCCCCATCGAGCGAATACGGGGAGTTGCCAGATGCCGGAAATCACCTACCTGGAAGCGATCAACCAGGCGCTGCACGAAGAGATGGCCGCGAACCCGGACGTCTTCATCGCCGGCATCGATATCGCGGAGCGCGGCGACGTGTTCGGCGCGACGCAGGGCATCTACACCAAGTACGGCAGCGAACGCATCATGGACACGCCGATCGCCGAGTCCGGCATCATCGGCCTGGCGCTGGGGTCGGCGGCGCGCGGGCTGCGTCCCGTGGTCACGATCATGTTCATGGACTTCATCGGCGTCTGCTTCGACCAGATCCTCAACCAGATGGCGAAGATGAAGTACATGTACGGTGGCAAGGTGACGCTGCCGCTGACCGTCCTGACCAACGCCGGCGCCGGCACCAGCTCGGCGGCGCAGCACTCGCAGAGCCTGGAGGCGCTGCTCTGCCACATTCCCGGCCTCAAAGTCGTCATGCCCAGCAACGCCTACGACGCCAAGGGCCTGATGAAGTCGGCGATCCGCGAGGACAACCCGGTCTTCGTCGTGCAGCACAAGCGCCTTGGGCGCACCCGCGCTGAGGTGCCGGACGGCGATTACACGGTGCCGCTCGGCAAGGCGGCCATCGTGCGCGCGGGCAAGGACATCACGCTGGTCGCAACGTCCTGGATGGTCCACGAAGCGCAGGCCGCGGCGGAGCGCCTGGCCGAGCGCGGTATCGAGGCGGAGATCGTCGACCCGCGCTCGCTCGTGCCTTTGGACATGGAGACGATCGTCGAGTCCGTGAAGAAGACGCACCGCGTCGTCGTCGTGCACGAGGCCGTCCGCTTCGGCGGCATCGGCGGCGAGATCGCCGCGCAGATCACGGAGGAGGCGTTCGACTACCTGGACGGGCCGCCGCTGCGTATCGGCGCGCCATCCAGCCCCGTGCCGTACAGTCCCGTGCTCGAGAAGGCGTGGATACCGGACGCCGACGACATCGTGGCTGCCGCGAACACGCTGGTCGGGGGTTAAGCATGGCAGAGGCGATCTACCTCCCCAAGGTGGGCATGACGATGGAAGAGGGCACGCTGACGAAGTGGGCCATCGCCGATGGCGCCGCCGTGACGCGCCGCCAGGTCGTGTTCGAAATGGAGACCGAGAAGGTCCAGATGGAGATCGAGGCGGAGCACGACGGTACGCTGAAGCAGCTTGTGCCGGAAGGCGCCGTCCTCAAGCCGGGCGACATCGTGGGCTGCATTCTCGCGGTGGGCGAAGAGGTGCCGCAGGCGCTGCTCGACCGCGTCGCGGCGCAGGCGGCGCTGGTACCCGGCGCCGGCTCGCAGTCAGCCGCGGCCACCGAAGAAGCTACGTTAGCGCCCGGCGAGCATCAGTCGGTGCTCGAGGCCGGCACCACGGGCGCAGCAACACCAGCGCCGGCTCCATCCGGCCCCCTGCGCATCTCCCCGATCGCGCGGCGGTTGGCCGACGAGAACGGGATCGACGTCGCGACGCTCTCCGGCACCGGCCCCGGCGGCAGGATCGTCGAGCGCGACGTGCAAAACGCCATCGAGGCGAAGACCGCAGGGACCGCGGCCGGCGCAACGCCCGTAGCTGGGGTGGCTCCGGCCGTTGCCGCGCCTGCCGCCGGTGAGTCGATTCCCTACCGCGGCCGGCGCCGCACGATCGGCGAGCGCATGCGAGAGAGCGTCTCGACCACCGCGCCGGTCACGCTGACCACGGAGGCGCCTGTCGACGCCGCGGCGGCGATGATCCACGGCCTCAACCGCGAGTGGCGCAACGAGGCTGTCGTCGTCACGCTGACCGGTCTCATCGCGCGGGCCTGCGCCCTGGCGCTGAAGGAGCACCCTCAGCTCAACGCGCGCCTCGAGGGCGATCAGATCGTCGTGGCGTCCGAGATCAACGTCGGCGTCGCCGTCGACCAGGACGCCGGGCTCATCGTGCCGGTGCTGCGCGCGACGGACCGCATGTCGCTACAGATGGCGATGAAAACGCTACGCGAGCTCACCACCAAGGCCCGCGAGGACAGCCTCCGCCCCGAGGACGTCAGCGGCGGTACGTTCACCGTCTCGTCGCTGGAGGGTTCAGTGGTCGACGCGTTCACGCCGATCATCAACCCGCCGCAGGCCGCAATTCTCGGCGTCGGACGTACGCGCGACGTTGCCGCGTTCGAGGGCTCGGAGGTCGTCAAGCGGCAGGTCGTGACGCTGAGCCTGACCTTCGACCACCGCGTCACGGACGGCGCGCCGGCGGCGAAGTTCCTCGGACGTGTCGCGGAGTTGCTGGAGCGGCCCTACCTGCTGATGTAGGTCTCGCTCGAAGAAGGCACGCCGGTCTCCGTCTCCATCTCTGTAGCCGTGTCCGCGAAGCGCTCAAACGCCTCGGCCAGCTCGTCACGGGCTTCCGGGCCCATGCGCTCGAAGACAGATGTCAGGTAGTCGCGAGCGGCGGCGAAGACCTCGTCCAGCACAGCGATCCCCTCGTCCGTCAGGCCAATGCGTACGACGCGGCGATCCGTCGGGTCCGTCCAGCGTTTCGCGAAGCCATTGCGTTCCAGGCGGTCGGCCAGGCCGCTCAGCGTCGCGGGCCGTATCCGGAGGTTCTCGGCGAGCTCGCCGGTAGAGGGCTCGCACATCTGGCGGATCGTGTACATGACGCGGAGCTGCGTTGTCGTGGCGCCGCGGCTGTCCCAGAAGCGCAACCTCAGCGGGTCGATGACGTGGACGGCGCGGAAGTAAGCGTCGACAGCGTGGTCCGAAGTCTTCTTCTTCACGAGACCGGCTCCCCTTCCAGGCGTCCTGCTTCGCTCTGTGCCGGCTCAACCGTGTCCGGTTCGTCCGTCCAGGACTTGCGCAATGGCCGCGCCGGCTCCGGCATGAAGAAGCTGACCAGGAAGCCGACGCCGGTGACGGCCACGCTGGCGATGAACACGAGGCCGACGGCATCCGCCATCGCCAGGCGCATTGCCTCGACGGCGCGGTCGTAGAGCTGTGCGCCGTCCGCGCCGAGCGCGAGGAAACCCGATTCGAGGCGGTCCAGCGCATCGGGGCTGAGCAGCGTGCGCGGCTCTTCCAGCGTTTGCAGCAGGTTTGGCGGCGTCTGCGCGATGATGTCCTGCCCCAGCTCGCGGTCCAGCGACGACTGCAGTTGATTGGTCACCAGCGTGCCGAAGATCGCCACGCCAAGCGTGCCGCCGATCTGACGGAAGAACTGCGCCGACGACGACACCACACCCAGCATCTGATGAGGAACGCTGTTCTGCAGGATGAGGTTGACGATGGGCATCGAGGCGCCGATGCCGAGACCGATGACGATCATCGGCGGGACGGCCATCAGAGCGCTCGAGCTGGTATCCAGCCGGGTCAGCAGCGCCATCCCGACGGTGATCAGGGCGCTGCCCGTGATGATGAAAGGACGGTACCTGCCGATGCGCGTTGCCCAGATACCCGCGACGGTGCTCGCGAGGACCATCGTCATCATCATCGGTGACGTGATGATGCCGGAGCTGGCGGCGGAGGTGCCCAGGACGCCCTGCACGAACATCGGCATGTAGTTGACCGCGCCGAACAGGCCCATGCCGGTGATGAAGGAGAGGATCGTGGCCACCGCGAAGAAGCGGCTCTGGAACAGCATCAGCGGAATGATCGGCTCAGGCACGCGCGATTCGTTCCACACGAAGGCGATCAGCGCGAGGCCGGAAAGCGTGAACAGGCCGGTGATCTCGGGCGAACCCCAGG
>Ga0214471_10002081_pt1 | contig 15748 bp, 14 predicted proteins | sample RVTome_5_FD_207665 | JGI IMG/M metagenome (GOLD analysis project Ga0214471, IMG submission 207665) | Soil microbial communities from uranium-contaminated site in the Upper Colorado River Basin, Wyoming, United States - RVT142D155 | ecosystem: Environmental > Terrestrial > Soil > Contaminated >... | reverse complement strand
ATCGAGGCCCCGGCGGACATCGCAGCACGGAACGGGACGAGCTCGAACGACTCGAGGCGGGCTGCGTCGACGGAGAGCGAAGGCAGCGCCCAGTGAGGGTCGATCGTCGCCTCGCCTTTCCCCGGGAAGTGCTTGGCCACGGCTGCGATGCCGGCCTCGGCGAGGCCCGACACGGTTGCTGCGCTCAAGGCTGCGACCCTCTCGGGATCGGCCCCGAACGACCGAATGCCCAACGACGGGTTGGCCTGGTTCGATGCGATGTCGCACACGGGGGCGTAGTCGACGTTGATTCCGAGGGCGGCTAGCTCCCGGCCGGTTGCCGAGGCGACCCGCCTCGCCAGCGCCGGGTCTCCGGTCGCCCCGACCGCCATGTTCCCCGGGAAGGCCGTCGTGCCTGCACCGGCGCCGCGCAGCTGGCCGCCCTCCTGGTCGACCGCAATCAGCAACGGGAGCGTCCCGCCTCGCGACGACTGCAAGGTGGCGGTGAGCTTCCTCGTCTGCTCGGGGTCGACGATGTTGCTGGTGCGAAACAGCGTGACCCCGGCCACGTCGCTGGAGGCCATGACGTCCGTGAGCCATGGCGGGGGGGTGGGTCCATCGAATGCGAGCAGCATGCGGGGGCCGATGTCCGGTCTCTCGGTCGACGCGTCGGGACTCATCCCTTGACAGACCCGGCGAGCAGGCCCCTCACGAAGTACCGCTGCAGCCCGAGGAAGACCGCGACGGGCACGATCATCGTCACGAACGCCCCGGCGGTGAGGACATGCCAGTCCTGGCCGCGGGAGCCGACGAGCTCGTTGAGCCTGGCGGTGAGCACGGCCACCTCGGAGTCTGTCCCGAGGAACACGAGGGCGACCAGCAGGTCGTTCCACACCCATAGGAACTGGAAGATGGCGAAGGCGGCGAGGGCAGGCATCGAGAGGGGCAGCACGAGGCGGGTGAACGTCGTGAGGTGCGAGGCGCCGTCGACCGAGGCCGACTCGAGGATGTCGCGAGGAAGCGACGAGATGTAGTTGAAGAGCAGGTAGACCGCCAGCGGAAGCCCGAACCCGGTGTGCGCCAGCCATGTGCCGACGAACGAGCCGGTCAGGCCGAGGACGTTGTACGCCCGTAGCAGCGGCACGAGCGTCATCTGCAACGGTACGACGAGCAGCCCGACGACGACGGCGAAGAGCAAGGCACGTCCGCGAAAGTCGATCCAGGCGAAGGCGTACGCCGCGAAAGCGGCGATGGTGATCGGGATCACGGTCGCCGGGATGGTGACGATGAGGCTGTTGAAGAAGGCATCGATCATCCCGTCGGAGGTGAGGACGTTCTGGTAGTTCACGAACGTCCACGTCGTCTCGAATGGGTGGGCGAACACGGTCCACCACCCGGACGAATTGATGTCGTTCGGGCTACGGAAGCTGCTGATGAGAACGCCGACGGTCGGCATCGACCAGGTGACGGCGATGAGTACGACGCCGACTCTCACGGGCGTCTTCGACCAGAAGCCGGTCCCGACCGGGTGGATGCGAGCGCCTCCGGTCCCCCTCGTTTGGCGGGTCGTCACGGGGGCGGTCATGCGCCGATTCCCTGTTTACGCAGGTTCCGCACGTTGATCACCATCACGGGAACGACGACGAGGAGCAGGGCGACCGCCAGCATCGACGCTCGCCCGAAGTTCCTGAAGCGGATCATCTCTTGGAACATCCGGTTGGCGATCACGTCCGAGTCGAATCGGCCTCCCGTCGTGACGAAGACGATGTCGAACACCTTGAGGATTGCGATGAGGATCGTCGTCGCCACCGTCAGCACCGCCCCGCGGATCGACGGCAGGACGACCCGCATGAACGTCTGCGGCTCGCTCGCCCCGTCGATACGGGCCGCCTCGAGCAGCTCCGTCGGCACGGCCTTGATCGCCGCAGAGAGGACGACCATGGCGAACCCGGTTTGCAGCCAGATCATCACGACGATGAGCGACAGCGTGTTGAGCACCGGCGTCTGCAGGAACGGCGTTGGCTCCCGGCCGAGCGCTGCGAACACTCCGTTGAGGAGCCCGATCTGCTCCTCTCCTGCAGGCCTCCAGTAGTAGACGAACCGCCAGATAACAGCCGCACCGACCATGGAGATGGCGAGGGGGAGGAACACGAACGTCTTGGCGAGTGCCTCGCGCTTCACCCTGTCGACGAGCGTTGCGAACGCCAGGCCGATGAGGACGCTTCCCGCCGTCCCGACGACGATCCAGAGGACGTTGTTGCGCCACGCCGACAGGACGTCCGGCTCCGTGAACACGAACTTGAGGTTCTCGATCACGCCGCCGTCGTCTTTGAGAGCCCGTACGAGCGTGCCCACGGCCGGGAACACGAGGTAGAACCCGAGCATGACGACGGCGGGCCCGACGAAGACCCATGGGCGCAGGGCCCGGGCGGTGCGGTCGGGGAACTGGTCCACGAGCCTGTTGGTGGCGAGGTAGACGCCCCAGATGCCGCCGACGCCGAGCAGCATCGCCACGACGGCGACCATCAGCTTGGCGGCCAGGGGGTCGAACCCTCTGGATGCGATGGCGTCCGCCTGACCCTCGAGGCCGATGCGGCGGTACAGCCACGTCATGAGCCTCTCGGGCCCGGCGTCCGCCTTGAGGAAGAGGTAGCCGCCGGCGAACGCCAGTCCGAGGGCCACGAGCCCTGCCAGAGCCGTCGTCAGGTCGCGGGCTCGCCTGGTGCGCCCTTCCACGGCTCGGCTCATGGGTCACCTCGCTCCTGCGACGCTCGGGGAGCGCCACGCACGGCGCTCCCCGAGCAGCGAACACGTCGCACGTTACGTCAGCTCGCCGGCCAGCTCGCTTCGATCTCGGCGAACACTTCCTCGGTGCCGCCACCGTTGGCGGCCACCCAGTCGATCATGCCCGCCCAGAACGATCCTTGGCCGACCGCCGCCGGCATGGTGTCCGAGGCGTCGAACCTGAATGTCGATGCGCCTGCGAGGATCTCGGCCAGCGCGTCGTTCGGGTAGGTCGAGTACCAGTCGAGCGGCACGCTCTGGTTCGGCGACACGAAGCCTCCGGCGTCGATCCAGCCCTTGGCGGCCTCCGCGGTCGCCAGGTACTCGAGCGTCGCCCTCACTTCCGGCCTGTCGTCGAACATGACGAACATGTCACCGCCGCCGAGCACGGGTGACCCGTAGTCGGCGTCGATCGGGGGGAAGTAGAAGAAGGAGCTGTCGACTCCGGCTTGCGTGCCCTCCGGCCAGAATTCGGGGATCCAGGCCGCCTGCTTGTGCATCCAGCACTTGGGCCCGGCCGCGTCGAACATCGGCGTCTGTGTGTCCCCGACCCATGTGCCGTTGATGGCGTCGGTGCCACCGAAGACGTATCCGTCCGCGAACCACACTTCACCGACGAGGCCGGCAGCGTTGAGCACCGCCGGATCGTCGAATGCGATCTCGTGGTTGACCCATGCGTCGTATGTCTCCGGCGGGGCGGTCCTCAGCAGCACGTCCTCGATCCAGTCCGTCGCCACCCAGCCCGACACGTCTCCGTGCTCCATCGAGACGCACCACGGTGACCCGTTGCCGTCGGCGACGATCTGGTCGCTGAGCGCGATGAGCTCGTCCCAGGTGTTCGGGATCTGGTATCCGGCGCTTGCGAAGGCTTCCACCGGGTACCACACGATCGACTTCAGGTCGCCCTTGAAGTACACCCCGTAGACGCTCCCCTCGTAGGTCGCCAGGTCGACGAAGGACGCGATGTAGTCCTGCGAGAGCTGATCGAGGTTGAACCACCCCGACAGGTCGACGAGGTTGCCTTCCGAAGCGAGAGACTGCATCAGGCCCGGCTGGGCGATCTGGGCGAGATCGGGGGCGTTGCCTCCATCAACCCGGGTGCGCAGCACCGTCTCGTAGTCGGTGATCCCCTCGAAGTTGACGTCGATCCCCGTGGCGTCGATGAACGGCTGGAGAGACGCCTGGAAGTTGGCGGCTTCGGCGTCGATCCACTGAGCGAGGATCTCGACCTCCGTGCCTGCGAACTCGCCGGCCTTTGCCCGATCGAGGAACTCGTACGGGCCTGTTGCCACCGCCTCTGTCGTCGTGGGTGCCGCGGTGGTCTCCGTGGCGCCGCTGGTCGTCGTCTCTCCTGCTGTGGTCGCCGTTGTCGTGTCGCTCGGCGCCCGCGTCGTCGTGCTCGAGCCGTCGGCGCACGCCCCGACGACCACTGCGAACGCGACAACGAGGACGAGCGGTGTGAGTCTTCTCATGTGCCTCCTCCTGTCTCTGCATGGCTGATTGCCCTGTCGGCGAGGACGGTCGTGAAGCGCTGGTGCGCGAGCGCAGCCGCTCCGACAGCCCCGATGGGAACTTCTCCTGTCGCGAACCTGAGGCGAGCCGGGTCGAACAGACGTCTCCCGAGGCTCGACGCCTCCACACGCGAGGCGAGGACGGCGACGACCCGGTCGGCGAGCGCTCTTCCGCCGGAGACGGCTACTCCACCGCCAACCACGATGAGGCTCGGGTCGTGGACCGCCGCCAGCCACTGGACGGCGGTTGCGACGTGCTTGGCGACGTCGTCGGCGATGCGGCGGGCGCCCTCCCGCCCCTCTTCGGCCATCGCGAACATGTGTCTGGCGTGATCCGACGCGACCTGCGGCCATGCCTTCGAGATCGCCGGCCCGGAGATGACCGTCTCGAGGCAGCCGACGAGACCGCACGAGCAGATCGCTCCGTCGTCGAAGACGGGCACGTGGCCGATCTCGCCCGCGAGCCCGTGGCTCCCTCGCACCAGCTGGCCGTCCCGCAAGATCCCGGCCGAGACTCCGGTGCCGAGACCCAGGTAGACGAGGTGGCGCACCGGGGTTCCGTCTCCGTAGTGGTCGGCTGCCCCGACCGCTGCCACCCGGGCGTCGTTCTCGACGGTCACGGGCACTGCCAGGGCGTGTGCCAGCTCTGGGCCGACCGGGAAGCCCTCTTCGCCGATACCGAGGTTGACGGCCGTGTGGACGCTCCCCGTCTCGGGGTCGACCCTGCCCGGGACCCCGACGCCGACCGCCGCGATCTGGTCGATCGTCTCTCCAGCCGCTGCGAGTGCCTCGGAGAAGGACTCGAGGACCGAGTCGATGAGCCGCCTGCCTGCCATGACGAGGGTCGGCCGCGTGTCTCTGCCGAGGACCGTGCGGTCCGGCCCGAGCACGACGGAGTCGATCGTCGTACCGCCGATGTCGATCCCGCCCATGAGGTCGCTCATCGCAGGACGACTCCGAGCTGATCGGCCAGCACGGCTGCGCCGGCACCGGCGAGGACGAGATCAGGCCCGATCCGGGTCGCCTCGACCGTCACATGCTCGGCCGTCGCCCGTAAGAGGCGGCGCCTGAGCTCCCCGTCGACGGCGGTGACCAGGGCGTCGTCCGCACCCTCGAGCTCGGCGGTGACGACGATACGTGTCACGTCGAGGATGCCGACGACGTGGGCGAGGGCGGCTCCGAGATGGCGTCCGGCGAATGCGATCGCCTCGTCGGTGGCGGCGGTGCCTGCAACGCCGGCGACGGCCTCCCGGGTCCACGGGATCGAGTCCGGGTCGAGGCCGCCTGCCGCTCTCCTGATGATCGCCGGCACCGAGGCGAAGGTTTCGAGGCAGCCTTGCTTGCCGCAACGGCAGAGGGGACCTTCCGGGTCGACGACGACGTGGCCGAGCTCCCCGGCGGCGCCGTGATCGCCGCGGTGGATCGAGGAGGCGAGGACGAGCCCGGTTCCGACACCCTCGCCGAGCTCGACGAGGACGAGGCTGTCGGCGTCGGTCTCGAAGAGGCGCAGCTCGCCGAGGGCTGCGGCGTGGGCGTCGTTCGTGACCACCGTGGGATGTCCGAGCCGCTCGGTCAAAAGGTCGGCGAGCGGGACGTCGTGCCAGCCGAGGTTCGAGGCCTCGACGACGGTTCCGTTCGCATCCACCACACCCGGCGTGCCGACCCCGATGCCGAGCACCGGGGTCGTCGCCGAGGCGAGGAGTCGGGAGGCGAGCGCAACGACGTCGTCGACCGAAGGGCGACCGTTGGCGGGAGAGTGGGACTCGCGATGGAGTACGGTGCCGGCGAGGTCGAGGAGCGCGCCGCGGATCGGACGGTGGCCCAGATCGATGACGACGATGGTGCGGGCCGCCTCATTGACCGTGAGCAGGGTCGCCGGTTTGCCCCCGAGCGGGTTGGCCGAGGTGCCCGCCTCGTTGATGAGAGACTCGTCGATGAGCTCGGACACGAGGTTCGAGACGGCGGCTCGCGTCAGTCCGGTCGCTCGTGACAACTCGGCCCTGGTGGAGGCGCGCCCGCTGTAGAGCGCCTGGAGGATCGTTCTGAGGTTGCGGACCCGGGCATCGCGCTTCGTCGCCTTCGGCAGATCGGTCGTCGAGCGGATTGGTGCGAGGGACATCAGGAATGAAAGTTAACTAAACAAACAAACCTCCGCAAGTAGTTTGTACGGTCTTGCTCCGTTCGGGCTTCGTTCTTGCGTCCCCTCGCCGCATCGAAGCGATGGGGGGACGCAAGACGGCGGTGCTCAGCCGGTGAAGCCGGAGAACATGTCGCCTGCGATGTCGGATACGTCGGTGACCTCGCCGGCGGGCGGTGCCTCGACGACGATGGGCATGTTGTAGGAGGTCACCTCCATCGTGATCGTCATCGACTCGAACGTCTGCTCGGGGGAGAGCTCGAGCCCATCGCCGGCGTACACCATCTGCAGCTTGCGGATGAGACCGTCATCGCTCACCCAGAGGTCGATCGGCAGCTCACCCCCGGGCAAGGCGCCGAACTGCTCGAGGTCCTCGAGATCCGCGGGGTCGGCGAGCTCGGTCGCCTGCTCCATGTCGACGACGATGGCGTAATGGGTCGTCTCGATGCCGTTGTGCGTCTCGCGATCCAGCTCCGTGACAGTCGCTCCCTCGAAGCCCTCGAACGCCTCGAGCATCTCGGCAGGGTTCGTCGGAGCGTTGGCGCCGAAGCCCTCGGCCGCCAGGTCGGCATCCTCGGCGGCCATGCTCATCCACTCGGTCTCGACTCCGAGGATTGAGTTGAAGAACGGGAACTTCACGTATGCGGTGTCCTCGATCGACCGGATCTCGATGCTGCTGAACAGGTCGGCCATCTCGGGCGGGATCTCGCCTTCCGGGGCGGCGGCCACCAGGTCGCTCATGTCCATCGACATCGAGAAGAGGCGGCTCTCGAGATCGAAGGCCGTGTTCATGCCGAACTCGAAGGATGATCCCGGCAGCCCCTCGACGCCTTCGACGGCGAAGGTCATCACCATCTCGGCGGACTGCACGTCGTTCCCGGCGCTGGTGACCGAGGCAATGAGGCCAGCGGCGTCGCCGGTGTCCACGGGAGCGACCGTCGTCGGCGCCGTCGTCGGCGCCGTCGTCGGTGCGGACGTCGGTGCGGACGTCGTCTCGGATGCTTCGGTCGTCGACGTGGCCGCCGTTTCGACCGGCGCTGTCGTCGCCGGGTCATCGCTTGCGGCCCCACCGCACGCCGCGACGACGGTGAGGGAGGCGAACACGAGCAACTGGATTCTGCGGGACATGGTTGTCATCCTCGGTAGTTGGTCACGGACAATTGTCGTCGTCTCCCGGGTCAACCTTGAACCGCTCGATCCACCTGATGCGAGCTCGGGGTGGGGCACTCTCGGGTGTGGCGCACCCTCGCGGGTGCGGCGCTCTCGTCAGCCGGGTAGGCCGGATGCCGGCACCGGCGAATCGACGCCCGGCAGCGTCAGCTCGAAGATCGTCGGGCCTCGGGCGCTCACGAGGCTCAGGTCGCCTCCCATGGCGCGCGCCAGCATGCGGGACACCGCCAGCCCGATTCCGAGCGATCCCGACGCCCCGCCGTGCGCGAACAGCTCGAACAACCGAACGGCGACATCCTCCGGTATCCCGGCGCCGTCGTCGGTGACCGTGACGGTGACGCCGTGCGCCGCCGTCGTCGCTGCGAGCTCGACGCGCCCCCCGCCGTGCTTCCGGGCGTTCCCGACGAGGTTTCGCACGATCTGCCTGATGCGCAGCGCGTCGCCGAGCACCGCAAGCCCAACCTCCACCATCACGTCGACCTCGCGCAGGTCGACCGATTCCAGGACGGTCGCCATGTCGAGCTGCTCGGAAGCGACGGCCATCGACCTGCTGGTGGCGGCGGTGAGCAGATCGTCCATCAGAACCGTGATGTCGTCGGCCTGTGTGACGAGCGTTCCGACGAGCTCCTTGCGTTCCTCGTCGGACAGGTCGTCCCAGCCGTCGAGGAGGATCGCCCCGAACCCGACCATGGCACTGACGGGGTGCCTCAGCTCGTGACCAACAGTCGCCACGAGGCGGTCCCGCGACTCGAGGGCGTCCTCGAGCGATCTGAGAGCCGCCCGCAGGTCCGTGACGTTGTGGTCGACGATCACGACCCTCGTGTAATCCGGCCGGCCGCCGTCGAGAGCCGCCTTCCAATGCGATCGGACCACGACGTCGCCGAGCATCGTGGGCGCCGAGTGCTCACGGACGATCGACGTCTCACCTGTGAAGGGCGCCAGGAACTGGAGCCGCATCGAGGTGGCGAGGTCGGGGTGGGTGGCAGGCGTGAACTGGCGTGCATCGAGGTCGGGCGGCTCGGGGGCGAGCGGGGACCCGTAGAGGTCGATCCACTGCGGGCTCACGGCGAGGACGCGCGGCAGCCGTAGGCAGCGGATCAGCTCTCCGTCGTCTGCCAGCCGCAGCGCCACCTCGGGCGGCGCCAAACCTGCGAAGTGCTCGATGATCGGGGTGTAGTCGACGATGAGCATCGGGACGGCGGCGGCGGAGGCGATCAACTCGAGCTCGTCGCGATGATGGAGAGTGTGGCTCGTTGCCATCAATGAGGTTTTCGGCGATTTGCCTGTTGCGCTTGAGGCTGGCGCGCCTCAGTCCTCGGCGACGATGAGGCGCTCCAACGGAGTCCGAAACCGGGGCGTCACCCGCAGGTCGCCGATCCATTCCTCCAGCTCGGCGGCCTTGCGGTCGATGACGGCACGTCGCGCCCGACCGACGTCGTCGAGTAGCTCCGTGACGACCTCGCCCGTGCGCCGCTGCGCCCAACCCCCGACGACCCGGCCGTCACACCACACGGTCGGCCCTGCGTTGCCGTTGCTGTCGAACAGCCTCGCCGAGTGGTCACCGAGGTACCAGGAGCGCTGCTTCCAACCCATGACGGTCGAGTCGAGCCCGGGGAGCAGCGCCACCCACGGGTCCGGTTCGTCCACCGACTCGATGTCCCCGGGGAGCACGAAACCGATACCATCCGAGAGATCGACCTCCACGGCTCCGACGTCCGCGAGCGCCGCCTTGGTCTTGGCGACGGTCCAACCCGTCCACCACTTCATGTCGACGAGGGTGCCGGGACCGTACGCCCGCAGCCAGGCTCCCAGCAGGTCGGCAGCTGCCCTTCGCGGGGCGATCCCGGCCAGCGGCTCGCCGAGCCAGTCCTCGGCCAGCGCCCAGCGGTACTGCGTGCTGATCCAGGTCCCGCGCGGTCTGGCGCGCACGATCCTCCCCTCCGTGGCGAGGAGGAACAGCGTGCGGGTCGACAGTCCGATGTCTCCCTCCCACTTCGTGCCGACTCCGACTCTCACCTTCTCACGGAGCCCGGCGACGTCGTCGCGCAGCTGGGTGGCCACGGCCTCGCCTCGGCGGCGCAGAGCAGACACAGTGGCCTCGGCGACACCGTCCAGCCAGGCCTCGGCGTCTGCGACGCCTGCGTCGGTGAGCATCTTGATCGTGCGGGTGTGCTCGCCTGCCGCCAGATGCTGCGTCACGGCGGCGTGGATGACCCTCGCCAGATCGGTGGGCACCACGAACATCGTGCGGCGCATGCCGAGGACCCGCACGAGCGATCGTTCGTCGTAGAGGGCGGCTGCGACGTCATCGGGCGTGACACCGGCGACCCTGGCTTGCGCCGCCAGGTACACCGATGCCGGGTCGGACGAGTGGAGCCCCACGAGCGATCTCGCCGCCGTTGCGACGTCGGCCGCCGCCTTCGCGAGGTGGTGGCGTCTCCCCAGACGAGCCCGTCGCTGCCCATCGTCGATCTGGATCCGCGTCCCGCCCACGTTGCGAGGGTAGAGCGGGCAGGTTCGAGTAAGGCGAGCTGGGGCGCTACCTCGTGTGCCTCTGCCGGCGTGCCAGGCGTCGGCCGGCCACGAGCCGTGACCCCGGAATACGTCGAGAATGCCCGGGTTGATCCTGCATGGACCAATCACTCGAGAGCGCACTACAGCGCGGCGGCATCGTCGACATCACCACAACGGGCCGAAAGTCCGGCACGGCGAGGCGCATCGAGATCTACTTCCACAACCTCGACGGTCGCTACTACATCACAGGGCGACCAGGGTTCTCGCGCGACTGGATCGCCAACCTCGTCGCTGATCCTGCGATGACGGTCCACTTCAAGAGGGGCCTCACCCACGACCTGGCTGCGATTGCCGACGTCATCACCGATCGTGACGAGAAGCGCCGCGTGATCGGCAGGGTCCGCGTCGAGAGCTGGGGGGTCGATCCGGCCGAGGTGGAGGCAGACATCGAGCACTGGGTGGAGACCTCCCCGCTGATCGAGTTCCGACCCGCCGGCTGACTCGCGGCGCTGACGACGTGTCAGTCGAACCGAAAGCGGGTCACGTCCTTCGGGAACTCCTGCCACGCCAATGCTTTGGCCGGCACGAAACGGGAGAGGCCGCCTGCGTGCTCTCCGCTCCAGGAGTCGGGGCCGGGCGCGTACCCGTGCTCCTCGTACTTGCGGATGAACTCCGCCGAGATGGCAGCAGCGAGCTCCGGGGCAGGCGGCGTCGCCGCTCCGGAGGTTCCTTCGAGGATGGTGGCGGCCGACCCGTCTTCGAGGTGGAGCACGCAGCTCGGATTCGAGGCGAGGTTCCTGGCGTGGAGCGTCTCGGGTGACCCGTCGTACCAGAAAGCTCCATCCACCCAGACCCCCCACCGTGGCACGACGTGCGGCTTGCCGTCCGGCCGATTCGTCGCCATCCAGTACACATGCGCCGATCGGAGCCTCTCCTCGACTGCCTGCCACGAGAGGAGTCCGTCCGGCGACCCGGGCACTCCGTAGCCAGCCGGCATGATCGGTCGATCGACCTGCGGTCGGTGTTCGGTCGACATGACGAGCCCTTCCTCGCTGCGTTGTCGGTGGTCGGAAGTTAATCCGGCGTCATCGCAACCGGCAGCACGGTCACACCCTCAGGCCGTACAACCTGAAGAAGCCTGCGTCGATGTCGCTCACATGCACCGCCGAGAACCCGGCTTCGGCGGCCAGCGCCTCGACCATCGCAGGCCGGATCACTGTCCCGATCGCCGCAGAAGGCGACTCTGCGAGTGCGGCGGGGAGGCAGTGGACGATGCTCCACCCGTACATCATCCTCTCCAGTTCGTCGCCCTGCGACGTGAACTCGTCTGCGACCTTCTCGTCGGCGACGAGCACGGCCCCGTCGGACGCCAGCGCTCGCCTCGCCGCCGCCAGGACCTCGGCCGGCCGGGCCATGTCGTGGAGCGCCTCGAGGATCACGACGAGGTCGAAAGGACCGTGTGCTTCGAGGGCTGAGGCGTCGGCGAGCTCGAAGGCGACGTCGACGCCTCTCTCCGCGGCGTTCGCCGCGGCGTCCGCGATGCTCGCCGGATCCGAGTCGTAGCCGATCACCTCGGTGTGGGGAAGCGCCGTGGCGAGGGCGATCGTCGACCAGCCGGCTCCGCAGCCGAGGTCGGCGAGTTTGCCTCCTTCGGCGAGGCGAGCCGCAACGTCGGGGACCGCTTGGAGCCACGAGACGAGATCGTGGGTGAAGGCCGGCCGGTTGATGCCTGCCTGGCCGTTCCTGAAGATCGTCCCGTACTCGGCGTACGGGACTCCGCCACCGGTTCGGTAGGCGGCCGCAACGTCGTCGAGGACCCCGGCGATGCCGGCGAACATGTCGGCGAGCGGTGCCACGTGGGCCGGGTGCTCGGGGTCGATGAGCACTGCCGTGTGGTGGTCGGTGAGCACGTACGAGCGTTCGTCCCACTTGGGGGACGGCGCCGCCACGTCGACGAGACCCGCCACGGCCTGCTGCTCGAGCCACTCCCTGGCGTAGCGCTCGTGGATGCCCGCCGCGGCCGCCAGCTCGCCGGGAGTGCGCGGGACGGTGACCGCCTGGTAGAGGCCGAGGCGCCTCCCCAAGTGGATCGACAGCAGCTCCAGCGCCGCCGTCGCAGCCGACACGATGCGGTCCTCGAGTGCGATGTCCTGGTTCGTCATCCCGCTCTCCTCTCTTGCCCGCGTGACGTCTCCGGGTCGCGCCAATCGCGGAACGCCGGGTAGGCGAAGGCAACCACGACGGCGCCGATGGCGGACGCAAGCCCGCCCGTCCAGGCGGAAACGCGCGGGCCATAGGCACCGGCGACGACTCCGGCCTCGGCGTCGCCGACCCTGGGCCCGCCGGCGACCACCGCGATCTGGACGGCCGAGAGCCTCCCCCGCAGGCGATCGGGAGTCGTCACCTGCAGGATCGTCTGCCGGAACACCGCAGAGATTGCGTCCCCTGCACCTGCCATGACGAGGAACAGGATGGCAGGCAACGCCGTCGGCGACAGTCCGAATCCGACCACCCCGGCGCTCCACACGAGCACGGCGGCGACGGTCGCCTTGCCGGGCTGCGTCACCTTGCCGACCCATCCGGAAGTGGCTGCGGCCGCAACGGAGCCGATACCGGGGGCTGCGTAGAGGAGGCCGACCGTCTGGGCATTGCCACCGAGCACGCTCAACCCGAACTCGGGGAAGAGCGCCCGCGGCATCCCGAAGACCATGGCGGAGATGTCGACGGCGAACACGCCCTTGAGCTCCTGCTTGCCGCGCAGGAATCGGAATCCTTCGACGACGGAGGACCACCCAACCGCGGTTCCGCCGCCTTCGGGCGGAAGTGGACGCATCAGGAACAGGGCGAACAGGGCGATCGCGAAGGAGCCGGCATCGATCCAGAAAGCCTCGGCGATGCCGGCGCTCCCGATGATGAAACCGGCGATCGCCGGGCCGACGGCGGCCCCCGTTGTGTACTCGAGGATGTTGAGGGCGAAGGCCGACGGGAGCCGTGCGGCCGAGACGAGCCTCGGGATCATCGCGCTGCGAGCGGGCGAGTCGATGGCGGAGAAGAAGGCGTTGGCCGTCGTGAAGGCGTAGATGGCCCAGACCGTCGGCGCCTCGAGCCCTGCGTTGACGGCGAGGCCGACGCTGGTGGCCGCCATGATGACCTGGACGATCATCAGGATCCTCCTACGGTCGAATGCGTCCGAGAGGGTCCCTCCGAAGAACGAGCCGACGACGAGCGCTGGGAACTGGGCGAGGCCGAGGAGACCGACGGCCAGCGTCGACCCTGTCAGCTCGTAGAGCTGGAACGGAGCCGCCACCAGCGCAAGCTGCCTGCCGAGCAACGAGATGATCTGGCCGCCGAAGAGAAGCCGGTACTCGCGGGACTCTCGGAGGGGCGATACGTCGACGAAGAAGGTTCTGAAGATTTGGTGCTCGTTCGTGCAGGGGGAGTTGCCGGGAAACTACCTCGCCGTTGTGGGTGTGCCGCGCATCGCCCGGGCGCGACCGCCTGTGATCGCCTGATCACAGGCAGCAACCCTGTGATCGCCTGATCACAAGCAGCACGGCCTGTGATCAGGGGACGACACACGGTTGCATCGGCGACCACGAATGTCTCGCTCACGCCGCCTGCACGAGGTCGAGGAATCCTGCGAGCTGCGCGGCGATCCCTGCCGCGTCGAGCCCGGCGTCCGCCTCGAGCTGTTCCCGCGTGCCGTAGCGGCGCAGTTCGGCGGCCGGTGCCCCCACGCACAGCAGCCGGTGCGGCTTGTCCCACAAGGCAGCCGCGATGCCCGCCGCCGACGTGCCTGCCAGGTATGGCTCGACGACGACGATCTCCGTGGCGCTCGATGCGAGCGCCCTGACGGCTCGCCGGTCGAGAGGATGCACGGTCGCCACGTACGCCACGGTCACGTCCCGAGCGGCGGTGGCTGCCAGCACCACGTCGAGCATCGGCCCGACGGCCAGCACCACGGGTGCTCCCGTCGATCCGTGGCGAACCGGAATCACCTCGCCGGGACGTCGCGCCATCGGCTTGCGGTTCGACGCGGCGGACAGCCTGATGTACTCCGAGCCCGTTCCCTCCACGGCCGCCCTCAGCAGAGGCTCCACCTCGTCCGGGTGTCCCGGGACGTGAACTCGCCATCCAGGGAGGCTCGATACCATCGCGACATCTCCAGTCGACTGATGGGTGCGGCCCTCGGTGGAAGCATCGAACGTGGCGCCGATGGACACGAGTACTGCCCCGACGCCCTGGTGTCCCAAGTCGAGCTTCAGCTGCTCGAAGGGCCTCTCCACGAGGAAGGGGGCGTAGCTGTGCACGATCGGCCTGAAACCCTCGAGCGCGAAACCGGCCGCCACCGCGACCATCGCTTGCTCGCGAATTCCGACGTTGATGAGACGGGTGGAGTGGCGCTCCGCCGCTCCGGTCTCCGCCAAGCGGGCGGTGCCGATGTCCGCCAGCACGACGACGACGTCGGGGCGCTCGTCGAGCAGGGCGGTTGCCGTCTCGCCGAATCGATGCCTCACGGCGTCACCTCGGCGACCACCACTCCAGGTGTAGCGGTGTGCCTCACACGTACCGCCCGCTCGAAGGCGTCGTGGTCGTGCCCGTCGACGGTCTCGGCGGCCCAGCCTTCGGTCGTGAACCTCGATGCGATCCCGCCGGGCCAGCCGTGCGTGCTCGAGCCGTTGTCGACGACGATGACCGTCAGGCTGCCGACGCCCAGCCGCCCGGCGATGGCGATCGCCTCATGGTTGCTTCCTTCGTCGAGCTCGCCGTCTCCAACGAGGCAGAACACCCTGGGGATCTCTCGGCCGGCGGCGCGCAGCCCCAGCGCGACACCGACGGCGATCGGCATTCCGTGCCCGAGCGAGCCACTCGAGATCTCGACGCCTGGAACCAGCACCCGGTCGGGGTGATTGCCGAGGATCGACTCGTGCTCGGCGAAACTCGCCAGATCTGACTCCGAGATGAACCCTCTCGCTGCGAGCACGGCGTAGTAGGCCATGGGTCCGTGGCCCTTCGACAGCAGGAATCGGTCCCGATTCGGGTCGTGCGGGTTCGACGGATCGACCCGCAGGATCCTCTCGTAGAGGACCTGGAGGACGTCGAGGGTCGAGTGGGCGCTCGGGGAGTGCTTCTCGTCCCCCGTCATCAGCCTCATGAGCCTGGGAAGGTCGGCGAAGCTGGATCGGGCTTGGCGCTGTGTGAGGGATGTCTTCATGGACGGCAACCTACAACCTCAAGTGCACTTGAAGTCAAGCGACTAGTATGAGGCCGATGGGCGACATGCTGACGATCGGCGAGTTGAGCGCCCGAAGCGGGGTGGCGGCGTCTGCGCTGCGTTTCTACGACGAACGCGGGCTGATCCCGTCGCAACGCACCTTGGGCAATCAGCGCCGTTTCCCGCGGGCGACATTGCGCCGAGTGGCCGTCATCCGAGCCGCCCAGTCGGTCGGGCTGACGCTTTCGGAGACCTCGGCCGCGCTCGCCGGGCTTCCCGACGGCAGGACTCCGACACGTGACGACTGGCAGAGACTCTCGAAGACCTGGCGTCTCAGGCTCGACGAGAAGATCACGGAGCTCGAGCGCCTCCGCGACGAGTTGACGTCCTGCATCGGCTGTGGCTGCCTGTCCCTGCGCTCGTGCGCCCTCTTCAATC
>Ga0214471_10002080_pt1 | contig 15749 bp, 16 predicted proteins | sample RVTome_5_FD_207665 | JGI IMG/M metagenome (GOLD analysis project Ga0214471, IMG submission 207665) | Soil microbial communities from uranium-contaminated site in the Upper Colorado River Basin, Wyoming, United States - RVT142D155 | ecosystem: Environmental > Terrestrial > Soil > Contaminated >... | reverse complement strand
GTTACGGGCATCCCGGTCGACACCCTCAGGAAGTGGGCGAGGCGCGGGGCGATCCCCTCGTACGTCGACGCCCGCCACAACCTGCGGATGGTCAGCATGGAAGGCGTGATCGCCCGGGCGGCAGAGCTCGGAAGGGACATCACCATCCGGCCCGACGTCGCCACCGCCGGCCCCCCGGCGTCGCACCCAGGCCCAACCCGGACGGCCGTCTCGGCTCCGCCGGTCGAGTCCCCGGTTGGGCGATCGGCACCACCGGATCGAACCGGGGAGACGATGATCGTGCCGATCGCGGCGTGGGACAAGATGCTCATGCAGCTCGGGAACCTCCACGAGGCGGGCCAGCAGCTCGCCGAAGCGAGGGAGCGAGCCGCCAAGGCCGAGACGGAGGCGCGCTTCCTTCGCGAGCGCCTCGTCGAGTTGCGCGGGGAGCTCACCGAGGCGAGAGCGACAACCGTCGGCGCCGACGCCGTGCCGCAGTCCTCTCCGGCAGATGCCGAGAAGACGGGCGAGGTTCGTCCGCAACCCCTGTGGCGCTACGTGTACCAAGGGTGGCGGGGTCGACGGCGCCGCTAGGTGACCCACGGCGGCCTCACGCCGCCGGGAAAGGCCCGGCGGCCTCAGGCCGCCGGGAAGGTCTCCTTGAACGTGAAGGCGCACTGCGACGGCCCGCTGCTCCGCAGGTGCTGCAAGCGATCCTTCGCCTCGTGGATGGTCGGGACCCTCCCGGCGGGCTCCCACCACAGCACCATGTGAGGCTCGTCCATGCGGTCGAACCACGAAGCCCGGTCTCTCAGCACGCCGAGGTGGTTCGAGCGATAGACGAACTCCCGCAGTGCTTCGATGGATTCCCACAGCGACATGTTGATGAGCAGCATGTCGTCGTCGAAGGCTCGGATCGAAGTTGCGTCCCCGTCTTCCGTCTGGAGACGCCAGACGAAGCCGGAGGCCGCGTCGGCCAGGGCGTTCACCGGCTCGAGTTGATCGACGAAACCCTTCATCCCGAGATCGTCGAGCGGGAAGCGCATCCTGGCGATGTTGAGCTGCGCCAGATGGTGCGTCATCGACCTGAGGCTAACGGCGTAGCATCGCCCGATGAGCTCCCGTGTCTGGGCGGCGATCGCCGCGGCCGCCGTCGGATTCGGGACGTCAGGCGTCGCCACCCGGGCGGCCCTCAACGCCGGAGTTCCCCCGTACACGCTCGTGACGGTGCGGGCGCTCGGCGGTGCGCTCGTCGTCCTGGCGATCCTGGTGGCGATGCGACGCCCGGTTCCTCTCGACCGTGCCACATGGCGAAACGGACTGACGTTCTCGGTCTTCCAGATCGCGCTGCCGTACGTGCTCTTCACCCTGGCGTACCAGAACGCCTCTGCCGGTTTCGTCGGCCTCCTGGCGGCGCTGTTCCCGCTCGGCACGGCGACGATCGCCCATTTCGCCCTCCCCGACGAGCCGATGTCGGCCGGCAAAGCGCTCGGTTTGCTCATCGCGCTCGCCGGGGTCGGCGTGATGCTGCTCTCGGGCGACAGCGGATTGGCCGAAGGAGGCAGACCGGTTCTCGCCTTCGGGCTCGGCATCGTGGCGGTCGTCTCGATCTCGGTGTCCGGCATCATCGCCAAGCATCAGTCGCACCACTACGGCGTGCTCGAGATCACCGGCATCCAGAGCGCCCTGGCGTTCGTGTGGCTCACCGTCGTGACACTGTTCGTCGAAGGGACGCCTGCCGTGCCGACCACCTGGGCCATGGTCCTCTTGGGATACCTCGTGTTGATGGGCAGCGTGGTGCCGTTCCTGCTGTTCTACTGGCTCCTGCGACACGTCTCGACGACGCGAGCGAGCCTCATCGGCTATCTCGTGCCGTTTGTCGCCCTCGTGACCGGCATCGTCCTCATCGACGAGCGGCTCGAGGCCGGGATCGCGATCGGCGGCCTCCTGATACTCGCCGGCGTCATGTGGACCGACCGGGCGGAGCGCAAGGTCGTCCCGAGGCGCGCCGTGGTTCCTCACTGAGGCGCAGTGCCATCACGCGACCGTTCAGCCGAGCCTGCGGGCGGTGGCGATGACCGCGGCTCCGAAGGCTGCGACCACGAGGCCGAACGTCACGACCGCCGCCTGGAGAACACCGAAGTCGCCGCTACCGACACCGATACCGTCGGCGAGCCCCCCGAACACCGCGACGACTCCTCCTGCGGCGGCGAGGCCCACCCCGAACCCGAGGCTCTCGAATGCGCTCTCCACCCTCACAGGCCACGGACGGTATCGGACGAGCATGAAGGCGGCGACCACGCCGCACCCGAGGGCGATCGCGAAGGCGATCCACTGGAGTCGGCCGATACCGGGGCGGGCATCCGACACGACGCGCTCTCCCAGCACGGCAGTGGCGATGGCGGCGAGGCTGGCGGCGGCGAAGGCGATGCCGGTCCACATCTCGCGTCGGTTCGGCGGTGCCACTGGCTGCTTCGGCTTCCTCTTGGGTCGTGTCATTCTGCTCCCATCGTCGCACTACTCCGCCGCGTCGACGCCACGCGGAAGCCCGCCCAGAGGAGCACCGCCCCCCCGAGGAGCGAGGCGGCGAAGCCACCTCCTTCGCCGAGCGCCGTGAGCGATCCCCCGACGGCGGGGACGACCGTGCCCGCCACGATCAGCAGGTTTCCGACCACCACCGACCGCATCGCCCGGGCCCTGACGGTCGATGCGATGGCGAGCCCGACGATGAGCAGCGTTCCGACCCCGCCCGCTACCGCGGCGAATATCCGGGGGCTCGGGAGCATGGCGCCACCCGAGATCTCCGTGAGCGGCGAATCGAAGACCTCGGAGCCCTCGGGCACGCCGACCTCGGCCACCGGTGTCACCGGCACCGCGGCGAGCACGACCCACACTGCGGCACCCAAGAACCAGATGAGCACCAGCAGCATGCGACGGCCCGCCTTCGGCCCGACCACCAGGTACATCGAGCCGAGGGCGAGGACCGGGATGTTGGCGACGGCCCCGAACACGTAGAACACCCTGAAGCTGGTGTCGGACCATCCGAACGCCAGGCCGAATGCCAGGGCCGAGGAGGCGAGGGCGTACAACGTCACGCCCGCCGCCCAGGCGGCGGCGTGCGGACGCGGCCGCGCCAGGTGGCTTCGCCACAAGTCGAGGGCGAATCCCGAGGCGACGACCGCCGCCAGCGTCGCGAACGCGGTCTCCATCGACGTGCGACGATACCGGCGAAGGCGCCGCACCCGTCAAGTAGCGCCTCTCCTCGACGAGGAGAGGCCTCTCCCGTTGAGGTAGGGGCCCCGTCCTGTTGCGCGTCGCGACCGATACCATTGGGTCACATGGGCGACCAGACGCTTCCCGAGGAGACGGCGGACCCCGTCGAGGTCGACGCCGACCCGGTCGACAACGACCCGGAGGTCGGAACCCTCACGCCGATGCGAGCCGTCCGCAAGGTCGCCATCGGGGTCATCGGTGGGACGGTCACCGCCGCCGGGATTGCGCTGATGCCGCTACCCGGGCCGGGAACACCGATCGTGCTCGCAGGCCTCGCCATCCTCGCCACCGAGTTCGAGGTCGCCAGACGCGCCCTCGACGCCGGCAAACGGAAAGCGAAAGAGCTCCTCGAGCGCCGCAAGTAGTGTTCGGCGACATGTCCGAGCCGATCATCTCAGTCACCGGGCTCGGCCACGCGTACGGCGACATCGTCGCCCTCCACCACGTCGACCTCGACGTGCCGCCTGGTCGCATCGGCCTCGTCGGCGCCAACGGCGCAGGCAAGAGCACGTTCATCAGGATCCTCCTCGGCATCCTCGTCCCGACGGAGGGGACCGTCTCGGTGTTCGGCGAGAGCGTCCAGCCGGACCCGACGACCGTCCGAGCTCGGGTCGGCTACATGCCGGAGGGGAGCTGCCTCCCGCTCGACCAGACGGCCGCCGACTTCACCGTCTACGCCGCCGAGCTGGCTGGGATCCCGGCCAAGGCGGCCAGGCAGAGGGCGTCCGACGTGCTGACACTCGTCGGGCTCCACGAGGAGCGCTTCCGCTTCCTCGGGGAGTTCTCCACCGGGATGAAGCAGCGGGCGATGCTCGCCCAGGCGATCGTGCACGACCCGGAACTCGTGTTCCTCGACGAGCCGACGGCAGGCCTCGACCCCGAGGGACGCGACGAGATGCTCGACCTCATCGCCAGGCTCGGCAGCTTCGGGATCAACGTGCTCAGCTCGTCGCACGTGCTGTCGGACATCGAGCGGACGTGCGACTGGGTGGTGATGCTCGATGGGGGCAGGGTCCTGAGGAACGGTCCGCTGGCGGGCCTCACCGACACCTCGACGGTCGAGGTCGAGGTGCTCTCGGGACAGGACGTCGTCGTCGCCGAGCTCCGCAGGCGGGGCGCCGAGGTGACGATCCGCCATCACATGATCGAGTTCGACCACGTCAACGGAGACCCTTTCGCGCTCATCCGTGACGTCCTCGTCGACACCGGCATCGGAATTCGGTCGATGGGGGCCAAGCGCACCACCCTCGAGGACATCTTCCTGGAGGGCGGCGCGGAGGACACGACGTGACGACAGAACCAACAGGCGCAGTCTTCGACCTCGGGTACGTCCCACACAGCGGTCCCCGGCTCGGCAGACGCGGCGCCTTCAAGGCGGTCATCCTCGACGGGGTGAGACGGGTCCTCGGGCTGAGGCGCAAGGCCCGCAAGAAGGTGCTGCCGTGGGTCTTGTTCGGGGTGGCCCTGCTACCGGCGATCGTCTTCGTCGGGCTCGCCTTCTTCCTGTCGACGTTCTCACCGGACGCCGAGAGCCCATTCGGCGGTCACGCCGAGTACTTCGGCCTGGCGGCGGGATCCACCCTGCTCTTCATCGCCCTGGCGGTTCCGGAGCTGCTCATCCCCGACCGCGTCCAGGGCGTCCTGGCGGTCTACAGCTCGCGCCCGTTGACCGCCCGCGACTACCTGCTGGCGCGGTTCACCTCGCTCGTCATCGTGCTCTCCGGGTTCCTCATCGTCCCGCAGCTCCTCCTCTACTTCGGGCTCTCGTCTCTCGATCCGGACGGGGTGGCGACGGCGCTGGTCGCCAACCTGGACAACCTGCCGAAGATCCTGGCGACGTCGCTCGCCTTCGTGGTGGCGTATGGGTGCCCGGCGATCCTCGTCTCGATCTTCGCCAAGCGTCTGGCGCCGGCCTCGGGCGTGTTCCTCGGGATCATGTTCGTGTCGCAGGTGCTCGCCGAGTCCCTGTCCGAAGGAGCGGAGACACTCGGGCGCTGGGTCTCGCTCGTGGCGCTCCCGGACCACCCCCTGGCGATCCGCGACTGGGTGTTCGGCGAGCAATCCGCCAGCATCATGGGCAGAGCCGGTTACAGCCCGTGGGCGTCGGTCGGCATCCTGACGGTCATCGCCATCGCCACCGGCTGGATCGCCATTCGCCGCTACCGGGAGCTGATGTGACCTCGGAGGCAAGGAGCCCCGCCTTCGTCGCCGACGCCACCGTCGAGGTGCTCGGCGTATCGAAGTGGTTCGGGCAGAAGGTGGCGGTGAGCGACGTCTCCTGCTCGTTCGGACCGGGAGTGACCGGTCTCCTCGGACCGAACGGCGCCGGCAAAACGACGCTGCTGCGGATGCTCACGGGATTGATCCTCCCGTCCGAAGGAACCGTCCAAGTCCTCGGCGTCGAGCCCCGCAACCGCGTCGAGGTGTACGAGAAGATCGGCCTCGTACCGGAGGAGGACGCCGTGTATGGCTTCCTCACGGCCCGCGAGTTCGTGACGTACGCCGCCAAGCTGTCGGGTGTCACCGATGTGGCCGGCGAGGCGGACCGGGTCCTCCGGGCCGTCGAGATGACCGATGCGGCGGACCGCGCCATCTCGGAGTATTCGAAGGGTATGCGCCAGCGCACCAAGGTCGCCGCCGCCCTCATCCACAATCCGCAGATACTCGTCCTCGACGAGCCTCTCAACGGGACGGACCCGGTGCAGCGCGCCCACCTCATCCGGCTGTTCCGGGAGCTCGGCAGCGCCGGGCACACGGTCATCGTCTCCTCGCACGTGCTCGAGGAGGTGCAGCGGATGACGGACAGGGTCATCGCCATGGTCGACGGCAAGCTGGCCGCCGCCGGAGACGTCGCCGCCATCCGCAGGGCGATGACGGATATCCCGTACCGGGTGCTCATCGAGTCCGACGACTCCAGGGGCCTTGCCACGTCGCTCGTCGGCGCCGAGTACGTACAGGGCGTCCGCCTGTCGGGCGACTCCATCCACATCGAGACCCGCGACCTGGCCTCGCTCGGCACAGACATCGCCAGAGTGGCCCGCGATCTCGACGCCAGGATCACGACGTTCCGACCCGAGGACGAGTCCCTGGAGAGCGTCTTCCGCTACCTGGTGCGGCGAAGATGAGCGCCATCGTCACCATCGTCACCATGACGTTCCGCCAGGTCCTCGGGGTCCGGAGGATGATCGGGCTGGCGCTGCTGGCACTCGCTCCCGCGGCGATCTTCTTGCTGAGCCCGGGCAGGATCGACCCGTTCGTCGGTGTCACCATCGGCCTGCTGTTCAGCGTCGCCGTTCCGGTGATCACCCTGATATTGGCGTCGACCGTGCTCGGCGAGGAGCGCCGTGAAGGAACGCTCTCCTTCATCGTCCTGCGCCCCATCCCCCGGGTGTCCATCGCTTTCGCCAAGCTCGTGGCCGCAGTCGGCTCCGCCTTCGTGCTCACCGGAGTCGGCGCCCTGGCGATGGCGATGGTGATGGGCATCAGGACGGACGAGTTCGGATACGTGGTCCCGTTCCTCGTCGGATCCCTCGTGGCGACGTTGGCGTATGCCGGCGTCTTCGTGCCTCTGGGATACGTCACGGAGCGGGCGACCATCGTCGGGCTCGCCTTCGTGTTCATATGGGAGAGCGCCGTCGCCGGCACCATTCCCGGATTGGCGGCGACGTCGCCGTGGCGGATCGGCTTCGGCGCCCTCGTCGGTCTCGCCCCGGACGAGTTCGGGGCGGCCGTGCCCGACTTCGCCCTCGGGACGATGCAGCCTGGAGCCGGCGGCGCCGCCGTGCGGGTGCTCGTCGTGATCGCACTGGCGCTATGGCTGACGACGACCATCCTGCGCAAACGCGACCTCGCCTGACGCGGCGGGCTGCCGCCCAGGCGGTCTTACCCGGCTTGGCGGCCCTGTCGAGCTACCTTCGAGCACCGTGACCACCTCATTGCGGCGCACCATGGGCAAGGCAGCCCTCATCGTGTCGGGAGGCGTGCTCCTGTCCCGCCTCCTCGGCCAGCTCCGCGAGATCATCTTCGCCGGCATGCTCGGCGCAGACGCCGTCACGGACCAGTACGTGGCGGCGTTCCGGATTCCCGACTTCCTCAACTATCTCCTGGCGGGTGGCTTTCTCTCCATCACGTTCATCCCGATCTTCTCGAGGTACCTCGCAGACGACGACGAATCCGGAGGATGGGAGGCCCTCAGCGCCATCGTCCGGCCGATCGCCGCCGGCATCACGCTGCTGGTGGCGATCGGATGGGTGGTCGCACCATGGGTGATCCGCCTCATCTACCCCGACTTCACCCCGGCGCAGGTGGCGACGACCACGCATCTGACCCGGGTCGTCCTCCCCGCGCAGGTGTTCTTCGTCGTCGGGGCGCTGTTCACCGCCGTCCAGTACGCCCGCAACGTCTTCACGATCCCGACGCTGGCGCCGGTCATCTACAACGTCGCCATCATCGCCGGGGGCGTCGGCTACGCAGCCGCCTCCGGCACGGCCGATCCGGAGGGCTTCGCGTGGGGAGCGCTCGTCGGGGCCTTCCTCGGGAACTTCGTCATCCAGTGGTGGGGCGCCCGAAGGGTCGGGATGCGGATTCGCTGGCTGAGCGGCTGGCGTCACCCTGCGCTCGTCCAGTACCTGGCGATCGCCCTTCCGCTCATGATCGGCCAGTCGATCGTCGTGCTCGACGAGACGTTTATGTCGACGTTCGGCGATCTCGTCGGCGACGGGGCCCAGAGCCAGCTCCAATACGCCAGGCGCACGATGTTCGTGCCGATCGGGATCATCGCCCAGGCGGCCGGGGTGGCTGCCTACCCGCTGCTCGCCAGGCTGTTCGCAGAGCGGAGGCACCGCGACATGGCCGACACGGTCGACGTCGCCATGCGCTGGGTTCTCGTGCTCTCGCTGGCCGCCACCGGCCTTCTGGCAGCGATGGCGGTGCCGGTGACACGTGCCCTGTTCCAGCGGGGCAGCTTCGACGCGGCGGACACCCAGGGAAGCGCCACCGCGCTGTTCTTCTACTCGTTCGCCATCCCGATTTGGGGAGCCCTCCAGGTTCTCTCGAGGGCCTTCTACGCCAGAACGCAGATGTGGACGCCGGTTGTCGTCGGCTCTGCGGCCACGGTGGCGGCAGTGCCGATCTACGTCGCCCTGCAGCGGAGCCTCGGGCTGCGAGGCGTGGCGGCGGCGTCCGTCATCGTGCTCGGCGGCTACTCGGCCGCGCTGGCGGCTGCCTGGTATCGCGAGCCGCAGCACAGAGGGAGGGCGATCGACGTCGCCTACACCGCCGGGCGTGCCGTCCCGCTCGTCTTCGCGGGCGGCGCGGTCGCCTTTGCGATCAGCGAGGGTGTCGCCAACGTGGCCGGCACCGGTTTCGTCGCATCCTCGGCGGCCGTGCTCCTCGGAACGGCAGGATTCGGGGTCGCCGCCCTCGGCGCCGGCTCCGCTCTCTTCACGGTCTTCGTACGAGCGCCCGCCCCAGACCGATCGAGCGGGTGACCTGCGATGCACTGGCGCGCCGCCAGGATTGCGTTATCTTCGGGCGATCGGCCGAGGACGAAGACCGCGGAGCTGTCGCGATGACCAATCCGCAACCGGCGTGCAGCATCGTCATCCCGGTGTACAACAGCGAGGGGATCCTCGGAGATACCATCGACCGCACCGTCAAGGTGTGCGAGGACTCCGGGATCGTCTACGAGTTGATCCTCGTCAACGACGGCAGTCGCGACGGCTCGTGGGAGATCGCCTCGGAGCGCGCCGCCGAGAATCCGAAGATCATCGCCGTCGACCTCCTCAAGAACTACGGGCAGCACACCGCGGTGTTCGCCGGGCTACGTCTCAGCCGTGGCCGGTACGTCATCACGATGGACGACGACCTGCAGAACCCGCCGGAGGAGATCGGTCCGATACTCGCCAAGGCTGAGGCGGAGCAACTCGACCTCGTCATCGGGAAATTCCACGAGAAGCGCCACTCCCTGACGCGTCGTCTGGGAAGCAGGGTGGTCGGCTGGATGAACACCAAGGTCTTCGACAAGCCCAAGGATCTCGTGCTGACGAATTTCCGGTGCATTCGTCGCGACGTCGTCGACCGGATGGTCGCCTACCAGACGGCGTACCCGTATGTCACCGGCCTGGCCCTCATGTTCTCGAGGCGCAGGGCCAACCTGATGGTCGAGCACCACGACCGCGCCGTCGGAGAGAGTGGCTACAGCCTGGCGAAGATCGCATCCGTCGTGTTCCGGATCATGTTCAACTACTCGTCCTTCCCGCTGCGCGTCGTGAGCGGGTGGGGTCTCATCATCACCGCCGGGGCGTTCGCGGCGACGGCGGTGATCTTCGTCCGAGCCATCGTCGTCGGGACGACGGTTCCCGGCTGGACGTCGGTGGCGCTCATGGTGACGTTCCTCAACGGTGTGATGCTCCTGATCACCAGCATGCTCGGCGAGTACGTCGTCCGGCTGCTCAACCAGTCGAGCGAGCCGCACGGCTACCACATCCGCGAGATCGTCGGCGGCGATGCCTGACCACTTCTTCGTGGTCGGGGCGCAGCGCTCCGGCACGACATACCTCTACCGGCTCCTCGAGGCTCACCCCGAGATCGCCATGGCGCGCCCGCTGCGGCCCGAGCCGAAGTTCTTCCTCGACGACGGCCAGCACGGGCGGGGCGGCGGCTGGTACCTGGACACCTACTTCCGGCACGCCGGCGACGCAGCAGCCCTCGGCGAGAAGAGCGTCGGCTACCTCGAGTCGGAGAGGGCGGCCCGACGGATCGCCGAGGCGCACCCTGCCGCCACGATCGTGGCGGTGCTCCGCGAGCCGATCGCCAGGGCGGTGTCGCATTACGGCTTCTCCGTTGAGAGCGGCGTCGAGACCCGCGACATCGAGACGGCGCTCGGGGGCGACCTCGACCTGGCACGAGGCAACGCCGGATGGTTCGAGGTCGGCGACACCCGGATCGCCTCCGACCCTTTCGCCTACCGGAGGAGAGGGCGCTACCGCGATGACCTCGCCGTGTACCGGGGGCTCTTCCCTTCGGAGCAGCTCGTCGTCATCCTGTTCGAGGATCTGGTGTCGTCACCCGGTGGCGCCGCCGCCCGGTTGTACGGGCAGCTTGGCGTCGACCCCGGCTTCCGGCCCCGGGACCCGGATGTCGTGGTCAACCCGGGCCCCCGCCCTCCCGGACTGTCGCCCGGTCTGCTCGCCGACCTCGCCGACTACTTCCGTGAGGCGAACCGCGCTCTCGCAGAGGAGTTCGGCCTCGACCTGTCGCCATGGGACCGGCGGCGGGGCCTCAGCGGCGCCGGATGAAGCCGAGCAGTCCGAGCCACCCGGAGAGCTCGGCGACCACGAAGGCGGCGACCACCCGGCCCGTGGGGTCGCCGCGCCAAGCCAGCAGGGCCACCGCCCCGGCGACGAGCCCGAAGAGCCAGGCAACCTGGATCTCGGCCGTGCGCCCCCCGGCCGTGAGCACCAGGACGAGGCCGAGGCCTCCGAGAGCGAGGGCCGTGCCGGCCGCGATCCACGCCACGACGGCAGCTCGGGGCGGCGTACCCGGGGCGAACACCAAGTCGATCAGCCACGGCCCGGCCAGGTATCCGCCGGCCAATCCGGCGGCGGCGGCGACCAGGCTCGAAGCGGCGATGCGAGTCGCCACCCGCCGCACCGCCCGGCAATCGCCGCTCAGGACGAGCCGCGTCAGCGGCTCCGTCGCCCGGGTGGCCACCCCGAGGGCCAGGAGGTAGGGCGCCCGGAAGAGGGCGAGGGCGAGGAACAGCCCGGTCACCGCGGCCGCCGAGCCGCCGATCGCCTGCAGCACGACCGGCCCGGCGTTGAGGATCACCTGAGCGACCAGGATCCCGCCGGCGAGCCCGCCGAGGAATCCGAGCGGAGATTCTCGGCTCGGCTCCCTGAGGGGAAGCCGGACCGCCTCCGGCCAGAACACCGCCACGAGGGGCCCGAACGCCAGCGCCGTGGCAAACAGCAACACCGAATCCGACATGGCGGCGATGACGACGGCCAGCCCGAGCCGCAGCAGGTTCTCGGCGGCGATGTTCGCCGCAGTGGCGTAGTAGCGGCCCCGCCCGGACAGCACGCCCCGCTGCAGCCCCGTGAACGCCGACCCGGCCATGACGGCGAAGACCAGGAGGGGCCACCCGGCCGAACCCTCGGCGAACAACGTCCCCCGCCACAGCCAGGCCGCCAAGGCGATGGCGGCCGCCACGGCAACGGCCACGGCGGACAGGCGAGGGACCGCCCCGCCGACACCGGCCGTGTCGCCGTCGACGGAGATCCTCCTGATCGCCCAGTGCTGGATCGGGAACGTGAAGAGGGCGACCGACACCGCCCAGAACGTCCACAGCACGGCGACCGGTGCCATGGCAGCGTCCCCGTACGTCCTCGTACCGACGGCGATGTAGGCGTATGCGGCGACACCGTTGACCGCGGTGCCGATGAGCACGGCGACCGATTCGCCCGCGATTCGGGCCCTGGATGCGCCGGGCGAGCGCGAGGCAGCCATTGGCTGGAGTGTACGGAGGACGTCGTGGGTCGAGCGGTCGACTGGAACGGTCCACGCGAAGGTGCAACTCGGGGAATAGGGTGAGCAGTCTTGACCAGTCGAGCGTTGACCTTCCACCAGACCGTCGATCACTACCGGGAGGTGATGCGCGCCTCCGGCCTGGCCGACGTCGACACTTCGCAGGCCGAAGCGGCCGTGGAGTCGATGCGAGACTGGTCAGGCTTCGGTGATCTCGCCGAGCTCCGCCGCTGGTTCCTGGACCAGCGGGCGACCAACCCGATGCAGGTTCGCAAGGTCCCGATCTCCGAGTGCCGTGATTGGTATGTCGACGACGCAACGGGTTACGTCCACCATCGCTCCGGAGAGTTCTTCGTCGTCGAAGCCGTCGAGGTCGCCATGTCGAGCACCCGCGAGGTCGGGTCCGGCGGCTGGTGCCAGCCGATCCTCAGCCAGGTCGGCGACGACGGTGGGATCCTGGGTCTCGCCCGTAAGCGCTTCGAGGGCGTTCCTCACTACCTGGTCCAGGCAAAGGCGGAGCCGGGCAACTACGGGGTCGTGGCGCTCAGCCCCTCCGTCCAGGCGACATTCAGCAACCTGAAACGCGCCCACGGCGGCCAACTCCCGACGTTCGCATGGTTCTTCTACCCCGAGGTCCCGGAGCGCTGCCGAGAGATCGTGAGAGCCTGGCTGTCCGAAGATGGTGGCCGGCTGTACAACAAGCGGAACCTCGGAATCGTGGTCGAGCTGCCTGATGACGAGCCCGTCGAGCTCACGGCCGACTTCCGATGGGTGTCGAAGTGGCAGATCAGGCAGCTCTTCGCAGAAGACGCCTGGGTCAACCCGCACCTCTTCAGGCTGATCTCGCTCCTCCCGTCATGACAGGGACGCACCTGCGGACAGTCGTCGTAGGTCTCGGGAATCACGCCGAGAGAACGGTGCTGCCCGCGGTCGCCGAGGCCCGGGGTTGGGAGCTGACCGGCATCGTCTCCGCCCACGCCGAGGCGGACGGTGACCGCCAAGCGCCGACCTTCCGAGACGTGTCGTCGTGCGTGGCGGCGATCGTCCCGGACGCCGCCTACGTCGCCGCCGTGCCGGCGGCCCACGCCTCGACGTGCATCGAGCTCATCGAGGCGGGTGTGCCGCTCGTGGTATGCGAGAAGCCCCTCGCCCTCGATCTCGACCAGGTACGCACGGTGCTCGACAAGGCACGGACGAGATCGGCGGCCGTCGTCGAGGTGCTCGCCTATCAGCATCATCCACAGTTCGCACGCCTCACCGACCTGCTGGAATCGGCAGAAGTGGGCGGTCTGGCACACGGCTGGGCCCGCTTCTCCTATCCGCACCTGCCACCGGAGAACCACCGGTACGCGGCCGCCGCCGGCGGCGGGGCCCTTCTCGACGCGGGCATCTATCCGCTCTCGCTGGCGATACGGCTGCTGGCTGGACGGCCCCTCGAGGTCCAGGCGAGAGCGCACCGCGGCGAGGGCGAAGTCGACGCCTCCGGCACGGCGACGCTCACCGACGACCTAGGTCGTGCATTCCAGGTGTCGTGGGCAATGGGCACTGCGTACGCCAACCTGGCACGGATCGTGGGACGCACCGGGTCGGTCGAGGTGCCTCGGCCGTTCTCGAAGCCCGCAGACTACGCGGAGCCGATCGTGCACATCGCCGGCGACGGGGAGCGCTCCCCGGTCACGTACCAGGCGGGGAATCAGTTCGCCATCATGCTCGAAGACATCGCGGCGCACCGCGACGATCCCTCCTGGGTCGATGCGACCCACCGCGACGCCGAGGCGAGATGGGCGGTCATCGAGCGAGTCGGCGAGGCAGTGGCGACGGCTTGACATTCACCGCCGGTCGAGCCACGCCAGCACCTCGCCCGAGACCCGCTCCATCGCCGCCAGATCCATCGCGGTGTGCAGAGGGAGTCGGAGCACGCACGCCGCCCACTTCTCGGTGAGCGGCAGCGGTCTGTCGAGGCGCCGTTCCGTGCCGTACGGCGAGTTGTGCAACGGCACGTATCCGATGTAGGCCTGGATCGCCCGCTCCAACAGCGTCTCACGAAGCGAGTCGGCCGCCTCAGCTGACTCGAGGCGCACGAAGAAGGCGTGGAAGTTGTTAACCGCCTCGGGCCGCCATGACTGGATGTGCAGGCCGCTGCCCTCCAGGTCGCCCAGCCGGGCGGCGTACCCTTCCCACAGCACCCTTCTGCGTGCGAGGATCTCGTCGTACTCCTCGAGGCCGGCGAGGAGCAAGGCAGCCTGGATCTCGGTCGACTGGAAGCTCGACCCGAGCGTCACCCACGAGTACTTGTCGACCAGCCCTTTGAGCAGTGCCTGGCGGTTGGTGCCTCGCTCCCACATGTAGGTGGCGGTGTCGACGAGGCCGGCGTCGTTGATGAACAGCGCCCCGCCCATCGAGCTGTGGACGTTCTTGGTGTAGTGGAACGAGATGGCGGCAACCGGCCCGAACGTGCCGGCCCAGCGGCCACCGAGGGCGCTGCCGAACGACTGGGCGCCATCCTCGGCGACAAGTATCCCGCCCGTGTTCGCCCACGCCTCGATCTCGTCGATGTCCCCGGGGTTGCCGGCGTAGTGGACGGGGACGACGACAGAGCCGCGCGGCGGCGCCGCGGCGGCGAACTCGGCGGTCCCGGGGCTCATGGTCGCCGGATCGATGTCCACGAACTCGAGCTCGTAGCCGGCTCGGAGGTAGGCGTTGGCGGTCGATGAGAAGGTGAAGGAGGGCATGAAGACCTTGCCGGCGCCGCGCTCGGCGGCGAGGAGCATCGCAGACACCTCGAGGGCGGCCGTCGCCGAGTGGGTGATGAGGACCTTGGGAACCCCGAAGCGCTCCTCGATGAGCGACGAGCACCGCTGAGTGAACGTCCCGTTCACGTTCTCGTTCGCCTCGAGAGCTTCGAGCACGTATGAGGCGGCCTTGGCCGGCGTGTGGGCGACGTGGAACCTGATCGGGTCGGGTGAGGCGGTCATCGGTGGGCTCCCCCGGATCGATGGGCTCGCGGAAACCGTCGGTAGCATACCGGGACGATGACATTCCACCGGGCCATCAGTTGCCGCGCCGTCGAGCAGCGACGCGCCGCCGGAAGCCGCTCGTGGCGATCCTGATCACGGGGGCCGCAGGGTTCATCGGTGCGAACCTGGTGCGACACTTGCTGGAGCGCTGGCCGGACGAGCAGGTCGTGTCGTTCGACCTGCTCACCTATTCCGGCCACCTGGCAAGCCTCGCCGAGGTGCTCGACCGTCACACGTTCATCCATGGCGACATCCGTGACCGCGACGCGGTGCGTGCCGTGTTCGAGGGTCATTCGATCGACGGCGTCGTCCATCTCGCCGCCGAGAGCCACGTCGACCGCTCGATACTCGATCCTCTCGAGTTCGTCGAGACCAACGTGACCGGGACGGTTGTGCTGCTCCAAGAGGCAACGAGAGCCTGGGGCGACCGCACGGACGTTCGCTTCCACCACGTGTCGACGGACGAGGTGTTCGGCGCGCTCGGGACACAGGGCGTCTTCACCGAGTCGACGCCGTACGCCCCGAATTCGCCGTACTCGGCCTCGAAGGCGGCATCCGACCACTTCGTGAGGGCCTGGCACGAGACCTACGGAATCCCCGTCGTCATCACGAACTGCTCCAACAACTACGGGCCGTACCAGTACCCGGAGAAGCTGATCCCGCTGGCGATCACTCGTGCTCTCGCCGGCGAGGCCGTGCCGATATACGGCGACGGCAGCAACGTGCGGGACTGGCTCTACGTCGCCGACCACTGCGACGCCGTGGCGCTCGTGTACGAACAGGGCGAGGTCGGGCAGACGTACTGCATCGGAGGCGAATCGGAGGTTCCCAACCTGCACCTCGTGGAGATGCTCCTCGACGAGCTCGACGGCGCTCGTGGCCTGGAGAGGGGGACGTCGCGCCCGCTGATCCGGTTCGTCACGGACCGCCCGGGGCACGACTTCAGGTACGCGA
>Ga0214471_10002079_pt1 | contig 15750 bp, 9 predicted proteins | sample RVTome_5_FD_207665 | JGI IMG/M metagenome (GOLD analysis project Ga0214471, IMG submission 207665) | Soil microbial communities from uranium-contaminated site in the Upper Colorado River Basin, Wyoming, United States - RVT142D155 | ecosystem: Environmental > Terrestrial > Soil > Contaminated >... | reverse complement strand
CAGTACAAAACATCTATATCATCTGTCTTGTGGTTCCTGATTGTCACCTCGACATCGTACTCCCACGTGTCGTAGTGAATTTCTCTCCGGTCTTTGACTACCCTCTCGCCTACAATATCAAACGCTTCCCCAAGGAAAACCTCGATCTGTTCATCTTTCGGGGTATGATCGATACGGTCTTCACCGATAAACTGGAGCGAGCCCGATGAATCCTCCTTGTAAACTCTCAGGACACCTTTCGGAAGCGGAATTCCAAGCCCATTCTCTTCCTCGTTCATGAATTGCAGCCTGACTTCAATGACTCCTTCCATCGTATCGCCAGCGTAGTAATACTGGTAACCCGGATCGAACACGAAGATCTTGTCGACATTGATTCCCTCACCTTCCAGCAATGAGATCTGTTTCTGCTGATTGTTTAAAACGGTCGCAGGCCTCTGCAGAGTGTAAAGGTGATACTCAAAAAATGACTCTTCTTCGAAGCCCTTTACATCCGCTCCTTCGCGAGCTATATCCATCATCAGGTACATCTCATCGTCATACATTTCATATTCAGGCTGCACACGATTGATCTCACCCGCTACTAGTTTCAACATCGCGTCATGGTAAGAAGCCCCGGAATTATTATTGATCGTCACCCATCCGGACAAATCCAGCTTATCATCGTTCTGTGAAACGATCGCTACATAATTCGCGTTCCAGCCCATTCCCGATGCGAGGTAACTCATCTCGCATTCATGCTGTCCCGCATCTGAATTGTATAGGTTCCATCTCAAGGTAGGCTTTGTTATCAATCCCTCGGGAAGTTCCGCGAAATTCACTTCCACCGGATTATTGACGATCATTACCCCATCAGAAGTAGCGATTACCATTCCGCCGCCAACAGATAACAATGTTCCTGAAATAGTCCGCCCATCTTCAGTGCGTATGGTCACCTGGTTATCGATATTCCTCTGGTATAGCGCTTGTGTGCTGACCAGGTCATACTCGTAATTCTGTTCCATGACCTGGATAGCTTCCGGGTTCGTGTTACTCACAAAATGGACACTTGTAGGATCGATGGTGCTTGCGACATCCATGAAAATCAAATCCACCAATCCTTCATGTATATCGATAGTGCGGGTGTCCTTAATCAGCCCGGTGCCATCGTTGTATATGGTGATCGCAATTTCAGTCTGGTCGCCCGACCCTGTCGCAACACTCCCATCCGAAGTCTGCGCGAAAGCCGTTGAAAACAATCCTGCAATCAACATCGTTGAAATTAAGGCATATCTGAAAATTCTCATTTCTTACCACTCCCTCCTGATGGTGTACGTAAGCGTTACTTCGCCATCAGATTCAACAGGTACGGTAAACTCAACGGTCGACGCGTCTTTCTGATAATAATCATAATTGCTTCTCATAACCTGCCAGTCGCCCCAGACATGGTCCCAGTACACAATCTCGACATCGTCCGTTTTATGATTCCTGACATCCACCTCGACATCGTACTCCCACGTGTCATAGCGGATTTCTCTTCGATCCATTACACGTCTTTCCCCGACAATATCAAATGCTTCGCCGAGAAAAACTTCAATTTCCTCATCTTTAGGAGTGTGGTCAATTCTGTCCTCGCCTATGAATTGAAGGGCACCCGACGAATCTTCCTTATAAACTCTAAGAATCCCTTTTGGAAGCGGCATGCCGAGTCCGTTCTCTTCCTCGTTCATAAACTGGAGCCTGACCTCGATTACACCCTGAGCTGTATCGCCACGTCCGTAGTATGAGTATCCGGGATCAAAGACGAATATCTTTTCAACATTTATTCCTTCGCCTTCGAGTAAAGATATCTGCTTCTGCTGGTTATTGAGTACTGTGGCGGGACGCTGGAGCGTATAGAGGTGATACTCGAAGAATGTCTCTTCCTCGAATCCACCTGGGCCGCCCATAGCTCCCATCGGTGCTGCGTTTCGCATCATCCCATCGGCATATTGATTGTAATCCGGTTGTACACGATTCACTTCTCCCGCAACCAGTTTCAGTTCCGCATCTTTATAACTCGTGCCCGAATTATTATTTATTGTCACCCATCCGGATAGATCAAGCTTATCGTCGTTCTGCGAAACAATAGCGACATAGTTTGCGCTCCATCCCATACCTGACGCGAGGTAATTCATCTCGGTTGAATGGACCCCCGCGTTATTGTTGGTGAGATTCCACCGGAGCGTAGGACGAGTTATCAATCCCTCAGGAAGTTCAGCGAAATTAATCTCCACAGGATTTGAAACAATCATGATTCCTTCCGCTGTAGATATAACCAGCCCGCCATCGTATGAAAGCAGCGTGCCTTCAATGGTACGTCCGTCTTCGGTACGGATGCTCACCTGGTTATCGATATTCCTTCTGAAAAGCGCTTGCGTGTTGACGAGGTCGTACTCGTAATTCTGTTCGAGTACGCCAAGTGAATCGGGATTCGTGTTGCTGACAAAATGGACACTTGTCGGATCGATGGTGCTAGCGACATCCATGTACACAAGGTCGAACTCACCTCGTGGAAATTCGAGATCGCGGGTGTCCTTGACCAGTCCGGTTCCGTCGTTGTAAATCGTAATCGCGATTTTGGTCTGGTCGTCCGACGTTGTAGTGACCTGCACACCTGCGACAGAACCGCAAGGCACAACCAGCATCAGGATGATCATGACCGCCGTCGCGGGCATTACTATTAAACTCAAGGGTTTGACATATCTCATGTCGAGCTCCTTTTTTCGGGCTTCGAAATTTGAATATTGGTAAGCCGTCCCTGTTGCGAAAGTATTTGAACCATATTCACGCGTACAGGATAGGATATCTTATTTTCGGATAAGGTTCGAGCACAAAAAAGCCCTTTTACTAAAAGGGCTTAAAAATTTTTGGTGAGGGGTGCTTACTATAGAATTTTTTGAATTATCGCTAAGATAATCATTAGGGCTATTAGCCCTAAAAGAAATATTAATGTACCCCTGATAAAACGCATCACCGCCGTCCAATGACGATGGGAGTGTTGAAATTCATAAATACTGTTGTATTTATTATTATTCTCCCAATCCAACTTATTGGCATTAAAGCCAAACCAAATAGAGAGAAGTATTCCTGGGACAATAGCAATTATCCACGCCGCGAGAATTAAGACTCCCCACATTGTTAAACCTCTGGCAAACGCCCATATCCAATCAAAGATAAAGGCAGCCCAATTAAATCGATTTAATTGGGCTGGGAAACTTAGTCCCTCGACTGGTTCGCCATAATACTGATGATTTACTATATCTGTTACATATTTGTGTCTCACACAAAAATATAGCAAACCATTTTCCCCCTTATTAACTGTTAATCTTCTGTTACATTTCGGACAGTACTCGGTTAAAGGAATACTGTCTGTTTCAGTATTGGGTCGGTGTAGATCATCGGTCACAATTCCGTCAGTGAAACCTGTCATCTAGTTCCGCCTCCTTTTCTTTATTTTAAGGTTGTAACGACTATACCAAATAATCTTCTTTTATTACTCCGCGCCACGACATAGAATCACTACATTTGGTACAATTGTACCATGAAAGGAACGAGGGATCTCAAACAATGGGAAGCTCGCAGGAAACGAGGCGTCGAGCTTTACAAGAAAGGGTGGTATCAACATGAGATCGCCGAAGTGCTGGGTGTGACGCAACCGTCGGTGAGTAAATGGGTACGTGCGGAGGCGACGATGGGAGAGGAAGCGCTCAAGAAATGGAAGAATCAGGAGTGGCCGCGTATAAAAAAAACGCCGAAGCGCGCGGCTCGACGCTGATTTTCGTGGATAAGAGCGGGTTTGATCTGTCGCCGCACGTCAGCCGCGGATGGTCGCCGGTCGGCGAAACGCCGGTCGTAAAATTTCCGCTCAGAGGAGGCCGCCTGTCGGCCATAAGTGGAGTGACGCTGGACGGAGAAGTGTACTTTCGAATGTATAACGGTTCGATCAAAGCAAGACAAGTGGCCGTCTTTGTCAGACACATCGCACGGCAAATTTCGGGACCGATCGATCTGATCTGGGACGGAAGCTCCACTCACCGAGCAAGGGAAGTGGAACTTGAGATCGACATGTTGTGGCCCAGGCTGGATGTCCACCGTTTTCCGGCGTACGCGCCCGAACTCAATCCGGACGAGTATTTATGGAACTGGTTGAAAAACAAAAAACTTGTCAATTGCTCTGTTTCGTCGATCGCCGAGTTGGGCGCTCGAATTTCAAGAGCTGTGAAGTCCGCGCGACGACGTCCTGAACTGATACATTCCTTCTACCACGGGAGCCCACTCAATTGCCATTAGAAAATACCTTCATGCTGCGCGGGTTAGTAATATGGCAGTCTGGACCTGAATTGTCCTGTCTAATAATCATCTCCCCTTGACGATACTAATTAAGCCAAGTAAAATTCTGTGACGATGATTTATCTAACGAGAAATTCTGTAGTAGTTGTAGTCGGTGTACCGTTGGCCGGGCCGTGAACCCTGCATCCATCCCGACACGGTACCGGCCTCAGAATTGAGGCTTTTTTTGATTTTCGGGAGTATTTCAATCACTGACTGCAACGAGGAAATAAAATGACCGAGAAAATTAAGGGAAAAATTAAATCCAAGAAAATAAAGCCTCTCGACGGCCGCCCCTACGATCCTAAAGAGGTCGAAGCCGACTGGTACGATATCTGGGAGGGCATGGGTGCGTTCAAACCCGAGTACTCAGGTCCAGGACGAGCATCCAACGGCAAGCCATGGTGCTGCATCATCCCGCCACCCAATATCACAGATCAGCTTCACATGGGCCACGGTCTGAATTTTACACTCCAGGACCTCGTGACCCGTATAAGGCGGATGGAAGGCCGCGACGTGCTCTGGCTCCCCGGAATCGATCACGCCGGAATAGCAACCCAGGTGCAGGTCGAAAAGGCACTTATTAAGGAAGGGACGTCGCGCGAGGAAGTCGGCTACGACAAATTCATGGAACGCGCGTGGAAATGGAAAGAGGAAAAAGGCGGACGTATCCTGTCCCAGATCCGCGAACTTGGATCGTCCTGCGACTGGGACCGACTTCGATTTACGCTCGATCCCGGACCGTACAAGGGCGTCATAACCGCATTCAAACAGCTCTACGATAAAGGGCTGATCTATCGAGGCGCGCGTATGGTTAACTGGTCTCCAGCCTTACGTAGTGCCATTTCTGACCTCGAAGTCATCTACGAAGAAAAAGAGGGCGCTCTCTACTACATCAATTACCCCTTCAAGGATGGCACAGGCCATATCCAGGTAGCTACAACCCGTCCGGAGACAATGCTTGCCGATACCGCGGTCGCCGTGAATCCAAAGGATGAACGGTACAATGGATATGCCGGAAAGATCGTCATACAGCCTTTGTCCAATGTCGAGATGCCTATTATCGAAGACGACTACGTGATGATGGAATTCGGAACCGGTTCCTTGAAAATCACTCCCGCCCACGACCCGAACGACTTCACGGTGGGTGAGAGGCATGATCTCGACAAACCGAATATGCTCAACCCTGATGGCACGATTGCGCAAATGCCCGATCCATATCGTGCCGAGGAATTTGAAGGCATGGATGTGGATAAGGCCAGAAAAGTCGCGATTGAAAAACTGACAGCGTCGGGACATCTGGTCAAGACTGAGCCGATCAGGCATCAGGTGGGACATTGCCAGAGGTCGGGATGTGTGGTTGAGCCAATGGTTTCAGAGCAGTGGTTTTTGACAATGCCTCCGCTTGTGGGTCCGGCTATCGATGCGCTGGAATCAAAAGACGGTGAAAAACCGGACCTCAAATTCTACGCGAGTAAATGGAACAAGGTGTACCTGGACTGGATAAACCCCGAAACTATCCAGGACTGGTGCATTTCCAGGCAGCTCTGGTGGGGACACAGAATTCCGGCGTGGTACTGCGACGACTGCGGGCATATCAATGTCGACATTACAGAGCCTAAAAAATGTGAAAAATGTGGCTCGTCCAATATCCACCAGGATCCAGATGTGCTGGATACATGGTTCTCATCATGGCTATGGCCGCTCACAACTCTCGGCTGGCCTGATGAAACTGAAGATCTTAAGAAATTCTATCCGACCGATTTCCTTCTTACCGCCTATGACATCATTTTCTTCTGGGTGGCGAGAATGGTTATCGCCGGATATGAATTCCATAACGCGACACCGTTCCGGGAAGTTGTGTACACGGGGCTGATCCGCGATGAGCACGGCAAGAAGATGAGTAAATCATCTGGGAATGCTGTCGATCCACTTGAGCTGATCGGCGAGTACGGGCGCGACGCTCTTCGTTTCACCTTAACGCACCTGTCATTCGGCGGAAGCCAGGACATCAACCTGACCCCGACACGTCTCCAGGGTTCGCGTTACTTCATGAACAAGATCTGGAACGTGACGAAGTATGTCATCATGCAGCTTGGCGACAATTTCAGCCCGACACCGATTGATGAAATAATGTCGGACGAAACAAGATCGGATCCTGACAAATGGATCCTGTCACGCCTGCTTAACTGCATGTACGAAATTGAGCGATATATGTCAGAGTACGATTTCGGGCAGTATGCAAGCGTGCTCTACGATTTTGTGTGGGATGAATTCTGCGACTGGTACGTTGAAATTTCAAAATTCCACATTCGGGAAGACTCCGATGAACACCGGGTGCAGCTTGTGAGGAGCATTCTTTACCATACTCTAGAATCAATTTTGAAGCTGATGCATCCGATATCGCCTTACATCACGGAGGAGCTTCACGGCGCTCTGAATGGTCTCGATAAGGGAAAAGAATCCGATGATTATGCCCCACTCATTGTGGAATCATGGCCTGCTCCTGAATTCGGATCTTACCCGCGCAACCAGGATATTGAGGACAATTTCTCACGCTTGCAGGAATTCGTGCGCGCGGCGCGAAATCTACGTAAAACAGTCGGACTGGCTGATTCAAAAATTGTTGACTCGATTTTGTATTCGGCCGAATCTGATGATTTCCTGACCTCGAATGAACCTGATATCTGTGGTTTGATCCGCTGTTCTTCACTGAGCAAATATACCGATTCCGGTTCGCCATCATCGTCGATAGGGTCATCTATTCTCAATGGCGAGATCAAACTATGGCTGCAGCTTGACGAGTCAATCGATCTTGCGAAAGAGATCGAGAAAATCGGCAAGGAGCTTGAAAAGAAGCGTGCCTATTCAGACAGCTTATCCAAAAAGCTCTCCAATCCTGGCTTTACGGACAAGGCACCGGCCAAGGTAATACAGAAAGAGCAAGAAAAACTGGATGAGAACATGAAACTCATTGAGGAACTGGAAGCAAGATTGAATGTATTTGAGGGCGCAGAAGAGACAAATTAGGTCATAAATGTGATTAAATAGTATATTTGAGGATTAAATTGATATTTTTTAAAATAAAATTTAAGTAGCGCCATATTATTTCTTGACTTTCAAAATAATTCCTCTAAAATTACTTTTACCGATTAACTTATAAAGCTATTGTCTTGAGTTGAAGCAAAATCTTTCATATAAGGAAGCTAGTGAGTTCATATTCTTTTCTGGGAGATGAGTAGCTTTTTCGGAAAAGGGGTTATGACTTAAAAAGCTGATAAGGAATTGGTCGTCCCCTTAACTTACTCAACAAAAATCTGATTTGGTTATCAGATCTCCACAAGTGTCAGCAGGATAATAGTATCCTGTAAAAAATCTCAAGCCTGTATGGGAATCCTCTCACAGGCAGGATTACTGATTTACGAAGCTAGTGTCAAGAATCTACGGACCAAGGCAGGACCTGGTTTGTGATTCGCCAGCACCAATGTCTTTTCTGGGTCACGAATTTAGACCTGGTACAAGTTATACGTAATCCTGATACCACATGTAAGCCGTAACACTCCATAAATTATACTCGGACTCCCCGAAGTACAATTAGCAAAGTGTCAGCCAGTTGGCGACATTGGCACGTGCGTCCCTGTGTAAGCGGCTGATGAGGGATAAATCTAAATCCGAGGAGAAGACCATGACACGATGGACCGTAGTATTGTCAGGAATCATGTTCCTGATTTTAGTTGCCGCCGGATGCTCGGGTGGGAGCTCGGGCGACCCGGTAAATCCAGGCAACACAGAAAATCTGACAGCCTCAACAGTAGAACAGGTTTCTGCAAGTAATGTCCTATGGGGATATTACGACCTGTATTTCAACTTCGAGAATGGAGAAGTCGAAGCTGTACCCAACAAAAGCGTTTCTTTCAACGCGAACGTGGTACAGTTTGTAAACTCCAATCCTGCTAACCTGGGATTCAGTATTCTTGAAACGCCAGTCGGACCGGATTATGTTGATGTTGATATTGATGTCAGCATAACCCACCCTTTCGCGGGTCTGCCGCAGTATAACGGATATGATGTCAGAGGAGTATTCATCGCCAATGGATCAAGTTCGTTCAAGTACGACCCCGGGCTCAAGTTCGGCCACCAGGGCACAGATGCAACAATGTTCCCTGATCCCGATGACGGATTTGGTGGACCGGACGGTTGTACCAGATGGTTCAACCCGAAAGAATTCACCACGCCCGGACTATTCGGATATACGCCAGGGGCTTTCGCGACCCCAGGATTTTCCGGAACCGCAACCGTCAATCCATATAAGTTGTTTGGGGATGGACTTGGCAAGACCGATGACGCCTTCGACTATGTAATGAATGGCGGCGACGATGTCATTTTCTCAAGCGGCCAGAAAAACACCCGTAATTATTACCTCAGGTTCCCTCTGGCAGGGGGCGTGATGTACAACTACGCAATTGTCGCTTCGTGGAAGGGCGAGGATCCTGCTGATCATCCTGCCAACACACCTGAAGCGGTAGCCATTGACAACACTATCACAGACAACATTTTTTATGTCGATCCTGGAAGCAATGGTGGGAAGCTCAAGCTTGATTTCGATATTCCCGGATCTGAGCAGCCTTCAACGATCATTGTTGAAAGTAACGTAATCATGTCGGCCAACACATTCGATCCCGCAACGATCGCAACAGGAGGAGACGGAACGTTCTCTTCGTATCATGTTGAGATCCCCGCGGATAATGTGCTTGGCACAGATAACAACGAATACTGGATCATTGCCCAGTATGACGCTTACGGTTACAGCAACGATTTTGGAGTGCCAAATTCAGCCGGTAGCGATTCGCTGACATCCTATTTCAAGTATGTGCTCTTTACGGCGGACACCCCATATAACCAGCCTCCGGACATCTCAAGCGGGGTTGATGGGGAAGCGATGCCGCTTGAATGGTCAATGGAATCCTACAGCGTAACAGCGACCGATTCAGACGGTGATCCTCTGACTTATATCTGGACAATTACCGATGGTAATGGGGATCCTGTAGAAGGTTATGATGGCGTTAACGGTGATGGTGCCGGAAATCTTGATGTTGACTGGGGTGAAATAGCTGGCTGGACACAGGGTGCTACGCCATTTGACATTGACTGTGTTGTAGATGATGGTACCGATACGACTGACGCTACCACATTAGAATGTGAAGTGTGGATCAATGCAGACCTGTTCGTATCAAATAATGCAGACTTTGCAGCTACGCCGGATAATGGCACACAGACCGAGCCGTATTCGACTATCACCCAGGCTATCAATGCACACAGTGCAGGCCAGACAATTGCTGTTGACTATGGTACAGGAACTTATACCGAACAGGTCGCCACCAGCTTCGGCACAGGATTTACTCTTCGAGCCTGGAGTTTCTATACCGAGCCTGCAGCCAGGCCTACTATCGAGTACCAGTTTGGTCAGACACTTTACATCTATTATACGAACGATGTCACGATTCAGGGATTTGCGATCTCCCCTGCCTCCGGAAATACGAGCTCCCAGATGACCTATGCTTATTATTCTCATAACCTCACATACCTGGATTGTCATTTCACGGGAACTCTGGATTACTACTATTTCCACGTCCTGTATATCTATTATTGCAACGACGTCACTGTGAAGAATTGCTTATTCAGTGACCTTAACACTAACTATCCTGCATACTCCTACGCATACCTTTACCTGTCGTATATTTACAGGGGTAATGGAACACAGAGATTTATTCAGAACGAAGTAACTGAATTACAGGAAAGCCCTCAGGTCAACGGGTACATGTACATGTACAATTACGGCTACTATTGGCCCGCAGGCTCAGAATGGTCTAATAACCTGTATCACCACATTTCTCCTAATGTGTTGACTTACGCTTATATGTATCTGAACAGGGTTTATTATCCATATCCAAACGTGTATGTACACAACAACACGGTTGATTCCCTGGACGAAGACCTTGGCAATAATACCGGCGGCATACTCTATCCAATGTACCTGTACAATGGAGGTTCACCTTCGTATTCGTATGACGCGAAGAACAATATTGTTTCAAATATTGGTGGGACAAATACTGTCCCTACATATTATGGAATGTATTGTTATAACATCAGCCCTGATTATAGTGATGTTTATAATATTCAGGATTCGCCTTATCCAAGCGCACCGCCTGGACCAAACTGCATAAGTTCAGATCCTCTCTACGTCAATAACACAACCGCGCCATATGACTACCATCTCGATACAGGTTCTCCATGCATAGGAACCGGAGAAGGCGGAGTTGATATGGGGTGTTACGGAGATCTGCCGGCAGGCGAAACGGTTGGACTGTTGACACCTGAATGATGATTTTAATTCGACACTAGCTTCTTTTCTTATAATCCAGCAGATTTTTTGCCGGATTAAAGTAAGCCCCCGGAGTAAATGCATGCTCCGGGGGCTAAAAAAAGGTATTGTCCATCTATGTATACGTCCCGACCTTGCGTGTCGGGACTCCTTTTTTAACTTATTTGTATATCAAAAATTATATTTGTAAAATTTAGCAGCGTTAACAACAATTCATTCCCAATTACCGTCCGGCGGGACCTTAATTACAAACGCATCGATACCGCCATCGAAACCCAAAATATTTTCTCCTTCTCCCGGATCGAAATCGAACGAGTACGTGTACCATCCGCATACTACCGGGAACCCTTCATTATCTACACTTAATCCCCTGCCGTAGTCCTGTGCCGGACCTCCTATTGTATTAAGCCACCGGAAATCCCCGTCGGAATCGAGCGACAGCACAAAGAAATCCGAGACACCCTTTGATGTCGCCTCAAAAACCCCAGCCCCCGGGTCGAAATCCTTGGTTCCAAAAAATATTCCGGTAATAAAAACATTATTACTCGAATCAACATCGATTCCGAAACCATGATCCTGGGCAAATGGGCCATCGTTGCCACCAAACGGTTTGTCCCATATCAGGGTGCCGAAAGGACTGTACTTCCTCAGAATTATTCCCCCGTCCCTGCCCGTTACGATCGCGTTGCCACTGTTGTCGACAGCAAGTGCAATACCCTGCGAATCCCATGTGGCTCCCCAGTCGTAGTTACCCATCGAATCAAACTTGGATAAATATCCAGCCGGACCGGTATGGATGTCTTCTCCCGGTCCCGGGTCAAGGTCGGTATCAGACTCGATATTTCCGGTGACATAGACCGAATCAGTGCCATTCGGAACGACAGCGAATCCGGAATCGTATTCATATTCGGTAGAAAATCCGCCCCATCCGCGTCCCCATAAATAATCCCCATTCGGATCGAATTTCACAAGAAATGAATCGTTATTCGCGAATGACGTATGCTCGTCCACTCCGGGTCCGGGATCAAAATCGACCGTACCCTTGTAAGTGCCTGTCACATACAATTTTCCCGATGGATCAAAAGATATCCCGTTTCCACGGTCCTGGTACGACCCCCCGAAAGTCCTGGTCCACACATAATTTCCATCCTGGTCGTACTTTGTAATGAACACATCGGTTGAACCTTTAGAGAGGTGATTGTCGATCTCCGGACCAAAATCGAAATCCTCATTGTTATCAAACTGCCCGGTTATATAAATATTATTCGACGGGTCCACCGCAACAGCGGAAGCCAGGTCGCGGTCCTGTCCGCCGAAATCAATACCCCACAGGTACTTGCCGGTGGGATCGAACTTACTCAATGAAACAGCAAAATCTTCCTGATCGAACTGCGCCGCAGAATGCATATCGATTCCGTCGCCCGGGTCAAGATCGACCGTACCCTGGAATGTACCGGATACATACACATTGTTATCGTTGTCAATTGCGACATCGGTCGCCTGATCAAGTCCACCTGCTCCCCATCCATACGCCCACCCGCCATTCAGCACTTCAAGTTCCACTACGTGATAAGCTGTCAGATCGATCCAATCCGGTGATGTTGCGTTCTGATCGTCAACGACCGAGATCAGGCATTTATGGAATCCACTGGACGCGCCTTTTTCGTTCGATACCGACACCGTGTACCTGGCATATTCACCGATATCCTCGACAAATACCGTAGAAATAGTGCCGTCGAACAGATCCGGAGCTTCTATAACCGGATCGGAATGGGAATTTTTGCCCTGCCAGTCGTATACATCGATTGTCAATTCGGTCTCTCCCCCACCCGGATTGAGCCCTGTCCCGACAGGATGCTGTGTAACAGCGATATTCCACGGCTCCTGGCAGTTCGCGGACGCTGGAAAATCAACCATTGGATTAACGACAGGCAGTGTGCTGGGATATACCCAGCTTGCGTCTATCGCGTAGCCCATTACGAATTCTGTCGAAGGAACAGCAAGGTGGTATTCAACGGTGAGCTGTTCGTTCGCGAAAAATGCGTTGCGGGTATTTCCCGCGAGGTTTGACACAAAACGCCTGAATCCGTTGAGAGTCGCACCCGGTACAGTCGGGCTGGCAAGTTTCCCCTGTACATAACCCTGGTTGCCGTTAGGTCCGGACCCCGAAGTCAGGCCATTGTAAAGGGTCGTAAAACCGTCGCCGTTAAGCAGTTCACCTTCTCCGAATGACCTGTCCGGAACGGTCAATCCTGCCCCCGGAAAACTCTTCGAGCCGTTCCAGAGGACAATCCCGCGTACATCGAACCCCGTATATGTTGGGTTCGCGAACGGGTGCTTGATCCGGATATCAATGAAGATCGAGCCTCCCCCGCCAGGCTGAATGTTCGATGTCGACACGCAGGCAGTACATGGTCCCTGCTCGAGCCACCTAAGCACGTTCCAGTGCCCGTCCACTGTCCGTACCGGAACAACCCTTACTTCCCCGGTATCGGTATTGCCGCTAATCCGGTAATATCCCCAGAGATAGCGGCTCTCGGGCAAGGAATTATCACTATTTTGTATACTTAATCTGTCCCCGGGAGTGACAGGATTTTCACCTGGTCCCGCACAGGACGATGATACTGACACCATTGCAAATATGACCGCCAGCAAGACGGTAATCGGATATTTCACCGTAATCCCTCCAGTGTGATGGTCACATTATTATATAGAAAAATATGTAATTTTACAGTCACCAGTTGTAGATACCGGACTGAGCCATTTCGTTCAAAAAAAACGCCCCGGATACATCCCGGGGCTTTTTTCAAGTATTGAGCAGGAGGCTTTCTGCTAATCGTTTTGTTCACGGGAATCCGGTGGGACCGAAGATCCCATATGCTTCAACGCTGATCAAATCGGTTACCTGGTGATTTGATTCGTCGGTCACAAAACAGGATATCGAATATACGCCCGGAGCATCGTAGACGTGCGCTGTGGCAAGTCCCGATTCCGGCTGGTCGTTGTCACCGTAATTCCATATTACCAGGTACGGCGGATGTCCGCCTGTGACAAGCGCTTCCAGTCCTACCGACAGCGGAACAGGTCCGCTCTGGCGGGTCAATGATATTTCCACATTCAGAGGGATCGGAAGGAATGCCCCGTAAATTCCGGGTGTATCAACATACATCGACGCCGTGTTTCCGTTGAGGTAAACGGCGTTGTTGTGCATCTGTTGCCACTGGAAAGCTCCATTGATCTGAAAAGCAACAGCACCGGCGCCGGGAGTTTTAGGTTCGGCAAGCTGCATGGTTATTTTGATATTTTTCAGGAATGAGACATCCGGCCCATCCATTTCCATGGTTGCCATACGGACATACACCGGTCCTCCCGGCAGTGGTGGAATTCCATCGGGGAATCCACGTACACTGAACGAATAGACTTCCCCTGTGGGAACGGCACCGGATGGGATTTCAACCCAGATCCCGATCTCGGGAAAATTAAACGTGCCCCCGGCCTCATTGACCGTGAAAGCACGCCATTCAGTCTGGGCTACGTTCGGCGATACCGGGTTATTATCAAACCCGCCGGTACAACCCACAAGGATCAGGGTTGTCGCGAAAAGAAAAAATGTTAAATGCGTTCTTAGCAAGCGCATGTATATGACCTCCGTCAACCGAATCGCTTTACTCGAATTAATATCCATTAAGGTGTGCATATTATGTACACCCTCTCACATATTTATTTTTCGTAAATTTTGGGGGGTTCTGAACCTTGAAGGCTCAGGGGCTTTTTCAGGCTTCCGATTTGCGCTTAAGCAGCAGCCTGACCAGCTCTACTTCCCGCACACTTGCCTCGGTGATCCTGGCGACTTCCTCTACAGATGCTCCACTTTTCAGCAATTTCGCTATACGGGTGTTACGGTCCGCTTCGACTCCCTGCTTCTCGCCAGCCTCGATGGCGAAAAGTATCCCGCGCTCCTCCAGGGTCTTGAGACGTTCGCTGTCGAGCAGATTTTCGAGCCTTTTGATGGTCTTGTCCGCCTCTTTCTTGAGCACTTCAAGCTTCTCAAGGCGCTTATCAAGACCGGCACTGACCTCGTCGTAGTTGACCATCAACTCGTCGCGGGTATCTTTCACCATATTATCGAGTTCAATAAGGGTCTTCCCTTCAGATAATTCCTTGCGGATGCCTTTTGCGTCCCTCAGGAACCGATTGCCCAGATAAAGTAATACAATGGTGATAAATGCCAGCAGGCCTGCTATTAAATAATTCATCGGTGCATGAAACTGAAGAATTTGTTAGAAATTATACTCGCCGGTAGGGAAAATTGCCTTCAGGTACCTGCCTGTATCCCTAACGACTCCGATGATTATAGCACAATGTGAATAATTCTCGCCTTCGGGTATCTTGTAGGCTCCATCGGATCGGGACGGGAATAGAACCAGGCCTCTCGATTTTGGATTGTACCCGAGAGACCTGTATTGTCTCAGGTCAAGATTCGGGTAAATAGCGAGCATTTCGAGGTCCCTGCCCGGATCTTTTCCAACTTCCTCAATCGCAGTTCCCCTGATCAACTCCCAGCAGGCGAGGATCATTGCGCGTTCCATATGCCCCCAAGATGTCGGTTGGATGGAGACCGGGTACTTATGTACAAGCGAATAGTCCTCCATGATACGAGGCCTGATATCAAATTCGATATCCGATCTGACTACCGGACTCATCTTCGCACTGAGTTCCCGTACCCGGGTTTCATTCCTGATCTTAACTGGAAGTTTACCAATTTCAGGCTTTTTGCCGATGACATTGATTTTTTCAGTGCGAGGCTTGGGTCCTGCCGGATTAACTTCCCTCACCTCAGGCTTTCTCACCCTGGGGCCGACCCTGTTAACTACGGGTTCTCTCTCTGCCGCCCTGAGACGCCTGACTTCCGTGTTTATCTTATTTATGGATCGGAGTTTCAGTGTTGAAAAGCCTGCGTCCAGATTTCGAGTACGTAAGGTAAACCCTGGATCTATAGTTGAGAGTTTGATTCTGGTCCT
>Ga0214471_10002078_pt1 | contig 15752 bp, 12 predicted proteins | sample RVTome_5_FD_207665 | JGI IMG/M metagenome (GOLD analysis project Ga0214471, IMG submission 207665) | Soil microbial communities from uranium-contaminated site in the Upper Colorado River Basin, Wyoming, United States - RVT142D155 | ecosystem: Environmental > Terrestrial > Soil > Contaminated >... | reverse complement strand
AGGCGAAGACATGAAAACGGCGTGTGCAACCCTCGCCCTCACGCTTACCGCTCTACCGGCGTTGGCCCAGAACGTGAGCATCACGCCGATCGGCTCTCACCCCGGCGAGCTTTGCGCGAACGATCGAGCGATCGTGTTCGAGGACCCAACAGGCGTACGCCTGCTCTACGACCCGGCCCACAACCTCACCGCCGGCGACGATTCCAGGCTCGGCGACATTCACCTCGTGCTGCTGAGCCACATGCATGGGGATCATCTGGGCGATCGTAGGCTCCGGGCCGTGGGTGCCGGCACCTGCGCAGACTCGGAACGCGTGCCCGCGCCGAACTCCATGACTGCCGAGGCAGTCGTCGCGAAAAACGCCGTGCTCGTAACGACCCGCGCCATGGCCGGGTTCGTGGCCAGCAGGGTTCAGGGCATGGGGAACCGATCCCTGGACGTCTGCCCGCAACCCGTTGCCGCGACCGTTCCTGTCGAGGCGGCCTGCACTTCCAGCATCGACTTGGGCGGCGTGTTCGTCGCGAACACGGCTGATGCAGCGCAGGGCGTGGAGATCACGATTGTGTACGCGTCGCACGTGAACAACGCCCCGCCTGCACTGCTCTCCGAGGCGCGACGTGCGGCGCTCGAAGCCGATGGCGCCGCCCTCGAGTACGGCCCCGCCACCGGATTCGTCGTCAAGTTCACCAACGGGCTCACCGCCTATCTCTCGGGCGACACCGGCATCCATTCCGAGATGAGAACGGTCGTCAACGAATACCACCGCGCCAACCTCGCCGTGCTCAATCTCGGGAACAACCCTGGCATTTACTTCTCCGGGGCACATGTGATCAACGAGCTCGTCCAACCCGTGTCAGTGATCCTCACGCATGTGAACGAGTCCGCGACGGAAGGCGGGAGGCTGCGACCGCAATCTCGCACGGCCGCGCTCATCGAGCAGCTGGAGCCACCGGTTCACCTCGCCATCAGCGGACGCACGATGGAGTTCGATGGGCGGGGACGGTGTGTAGCAGGCTGTTGAGACAAAGAACGAACTTGCGTGCAGGCGCGGCGAAATGCCGCCGCCGATGTCGATAACGAACCCGCCCCCGCTCGCGCTCTACGTGCATCTACCCTGGTGCGTGCACAAGTGCCCGTACTGCGACTTCAATTCGTTCGAGCTTCGCGGCGCTCTCGCCGATGCGGACTACATCGACGCCGTATTGCGCGATCTCGACTTCGAGCTGCCGCTGGTCGCCGGGCGGGTGGTCCTCGGCATCTTCATCGGCGGCGGCACGCCGAGCCTCTTCAGTGGTCCCGCGATCACGCGACTGCTCGACGGCATTCGCGCCCGGCTGCGCCTGCAAGTCGACTGCGAGATCACGCTGGAGGCGAATCCGGGCACTGCCGAAGCGCAGCGATTCGCAGCCTATCGCGCCGCCGGGGTCAACCGCCTCTCGGTCGGCGCGCAGAGCTTTCGGAGCCGCCAGCTCGAAGCGCTCGGCCGCGTCCACGGCGTGAGCGAGATCGGCCACGCAGTTGCGCTCGCGCGCGAGGCCGGCTTCGACAATGTAAACCTGGATCTCATGTACGGCCTGCCGCAGGACGATCTCACGGGCGCAATCGCCGATCTCGAGCAGGCGATCGCCCTCGGGCCCGAGCATCTGTCCTGGTACCAGCTCACGCTCGAGCCGAACACGGCGTTTCATCGGCGCCCGCCCCCGCTGCCGGACGACGAGCTCATCACCGCCATCGAAAAAGCCGGCCGCGAGCTGCTCGCGCGCCATGGTTACACGCGTTATGAAGTCTCGGCCTATGCGCAATCCGGCAGGCGCTGCCGGCACAATCTCAATTACTGGCAGTTCGGCGACTACGTCGGCCTCGGTGCAGGCGCGCACGGCAAGCTCACGCGACCGGACGGCACGATCGAGCGCCGCGCGCGCCTGCGCAATCCGCGGAGCTACCGGGCCCGCGCCGGTTAGACCGAATGCGTGAGCGTCGATCGGGTCGAACGCGCTGAAGTACTTCGGCTCGAGTTCCTCATGAACGCGCTGCGCCTGACCGAAGGCGTGCCGCACGCCTTGCTGGCCGAGCGGACCGGGCTCACGCTCGAGCCCATGCGCGGGGCCGTCACCGCCGCCATCGAGCAGGGCTGGCTCGCTAGCGAGCCGGAGACGCTCGCAGCAACACCGGCGGGGCTCAATGCGCTCAACAGGGTGTTGGCGCTTTTCGCCTGAGTGGCTGCGCCGCGCCGCGGCGCCTACGTTTGACGCAAAGATGCGGTGGGCGTAGGTTGGCGCGTAGCGGTCTGCCGGGCCCCGCCCTGCGAGAAGCGGCGTAGCGCGACCGACGGCAGATCTATAGAACGATTCGAAATTCGCTGGGGGTATCTCGATATGAAACACCGAAAGCTCACGACCACGGCTGTCGGCATCGCCGTATGCGCCGTAACCCTGGCGGCTTGCGGGCGGGGTGGCGCTGAGGGAGAACAGGCGCAGGTGCCCCGTGCCGGGTTCGCCGCGGTCCCCGGCCTCAAGGGCGGGCAAGATGTGTTCGGGCCGTACGACCCGGTGCCGGGCTGGCCGAAACCGCTGGCCGAAAGCCTTCCCGACCATGAGGGGTGGACCTGGTCGCAGGCCACCGATGTCTTCGTGGAGAGCCCCGACCGCATCCTCGTGGCGCAGAAAGGCGAGCTGCCCGTGCTTCCGCAAAACCTCCAAACGACCTGGCTGCCTGAGATTGGGCCTGGCGTCAAGTACCCGGTCGGCGGCCGCGTGCCCTTGCGCGAATCGTCCAGCGCCACCCCCAGCTACGGCAGGGCAAACGCCGACGGCAGCGACGGCCGCGCGGGTATCGACTGGCGATGGGAGCACGTCATCGTCGTGTTCGATCGCGAAGGCAACATGATTGAAGACTGGTCGCAGTGGGACAGCATCTGGGGCCGGCCGCATGACATCGAGATCAGCCCCTATGACCCGGAAAAGCACGTCTGGATCGTGGACGCGGACGCGCACTTCGTCAGCAAGTTCAGCAATGACGGCAAAGAACGCCTGCTGACGCTCGGCACGCCCGGCGAGCCCGGTAACGACGATAACCACTTCGCCCGGCCGACGTTCATCGCGTTCATGGACGAAAATACCTTCTATCTGGCCGACGGCTACGACAACACGCGCGTGATCAAGTACGACATGGACGGCAACAAGCTCATGGAATGGGGCATGAAAGGCACGCCGCCCAACGAACAGCGTCCCGGCTATTTCAATAGCGTGCACGGCATCGCGGTCAATCCGGTCACACGGCAGGTCTTCGTGAACGACCGCAACAACGGCCGCGTGCAAGTATTCGACGAGAACGGCAACTTCCTGGACCAATGGAGCATGGGTCCGCGCCCGCCGATGAACATTCACGACATCTACATGGGCGATGACGGCGTGCTTTGGGCGGCCGATCAGGGCTCGAGCAAGCTCAACGGCTACACCGCCGACGGCACCTTCATTTATTCATGGGGCACGTTCGGCGACTGCCAGGGCTGCATGTGGGGCGTGCACGGCTTCCACACGGACATGGACGGGAATCTCTACACCTCGGAGGTCAGAACCGGGCGCGTCCAGAAGTACACGCCGCGCGAGGGCGCCAACCCCGCGTTTCTCGTGGGCAAGCCCTGGCCGAGGGTCTGGTAGAAAGGTCACCAGCCGGCGAAGATCGCCGGCTCGACGCGGTTGCCGCCAAGATCGGGCGCAATGCAGGCCGCGAGGTTCGGGGCCAGGATCCTGTGGCCCCGTCCTCCATGTCTTTACGTGCCGCGACCCCAGAGCGCGCAGTAGCGCCGCAACGCGAATTGCAGGTTGGCCTCGTAGCCGGGCCAGCTCGCGTACTTCGGGATCTGCATCGTGCTCTCAGCCGGCTCCCAGCATCGCCCCTGTTGCGCCTCCGCCTTCACTGCGGCCGAAACGTCCCGCAGGAACGTAAGCTGGTCCTGAGCGTCTTGCTTCGTCCCGAGGCGGCTCCCCGCTCCGGGATGACCCGGGATCAAACGGTCCCAGTCCATCGCGAGTATCCGCTCGATGGCCGCTTCCGCTTCGAGGGGATAGAAATCGATCAGGCCGCGACCTGGCACCGTCCCGACCGGGAGCAGATCCACGACGAACACGATCCGCTCCTGCGGCAGACGCATGACCAGCGTGCTGTCGGAGTGATTCAGCCCCACGTAGGTGAGCTCGAGCGTGGTGCCGCCCAGCGTGATGGTCCGCTGGTCGTCGATCGCCTCATCGGGAAGCACCGTGTTCGGATCGTCCAGCGCGGTCAGGCGCTCGACGGCCTTTCGGTGCGCGAGGACACGCGCGCCGGCCGCTTTCAACGGGGCGCCGCCCGCAATGTGGTCGAAGTGGTGGTGGCTGTAAATCAAGTATCTGATCGGCTGGGAGGTCACCTTCCTGATTTCCGCGACATAGGTATCCCCGGCGTCCGGCACGCCGTACCCGGCGGGATCGGTCGCGATCACGCCCTCGTCGGTGACGATGAACATCGACTGGCGGCCACCGTAACGGAAGATGTACACGTTGTCGGTGCCATCTACCAGCGTCGTCTCGATCTGCGGGGTCTGCGTTTGCGCCGCAGGTTGGCCCTGCGGTCCAGGCTGCACCGTGAGCAACAGCGCACAGGTTGCCATGAGCGTCAGTGATGAGCGGTACATAGTCACCTCCGGGGATCATTGCTTTTAGTTGTTCTCAGCGAAACGGGACCTGCTGAGGTATGCAAAAGATCATCGGCGAATTCCTCGACGGGCGTCAAGTAGATTTGGGGTCACGGCTACCGGTCGTCTTCCCGACCGCTTAGATTCGGCAATCCGCTCTGCTATAACAGGTGCTTGGAACCCCAGGAGCTGCTTTGAGGATGCCCGCCTTCGGCCATGAGCCGGCGCAAGGACCACCGAAGTGGAAGTCGAGCAGCCCACCGTGAGTGCGCCTACCGACCTGCAGGACATCGTCGTCATCGGCGGCGGCATCAACGGTGCCGGCATAGCGCGGGATGCAGCGGGCCGCGGCTTTCGTGTGACGCTGTGTGAGCAGTCGGATCTCGCTTCGGGCACATCTTCGGCGAGCACCAAGCTCATCCACGGCGGACTGCGGTATCTCGAGCGCGGCGACTTCAGGCTGGTGCGCGAATCGCTCAAAGAGCGAGAGATCCTGCTGAACATCGCGCCGCACGTTGTACGGCCGATGCGTTTCGTGCTACCGCACGTCGGTGGCATGCGGCCCGTATGGCTGCTGCGTGTCGGCCTTTTCATGTACGACCACTTGGGCGGCAGCAAGCATTTGGCGGGCTCGAGGCGCATCGATCTGCGGACACACGAGGCCAGCGGCGCGCTGGCCACCGGCCTGCGCGCCGCTTTCGAATACTCGGACTGCTGGGCCGACGACGCGCGGCTCGTCGTGCTCAACGCCGTCGACGCTGCCGAGCGCGGCGCTCGAATCCTGACGCGCACCCAAGTCGTCGCAGCCGAGCACGACGGTGAGGCCTGGCGGGTCCGGATCGATCACGCCGGCGATCAGGCGCAGCCGATCAGGGCGCGCGCAGTGGTCAACGCGACCGGCCCTTGGGTTGACACGATAAGAACGCCCCGTACGTCGCAGATGCCGGCGCGGCGAGTGCGGCTCGTCAAGGGCAGTCACCTCGTGACGCGGCGCCTGTTTGCCGGCGACCAGGCCTACGTCTTGCAGGGCGAAGACTCGCGTATCGTCTTCATGATTCCCTATGAGCGAGACTTCACGCTCATCGGCACGACGGAAACGCCGCACGAATCGATGCAAGACGAGGCGACGATGTCGAGCGCCGAGCAGGCTTATCTGATCGACTGCGTCAACCGCTATTTGCGCCAGCCCGTCGTTGCCAGTGACGTGGTGTCGACCTACTCGGGCGTCAGACTCCTGATCGATGAGGCGGGCAAGGCCGCGTCCGCAGTCAGCCGCGAATACGTGCTGGACATCGACGCCGGGCCCCATCGCCCGCCGTGCCTGACGGTTTACGGCGGCAAGCTCACGACCTACCGTGCGCTTGCAGCGAAAGCCGTCAACGAGCTGCAGGCGGCGCTCGGCGGCTCGCGTCCCGGCTGGACCGCGACGGCGCCCCTGCCGGGCGGCGACATCGAAGCGGCGGACTTCGTTCGATTTGCGGCCGAGATGCGCGCCCGCTACGCCTGGCTGGACAGGCGCACTCTGGACAGAATGTTGCGCGCCTACGGCACGCGCATCGAAGCAATCCTGGGGACGGCGAGCGGCGTCAAAGCGCTCGGCGAGCCTATCGCCCACGATCTGTACGCGGCGGAGGTGGACTACCTGTTGAAGAGTGAGTTCGCGCGGACCGCGAAAGACATCCTGTGGCGCCGCTCGAAGCTCGGGCTGCGTTTCAGTCCCGTCGAGGCGGCCGACCTGTCGCGCCGGCTCGGCGGCGACGAGCCCGAGGCCATACGGCACCGAACACGCTGACGCTGCATAGATAGAGGAACACTCATCCGATGCCCGACAGAGCTGCCGTCCTCGCCATCGATCAGGGCACGACCAGCAGCCGTGCGATCGCGTTCGACGCGGCGGCAATGCCCGTCAGCGCTGCCCGGCGGGAGTTCGCGCAAGTTTTCCCCGCCGACGGTTGGGTCGAGCACGATCCGGAGACCATCTGGACCACGACCCTGGATGTGGCGCGGCAGGCATTCGAGGCGGCCGAGGCTCAGGGCTATCGGGTCGCGGCGGTCGGGATCACCAATCAACGCGAAACCACGTTGGTATGGGACCGTCGCACCGGCAAGGGCATCTACAACGCGATCGTCTGGCAGGACCGGCGCACTGCGCCGGCATGCGCAGCGCTCAAAGCGGCCGGGCTCGAGGCCGAGCTGCGCGAGCGCACGGGCCTGCTGCTGGATCCCTACTTCTCGGCGACCAAGCTCGCCTGGCTGCTGGATCACGTGGACGGCGCACGCAACCGCGCCGCGATGGGCGAGCTGGCCTTCGGCACGGTCGACAGCTTCCTCGTCTATCGCCTCACCAACGGACGCGTGCACGCCACGGATGCGACCAACGCGAGCCGGACGAGCCTCTACAACCTGCGCACCCGTGCCTGGGACGCGCGGCTGCTCGAGATCTTCCGGATACCCGGAGAGCTGTTGCCGGACATTCGGGATTGCGCCGCCGACTACGGCCAAACGGATGCCGCCTATTTCGGCCGGCCGGTGCCCATCTTCGGCGTCGCCGGCGATCAGCAGGCCGCGACCATTGGCCAATGCTGCTTCGAGCCGGGGTCGATCAAGGGCACCTACGGTACCGGCGCGTTCATTATGCTGAACACCGGCGGGCAAATCGTCGCTTCACGCCACCGCCTGCTGACCACGGTGGCCTATCAGCTCGACGGTGAGGCGACGTACGGCTTGGAGGGCTCGATATTCGCTGCCGGCGCTACCGTGCAGTGGCTCCGCGACGGGCTCGGCATCATCGAACGTGCCGCGGATACGGAAGGCCTGGCTCGAGGGCTCACGACCAATGCCGGCGTCTACCTCGTGCCGGCCTTCACGGGACTCGGCGCACCCTATTGGGAGCCCGATGCGCGCGCTGCGATCTTCGGCCTCACCCGCGCCACGGGGCCGGCGGAGCTCGCCCGCGCCGCGCTGGAGTCCGCCTGCTACCAGACGCGCGATCTGCTCGATGCGATGGCGGCCGACGGCGTGAGACCCGTTTCACTGCGGGTGGACGGGGGCATGGTCGCGAACGACTGGTTCATCGCTTTTCTAGCGGACGTTCTCGGCATTCCGGTCGAGCGGCCGCGCGTCATGGAGACGACGGCCCTCGGCGCTGCTTATCTAGCGGGCCGCAAGACCGGAATCTATGGATCTCCGGAGGAGTTCGCTGCCTTGTGGCGAGGCGCCGGCCGCGTCGAGCCTCGATTGTCCGATGCCCAGCGGGATGCGCTACTAGCTGCATGGCATGCAGCTCTAACCCGTGTCCTGGACTAAATCAGCTCTCGACGTCGACGAGCGCCACCTGGTTCACGGCGCTGCAGGCGAGCACGAGATCACCTTCGGGTGTGGCCATCATGTTGCGCACGACGCCGCCGCCCGACGGGATGACCCAGGACTGGAATTCCTCGCTCTCCGTGTCGAAGCGCACGAGGATGTTCGGCCGCGAGTAGGCCTCGGTATACCAGATCACGTTGCCGACAGAGGCAATGCCGTAGGGCCGCGACTTCTCGCCGCCGGGCGAGAGCCACTCCTTGATCTCGCCGGTCGCAGGATCGAAGCGGCCGATGCGGCCGCGCGGATAGTCCGTGTACCAGACCGCGTCGTCGGGCGTGAGCGCGATGCGCCGCGGCCGCGAGTCGGCGCTCGGCAGCTCGTGCTCGACGATCGTGAACGTTTCGGGATCGATTTGGCCGATACGGTTGCCGCGGAAATCGACGTACCAGGGCTCGCCTTTCGAGTTGACCTGGATGCCGTAAGGATAGGTACCCGACGTCGGCGTCGCCTTGACTGTGAGTTCACCCGTCGACGGCACAATGCGCCCGACGTGACCAGACTGCATCGTGAACCAGAGCGTGCCATCCTGATCGAAGATCGGCGTGTGCGGGCCGCGTGTGCCTTCGGGCACGGGATACTCGGTCACATCGCCCGTCGCCGGGTCAAGCTTGCCGACGTGAGCACCCGACACGCCCGTATACCAAATATTGCCATCGGCGTCCTCGACGAGCCCGTGCGGCCCCGAGTTCGGCCGCTCCAGCGGATACTCTTTGATCGCGCCGGTCCGCGGATCCACGCGACCGAGGCGGTTCGCAAACTGGCCCGTCCACCAGATCGAGCCGTCGTGCGCGATCAGCGGGTCATGCGGTCGCGAGCCTAGGGTCGGCGCGAGCCACTCCGTGATGCTGACCTTGACCGGGCCATCGATCACGACCGGGTAGGAATCCGCCTCCTTCGGGAAGTTCGCGGCGAGATAGCTCGTGATCTGATCGTGTTGCTCGCCGGGCAGCATGATCATCGTGCTGATGAGCTTGCTCCAGTCCTCTTTGCTGTTGCCAACAGAGTTCGTGATAAAGCTCAGTTGGTGGCAGGCCGTGCAGATGCCATCGATCAAGGGCTTCGCATCGCCGACCGGCAGATCCACGTCGCGGCGGTCCTGTTGCGCCAGCGCCGCGCTCGTAAAGGTTGCCGCCGCGCAGCACGCAACCGTAGCGATCATCGGAATTCGTCGTTTCATCGTCCCAATCCTCCACAATCTTGGAGCGTCCGGGGGCCCAAAACTCAAGCTTATACCCCATACCATATACTGTATCTCCCGCTCTGGAGCAACGGCCTCCAACTTACGGCGTAGATTCTTGATTTTACTATCGATTGTTCGATGACGACACGGTGATCGTACAAGAGGGTCCTCAGAGGCTCACTGTTGCGGCCACGCATGACAGGTGACGCAGTCGATGGGCGCGTCATGAGCCTCGTGGCAGCTGATGCAACTCGCCATTGCCGTAACACTCGTCGCCATCGACATTTCATCGAATTGCGCCACGTCGCCGTGACAAGCACCACATTGCACTCCAGCGGCGAGGTGTGGTTCATGTGACCAAGTAACTCCCGGAAGAACAGCGTAGACGCGATTCCAAGGGATGATTTCCCCTGAATCCGAATACTCCTTGAGCCGAATTATCGACGGGCGGTCGGTGGCGACACCGAGATGGCAAGACATGCAGGTGCTTGTCGCCGGAAACGTCATCTGAGCTCCGGGCTCTGGACTGGTATGGCAGGTTTCACACGGCAGGCCCAGCGCGAGATGCGTTCTATGGCTATAGGGCAGCGGCTGACTCGGGGCCGGATGTGCGGCGACGTTCTCGAGCACTTCTATCGATGATTGGGCTTGCTGTGCCTGAGCTCCGGGCTCAGATATCGGTGCGAGGATCAAACATCCGGCGATCAGAATCGCCACCGCGCCGGCAAACATACGATACGTAATCATGTCGTCGTTCCTATCTGTTCCGTGCTAGCAGGTCGCACCGGTGATGCAATGCACGCTCATGCACGGCGCGATGATTGCGCGGCCACTTGCTCAATCGACTTACCATCATCCTCGAGAATGAGCGCTGCCGCTGCGCGGCCAGGTACTCCCGTGACCGAACCACCGCCTTCCGTGCATCCGCCTGTCTGATACAGGCCCGGAATGGGCAGCCGATACGGCGCATAGTTATCGAACGTTCGAAGGCGCTGGTGCACGCTCCCGCGCCACATGTGGGGGTTCATCCGCTCTATATCCAAGGGGCTCATCAAGACTCTCGCAAGAACGTGCTCTTTCCTCAAGTTGCTGGTGTGGGCCAGATAGTGCGTTAGCAACTGATCCGCCACCTGTTCCTTGATGGCGTCCCAATGCTCCGGACCCTCCTTCAGTGCGTATGGCATCGTCCCTTCGATCTTCACCGACGCGAACCCGGCCGGCACGCGCGTGGAATCGATATTCGAGGGGTGCACGATTTGCAGCGGGTAGTCATCGATGTTGAGCTCACCTCGCGCGTGGTCGGCATTCAGCACGAAAATGCTCTCGGGACGCTGCATGATGGAGGCCTCGCACGGCGCAATCGTGCCGCCTAGCGCGGAGTCGTATCTCGGAGATTCGGAAAGCGCAAAGTGGAATGCGAACATGGCGTGTTCCGGTTGCCAGATATCCAAGACATCCAAGAACTCGTCGCCCCAGAGCTCGCGAGGCGCCATCTCGACTAGGTGCATGACGTGAATGGTGGACACGACGCCCTTACGTGCGCGGTAGCGGCTTCCATCGTCGCACTCCACACCCACACAGCGGCCACGTTCGATCGTGAGTCTGCCGACGGGCTTGCCGGTCAGAATGACACCGTCGTGCGCCTCGATAAAGCGTCCCAGCGCGATGGACAGCATGCCGGATCCGCCCCTTGGCATTGGCCGGCCGCCCAAGTGGCTGATCATCGCAATGGCATGGTTTCCGGTACCGAGATCGCTGCCCGCAACTCCTCCGAAATGCCCCCCCGCCAGGTTTGCCGCCTGCATCTGCGGGCTTTCCCAGATCTGTCGCGCGGCGTCATAACCGGAGAGCTCGGAGAGGCGCCCCCAGAATCGCCCCTCGCGGGTTTCGCCTCGCCTCGAGCGCGGTGTATTCAGAAACGTCTGTCGCGATGCGGCAAGACGCCTAAACGTCTGCGCATCCATGGGCGACACCTTTTCGATCGTTTCGACGGTTCTGTCGATATCCTCGTGGAACACCGTGAACGCGACGCCATCAAGGAAGGGTGTGTGAACGACAATCTCAGGATCCATGAGCTCATAACCGAAATCACGCAATGGAATCTCGTTGTCGGTGTATGCGGGATTGCGACTGAAGCCGCCGTGGTTCGAGGAGCACAAGTCTTGCTTGAAGCCCGGTAACAGAACTTCGGCGGTTTTCACACCGCCACCGATCATCGTCCTCCCCTCCAAGACGAGCACGCTGCTGCCACCTTTGGCGAGGTATGCAGCGCAAAGCAGACTGTTGTGCCCGGCGCCGGCGATGACATAGTCGAACTGGTCGCTTCCAAGCTGTGCGAAACGTTGCGCCTTGGCTAGCGCTGGCGCTACGGCCAGAGGAGCAAGCGTTGCGGCCGCCTGAATGAATTCGCGCCTGTTCGCTGTATTCATGGTCCCCCCGTGCTTGCTTTGTGTTGCTGCTGGTTCCAACGCATTATAAACCGTGGAATTCAGCATTAAGTTCTTAATAGTGTTTCTGCAGATGACAATTCTAGAATAAAATGCTGTGATTTCCGCAATCGACGATCACGAATGCCTGACCACAACCTGGATAAGACGGACGTCAATATCCTGAAACTGCTCCAGGAAGACGCCAAGCTCAGCAATGTGCAGCTGGCGAAACGGGTACATCTGTCGCCATCGCCCTGCTTGGCGCGTGTCCGCCGGCTGGAGAAGCTGGGCATCATCAGCCGCCATGTCGCGCTGCTGAACCCCCAATCGCTGGGGTTGAGTGTAAGCGTCTTCATTCAGATCACTCTTGAGAAACAAGCGAAGGAAAAATTGGATCAATTTGAGTCCGCTATCCGAAAACGATCCGAAGTGATGGAGTGTTATCTGATGACCGGCGAGTCCGACTACTTGCTCAGGGTTCTGGTACCCGATGTCAAGGCGCTGGAACAGTTCATCATGAACGAGCTCACGCGCATTCCAGGTATCGCCAATATCCGCTCCAGCGTAGCCCTAAAACAAGTGAAGTACGAAACGGCTTTACCGCTCTCCAACGTTCCGCAGCGAGGCAGGATCGCTTGGCGATGACGCCGCGCCAGCTCGGCGGTGCCGTCAGGACCAGCTCAGATCGTGCCGCATGATCGGCGTCGAGCGCACTCGCTTGCCGGTGGCGAAGTAAATCGCGTTGGCGACTGCCGGAGGCGTCGGCGGGCCTCCGGGCTCGCCGCATCCACCCCACCAGCCGTCCTGCGACAACGCGAAGTGCACCTCGACCTCGGGTATCTGCGGCATGCGCATCAAGTTGTAGCTGTCGAAGTTGGTGTTGACGAAGCGGCCCTGCTGGAGATCGAGCCCGCCGTAGAGCGCATGCGAGAGCTCCCAGACGACCGATCCTTCGAGCTGCTCCGCCGCGCCCAGCGGATTGATGATATAGCCGCTGTTCATGACGAGCACGACTTTCTCGATACGCAGCTCGCCGCGCCGGCTGACGGACACGGTCGCGCAGGCGCCGCAGTAGGACGCATGGTCCTCGACGACGGCGATGCCCATGCCTTGGCCGCGCGGCAGATCGGTCGTGAAGCCTCCGACCTCCTTGAGCTTCAGCAGCACGCGCTGCCAAGGCTCCAGGCCCTTCGTCATCTCAATCCGCCACTCCAGCGGGTCCCGGTCGCCCGCCAGCGCCAGCTCGTCGGCAAACTGCTCGATGATGAAGCCGTTCTGGTTCGCGCCCGGAGCGCGGTGCGTTGCCGTAGGAATATGCGCGGCGACGTTGTGGCGCTCGTGGCGGCGGTTCGGCACGAGATACGGCATCGTGCCGATCGCGTAGTCGGCCGTGGCGGGCCCATGACTCTCGGCGCCGTCCTTGGTGAACCAGACCGCGCGCGAGAAGAACGCTTCCGGCAGGCCGTTGTCGCCGAGCGCGGCGGAGAGCCGCGTGTAGACCGGCGGGCGCTGCTTGTCGTTCATGATGTCCTCTTCGCGCGACCAGATGACCTTGACCGGCCGGCCGAGTTGACGGGATATCTCCGCCGCCTGCCGCGTCACGGCCGTGGCGCCGCCGCCGTTACCGCCAAAGGCGCCGCCGATGAACACCGTGTTCACGTAGACGTCGCGCGGGTCGCGGCCGAGCTGGTCGGCTGCGAGCAGCAGCGGCGTCGCCTGATTCTGCGCCGGCGACCACACGTCCACGCGCTCGTCGGTCACGCTGACCGTCGCGTTGATCGGCTCCATGCGCGCGTGGGTCTCGTAGGGCCGGTGGTATTCGCTCGTGACGACACGATCGGATGCGGCGATCATGCCGAGCGCGTCGCTGCCGGTCTCGTTGCTGACGTCGCCCGCGGTCTCCCATAGCGCCCGAGCGGTAGCGGCCTGCGTTGCGTCGCTGACCTCGCCTTCGGGGCCGAAGTCCCATTCGATGGGCATGAGGTCGAGCGCGGTCTTGGCCCGGTACCAGGTGTCGGCGACGACGGCGACGCCGTTTTGCATGTCGGACGCGTCGCTGTTGCCGGGAACCGCTTTGAGCTCGATGGCGGCGATGACGCCCGGGCGGTTGCGGACCCGATCGAAGTCGTAGCTCGCGAGACGCCCCCACGGAACGGGGCAGCTCTTCACCGCCGCATAGACCATTCCGTCGAGCCGCGTGTCGATGGAATAATGCGCGCTGCCGTCGACCTTGACCGCAACGTCGAGCCGCGGCGTCGGTTGGCCCAAAAGCCACCACTGATCCGGATTGCGCTTGATCTCGGGCTCGCTGTCGAGGGCGATCGCGCCGGCCTCCGCAGCAAACTCGGCATAAGGCGCGCTTCTGCTGCCGGCGCTGAGCACGCCCTGCCGGGCCGTCACTTCCGCGCGCGAAACGCCCCAGGCGCGGGCCGCCGCTTCCTTGAGGCGCTCGCGCGCCGAGGCGCCGGCCTGCATGATGTGCGGATGCTGCTGCCGCACGAGCTGCGAGCCGTGGGTGGTCGTGACGATGTACTCCTCGCCGTAGTTGACGTGGCGATTCATGTCGGCGAACACCGTCTGGATGCTCTCCCACGGCACGTCGAGCTCCTCGGCGACCAGCATCGCGACGGAAGTCAGCGCGCCCTGGCCCTGCTCGGTGTGCGGCACGCGGATCGTCACGGTGCCGTCGGCATCGATGGCGAGCCAGGCGTTGATCTCGACGCCGTCCGTCGGCGTCGTCCAGGGCTTCGGCGCGACGACCGCCGCGATGGCGCCGGGCACCTGAAAGCCAATGATCATGCCGCCCGCGGCAGACATCGACTGGATCAACGTTCGACGCGTCAGCATCATCGTATCCATATTCGTCATGTCCGCCCCCGCTAGGATTGCGCGAGCTCGGCCGCGCGGTGGATCGCCTGCCGAATTCGAGAATAGGTGCCGCAGCGGCACAGGTTGCCGGCCATGGCGGCGTCGATCTGGTTGTCGCTCGGGTTGGGGTTTCGCATGAGCAGCGCGGCCGCCGACATGATCTGGCCGGACTGACAGTAGCCGCACTGCGGCACGGTATGCTCGATCCAGGCGCGTTGCAGCACGTGGCTCGCGTCGGGTGACAGACCTTCGATCGTCGTGATCTGACGGCCCACGGCGCTGGCGGCCGGCGTGCTGCAAGCGCGGACGGGCTGGCCGTCGAGGTGCACGGTGCAGGCGCCGCACTGCGCAATGCCGCAACCGAACTTAGTGCCGGTCAGGCCGATATTGTCACGCAACACCCACAGCAGCGGCGTTTCCGGTTCGACATCGACCTCGTGCGTGGTGCCGTTGATCGTCAGCGTGAAGGCCATGGGGATTCCCCTCCTCTGCGATACCTACTTGCGAACCCTGTTTTCGGGCGCTCGAGCCCCCGGGGTCGCCTAACTTCACCGTATGGTCACATAGAGAAACCTATATGTCAGCATTAGACCACGCATCGGACCGATACGTTCGGCCGATCGCACCTAAGACGTTGCGCGCATCTGAGCGGAAGGCGATTTAGTGTAAGCTCCGCCCAGCAGCCGTGGCTAGGAACTTACGGGGTAGCTTTCATGGCAGGGCGAGAGACACGGTTCGAAGACACTTGCGAAATTACGGGGATCAAAAATGACGTCTCTGTAGTCGGCGAGATCCTTACGTTTCGGGAAAGGGGCCTCATCATCGCGACGATTGCGCGTTCGGCGAAGGTTACGCTTCACTGGAATGACCGGGTTCAACTCTATGTCGGCTCCTTGGGGGGCGTAGAGTTTCAGTCGTCAGGTCCGAAATCGCATACGTACCGAACGCGTAGATAATTGCACTTCGGTGGAAGGCAGTAAAAGTCAGTGCGGCAGTGTTTGGTGGCCTCGCGATGCCGCTGGTGGCCCTCGTCGCGGTGCTCTTATATCCATCGATCGCCGAAACGCAGCGGCGAGAAATCGCCGAAATGCGTTACCTGACCAATGACCTGGGTGACGACAGCGAGTAAGGGAAACCGCGTCCTGCAAGCTCAATCCTCGCCGAGATCGCCGAGGCGCCCTGATCCCATAGTCGTGGTTCGGAGCAGCGGGCTCCGTCGTCGTGTTCATGATCTGGA
>Ga0214471_10002077_pt1 | contig 15759 bp, 16 predicted proteins | sample RVTome_5_FD_207665 | JGI IMG/M metagenome (GOLD analysis project Ga0214471, IMG submission 207665) | Soil microbial communities from uranium-contaminated site in the Upper Colorado River Basin, Wyoming, United States - RVT142D155 | ecosystem: Environmental > Terrestrial > Soil > Contaminated >... | reverse complement strand
GTGCGAAAGGTTCATTCTCATATTTTCTATATAGGGTGCAAGTTTTGGCCTATCGCAAATTACAGTGGAATCAACATTGGAGACAATGTAGCCTTCTTCTTCCATGATAATTCTGACTCGTTCGAGGAGGTCTATCGAGTTGATATTTTTGTATTTTTTATCGGTATCGGGGAAATGATCCCCGATCGATCCCTGTGCCATTGCGCCAAGGAGCGCGTCCATTATCGCATGGGTAAGGACATCCGCGTCGGAATGGCCGATCAATCCCTTTTCAAAAGGGATGGTTTCGCCGCCGAGGACCAGTTTGCGGTTCTCGACAAGTTTATGTACATCGTAGCCAGTGCCTATCCTGTATGGGACAATCTCAATTTCCATTAATCTTCTTCTTCATTAGCATCGACCCATCCCCTGCCGTAAAGAATACCTTCCGCCGCAGAAATATCCTCGGGACGTGTGATTTTCATGTTTGAATCGTCATGAAGGAGGACCTTCACATCTTCGCCGGCTCGAGTGAAAAGGGTGGTGTCATCTGTATATTCATCGCCACCCGAAGCATTTTCGTGAAGTTCCAGCAATTTCGCATATGGGAATAACTGTGGAGTCTCAAGGCAGGCAATATTTGAGCGGTCTAATTCGCCAGTGATTTTATCGCCGTCATGCATGCGCAAGGTGTCCACTGCCGCATGAGCGGGAACGGCTGCGAATTTCCCAGCCGAGATGTCAATCAGGTCTTCTATCAATTCAATTGACACACATGCCCGTGCGGCATCGTGTATCAGGACAATGTCCGGAGGATTTTCCCTGATTGCCTTCAGTGTGTTTCTCACACTCTCGGCACGGGTATCGCCACCATCAACCAGATTCACCTTATGGGAGAATCCCCATGCCTTGAGAAGGCTTCGAAATTTTTCCTGGTCGCTGGGTGGCACCGCCGCCACAAATGAATCGAGGGAGTCGATCGAGTCGAATGCGGCGAGAGAGTAATAGAGCATCGGACGCCCGAGGACTGGGACCAGCGATTTCGGAAGATTATCGAATTCATCGCCAAGTCGTGTACCCTGTCCCGCGGCTACTATACATGTGACAATTTTCATTTTGCAGAGGGATTTTAGCAGAAAGACGAGGGAAGCTCACCTGTGATCGATCAAAATAGCCTGCCAGGGAATCAATATTCCGTCTGGCCATGCATGTATTCGTCGACCGTGTCGCGTTTTCTGATCAACTTCGCTATTCCGTTTCGCACCATTACTTCGGACGGGAACCCGCGTCCGTTATACCGTGATCCCATCGCGAATCCGTAGGCACCCGCATGCAGGAACGCAATGACATCGCCTTCGTCAGGATCAGGGATCGGGATCAGTTTTTTGTCCTGGTTGAAGACATCAGTGGATTCACACAAATTACCAGCTATCATCCATCCGCCCGATCCAACCTGGTCGGCTTTTGAGCAGACCACCATATGATGGTACGCGTTATAAAGCGCCGGACGTATGAGTGTGTTGAATCCGGAATCGACTCCAGCGATGGGAATTCCCTTTTCTTCGACCGTGTTTACCCTGGTCAGCAGAATCCCGCTGTCGCCGACAATGTAACGTCCCGGTTCGACAGCGATTGCGCCGAATTTCGCTTTTGAATTCGCCACAATTCCGCACAATCCCTTCGCGTATTTCTCCATAGGGAAAGTACCACGCGACGGCTTGTACGGGATTCCCGGTCCTCCACCGAAATCCAGAAATTCGAGGTCGGATCCAACGGCATCTGAGATTTCGGAGTAAATATCGAGGGTTTTCTGTACGGTGCTGAGAAATACGTCGACATCCTTTTCAAGCCAGCCGGAACCTATATGCTGGTGTACGCCAACAGGCTTATGTCCCAGTTTCACCGCTTCCCGAAACGCATCGACAATTTTGTCTTCCGGAATCCCGAACTTGATGAATTTCCCTGCGGTGATGACATGATCGTGATGCCCTGCGCCTTCGCCCGGATTCCACCGGATTGATACAGGGAATTTGCCGAGGTCAGAAAGACGTCGCATCTGCGAGAACGAGTCAATATTTATCAATACACCGAGGCCGATGAGTGCCTTTAGATCGTCGTTACTCACCGACGTACCTGTGAACATAATTTTTTCTTTTGAGAAACCAGCCTTCAACGCGAGTTCAGCTTCGACCGGAGAGACTACATCGACCAAAGCCCCCTCATCGGAGAGTATTTTCAATATTGCGTGCGACGTATTCGCCTTGGCGGCGTAGTGGACCCTCACATCCCTGTCAGCATACTTTTCAAGCTCATCCCTGATCCTGCGATAATTTTCAACTATCCTGTCGCCATCATAAACGTAGAGTGGGGTACCGAATTCATCGGCGATAGATTCAGCGTCGAGGCCGCCGATCGCCAGTCGTCCCCCTTTTACTTCCAGATGCCCATCAATTTCCCAATCCATAAATTACTCTTTCAAAAGATCTCAAACATAAAATTAAACCGGAATAGAAATTTCCGGTAACCAATATAATAAATTATTTCCGGGAGGTTTTACACCGGTGGTTTGCCTTTTCCTGAGCCACTTGGTATTTCCCCGTACTTGGCGTCGCGACGTCGCCTGCTTCTATCCGAATGCTGGCCAGCGAAGATATCAAAAATATAATAGAACGCATATCCCCAGATGTGGAAAAGAGAAAAAATTATCCACCACACGTACATAAAACCATGCTTGTTTCCGGGAGCCTCCGCGAAGTACCTGGTTAATCCAAACCATACCGCGATGCCGAATATCGTCAGTACCTTTGTCGGACCTACAGAGATGTCCAGCAGATTTTCGCCCTGTGACTGCCTGATCAGCCATGAAATCGGGTGGTAGAAAACGAATCGTTCAAAGAAATATACTATTTGTTCCACATTTCACCTGTTTTAACTATATATCACATAATTAAAGAAACCAGTGGCATCACAGACATTTATTTCAAAAATAAATTTTATCGGCAATTGAGGGAAGCCTAATTCACGACAATAACTATTTCCGCACTGTCTTCGCCACCCTTGTTATCTTCCACTGTGACGTTGATGGTAGCGTTGACCGCCGACCCCGGAGCCGACCATACCGCGACATGCTGGTTTACATTACTAAACGACCCGGCGTCCGCTGACCAGTTATACTCGAGCTGATCGTTGTCGGCATCGGTTACGTCGAGCGTGATGGTCACATTTTGTCCTGCGGACACAGAGGTCCCCGGATCGATATCCCACCCGTTAATCACCGGCGCATGGTTGTCCTGGACCACGATCGGGATTTCGCGTGACACAACTCCGCTTGCCTGATCTGAAACAATAACTGTTACTGTAAATGCGCCTGAAACGGGACTCAGCCAGGTAGCTTCGCCTTCAGATTCCGACGTGAAGTACCCGCCTGTAGCCTTCCATTGATATTCAAGAGGGAGATTTCCATCGGGATCTGACGCGGTGACGATGAATTTCACTTCCTGGTTGACGAATGGCGCGGGAGGAACGTCGACAATCTCCACGCTGTTGATAACCGGCTGTTTGTTGGTGTTGACCTCAACCACAACCGTTTCCTGGCTAGGGGAATAGTACCTGTCGCGTACTTCGACAATGAACCTGTAATACCCGGTTACGTCGGGAGCGGTCCAGATGCATGGATTCTCTTCCATCACAATAAAATATGAATTTGGATTGAATTCCGAGACCCCTCCGCCAACTCGTTCAACCGCCCACGTAAACGAGTACCAGTTAGGATCGGGATCTTCCCCGGCATCGGGATCGGTGTAATCCACACGAATCGACAAAGTCGAGCCAGGTTCCATCTGCAGTGTACTCGCGGGGGTGACCTCATCGCCATCCAGAAACATCGAAAATCCCTGAATAATGACCGGTTTATTGGTGTCCTGTGCTGTCTTGTTGCAACCAAGCGAGAAAAGAATCAGGACGGTCGAAATTGAAAGAGCTGCCAGCCTGATTATAGCGTTGATCCTCATTTTAAATTCCACCCTGTTCTATAATGGCTCTTAATCAGATTTAATATTTATCTTAATATCCGTTTAACCGCTGAAATCATAACCAGAGTCGTCTTCTTCCTCTTCATCACCCGAACTGTCGTCATTCGATGCCGGGTCGTCGCCGGTTCCGGGATCTTCATTAACATCCGACCCGTCGCTTTCGACAGGCAGTCCGGTTTCAGGGTCGATCTCGGTAGGACCATTTATATCCTCGATATGGCTTCCCGGCAGGGTGAACACGTCGAACGGATCATTGAGCGGCTGTTCATCAAGCCACCTGATGGTATCGGCAAGGCCTGTAAGCAGTGGGCTCATCCGGGTAAATCCGAGATAGTTAATCGTGTGCCATCGAAGCTCAGGTTCGGCGAACCCTTCTTCCGGGATCGGGAACGCTGGAACAATAAGGCGTCGTCCCGCCACAAGATCGTTGACCTGGAGGTCGTCGTTGAGGTGCCTGAGATACGCTAACAAAAATGCTTCCGCGTGATATCTGGCAATCGTCGGATCCATTTCCGACGGGATCTCGATTCCCTGCATGAATTTCAAATTATCTATCAAGTTCAGTTTTCTGGTGATCTGCAGCAAGGTAAGCATGACAGGATCGTTAGTGGAGAACGGTACGATCTGCTCGACTGGTATGCTTGGCTGTCCGGTTGTCAGGTCAATTCCCCGAAGGTCAACATCCTTGATAATGTATTCGCCCGGGAAAAGGACGTTATCGAGATTATCGAGCACATCGGAGCCAAGAGGCATCAGGTACGAATCGTCGATCTGGTACTGATTTCCCCTGCCCTGATCCGGTCGCGGATTAACTTCTTCGGCGACATGAGGGGTGATAACGATAATGATCTCAGTGCGGTCCCTGATTTCCCTTGTTCTTCTGAACGCCCGACCTATAAACGGCAGGTCGCCAAGGAGCGGAACCCTGTATTCCCTGGTTTCTTCCTGCGTTGAGATCAAGCCTCCAAGGATAAGCGACTGATGATTCGGTATCCGTACGATTGTCGAGACTTCCCTGGTATTTAATTCCGGAGCTACAAGGCTCAGCTCGCTCACAACATTGTTAAGGGTCTCGACGTTTGATACGACAGCGTCGACCTGCATCTGCACTTCATCGCCACCCTGCCCGATCCTGGGTTTAATGTTGAGAGTAATACCCACAGGGACGAAGTTGATTTCGAACGTGCTCCTGTTTTCACCGGTTATGGTCTCCTCGATTACAGGTACCTGGCGTCCGATATTTATTATCGCCTGGCGTCCGTCGATGGTAACGACCTTCGGGCGTGCCCTGACAGTCGCCCGCCCATCAAGGATCAGTGCGGCAAGAGTAGCGTTGAAACTTCCCGCGGGTGCCCCAGCGTCATTATATATGAAGAAATTTCCACCGGGAGTGCTGCTGGAACCCTGTTCTCCGGGGAAAACAGGGTTTACTGTAGTGGAGAGAATATCGTCTGTGCCTGTTACATTTCTCAGGCCAAGGTCATTCAGGTCGTCGACATTCAACTCGATAACCTGTGCCTCGATCAATACCTGGCGTGCCGGCACATCGATAAGGGCCAGATAAACTTTGACCGATTCGATCTCGGCGGGGGTACCGAAAATAACCAGTTTATGTATATCGGTTGTGGCGACCGCGTTGTTGAATTCCAGTACGGAGAACTGGTTTCCACGGATACCATTGCCGGTTGTTGAGTTGTCGGTCGATAAGGTGTTCGAGGTATCGTGGACCTGTGGAGCCGTATAGATGATCGGACCGATGCCTGAGTTAAGAGCGTCGAGCGCTGAGTTATCGACTCCATCCGATGTATTTACCGCGGTGTATCCGGCTGCTTTAAGGCTGTTGATAGCTTCCTGAATCTCGATGTAATAAAGGTTCAACACCTCGTAGCTTCGAACGGCTACCGGAGTATCGATTGTCACTATGAGATTTTTCGCGGAATTGATTATCGCCTGCTCGTTTGAAGTCGCCCTGATATAAACCTCGTATCCGATATAGCCTTGTGGACGCACGGTGAATGCCTGGACTGCGGCTTCCAGATTCGGGATGTAAAAAGTAACCTGCCCTGCACCTTCGGCGTTTTTAGCGTAGATGATGAAATTGTCGCTGCTGGGTTCCAGCTTGACCATCCCGATGAAATTATTCATCACTTCATCGAGCTTCAACGAGAATTCTGATGGTGAGAGGTTGCGTATTCGGAATGAATCGATCAATTCCGCCGGAGGCGGAGAGGGCGGAGATGGAGCCGGGTCGATTGTGCGGAGTAGATTTTTCGCGATCTCAATGATGTCCGATGAGCCCTGGAGGACAATTTTATCGGTAACCGACGGAAGGGTAGTCACCACAATATCATCCTCGGTTATTCCTACCAGCGCAAGGTTGGTGTAAAGCTGTACAATCGCCTCGTCCTGGGTGAGGCTGTATATCGGGACAAATTCCATGTCCCGTGCTTCATCCTGCGCTATCAGCGGGATAACAGGAAACGCCAGGTTGAAAATGAGAAATAATATCAGACCCCGGGCGAAGGGTTTGGGCTTCATCGCAGTTGCTCCTTATATCGCACGTACCGTCCGGATTGTAGTCGTCAGACAGATTCCTGGCTATCTAATAATATCCGGATTTTTCAAAGTTTCTGGAACCGATTCCTCCAATTAATAACGTTATTTGTCCTCATAAACAAGTCCCCCTGTATTCCACCGCTAACGGGGGCACGGTTTTCTGCTTTTATCTGGATTACTCCCCAGGCTATCCCCAGAATTCTTACATCAGCTTCTTAGAAAATCCAATCGTATCTCAACCATCCCCCCGCTTGCGGGGGGATTACAGGGGGGCATAATCCACACTGTTCATATTTTGACTCACAAACACCCTCAATGTAGAATCCTCACATAAATGTCAGACACCCAGGCAACAAATAAGCTCAATGGACCTGCAGTCCTTCTTGCACGCCACGGTGAGACCGATTTCAACCTGAATAAAATTTTCCAGGGACGTACTGACAATCCCCTCAACGATAACGGTCTGTCGCAGGCTGTATTGATTAAGGCAAGAATCGAGCCATTCGAGATTTCCGCGGCTTATGCATCCCCATTAATTCGCGCACAGGAAACAGCGGATATAGCTCTCGGGGATAAAAACATCCCGATTGGAACCGACCCACGCCTTATCGAGATCGATTTTGGCAAGTGGGAAGGCACACCGGAAGCGATTGTGAAGACAAAATATCCCGATGAGTATGTAGCTTACAGGTCGGATATGTCGAAGTTTCACCCGTCGGATGGCGAGAGTGCAGTCGAGGCAATGGCACGCGCAGGAGGATGGTGGGAGGATGCCCGGTCAAATCATTCCTCATCGGAGACAATAATAGTTTTCGCACATCAGTCAATTAACGCCTGCCTGGCTTGTTATATAACTGAGACGAGTTTGTCGGACGCGTGGACAAATTTCAAATGCGCGCCTGGCGATGTTATACGGATTGTCCCGACTACGATTCCACTGATCTCAAAATTGACGCTGCCGTAGCGCGGGTCTCCAGACCGGCATTTTATGTAGCCTCCAGCCTGAAATCTTCCCCCAAACCTGCCGATATAGCCTTCTGAGACAAAAAATTTGGCTAATTTCGCATAATTAGCGTAAAATATGTCCATATCTGTACGGCGATTTGAGCCATCGCCGTGGTTTGTGTATCTAAATTTATGATTGCTGGATGCACGACCCAGTGCATGCTCTGTATTTATTTAACGCTATCATTCCTATCATCCTTTTATCGAGGAGCTAGCTATGGGTCTACGGTTTATGAAAATAGTCTGCGGTTTTCTGGGAGGGCTACTTGGCTACGCCATCGCTCTTCCGCTTGACGATCTGATCGTCAGCCAGCCAGGCTACAGACAACTTATACCTAATACTCCCGGGATCATCATCGTCTTCGCGCTTGTAGGCTTCCTGATCGCGTCGGTGGCGTACCGCTCCCTGCTCAAATTCAATAACTGGTTCCTGAAGCTGATCATCCAGTCGAACGGACCGAGGCTGGTCAGCGGCGTACTTGGCGGAGCGCTTGGATTCGCTCTCGCGATCGTCATCAATATGTATTTCATCGAGACGATCTTCAGTCCCCTGCCGATATCCTATGTCGGGCTGAAATTCATGGCATTTGTCGGGGTGATCGTAATACTGGTTTACCTCGGCGCATTTTTCCTCTCATCGGTCAAGATCGGCGTCAGCTCCGACGATGGGGGTACGGCGGCACTCGCTCCCAAGGTTCTCGATACGAACATCATTATCGACGGACGAATTTCCGACATCATAAAGTCGAAATTCCTTGAGGGCCTGATCATTGTTCCCCACAGCGTGCTGAAGGAGCTCCAGAAGCTTGCCGATTCGGCTGATACGCTTAAGAGGAACCGTGGAAGGCTTGGGTTAGACCACCTGAAGAAAATCCAGGAAGATCCTGAAATCTCTATTGAAATTTACGACGATTTTTCGGAGCCGGACGAAGACACATTCGATGTCGACGCGCACCTGGTCAATATCGCTAAAAAGATCGGCGGAAAAATTATCACGAACGATTACAACCTGAACAAGGTAGCGGTGCTGCAGGGCATGGATGTACTGAACATCAACGAACTTGCGAACGCGCTCAAGCCGGTTTATCTTCCGGGTGAAGAGTTTAAGGTCCAGATCATCAAGCATGGAAAGGAAACCGGACAGGGAGTCGCGTACCTGGATGACGGGACAATGATAGTGGTTGAAGGCGGAGACGGATTCATCGGCAAGGACATTATCGTCAGCGTGACATCGGTGCTTCAGACTGTCGCCGGACGGTTGATATTCGCGAAACCGTCTCGAGAGATGTAAGAAACACTTTTATTCGACAAATCGGCACACTCCATTCGCGGGGTGTGCTTTTTTTACAGGTGGTCGTTGTCAGAATAAATTCCGGTGGAGGACCCTGACGGAGTTATCGCATTCGGTATTATCGACGACCATACTCACATTGACCTGCAGCGAGCCCTGAGATATCGCCCAGACATTTATCCCGTGCTCGCCAAGGCAGGAGAATATTTTCCCGGCAAGTCCCGGCGACGATTTCATCCCCTCCCCGATGACGCACAACAGGGCGAGATTTTCATAGATCTTCACGCGCGCGTATTTTTCCAGCTCTTTTCTTACGGAGTCGAGTTCGCCCTGGTAAAACGGGTCGATGGTTATCGAGACTGATACTTCAGTGGTAGAGAGCATGTCCACACTGATGTTGTGACGAGAAAATATCTCAAATATTTTCGCGAGGAACCCGTGGGCGGCAAGCATTTTTGTCGAGACCATCTCGATGAGGATAATGCCCCGCTTGACTGTCACAGCTGTGGCTTTTCCCTTCTCCCGCTTGACGCTGGATACAATGACGGTACCTTCGCTGTCGGGATTCAGTGTGTTGAGGATTCGTATAGGGATCCTTTTAACAACCGCCGGACGGATAGTTTTCGGGTGCAGGACTTTCGCGCCGAAATAAGCGAGCTCGTTGGCTTCAAGGTATGAAATTCTATCTATGAGTTTCGCGTCGGAGACAATTTTTGGATCGGTATCGAGAATTCCATCGACATCGGTCCAGATCTGAACTTCATCAGCATAGAGAGAGGCTCCGATAATCGACGCGATCAAATCGGAGCTTCCCCGCCCGAGTGTGGTCGTTATGCCGTCGGAGGTGCACCCGATAAAACCCGTTACGACAGGTACGATTGAATTATTTAAAAGCGGCTCAAGTTTATCTTTTACCGATTTTTCGCAGAGGTCAAGGAGCGGCTCGGCATTGGAGTGTGTGTTGTCGGTGATTATTACATGGTCGTCCCCATAGACGAATTCCGATTCCACGGACTTTTTAAGATACCTTGAAATTACAGGAACGATCAGTTTTTCCCCGTAAGAAATGATGCGGTCACGAACAGGCGGGGCTAGCCCTCCGGTCTTGGCAAAAGTCAGAGAGAGTTTCAGGTCATTTATCAGGTTATCTATCAGGTCGGTTATTTTTTTTGCGGGTTTATTCAGGATTCCGAGATGGCGGTCTCTGAGAGCGGAGACAAACTCATCAATTTCGGACTCAGATTTTTCTGAAATAGAAGCGGAAAATTCAATAAGTGAATTACTGACCCCCGACATGGCGGATGCAACAATTACCACTTTTCCGCCATTGGAGGTCTCTCGCTCGACCACACGGCGGATAACGTCGAGTTTATCGGGATTGTCGACAGATGTCCCGCCGAATTTAAGGACTTTGATCATATTTAATAGATTCCATTATACGTGAGTGGATATGTTCGTTAAAGATGTACGGGATTTTCGGAAGTCCATTCGCGAACCTGGACATAATTAAACTCAGGATAAAGATAATTTAAAACTGTTATATAAAATACTATGGTTAAATATCGATATTAGAGCGTAATGGTGGAATTTATTATCGACAATTTGCTTTGCGCACATCCCGTTTTCTTAGTCACGAACTACTCGTCGACTATGGATTTCTCGGTCGCCGATGTGGCGGTCTGGAAAGTTTTCGGGGTCCTGGGAACAGCCATGTGGATAATGATAATGAGGTATGTGGCTGAAGAGCCCGGACGCCAGCATGGAAACATGACCTGCTGGTGGCTTTTATTCTCATTTCTGCATGTCTTGGGATTTTTGTTTTACGCACTCTATCTTATCATCGGAAGAGATTTCCAGCATCAGAAAAGAATGGAAAAGCGCAGGCGATTCGATGATTTTCCTTCAAGGCTCGGTCGCGCAAAACCACCGCTCCTGCGCTAAAATTTTGCCAATATTCTCATTAAAACAAATATTGAGGTAAAATTATCCAATATGGAGCCGTTATTCTTCATACACCCGCTGGCGTATTATGTCACCCTGATCCCGGGGACTTACGGGGGCGGTTATGACGGTACCAGTGTAGGTTCCGCAACGGTAGCAATCAGCCTTGTGGCAATGTATGCCATACTCACCAGGTTTATCGCGGAGATGCCGGGAAAGCATTACGGGAACACGTACTGGTGGTGGCTGCTATTTTTCGTTGCACACATTTACGGTGTTATTTATTACATCGTGTACGATCAGGTCATAACCAGGTTCACATATAAGAACCGGGCTGTAATGAAAGTACAGTTCCAGGACAGGCAGGGAACCGAATATAATCAGCATGAGCTCACAATTTCCAGGAAAGCCGGGGAGTTGTCGCCTGATGTAAACAAGCTGATTGACGAAGGAAGACCTGAGGAAGCACATAAGCTGGCGTTGTCGCTCAGAGAGATCGCGGTCGCGTCCGGGAACAGGGAAAAGGTAGAGGAATTCGATTTTCTGGTAGCCGTGGCAATGAAAGCTATCGATCTGAAAGATCAGGTCGATAGTATTAACAATGCCGGAAAGAAATCCGACAGCTCGATAAATTACACATCATTCTGAAATTATCCCCATTTCCCCTACAGTTACATCTGAATTCAGCCGATAAACCATATATTACCCGCCGTCGCGCGGGAATGGTGAGCATATGCTTCGAGGACTCTACGCAGCCGCAAACGCAATGCGATATCGGGAACATGAGGTCGAGGTTATCTCGAATAATCTCGCTAACGTCTCGACCGACGGATTCAAGCGTGACCGTGTCGCGTTGCGTTCATTCGGAGACATGCTCATCACCCGCATGAACGATTACGGGAATGAGCCGAAACCTATCCCTTTCAATCCGCCAAAGATCGGAGTGATGAATCTCGGCGGATTCGCAACAGAGACCGAATTTGTGGATTTTCAGCAGGGACGTCCTAAACTCACCGGGAATCCACTCGACCTGTATCTGAACGGACCCGGATTTTTTGTTGTGCGAACTGAAAACGGCGACCGTTACACACGTAACGGGGCATTATCGCTTTCCGAGACCGGAGAATTGATCACCCAGGAAGGATACAACGTCCTGGGTACGGACAATTCGCCAATCAGATTGAATTCAACATCACAGATACAGGTTAACCAGGACGGCGAGATCCGCCAGGATGGGGCACCAACCGGACGCATACAAATTGTCGAGTTCCAGGATCTGTCATCCATCGAAAAGCAGGGATATACGCTCTTCATGCAGATGGATCCCACTCAGAATTCAGCGACCCCATCGCCTTCCACTTCAATTGAACAGGGTTCTATCGAGGCGAGTAATGTCGATCCGATCATGAGCCTGGTCAGGCTGATTTCTTCACAGCGTGCCTATGAAGCCGCGGCGAGAGCTGTCGATATGTTTAATGACAGCATGAGCAGAGTATCGGGAGAACTGGGTCGTCTCCCCGCTTAGATTGAAAAAATAATTTTTTACGATAGTCAGTTTCGAGGATGAGCATAAAATATAGACCGGCACATGGGAGTGGGAGCCCGGTGTCACGGAGGGAAAATGCTCAAAATCCAGAGAATTCGTGAGACGTTTATCGACTGGTGCGTCTGGGCGATTCTTGCGGCGATGTACCTTCTGACTGTCCCGTCGGGTTACTGAGGAAAACCCGGTTAAACGGAGAGGAATAGAAAGAATGATTCGTGCACTTTACACAGCGGCGACCGGGCTGCAAGCTCAACAGATGAACACCGATGTCATCGCGAACAATATCGCCAACGCCAACACGCCCGGTTTCAAAAGGGACAGGTTGAATTTCCAGGATCTCCTTTACCAGACGTTCCGACGAGCTGGACAAACAACACTTACAGGCTCCATGGTTCCGAACAGCCTGAGGGTTGGACACGGTGTAAGGCCGATAGCGACCCAGAAATTATTCCTGGTCGGCGGAGCGCAGCAGACGGGAAATCCGCTCGATCTGATGATCAATGGCGATGGATTTTTCCAGGTCACTCTGCAGGACGGGTCCGCCGCTTATACAAGGGACGGCACTTTTAAACTGGATGCAGACGGCAATATAGTCACATCCGATGGATTATTTGTCGATCCGGCGATCTCGGTCCCGGCGGACGCCGTGAGAATTGAGGTTTCACAGGACGGTACAGTCGCTGTACTTGTAGGTGCGGATACCACACTCACACAGGTCGGGCAGATCCAGCTGGTGCGATTCCAGAACGAAGCCGGCCTGGAAACAATAGGACAGAATTTATTCAGAGAAACAGACGCGTCGGGAGACGCTGTCACGGGCACACCTGGCGAGGAAGGCTTTGGAAATATCGCACAGGGATTCATCGAATCAAGCAACGTATCGATTGTTGATGAACTTATAGAGCTGATTGTCGCCCAGAGGGCATTCGAGACGAACTCGAGGGCTGTCGATGTCGCCGATCAGCTGTTGAATATCGCGAATAATCTCGCGAGGTAATTATTTTCCGGGAATCCTTCGAGCTTGGATTTCCGAAAAAAATGTAGCCCGGGAACCCTTATCGGAATAATGGCAAAGTTAGGGGCAATCAAGCGAAGGGTTCCCGGGAGATAAAAGAAGGAGGGTCGACAGGCACATAATTTTAACCACAAGGGAGGGGAGGAGAGTCTTTAACCCAGGGCGAGAGGCGGAATACGCCGGATCGAAATAAAATACCCGGGAGGGGGTAAAAAATTGGTCCGCCGTAAAGAAGCTCACGTCATCAACTAACAATTAAAGCTAAATCTCCTCCCCTTTCCCCTTTGATCAGAGGGATCGCAAGAAGAAATAATGAAGTACACAGAAATTTACAGATTAGTTTTAACCGGCTCGGTGCTGGTGCTTTTGCTATTTTCGGGAAGCACACGTACGTATGCTACCGATTACCAGACAATTAATTCGGGATGGCTGCTGGCGACGGCACAGAATATTTATCTGACAAGCGAGCCGTGGAAGTCGGCAGGCTGCAACGTTGAGATTACATCCACTCCGGCCGACGCGACGGTTTACCGTACGGGACAAGTCGACGTTGTCGGCAAGCTTGAGAGAACGCCCAACGGATTAAGGGATATCGGGGCGGTGACAGTCGAGATATTTATCAGCGGTGAACTTTACATGCGGTTTGATCCGGGTCCGTATATCGCTGTTTCGATGAATGTTTACAAAGCCACGAGGGATATCGACCGGGAAGAGATAATCGGCGACGGGGACATCGAACTCGCCGCGGTGGAAGTGAGGAACCTTCCGTCGCATGAAATAGTCATGGATCCCGGAACGATTATCGGAAAAGCCGCGAAGGTCAATATTCAAGCGGGACGAATAATCAGTGAAGAAGTGATTGAATTTCCTGTCGTGGTAGAGCGTGGGGAATCCGTGATTGTCTTTATTCAGCTTGGAGCTGCGTCGATAACGATGCAGGGAATCGCACTGGATTCCGGTGCGGTTGGAGATGAGATCCGTGTAAGGAATCCTGACTCCGATGCAATAATTACCGCGACAGTAACGGGAGAGTCGCGGGCTGAAGTTAAAATACTGTAAGTGTAAAGGTCCTGATGGGTAGATGATATGTCCCGGTACACGGGACCAGAGGATGAGTTATGAGAACTTTTTTTGTACTGATGCTGTTAACAATTTCATTTTTTGCCGCGATGCCGGTCCAATCGACCAGCCTGTTCGACGAGGATGGATGCGATCTCTTCACAGCACTGCGCGCGGACGATATCGGGGACCTGGTAACGATCGTGGTCCTGGAATCCACCAGCGCGTCGAATGAAGCCGGTGTCCAGACGGGAAAAACACTTAACACGGATGGCGAACTTACTGTCAAGGGATTTTTACAGTGGGTTGCCGGAATGCCGGATGTCATAGCCCCGATTGAAGACCTCACCTTTACACCGTCGGAAGATTTCCAGGGTGACGGAAAAGTAACCGCTCGTGGGCAATTTTCAACACGTATAACTGCTGTTGTAACTGACATTCTTCCAAATGGGAATCTGCTGATTGAAGCCGCCAGGGACATCACAATCGCCGAAGACACAGCGACACTTGGGGTCCGGGGTGTTATCCAGCCCCAGGACATTTCAGCCGATAACACGGTCATGTCTTACCAGATCAGCGAGATGGAACTCATCTATGAAGGCGAAGGAATAATCAACGACAGGCAGCATGACGGAATTCTTTCGAAGATCTTCAATTTCTTCTTCTAGGCCGATAAAAATGAAACCGAAATTTCATATCAAATTAATTTTCACCTTCGCGATCGGGTTCCTGCTAATCGGGATCGCTCCTGCACGTTCGCAGGACGATTCTGTTAATCTGCAGGGATACTGGCAGTTCGCGGAGCCGGAATATTATTCCGCAACACCGGAAGTGAGGGTCAAGGATGTCGCTAGAGTACTTGGAGTCAGGGGGAACCAGTTATACGGAATTGGGCTGGTCACAGGTCTTGCCGGAACGGGCGACAACTCATCCAGGATCGATTTTACCGCGCAGGCGATATCAAATATGCTGGAACGGGCGGGAATACCGACAGATCCAAACGATATCAAGGTAGATAATTTCGCGTTATGCATGATCACGTCGGACCTTCCGGCATTCGCGAGAGAAGGCGACACGCTTGATATAACGGTCAGCGCGATGGGCGACGCCGAAAGCCTTCAGGGCGGAGTGCTGATAATGACCCCGCTTCGTGCGGCTAACGGAGATATTTATGCGGTTGCACAGGGCCCGATCAGTCTCGCCGGCTTCGGGACGGGCGGCGGTGGCGGAGGAGCGTCATCGAGGCAGCAGACGAATTTCCTGACTGTCGGACGTATCCCCGGCGGAGCGTACGTTGAAAAAGAAGTGGATTTTGAGCTTGCTCCGGACGCGATTT
>Ga0214471_10002076_pt1 | contig 15760 bp, 7 predicted proteins | sample RVTome_5_FD_207665 | JGI IMG/M metagenome (GOLD analysis project Ga0214471, IMG submission 207665) | Soil microbial communities from uranium-contaminated site in the Upper Colorado River Basin, Wyoming, United States - RVT142D155 | ecosystem: Environmental > Terrestrial > Soil > Contaminated >... | reverse complement strand
TCGGTGACGTCGGTGGGACAGGCGAGAGCGCGCGCGCCGGCGTCCTGCAGCCGGTTGACGGCGGCTTCCGTCGCGTCGAAGTCCAGGTCGACCACGGCGATCGCGGCGCCGGCCCCGGCCAGGCGTTCGCATATGGCGAAGCCGATGCCGCGCGCGCCGCCGGTCACCGCGGCGACGCGGCCTTGGAGGGAGAAGTAGGGAGCCGTCATGCGCCTACCAGGCGACCGGGCCGGCCGGCAGACGGTGCGCCGGGAGCGGGTGCGCCGCGTCGAAGACGCGCATCGTGGCTTGTGGTTCGGTCACCACGGCTTGTTCCGCAAGCTCTCCCGGTCCGGCTACGGCCGCCGTCAGGTCCAGCCCCAGGTGCCGGGCGAAGAAACGGTACACCGCCTCGCGTTTCGAGGGCCCGTAGTCGTGGCTCTGGTCGGCGAAGTGCGCGTTGGCCACGTTGCGGCGCGCGTCGAAGGCGGCATAAGCGCGCTGGATGAAGGGGTACTCGACCTCGGGCGTGTTGCGGCTCCAGTCGCCGCCGACCGAGACCAGCAACAAGGGGCGCGGCGCGATCATGGCCGCGATCTCGGCGTTGTTGGTGTCGTGCTCGGCGCTGTGGTGGATCGGCAGGCCGCTCTCGCAGTCGCAGCCGCCGAAGAAGTACGCCGAGACCATGCACACCGGCGCCGTGGCGGTCACGCGCGGATCCAGCGCCGAGAGCAAGAAGCTCTGCGTGCCGCCGCCCGAACTCCCGGTCACGCCCACCCGCGTCGGGTCGACGCCCTCGAGCCCCAGGACGAAGTCGAGCGCGCGCATGCTGCTCCAGGTCTGCAACGGCAGCATCCGCGCGCCCTCGTGGCGCCAGCCGGCGGCTGCCGAATCGACCCAGCCGATCATGTCGTAGGCGAACACCACCGCGCCCATCCGGGCGAGCGAGGCGTTGCGCAACTGGTTGTCGGCGCGGCAGCGCCCGCCGCCGTTGTCGCCCTGGTAGTGCCCGTGCGGCGACAAGACGGCGGCGAACGGTCCCTTGCCGGTGGCGGGGCGGTAGAGGTTGCCGGTGACGAAGTAGCCCGGCAGCGCCTCGATCGCCACGTTCTCGACCGAGTAGCCGTCGTGCTCGCGCCGCGAATGGACGACCGGCTGCAGCGGCGTGCGCTCGGGCAGCGGCCACAGCCGCATGCCGCGCAGGATGCGCTCGCGCAGGAAGGCGGCGCGCTCTTCCCATTCCTGGCGGGTGCTCCAGGTGCGGGCCAGCCCGGCGAGCTGGGTGCGCGCCTTGGCTTCGGTCTGCCAGGCGCCTTGGTGCAGTTCTTCCCCGGGCTGCAGGGCGAAATCGCGGACGATCGGCGGGAGGACTTCCGCGGGCTCTTGGAGCGCCGGCGTCAGCCAGAGGGCGGGGGCGAGAAGAAGGATCCTCACCCCCGCAAATGTAGCCGTTCCCCGGCTACCGGCCCGGCCGCTTGGCGCGCACCGGCGCTTCGGGCTCGGGCAGGATGTGCACCGGGTTCGCCGCGAGCAGGAGCAGGCACTCGTGCACGGCGCGCTCCAGCTGCGGGTCGCGGCCCGCCAGCACCAGTTTGGGCGTCATTTCCACCCGGATGTCGGCCGCCACGCCTTCGTTCTCGACCCGCCATTCGCCGTTCAGGTCGTAGAAACCGCCCCGCGGCGCGGTGATGGCGCCGCCGTCGACGAACGCCGGCGTGTCCCAGATGCCGACCAGCCCGCCCCAGGTGGTGGTGCCGATCAGCGGGCCGATGCCCATCGCCCGGAACATGTAGGGCAGCAAGTCGCCGCCCGAGCCGGCCGCGTCGTTGATCAGCATGACCTTGGGGCCCCAGATGCCGGCTTGCGGCGTGTGGAAGGGCGCGCGCTCACCGACCGGGTTGTTGAAGAAGCCAAGGATGCGGCGCGCCATCACGTCGACCATGTAGTCGGCCGCCGAGCCGCCGCCGTTGAAGCGCTCGTCGATCACCGCGCCCTGGCGGTCCTGCTGGGCGAAGTAGTAGCGGTTGAACTGCGTGTAGCCGCCTTGGCCGGTGTTGGGCAGCCACACGTAGGCGAGCTTGCCGTCCGACATCTCGTCGACCTTGCGGCGGTTGCCTTCGATCCACGCCCGCTGCCGCAGCGCGACCTCATTGCCGACCGGCACCACCGTGACTTCCCGCGCCCCGACCGTGCCCGGCCGGTCGTTGACCTTGAGCACCACCTGGCGGCCGGCGCTGCCTTCGAAGTAGGCATGCAGGTTGGTCGGCGGCGCGACGGCGACCCCGTCGACTTCGAGCAGGTAGTCGCCCTCGCGGACGTCCACTCCCGGCGCGCTCAAGGGCGCGCGCAAGTCGGGGTTCCAGTTCTCGCCGGTCAGGATGCGCTTGATCCGGTAGCGGCCCTGCTCCACGGCGAAGTCGGCGCCGAGCTGGCCCACGTTGACGCGCTCGACGTCGGGCGTGTCGCCGCCGAAAGTGAAGGAGTGGCCGACCGAGACCTCGCCGCCCAGGATGTCGAGCAGGTAGGTCAAGTCGGCGCGGTGGCCGACGTGCGCGACCCAAGGCTGGTACATGCGGTAGATCGCATCCCAGTCGGCGCCGTGCACGTTGGGCACGTACAGGTAGTCGCGCTGCAGGCGCCAGGCCTCGTGGAAGATCTGCTCCCACTCGGCGCGCGGGTCCACGTGCATGCGCATGCCGCGCACGTCGATCGAGCCGGACCCCGGCGCGGGCGCCGCCGCCGTACCGACGATCCGCCAGCTGCCGCCGACGGAGACCAGCATCTTCTCGCCGTCGGCCGACAAGGTGAATCCGCCGATCCCGGACAGAAAGGGCTTGGACTCGTTCTTCTCGAGTTCGTAGCGGTTGAGGGCGACCGTGGGCGGGCCGAAGATCGTCGCCGCGCCGGGCGCCTCGGTGAAGAAGAGCACGCCGGCTTTCCCGGCGGTCAGGCCGAGAAAGGATCCGGCCGGCACGTCGAGCGCGAGGATGCGCTGGTCGAGGCCTTCGAGGTCGATGACGACCTTCAAGGCTTCGTCGCCTGGAGGCTTCGCTTTCGCGTCGGCAGCGGCGGCTTCGGCGGCCGGCTTCTCCTCCTTCACCGTCTCTTCGTCCGATTCCGGCAAGAACGGCGACGGCGTTTCCTTGGACAGCACGGCCACGTACAGCGCGTGGCGCACCGGCCGGTCGTAGCTGGTCATGTCGAGCCAGCCGGTGGTCATGGCGTAGTCGGTGCTGGCCAGGAAGTAGAGGTACTTGCCGCTCGCGTCCCAAGCAGGAGTGAAGGCGTCCGACATGCCGTCGGTGAGCTGGTGCGTCGCGCCCGCGTCCACGTCGTGCACGTACACCGCGTGGTACTGCGAAGGCAAGCGCTTGGCGTAGGCCAGCCAGCGCGAGTCGGGCGACCACACCGGGTCGAGCGTGCGGACCGGGTGGGCGTAGGTGTCGCCGTCGACGCGCGCGACCTTGCCGCTCTCGATCTCGACGACCCACAGGTTCAAGCCTTCGTCGGTGAACGCGAGCCGTTTGGAGTCCGGCGACCACGCCGGCGTGTAGTAGAAGGTCGGCTCCGGCAATTCGATTTCGCGCGGCGGCTCCAGGCCGTCCTGGTCGCCCAGCAGCAGACGGTATTCGCCGCTCGCGTCGGAGAACCACGCGACGTACCTGCCGTCCGGCGACCACGACGGCGTGCGATCGGCCGCGCCCGAGCTGTGGGTGAGGTTGCGGATGCTGCCCTTCTCGGCGGGCACGCTGAAGATCTCGCCGCGGGCTTCGAACAGCGCGCGCTTGCCGGTCGGCGACAGCGCGCCGGTGCGGATCAGGCCGCCCACGTCTTCCCAGTGCGGCCGCGCCCACGGCAGGTCGCCGCGCACGTGGATCTCGAGCTGCCGCGCCTGGCCCACAGCCGGGTCGAGCAGGTGCAGGTAGCAGCCGTTTTCGTAGACCAGCACGCCGCCGCCCGCTTCGAGCTCCTTGCAGTCGAAGTCGCGGTAGTGGGTGAGCTGCTCCGACTTGCCGCTGCCCGGCAGGTAGCGGTACACGTTCATGGCGTAGTCGCGGTCGGAAAGGTAGTAGACCGCCTTGTCCAGCCAGACCGGATGCCACTGCTGCTCGTCGACCCAGGGCGCCTTCTCGAGCGAGTGGTCGGCGAGGTCGAGGATCCAGATCGGCTGCGCCTGACCGCCGCGGTAGTTGCGCCATTCCTGGTCGCTGGGCGCGATCTCCTGATAGGCGAGCTTGCGGCCGTCGGCCGACAATTTGCCTTCCCATGCCCGCAGGTCGAGCAGCCTGGCGGGAAAGCCGCCGGCGACCGGGACGGTGTAGAACTTGCCGTGCGGGGTGGGCGCGCTGTCGCGGCCCGAAGTGAACACCACGCTGTTGCCGTCGGGCGTCCAGCCGCACACGGTGTCGGGCAAGGGGTGCCAGGTCAGCCGGCGCGGCGAGCCGCCTTCGATCGGCACCACGTAGACGTCGGTGTTGCCGTCGTACTGGCCGGTGAAGGCCACCAGCTTGCCGTCGGGCGAAAAGCAGGGCTGCGACTCGGATCCCGGGTGGCTGGTGAGCCGGCGGGCGTCGCCGCCGGCGCGGGCGACGATCCAGAGATCGTTGGCGTACCCAAAAGCGACGTGTTTGGCTCTGACGGTCGGCTGGCGGAGCAGCCGGGTGCCCTGGGCCGTGGCGGAAGTCGCAAGGAGCGCTCCGATTGCGGCGATGAGTAGGGGGTTGGGGCGCATGAAGGCTGGATTGGCTGGGAATGCAGTCGAACCGACATCCTACTGGAACCCGCCCTGGGCGGCCTTTCTCCCCGGTTCCCGCCGTCTATGATGGACGGCTGGCTGGGGCGCGCGCACCGGCCGGATCCCTCGATGACTTCTTTCCCTCCTTCCCGGCGTGAAATCCTGCGCGTTGGCGGCGGCTCCTTGCTGGGCCTCTCGCTCGCGCAGATGCTCCAGCTCCAGGCCATGGCCAGGGAGATGCCTGGCAGCGGTCCCGGCTGGGGACGCGCCAAGAGCGTGATTCTGATCTTCTTGCAGGGCGGGCCGAGCCACCTGGACTTGTGGGACCCGAAAGCCGGCGCGCCCGACGACGTCCGCAGCGTGTTCAAGACGCTCCCGAGCAAGGTGCCGGGAATGGAAGTCACCGAACTGCTGCCGCGGCTCGCGCAAGCGACCGACAAGTTCACGTTCATCCGTTCGATGAGCTACACGCCGGTCGGCTTGTTCAACCACACCGCCGCGCACTATCAGATGCTGACCGGCTACACGGCGGACAAGGTCAGTCCGTCGGGGCAGCTCGAGCCGCCTTCGCCCAAGGACTTCCCGAACGTGGGCTGCAACGTGGTCCGGCTCAAGCCGATGAGCGAGCCGATGCTGCCGTTCGTGATGATGCCCAGGCCGCTGCAGGAGAGCAACGTGGTCGGCAAGGCCGGCACGGCAGGATTCCTCGGCCGCGCGTTCGATCCGTACTACCTTTACCCGCCGGGCAACGACACCGACAATGCCAAGATGGACGGCATCAAGGTCGCGGACCTCGCGCTGCGCCCCGAACTGTCGATCGACCGTCTGCGCCGGCGCGCGGGCCTGCGCGACGCCATCAACGCTGGCATGCCGGCCGTCGACCGTGCGGTCGCCAGCTACGAACTCGACGCCTACACCGACCAGGCGCTCGGCCTGGTGCTGTCGGGGCGCGCGCGCGAGGCCTTCGACCTGGGTTCCGAACCCGAAGCGCTGCGCGACCGTTACGGGCGCAACACTTTCGGCCAGTGCTGCCTGCTCGCGCGCCGCCTGGTCGAAGCCGGCACGCGCATGGTGCAGATCAACTGGCCCAAGGTCGCCAACTCCGACCTGCACTCGTGGGACACCCACGTCGGCCTGATCGAGCGCATGCGCGACCGCGCCGCTCCCATGCTCGACCCGGGACTTGCGAGCTTGATCGAAGACCTGGACGAGCGCGGCCTGCTCGACGAGACGCTGGTGGTGGCGGTGGGCGAATTCGGCCGCAGCCCGCGCAAGGGCTTGAGCACGTCGGGGAACGACAACGACGCCGAGGGCCGCGACCACTGGCCTTATTGCTTCACTTCGGTCGTCGCCGGCGCGGGAATCAAGCGCGGCCACGTGCACGGCGAGTCCGACGAGACCGGCTCGGCCCCGTTGCGGGACGCCGTGAGCCCCGAAGACCTGCTCGCCACGATCTACCACACGGTGGGGATCGATCCGGGCACGCTGGTCTACAACCACCTCAACCAGCCGCGCGAGCTCGTCAAGGGCGCGCCCGTGCTCGACCTGTTCGCGTAGGCACCGGCCGTGCTCGTCGCCCTCTTGCTCCCGTTATTGCCGTGCGCCCCGCAGGACCCTGCGGGCCCGCCGCCGAGTTTCCACCGCGACGTGCGGCCGATCCTGCAAGCGCACTGCCAGGGCTGCCACCAGCCGGCCAACGCCGACGCCGGCGTGGACCTGACCCGCCACGCCGCGATCCTCGCCGGCGGCAAGCACGGCGCGATCCTCGACCTCGGCGAGGTGGACGCGAGCGCGATCCTCAAGGCGATCCTGCCCTTCGACGGCGAGGCGCCGGAGATGCCCAAGGACCGGCCGCCGCTCGGCGCCGACCAGGTCGGCGTGATCCGCCGCTGGATCGCCGCCGGGGCGCTCGACGACACGCCGCCGGCTTTGCGCGCGCCGGTCGACGCCGCGCATCCCCCGGTCTACCCGCGGCCGCCGATCCTGACCGCGGTGGACTATTCGCCCGACGGCAGCCTGCTGGCGGTCTCGGGGCACCACGAAGTCCTGCTGCACCGCGCCGACGGATCGGAGCTGGTCGCGCGGCTGATCGGCATGTCCGAGCGCATCGAGTCCGTCGCGTTCTCGCCGGACGGAACCCGCCTCGCCGTCGCCGGCGGCCTTCCCGGCCGCATGGGAGAACTGCAGATCTGGAACGTCGCCGACGCGAAGCTGCTGCTGTCGGTGCCGGTGACCTACGACACGCTCTACGGCGCGAGCTGGTCGCCCGACGGCACGCTGGTCGCGTTCGGCTGCGCCGACCACAGCTTGCGCGTGGTGCGCGCGGCCAACGGCGAGGAAGTGCTGTTCCAGGGCGCGCACGGCGACTGGGTGCTCGACACTGCGTTCTCGGTCGACGGCAGCCACCTGGTCTCGGTGGGCCGCGACCGCTCGATGAAGCTGGTCAAGGTCGACACGCAGCAGTTCATCGACAACATCACTTCCATCACGCCGGGCGCGCTCAAGGGCGGACTGATGGCGCTGGCGCGGCATCCGCTGCGCGACGAATTGCTGGTCGGCGGCGCCGACGGTATTCCCAAGGTCTACCGCATGTTCCGGGAGAAGAAACGCGTGATCGGCGACGACTTCAATCTTCTGCGTGCTTTCGACGCCATGCCCGGCCGCGTGTTCGCGGTGGACTGGACCGCGGACGGCGCGCGCGTGGCCGGCGGCAGCAGCCACCAAGGCCGCGGCTTCGCGCAGGTCTGGAACGCCGAGGACGGTGCGTCGGTCTGGAAGGCCGAACTGCCGAGCGCGGTGTACGCGCTCGACTTCGATCCGGCCGGCAACACGCTCGCCGCGGTCGGTTACGACGGCCGCGTCCGCCTACTCGACGCGGCGAGCGGCGCGGTGCGGCACGAGTTCGTGCCCGTGCCGCTCGCGGTACACGCGGAGGGCCGGCCGTGAACCAGCGCCTGCTCCTGCTCGGCGGCCTGGCCGCGGCGTTGACTTGCGTCGCGCTCCTGGCGCCCGCCCTGGCCGGCGGACCGCCGGCGACCGCCGCCCGGCCCGCCGCCGGCGAGGCCCGCCTGATCGAATTCACGGCGCACCCGCCGCGCGTCGCGCTGGAACACCGCTTCGGCTACTCGCAGCTGCTGCTGACCGGCCGCTACGACGACGGCCGGGTGGTCGACCTCACCCGCGACGCCGTTCTCGAAAGCGCGCCGGATGCGGTCGAAGTCACGCCGCAGGGCCGCGTGCTCGCGCGCGCCGACGGCGCCGGCGTGCTGCGCTTCCGCGTCGACGACCAGGTGCTCGAGATCCCCGTCGAAGTGAGCCACTATGCGGCGCCCTTCGAACCGAGCTTCATCGAAGACGTCATGCCGCTGTTCTCCAAGATCGGCTGCAACAACGGCACCTGCCACGGCTCCAAGGACGGCAAGAACGGCTTCAAGCTGTCGTTGCGCGGCTACGACCCTGAGTTCGACCACATGGCGCTGACCGACGACCTCGCCGGCCGCCGCTTCAACCGGGTTGCGCCCGAGCAGAGCCTGTTCCTGCTCAAGACGACCGCCAGCGTGCCGCACCAGGGCGGGCGGGTGCTCGACCCCGGGGCGGGGGACTACGCGGTTCTGCGCGACTGGATCGCCGGCGGCGCGGTCGCCGACCTCGGCACCCCGCGAGTCACCGGCATCGCGCTGATGCCGGCCAACCCCACGCTGCCGCTCGCCGGCGCGAGCCAGCAGTTCAAGGTGATGGCGACCTACGCCGACGGCCGGGTGCGCGACGTCTCCGCCGAAGCCTTCGTCGAAACCGCCGACATCGAAGTGCTCGCGGTCGATGAGGAAGGGCTCGCCACCGGCCTCCGCCGCGGCGAAGCCGCTGTCCTGGCGCGCTACGAAGGCCGTTACGCAGCCACGCGCGTGGTGGTGATGGGCGATCGCACCGGCTTCGAATGGCCGGCCGGGATCGAGCCCTACGGCAAGATCGACGAGCTGGTGTTCGCCAAGCTCAAGCGCGTGAGGGTGGCGCCGTCGGGCCTCTGCACCGACGCCGAGTTCCTGCGCCGCGTATCGCTCGACCTCACCGGCCGTCCGCCGACGCCGCAAGAGACCCGCGCGTTCCTTATGGACCGCCGCGACTCGCGCGCCAAGCGCGAGGAAATGGTCGACCGCTTGATCGGCAGCGCGGGCTTCGTCGAGTACTGGACCAACAAGTGGTCCGACCTGCTGCAGGTCAACACCAAATTCCTGGGCAAGGACGGCGCCGAGCGCTTCCGCGCCTGGATCCAGGCGAGCGTGGCGAGCAACGAGCCTTACGACGCGTTCGTGGCGAAACTGCTCGACGCGCGTGGCTCGACCTACGAGAACCCGCCGGCGTCCTACTACAAGGTGCTGCGCCAGCCCGATCTGCTGATGGAGAACACCACCCAGCTGTTCCTGGGGGTGCGCTTCAACTGCAACAAGTGCCACGACCACCCCTTCGAGCGCTGGACGCAGCGCAACCACTGGCAGCTCGCGGCGTACTTCGGCCGCGTCGGCCGCAAGAACGCCGAAGGTTCGCCGAACATGCAGAACGGCGGCGGCAACCAGCCGGGCGAAGGCCCCGTGGCCTTCGAGGAAATCGTCTACGAGATGGACGAGGGCGAAGTGGTGGACCCCAACATCGGCCAGGTCGCGGCGCCGAGCTTTCCTTACGTCCTGGCCGGGAATCCGGCGCCCGAAGGCGACCGCCGCGAACAGCTCGTCGCCTGGCTCACGGCGCCCGAGAACCCGTATTTCGCGCGCAGCTACGTCAACCGCTTGTGGAGCTACTTCCTGGGCGTCGGCCTCATCGATCCGGTCGACGACATCCGCGCCGGCAACCCGCCGAGCAACAGGGAATTGCTCGACCACTTGACCGAGCGCTTCGTCACCAGCGATTTCGACGTGCGCGCGCTCCTGCGCGCGATCTGCACCTCGCGCACCTACCAGCAGTCGATCGAGACCAACGACTGGAACCGCGACGACCGGATCAACTACTCCCACGCGCTCGCGCGGCGGCTGCCCGCGGAGGTCATTTTCGACGCGCTGCACCAGGCCACCGGCGCCGAGTCGCATCTGCCGGGAGTCCGCGCCGGCACGCAGGCGATCGAGCTGCTCGATTCGAGCGTCAAGACCAGCGACGGCTTCTTGGATCTCTTCGGCCGGCCGGCGCGCGAGAGCGCCTGCGAGTGCGAGCGCAACGGCGGCATGTCGCTCGGCCAGGCGCTCAACCTGGTCAACGGCCCGACCGTCGGCGACGCCGTCCGCGCACCCGGCAACCGCATCGCCGACCTCGTCCAGTACGAGTCCGATCCCGCGCGAATCCTCGAGGAGCTGTACGTCGCGTTCTTGTGCCGGCCGCCGAGCGCGGAAGAAACGGCGCGGCTGCTGCCGAGCCTGGATCCTTTCGTTCCGGAGAACCGCTTCGCGCTCGATCCGCAGGAAGAGGCCGCGCTGGCCGAGGCCTTCGTCGCCTGGGAGGACGGCTTGTCGGCTCCGGTCTGGCATCCGCTCACGCCGCGCATCTTGGAATCGGCCGGCGGCGCCACGCTGACGGTCCTCGAAGACGGCTCGGTGCTCGCCAGCGGCACGGCGCCCGACAAGGACCGCTACAAGGTCGTGGCGGAGACGCAGCTCCAGGGCATCACGGGCGTGCGTCTCGAAGCGCTCGCCGACCCCAGCTTGCCGGCCAAGGGCCCGGGGCGCGCGGACAACGGCAACTTCGTGCTGTACGAACTGCGCGTGCATGCCGTGCCGCTCGCCGATCCGACCGCCGGCCGCGTCGTGGCCTTCGGCGGGGCCACGGCGGACTTCTCGCAAGGCGGCTTCGAGGTCGCCGGCGCGGTCGACGGCGACGCCGCGACCGGTTGGGCGGTCTCGCCCGATCTCGGGCGCGCGCACGAAGCGGTGTTCGAACTCGCGGAGGACTTGACGGTGGAGGACGGCGCCTTGCTGGTGTTCGACCTGGACCAGCAGTACGGCGGCAAGCACGTGCTCGGCCGCTTCCGCCTGTCGGTGACCGACTCGGCACGGCCGGTGCGCCATCACGGCCTGCCCGAGCCGGTCGTGCTCGCGCTGCAAGTGCCGCGCGCCGAACGGGACGCCGCGCAGCGCGCCACGATCTACCGGCATTACCTGGGCATGCGCCCCGAAGTCGTCGAGCGGATCCGCCTGGGCACGACCCAGGACGTCGCGTGGGCGCTCGCCAACAGCCCGGCGTTCTTGTTCAACCGCTGAGCGGCGCAGCGGCGGTCGCTAGAAGATCGTCGTCGAGTCGGATTCTTCGATGGGCTTTGCGAAGCCCGGCCCGTCGACGATCGACTTCACCCGGACGTCGCCGGCCGCGGTGGTGCGCACGCGGATCGTCAGCTTTGCGCTGCCGCCCGAGGCGAGTTCAGGCAAGGGATGGAAGCTCATCCGCCCGGGATCGTCCGTCTGTACGGTGAACGAACCGGTGACCGCTTCGATGGTCATGTTGGCGGCCGGATACTCGAAGCGGACTTCGAGATCCCGGGCCAGCGTCGCGCCGAGATTGGTCAGCGTGACCTGGTATTCGGTCTCCGCACCAACGGCGACCGGGTCAACGGTGTCGATCGACTCGATCAGGATCACCGGCGGCGGCAGATACGGCGGGACGTCCAGCTCGGGTTCGACGTCCCTGCGGACGACCGGAATCAGGACGTCCACGCTGTGGAGCTGGCGGACCGCATCCACGATGCCGGTGCCGGAGACGGAAGCCTGCAATTCGAAGCGGCTGGCCCGCGGAATCCGCAGCTTGACGAAGAAATTGAGCACGTCGCCGCCGGCCAGCCGGTCGATCGGAGCGAATTCGACGATCTCCTTCCTGCGCGTGAACGCGCTCGACGCGCGCACTTCGACGAGTTCCGCATCGGGTGAGTATTCCAGAACGACGCGGAGCTGCCGCAGGTCGCGGTTGCCCGGCGGATTCACCACTTCGATCTCGAAGGTCATCCCGTCTCCGGCCGCCGCTTCTGGCGGGCCATACAGGCGCATGGCCGGCGGGAGCGCCGGGCGCTCCTCGGGGAGGACTTCGGTGGTCGCGGCCACCACCAAGGGCGCGGCCAGGCCGCGGGCCTCGATCGTGGCGCTCACGACCAGCGGTCCGGGGACGCCGGCGCGCAGGTCGATTTCGTACGCCGCGATCGCGCCCGGTTCGACCCTTCCGATCATGCCGAAATCGATGGCGCCGGTCTGGATGTCGCCCCAGAGCGGACCGTGGGTGGCTTCGACGCGCGCAGCCTCAGGGTGCTGGAATCGGAGCCTCAGATTCTCGAGGGCGACGCTGCCCGTGGCTTCGATCTCGACGCGGTAGCGGACCAGCTGGCCGGACGGCACCGGGTCGGGGGAGGCGAGGATGCGCACGACGGGCGCCGTCGGCGGATCCGGCGGCGGGTCGCTGACCGGATCGTCGTCGCGGGGAACGAAGCTCTCCTGGACGACGTTGGTCGACTCGGTTTCTTCCACCGAGCCGCCGCCCAGATCCGTGCTGGCCAGGATCACAAGCATGCGCGCGGCGCCTGGCGCATCGGCACGCACCGTCACGCGATACATGGCGTCGGCGCCGGCGGCGAGATCGCCGAGATTGGCGAACACCCGGCCTTCGCCAGGAATCACCGCGGTGGGTCCGCTCGCCTCGAGGTACTGCATGCTGGCGGGCAGGACCAATTCGAGCGTCACGTTGGTCCCGGTCCGGTCGCCGGTGTTGCGGACGATGATTTCGTAGATGGTGTTGCCACCGATCACTACGGGGTCGACGAGGTCGCGCATCCGCAGCTCGAAGGCCGCGTGCGTCTCGGCCGGCTTGCCTTTCCAGAGCAGCAGCTCGACGTGGCAGGCGTCGTCGTCGTCGGAGAAGCCGGTGCGGACGTCGCGGCTCGAACTCGACATCAGCTGCGCGCGATACGGCGAGCCGGGAGGCCCGAGGACGACGGGCGGGTCGCCTTGGCGGATCGGCTCGCTGACGAATCCGCTCCCCGGCAACTCCAGCCGCACGGCCGGTTCGTCGCCGCCGCCGACCTGGCGGATCCGCAAGAGACCGTGGTCGCCGTGGAGCGGCAGCTCGTGGTCGAGCAGCTGCCGTTCGCGTGAACCGACCGAGATCATGCCCATCAAGAACGCGTCGTTGCCAAAGCCGGTGAGGATCTGCGTCTGCATCACCAGGTCGACGGGATCCTGGCGGAAGTGCAGGTTCAGGAAACCGGGAAGCGCCGGGACGCTGCCGCTCAGCTCGGGGATCTCCTCGCCTTCGGGGAGCTGGAAGTGCAGCTCGAAAGGCTCGCCGCTGCCGTCCAGGCGGCCGGCGACCACGCCGGGGGCGAGGGAAGCGACTTGGAGAGTGCCGGAATGCTCGCGGACGCCGGCGGGATTGAAGATCTCGAGGCCGGGCGGGCCGCCCACGCCGAAGACCGGCCGAGCGGCGGTCCGCCGCTGCAGACCGCTGCGGTCGCGCTCCACGATCACGGGCCGGTCGTGCAGCACCAAGGTCTCGTCGGGGGCGGGTACGGGAATCGCATCGAGCCGCGGCAGGACGCCGCGTGCTTCGGCGTCGATCCACATCTGCTTCATCTGCTCATCTTCGAGGGTCTCCAGCACCGGCCGCAGATCGGTCACGCTCACCGGCCGGCGCGGATCGGACGGCAGGCCCGGCATGGTGCAACCGGCAGCGAGCAGCAGGCCGGCCAGGACCGCGGCGGGCACGAACTTGGCGGCGCGCCGCACGCTCAGTCTCCCCACTGGCCGTTCTGGCGCGGGCCCGAGTAGACCAGCGCGTTCCAGTTGGCGAAGTCTTCGCTCGACATGCCTTCGGAGAAGTCGATCCGCGTCCTGTCGAAACTCGCCGGCAGGTTGCCCGCGGCGTCTTCTTCCGCGGCGAAGGATCCGTAATAGAATGGGTCGCCGTCGATCGGATTCTTGATCCGGAACTCGGAGTCGCGGCCGGTGCGCAGCTGCCACGAGTAGTTCATCACGCTGTGGTACTGCGGGGTGTACTGGTCGTGGTCGGCGCCGCCGTGCTTCTGCATCAAGTCGTGGCCGAGCTCGTGCATGAAGGTCTCGGCGCGCGTCCGGATGCTATCGTAGTTGCTCGAGAAGCCGTCGAGAGTCACCACGAAGTCGTCGCCGGGGCCGACGAAGTCGGTGCCGGCGCTGTTGCGCGCCACGTCGCTCTTGCCGCTGCCGCCGCCGGACAACTTCTTGGCCCACAGGCAATAGTGGAAGATCCGCCCGCGCGAGGCATTGTCGAAGTGCTCCGCCTTGACGTCGTAGAACCAGACCAGTTCGTCGCTGGGGCTCGAGCTCGGCGGCTTCCCCTCGAACTTGACGTAGAGCGCGCTCGCCACCGGGGTCGACCGGCTGGAGTCGTCGATGTGCAGGCCGATTCCGGCCTTGCTGCGCGGGTTGAGGATCGGCGCGGCGTCGAAGGCGGCTTTCGTGGCCTTCCAGGTGTCGTCGTCGGGAGGAAACTTCACGCCGTCCATCACGTCCACCTCGACGAAGATGTCGGGGCGGAAGGGGTCGGCGCCCAGCGCCGGCAAGTCGACGAAGTCGCAGGGACCACCCGGTCCGTCGAAATCGATCCCGGCGGTCTCCCAGACGTCGGGGAGGTCGTCGCCGTCGCTGTCCAGGGTGAAGGGATCGCTCGGCAGGACGTACTCGACGGCGTCGGTCTGGCGGCCCTGTCCGTCGCGGATGGCGACATTGATCGACGAGCCGCCCGCGCGCGGCCCGGGGCCGGCGATCAAGGCCATGTAGTCGAAGACCGGAAAGGCCAGGACTTCGGGCTTCACGCCCATGAAGTCGTTGTTCATCGCCTTGTGGGGCATGGTCGGCTGGTCCTCGCCGTCGACGAGCACCCGCGACTTGGGGTCGATGTTGGCGCCCTGGACGTAAAGCCAGACGTTGACCTGGCCGTCCGGCAGGAAGCTCGTGAATGCCAGGCTCACGCGGTCGACCCGCGGCGGCGGCGGCTCCGGCGGCAGGTTGAGCCCCAGGCTCCCCGTGACGAACGGCGAGAGGATTCCTGGCTCTGCTGTCTGGCAGCCGAGGGCCGCAAAGGACAGCAGGAGGGCGGGAACGACGGCGCCAAAGGGCGCGCGGCGCGCGGAGTTCGGGAAGAACGGCATGGGTCGCGCCAGTCGCTTGGGTCTTGGTGCGTGCCCGGAGGGGGTACCCGAGTATAGACCGAACTCCTAGCTTTCGCCGTCGCTTCGTAGGGGTCTAGCCACCCGAACTCCGAGACCACGAAACGCGTTAGGCTCGGACGGCCGTCGCCTTGATCACGCCCCTCCTGCTCGTTCTGTGCCCGATGCTCCAGGATCTCGCGGGGATTCCGCGGCTGGAGCCCGGGGTCGAGGTACGGGGGCAGCTCGTCGACCAGCCGCTGGAGTACCGATTCCGGGTCGAAGTGGACGGGCCGGTCCACCTCGACCTGCAGTCGCTTTTCTTCGACGCGCGGCTCGAACTCCGGGCAGTGGACGGTTCGCTCCTCGGCGAGGCCGACGAAGGCTCGATCGGCCGCCACGCGCGACTCGAGGTGGAGGCAGCACGCAAGGGCACCGAGTACCGCGTGCTGGCCATGGCTCAGGATGGGGGCACCGGTGACTTCTCGCTCGTCTTGGTACTCGGGGCCGCGCCGCAGCTCGACGCGATCGCCAAGGAAGAGCGCACGCTCGCCGATGCGAAAGCGCGCGTCGCTGCCGTGGCCGAGCGCTTCGGCGAGCGATCTGCGGAACTCGCCGACGCCCTGTATGCGCTGGGCTGGACCCTGTACCTCGGCGATCGTCTGGAGGAGTCCGTGGCAAGCTACGAACGGTCGTTGGCGATCCGCGAGGAGTTGTTCGGCCGCGACGCCCCGGTCACGCTCACCACCACCGATTACCTCGCGCTCGCCCTGCACGCGATGTCGCGCCATGCCGAGGCCGAGGCGCTGTACCGCCGCAGCCTGAACGCGCGTCTGCGCGACTTGGAGACCGATGATCGCATGATCGCGTATTCGGCCTTCAATCTGGCCCAGCAGCTCAAGTTC
>Ga0214471_10002075_pt1 | contig 15767 bp, 9 predicted proteins | sample RVTome_5_FD_207665 | JGI IMG/M metagenome (GOLD analysis project Ga0214471, IMG submission 207665) | Soil microbial communities from uranium-contaminated site in the Upper Colorado River Basin, Wyoming, United States - RVT142D155 | ecosystem: Environmental > Terrestrial > Soil > Contaminated >... | reverse complement strand
GGCCACCGCCACCACCGCGGCGACGCCGATGGCCAGGCAGGCGACGAAGAAGACGAGCTTGCCCCGCGAGCCCCGTGACTCGCGCCACAGATGACGGAGGAAGGTGGCGGCGCTCACGACGCCACCGCCGTCCACGAGCGTCCGACGGAGCGTAGGCGTTTGAGCAGGCGGCGGACGGAGATGCAGGCGGTTTGGGGCATGAGGTTCCGTACGGAGTTGAAGGGCCGGAGGTTGTGGCCCGCGGCAGCGGGCGTCCTCGGGGATTCTATTCGGTCCGGCGGACTGGCCGGAGGTTCGCAAACCGGCCGGCAACAAGGAAGGATCCTCAGTGTCTCTTCTTGGAGGTCGCGAGCTGACACGCCTTGACTGATGGACATGATGGACAAGAAAGGAGTCGAGCGTGACGGATACGGTCTCGACGGACTTCAATGCACTGGTGGTCGGCATCAATGACTATCCCTATGTCCACGCCAATCCGCTACGTGGTTGCTGCAATGACGCTGAACGGATGGCAGCACTTCTGGCCGACGTCTACGGCTTCCGCGTCTACCTGTTGCTAGACCGTGAGGCGACCCGCGCCGGTATCCTCAAGGGGATGGACGACCTTGTTCGCTCGGCACGACCGGAGGAGCGGGTGGTCGTCCACTTCAGCGGCCACGGCTCGCGGATCAAGAACCCTGACGGCGGCACCGTCGAGACCCTGGTGCCTCACGACAGCGGACGCGGGAAGCACCCCAACCGCGACGTCACCGACCAGGAGCTCTACCGGTGGCTGCTTCGATTGTCGGCGATCACGCCCTACGTCACGCTCGTCATCGATTCCTGCCACGCCGGCGGCATCGTCCGCGACCTGGAGGCGCCGGCTCGCGGCATCGAGACCGACGAGCGCCCCGAAGCCCTCTCGGAGAAAGTGGCATATCTGGGCAACGACGCGCCCCAAAGTGCCTACCGAGACTCCGGTCCCAGCGGCTGGCTGCCGATGTCCGACCGCTACACCCTGATTGCCGCGTGCAGGGCTGCCGAGCGTGCCAGGGAGATCGAGGACCCGGCGACCGGCCGAATCCACGGAGCCCTGTCGTGCTTCCTGGCCGAGGAGCTGACTCGCGTCGAAGGCCGGTTCAGTTGCCGTGACCTCTTCGAGCGGGTCTCGAATCGGGTTTGCACCCGCTTCCAGGAACAGAACCCGCAGCTCGAGGGCGCCTGGGATCGTGAGCTCTTCGGCACCCGCCACCTTCCGCCCATGCGATTCGTGCCGATCGGCTCACGCCGGGGAAAGCGGGTCGAGATCGAGATGGGGGCGGTCCACGGTCTGGTCGTGGGCTCCGAGTGGCTGGTCTATCCACCGGGGACCCACCGGACAGACGGTGCGGAGCCCCTCGGCCGGCTCCGGATTGACGACGTCCGGGCGGTCCGCGGCGGCGCCGAGTTGTTGGACGAAGTTTCTCCCGGGGCCGTCGTGGCAGGTGGACGGGCAGTGGAGACTGCTCGCCCAGCGGGGCTCCGAAGGCTGGATATAAGCCTCCCGAGCGATGACGACGTGGCTGAGCTGGTGCAGCGAATCGGGAGGTCCTGCCTGCTCGATCCGGCGTACCACGAGCGTTGGGACTTCGCGGTCCGCCGCCTCGCACCTCGCGATCGGGTGAGCGACACGACGCCGGTACCGCAACTAGGACGGCTGACCCGGCCGACATGGGCCGTCACGGACGGATCGGGTCGCCTGGTCATGCCGCCCAAGCTCGCTTCGTCGCCGGAGGCCGTGGAGCAGATCGTACTGAATCTCGAAGTCCTGGCTCGCTACCGAGCCCTCACGGACTTGCACCATCCGGATCCGGAGCACCCCTTGCGGGGTTCGCTCGAGATCGAGCTTCGCCGCCGCCGCCCTCATGATGACTGGCGTGTCGCCGAGCCCGAGCCGAACGGCAGTATCGTCTACGAAGAGGGAGACTTCCTGGGGATTCGTCTTCGGCACAGCCACGATAAGCCGCTGTACGTCGCGATCCTGGACCTCGGTCTCACCGGCGCCATCCGGCTGCTCTACCCGGTCCGAGGCGCTCTCCGGCCCCTGCCGCCCTGGCGCGATCTGACCCTCGGCGGCGATGACGAAGAAGGCGAAAGGCTCGAGCTCTATGTGCCCGAGGAGCTCCCCTATCCCGGCGAGACCATCGAGCGGGCGCTGGAGACATTGGTCTTCCTCGCCTCCACCGAGCCGGCGGATCTGGGCATTCTGGCCCAGGAGAGCGTCCGGGAGAGGCTCTCGGGAGCCGATGGTGATGGAGGGCCGGAGACATGGCCGGCGCCAGCCGCCGATCGGCCCCTGGCGACCCTACTACGCCTGGCCATTGTCGGCATCTCCGATCGGGACTCTCGCGCGCCGATTTCGCAGGCGTCCCCCGAGCTCTGGACGGTGACGACGCGGAGCTTCTGGCTTCGCCGTCGCTGACCACCCCTCCCTTTCAGCCGTACTCGGAGCAATCGGAAATGGTATCCTCGGGATCTCGATCCGGCGGGCGACACGGACATCAGCGTCTCTGCGTCGTCCAGGCCGTTTCATCGTGGACGGCGGCGAGACGCCGTGAGTCGAGAGGGACATCCCGAGGATGGGCGATCCGATCGTTCTGCTCAGCTATCATCCGGTCGACGAGGTGTGGAAGGACCGGGTTCGAACGCGGCTCGCCCGGACCGCGACGATCGAGGCGTGGCCCTTGCGCGATGACGCCGACGGTGAATGGCTCGAGGGCCGGCAAAGGGTCTCGCAGTCGGCCCAGGCGGCGGTGCTGCTCCTCTCCGAGGCGTCTCTGGCCTCGGAATACCTTGAGCGCGTCGAGCTGCCGCGGCTTCGTCTCCGGCGCCGGCGCGGTGAGACCGTCGTTGCACTCCTCGTCGAGCCTTGTTCCGATCTTCTCGACGGTGCTCTGGGAGAGATCCCCGTCTTCAGCCTCGACGGGCTGGCCTTGTCGAAGGGGTCGGAGCCCGAGATCGCCCGCCTCCTCGATCGGTTCGAGAGCGAACTGCGGGAAACGCTCTGCAAGAGATCCGAAAGCCCGCCGGACACCTCTCCCGCCGATCTCGACGAGGTCTTCGACCGGCTCTACGCGGAGCACTATCGCGGGCTGGTGTCGTTTTTCGGCTGCCGGGGCCTTGATCCGGAAGTCAGCCGAGACCTGAGTCAGGAGACGATGCTCCGGGCCTATCGCGGGCTGGGAGCCTTCGAGGGCAGGTCGAGCCCGCGCACCTGGATCCTCAAGATCGCACTCCACACGTGGAAGAACTGGATCCGGGACCAGCGTGGCACCTCCAAGCGTGGCGGCTGGGAGCATTCCCTTGACGAAGCACGGGAAAGCGGATTCGAAGTGGCTGAAGAATACGGTCTCTGGCCGCAGACCCGCAGCGATCCCGAACGGCGGGCGGTCGAAAGGCAGGCGCGGGAGCTCGTCCGCTCACGGATCCCCGACCTCTCCTATCGCCAACGGACGTGCCTGCTCCTCTGGCTCGAGGGAAGGACCTACGAGGAAATCACTGCCGCTCTCGGCGTCTCCATTCAGACCGTGAGAGCTTCGCTGAGCAAGGCGAAGGCACGGCTCGTCCGCGAGACGTGGAACGTGTTTCGAGGATCCGGCGACGTCCCCCACGAGCCCCTCGAAGGAGAAGGGTCATGAACGGAGACCAGGAGCGTCTCTCCCAGGCGGTCGCAGACCATCCTCCGGAGGAAGAGCTTCTCAGCTACGCCCACGGCGAGTTGGAGGCGCAGGCGCAGACGCGGATCCGTGATCATCTGGAAGGTTGCGCGCGGTGCGGCGGCCTGGTGAGGGACCTCGAGGCCTTTCCGGATCTCGAGCCGCCCGGGGACGCGTATCGGGTGGGCGAGGATGAGCTACGAGATACCCTCGGTATGCTGCGGGCACGCCTGCTCGGAGCCGGAGGGCCCACCGCAACCCGCTCCCGGAAGAGCGAGGAAGCCGGGAGGGTGTTGAAGTACTCACCCCCGAGCTCCCCGGAGGCTACGCGGTTTCGGTGGTGGCAGCGCTCCGCGGTGGCCGCGGCGCTCGTCCTTTCGCTGGCCTGGGGTTTCCGGGGTCAGCTCGAAGTCGGCCGGCTCGAAGAAAGCCTGGGAAACTCGGAGGCCCGGCTCGCCGACGCCGAAGCGGCGCTGCGCCGGCCCCGCGCCAACGCGCGGATCGTGACGCTCCTGACCACCGACGATCCGCTGCGCAGCCCGGACGCCTCAGGATCGTTCCTGGGTGACGCCGGGATCACCGTAATCCTCGAGCCTGAAGAGCTGTTCCCGCCTGAGACCTTCACCGGCGAGATCCGGAACTTGCGGGACGAGACCGTCCTCCGGATCGGAGGGCTCCGGCCGGACGACAGCGGCATTCGGTTTTATCTTCCACCGGGCTCGCTCCCGACAGGCGACTACCGGGTGTGGCTGTGGCGAGAGGACGGAACTTCCTGGTCGACGAGCTTCGAGCTGTCGATCGATGAATAGCCTCGTTGGATGAGTCTGCACCCTTGAGCACGACCTGGAGTGGGGAAGACTGGCGGATCGCGGCGGGGGCGGTGGTCCTCGTCCTCGCCTGCCTGCCGGGCGACGACAGCATCCGGCTGGTGCCGGGCCTGGTCGACGTCCGATCGCTCGCCGCCGGCGAAGGCAGGCTCTATCGAGTCTCTTTGGCAGCGGAGGACGTTCTGCACCTCCGAATCGAGCAAAGGGGCCTGGACGTCGCGATTCGCTTCCCGGACGACCGGGAGCGGCCGGTGGTCGACCTGCCCTACGGCAAGCACGTCACCGAGGAGCTGTGGTGGCTTGCCGACAGGCCCCGGGATTTGCTGATCGAGGTACGGGCTCTGGCGGGAGCTGGCGGGTATCGTCTCAACGTCAGTGAGCTGGGACCTGCCACCGCGCGCGACCGGCGGCGGTCGGCGGCATTCAGCCTCGCTCTCGAGGGCTCAGAGCAGCTTGCGAATGGACGCCTGGAGGAGGCGGTAACCAGCTTGGAGGCGGCACTGGAGCTCTGGCATGGCGCCGGCGATCCCGTCCGCGAGGCCGTAACCTGGAGCGAGTTGGGGAAGACACGCGTCAGGCAGGAGGAATGGGGTGAAGCGCTGGCCGCCTTCGAAAGCGGTCTGAGCCTGCTCGGGCCCACGCCCGAGCGAGGCCTCGAAGGCCGTCTCCTCCACTGGCGCGGACGGACCCATAAGATGAGCTGGCGGCTCGACCGGGCGGCCTCCGACTACCGCGACGCCGGAAGACTCTTCGACCTCACCGGCGACGCCTACGGCACCGCCCTGGTCACCAATGACCTCGCCGTGGTGTACGACGTATGGGGAGAGCTTCAATCGGCCTGCGACAGCTACGGCCGGGCCCGACAACTCTTTATCGATCTCGGATCGCCAAGAGACGCTACCAGGGCCCAGCTCAATCTGGGGCGCTGCTATACGAAGCTCGGAGCGCTGCCCGAGGCTCTCACCAACCTTCAAGCCGCGCTCCGCGGCGCGGAGGACCTCTCGCTGGGGGCCGAGGTCCGGACCGACGCGTTGCGTGAGATTGGCTGGTGGCACCGCCTGGAAGGTCGGCCGCAGGAGGCCCTGAAGTTCCTGACCGACGCCCTCGAGCTCGAGCCCGAATCCGGGGGAATCCTCGATCGGCTGGGGACCGTCCATACCGACCTCGGAGATTTGGAAACGGCGCGCCGCTACTATGGGCAGGCTCTCGACAAGGTCCGTGGCAACGCCTTCGAGGAAGCCGACGTAGAGGCCAATCTCTGCCGTCTCGAGGAGCTGGCCGGACGCCTCGCGGAAGGTCTCGAGCGATGCCGGAGAGCTTTCGGCTTCTTCGAGGAAGTGGGCGCTCGGGGGACGGCCGCCAACGTCCTCCTGGTGAGCGCTCGTCTCGAGCACCGCAACGGCCGCCTGCGGGAGGCCGAGGCCCTGGCTGAGCAGGCCATGCTTCGAATCGAGTCGCAACGGCCATTGGCGGGGGACTCGAAGCTCCGCAGCGTCTTCCTGGCGAAACGGCTGGAGTACTACCGGCTGTTGATCGACCTGCGCATGGAGCTCCATTCAGCAGATCCCCACGCGGGATGGGACGCCCGAGCTCTCGCGATCACGGAGCTGATCCGAGCTCGCAGCTTGCTCGACCTCCTGAACGCGAAACACGTCGATCCGGCAGGGGGAGATCCCCGACTTCGGCGCACGGAACAGGACCTGCTCACGCGAATCGACCGGCGGAGCCGAGAGCTGGCGGTTCGGACCCGGGAGCACGGACAGCCCGTCGCGGCGGCGAAGGTTGAGCTGGCAGGCCTCGAAGAGCGGCTCGTCGCGACCCGGCACGAGCTGCGGCGGGTCGCGCCGGCATTCGCCGCACTGACGCAACCCATGCCGCTCGACATCCCGCAGATCCAAGAACTCCTCGACGACGAGACCCTCCTCGTGGTCTACCATCTCGGAGAGCAATCCAGCTACGTGTGGCTGGTCAGTCGCCGGGAGGTGGGGAGTCGGAAGCTCGTGGGCCGTGACGCCCTCGAGCGCCTCGCCGAAACGTGGTACGGCCTGCTCTCCGATCCTGGCCAGCAGTGGGCTCGCGGCGGAGTCGAGCTCCGTCGCGCCCGGCAGCTCAGCCGATGGCTCCTGGAGCCTGTCGCCGAGGAGATCGGAGACCGGCGCCGGCTCCTCTTCATCGCCGACGGCGCGCTGCAGCGAATTCCTTTCGGTGCCCTGCCGATCCCTGCCGATGGCGGCCCAAGCCGTCCCCTGATCGTCGAGCACGAGGTCGTCATGTTGCCCTCGGTCGCCGTCCTGGCGATCCTCCGGCAGCGGGTCGCGGCCCGCTCGCCGGCGGAAGGGTTGCTGGCCGCGGTTGCGGATCCGGTTTACGACCAGAGTGACGAGCGACTGGCGAGCCGACCCGCGGGACCTGCACCGGAGGTCAGCTACCGCCGGTTGTACAACTCGGGCGCGGAGGCCCGTGACCTTCTCGCGCTGGCGGCCTCCGGCCGTACCCTTCTTCTGGAAGGGTTCTCGGCGCGCCTGGATCGTGTGACGGCCGGGGCCCTGGAGGGATTCCGGATCGTCCACTTTGCTACCCACGGCCGGACGGCGGAAGCTGCGGACCGGCCCGTTGGGCTCGTTCTGGCGCTCCTGGACGAGCGTGGAGAACCCATCGAGGGGATACTCGGCCTCCAAGAGCTCTACAACTTGCACCTGCCCGCGGAGTTGGTAGTACTGAGCGCCTGCGGCACCGCCCTGGGAGAAGAGATCCAGGGCGAAGGACTGATGGGACTTACCCGCGGCTTCATGTACGCCGGGACGCCGCGAGTCCTCGTCAGCCTGTGGGCGATCCGGGACCGTGCTACCCGCGAGCTCATGCGCCGATTCTATCGGGCTCTCCTCCACGATCGCCGCGGGCCGGGCCAGGCTCTGCGCCAGGCCCAGGCGTCGATGTGGCAGGAGGGCTGGGCGACCAGTCAATGGGGGGCCTTCGTGCTCCAGGGCGACTGGCGGCCCTTCCGGGTGGCCGGCGAAGTCTTTGATTCGCGAGACGACAACAAAGGAGTAGAGGTCGGGTCTTGGGATTCTGAACCCCGGGAGCGTTTGGCCAACACCTCCCGGACCGCAGTCCAATTCAGGGATCGACGAAAGGAGAAACCCATGACCGATCTCCATGCCGCCGACACGTCGCGCGACAAGAAGTCTCAGCAACCTCCTACGGATCAGCCGATTTCGGCCACGACGGAGGAAGGGCCGACCGGCACGCCGGTACTTGGCACGAGGTCCGAAGGCGTGGATCCGGACGAGCCTCCGGATACCAAGTCCGATCGCTCGCTCTAGCTTGGCGTCAGGCCCAGATGCGCCGCTCGGCCGATGCCGTGGCCGGGCGAAGCTCCTGGCTTTCATCGCCGCCTTCGAGCTTCGTCACGGACGGCACCGCCGGGCGGCGGCGACGGAGGGAATCCCTCTCGAGGAGGAGGAGTCATGCACTATCACGACTTCGTGATTCAGCTAGAACCGGACGACGGTGACGGGCATCCGGTACGGGTCTTGAAATCGCCGGCCGGAGAGGGGAGGGGGCGATTCCGATCGCCGCTCAACCCGGCTCAGGTGCAGGGCCTGTGGCACGATCTGGAGCGGATACCGCGCCGGCGGGGCGATCCCGGCACCGCGCCGGCAGCGCCCGAGACGCGAGACGTCCATCTCGGAGGACCGTCCACTGACCTCCGAGCAGTGGGCGCCAAGTTGTTCGACGCTCTGTTCGAGGGCCAGGTGCGCAGCCTTTACGATCGCAGTCTCGGGGCGATCGGCTCTTCCCCCGAGCACGGATTGCGCATCAAGCTCAAGCTCGATCCTGGCGACGCGAGACTCGCCGCCGTCTATGCTCTCCCCTGGGAGTACCTCCATTACGCAGAGACCGAGGACTCTCTTTGCCTCAGCCGCCGCAGCCCGCTCGTCCGCTACCTCGACGTCCCACGACCGACGCAGCCGATCCCTCTGCCCTCTCGGCTGCGGATCCTGGTGGCGATTTCCGGGCCTCTGGGGCTGCCCCCGCTCGACCTCGAGCGCGAGCGCCGGTTGATCGAAGAGGCGTTGGGGAAAAGCCCCGGCGTCGAGGTGGTCTTCTTGCCCCAGGCCACTTTGAGCGCGTTGCGCGAGGCGCTGCTCGGAGGGCGCTTTCACGTCCTGCACTTCATGGGCCACGGAGGCTTCCAAGCCGCTTCCGGAGAAGGCGTGGTGTATCTCGAGAACGTCGATGGTTCGGCGCACGCGCTCAGTGGGAGAAACCTCGCGACCAAGCTCAAAGACCTCGATTCCTTGGGGCTGGTGTTCCTCAACGCCTGCAAGACTGCCCGTACCCCTGACGGGACCGTCGGTCATCCATTCTCCGGCGTCGCCAGTGCCCTCGTGCTGGGCGGCCTGCCGGCGGTCGTGGCGATGCAGTTTCCGATCTCCGATCGCGCCGCCATCACCTTCAGCGACGCTTTCTATCGCCGTTTGGCTGCCGGCGACTCGGTCGACGAAGCGATGACCGAGGGCCGGCAGGCCGTTCACTCGGTGGATCCCGGCTCCCAGGAGTGGGGCACGCCGGTGCTCTTCGTCCGGGTCCCTGATGGTACGATCTTCCAGCGTCCGACGGTGGCGGGAACTTCGCGGGATGCTCGCAGCCGGTGGATTTCCCTGACGGCGTCGGTGCTGACTTTGATCCTGACCATCTCCTTGGTCGTGGCCATTTTTTTTCGTGAGCCGAAGGAATCCGAGCTTGAAGCTCGTCTCGCCGCTGGGCAAACGATCCCGGTCGACGTCGGTCATACGTTCGCGACCAACGTTGAAGGCTTCGATGGCCGGCTGACCAACATCGAGCTCCTGCAAAACGGCCGCATGCGGCTCAACTTCGAGTTCACCAACAACACGGGCCGGGACCGGGAGATCGACTTCCACAACGGCCGAACCTACCTGGCCGACGACTTCGGCAACCGCTACGGCGTCGTTCTGGCCGCCGATCCCGCGGACGCTCCAACGGCCCCGGTACAGCGAAGCGTGCCGGCCGGTGGCAGCGGCAGCTACTCTCTGGAGTTCCCGGCACCTCGCCGAGGCTCCAAGGTCTTGAACGTCGGTCTCGAGCCCACGTCCGGCGACGGTGCCGCCAAACCCCAGTTCTTCCAGATCGAAATCGCCCAGAAGTTGCCTCCGGAGGTTCTCCAAGAGCCAGAGCTCGTCGAGGAGCCGGCCGGCGCGTTGGTCAGAGAAATCGAGGGCGAGAGGCTCGCCAGCAGCGTCGAAGGTTTCGAGGGCAAGGTGGCGCGGGTGGCGCTGCTGGACGAGCAGACCATGCGCTGGGACCTGGAGTTCTTCAACCGGTCGGGCCAGGACCAGATCTTCGGACTGCACTACGATCGCATCTACCTCGCTGACGAGCTTGGCAATTACTACCCGGTGCTCCGTTCGAGCCAGCACGGCTCCGGTGAAGCGGTCAACGCCTTCGAGGGGCCCGTGCAGCGAGCCGTGCGGGTCGACCATTGGCTCGAGTTCCCGGCGCCGGTCAACGGCGCCAAGCGTTTCACCCTGCACCTGGCCGGCACGGAAAGCTCCGCTCCCAGCTTTCAAAGCTACGCCGTCACGATTCCGCACGAGGATCTCGCCCGCTATTCACGAGTTTCGGCGCCGGAGCCTTCGCCGCCGAGCCTCGAGACCTGGGAGCTCGACCGTGCGTTCGACAACAGTCTCGACGGGCTCGAGAGCCGGTTGTACGCGGTCCGCCTCCTCGCCAACGGACGCACGCGCTGGGATCTACGGTTGTTCAATCGCTCGAACCGTGACCTGACCTTCGGTTTCAACTACGCGGCATCCTATCTTGCCGATGGTGCGGGCCATCGTTACGAGGTCGTGGCCGCGGACACCGGCGCCGCGCCCGATCGAGCGGTGAAGATCACGCTCCGGCCCGGTCTGCGTGGTGATCATTGGTTAGAATTCCCGCGGCCGAAAGAGGGCACGACGAGCTTCAAGATGCGCCTCCTAAGCCACGACGAACAGCGTCTGGAATACGCAGCGATCGAGGTGAGTCCGCTGACCTTTCCGGCAGCCTTCGCGCCAGCGCCGGCGGGAGCCCGCGATTTTGCCCCGGGCTCCCAGGTGCTGGCCATCGGTCACAGCTTCCCGACCGGCGTCGAGGGACTCGAGGCACGCCTGACCGAGGTGGAGCTTATGGAAAACAGCCGCATGCGCTGGCACTTCGAGATCCTTAACCTCACGGGCCGCGACCTGTCCGTGGCTTTCGACCTGGTTCGGAGCCGTCTGCGCGACCGCACGGACCACGAGTATCGCGTGCTCTCCACGGCCGACCAAGGTCCGCAACCGCTGCCGCGTTTCTTGCGCGTCGAACCTTGGTTGGAGTTCGCCAGTCCGCGCGATCGGGCACGGGAATTCGTCGCGGAAATGACCCTGAGCGGTGACGGTGAGGTCTCCTTCTCCCCGTTCGAGGTCGTCCTGCCTGATTACGACACTCGCTACACTCAGATGACGCCGAGCGCCGCGACCGCGGGTCCGGTCTTCGTGCTCAACAAGGATGAAACGCCTCTCGAAACTACCGTCAAAGGTCTTCGGGGCAAGTTGACGACCGTAGAGCGCTTGGCCAGCGGCCGCCTGCGCTGGCATGTCGAGATCTACAATGGCACCGACAGCACCCTGGAGATCGGCTTCAACCACGATGGGACCTTCCTTTCTGACGACCTCGGTAACCGTTACCGGCTGCTGGCTGCGGACACCAATCCCAAGCCTGACGAAGTACGCAAACCATACCGTGCCTCGCTGGCGCCCAGCAGCTCGGCGCGCCATTGGTTCGAGTTCTCGGGACCGATCCAGGGTGCGAAGCAATTCATATTCGTGCTCGGCAGTCACGATCCGACGAGCATCCGATTCCTGCCCGTCATGAGGAATCTGTCCTGACTGTCTCGAGCCCGGGCTCCCTTGTCGATGTTTGCCGTAGAACAAAAAAGCGGAGCGTCAGGTCGACGCTCCGCTTCATGTCCCAGCGGACGCAGCCCTGAATTCAGCGGCGGGATCAGCCTCCGCCAGACCCGGTCGTGACAGATTGCGCCGATTCGGTGTACTCGCCGGATTCAAGCTCGACTCGATCGCCCCGTTTGATGCCCGCACAGCCATGAACAATGGTCGCGATGGAGTATTGCTCATTGACCGCCGTGATCATCACGCTGCCGATGGCTTCAGTAGCGGCGCCCAGGCTCAGACCGGTGTCGGGGTCGACGAGCTCGTCACCCGTGGAAAGGACCGTAAGCGCCATACCCATCTGGATACCCTTGTCGCTTCCTGCGTTGACGTACACTTGGTCGTCAGCGACCCTGATCACCGAACCGCTCCAGGGGCGCTCATTCAGCCACATGGCGAGCCGGTAGGCACCTTTGTTGATGCAGGCGATGACGGCGTAGTTGATCGGGGCATTCTTTTCGAAGCCGCCCAGGCCACCAAAGTCGCCACCGATGCCTCCGAAGCCGACCCCCCAACTACCGGCCGTAGCGCGTTCGGTGGTAGAGAAGAGCACCTGACCGCTGGTCGAGTCGACGACTCGGAAAGACATCGCGACCTCGGCGTTTTTCTTGTCGAGACCAACGCCCCCGAGGACTTTTCCACCGAACCCACCACCACCACCCATCTTGCTCTTTTCTGGCGTCCACTCATTGACAGCGGAGAAGACGAGATACTGGGCGCCCAACGTGCTGCCGACCTTGGCTGCCGTCTGCTCACTGACACGATCGGTCTGGCCGAGATTCTGCTCGTTGAATACAACTTGGAGTGCCTTGCGCTCCACCAAATCGAAGCGATGGGTGTTATAAAGCGACGTGGTCAGCAGCTCCTCGATCGAGCCTATAGGCACCGCAGCGAGCTTCGGATTGACAAGCAACGTGAGAATCCTCTCGCCGATGGCACCATCCTGGTTCAATTGCTCCTGGGCGCCCGTTTTGTTCTCGACTTGCATGACGGCGAGTCGCAGTTTGGGGCCGTCGTAGTCGGTGAACTGCAAGCCGAGCCAGTCTTTGTCCTTGTTCTGCTCCATCGGCAGCACGAGAGGGTAGAGCCGTCCGTCCTTGTCGTCCTTGAAGTGGGCTTGCCAGCCGGGATTCGGCTGATAGTTCTCGACGCGGTTCTTCTTCTTCTTGCCCTCTTTGGCCAGCACTTCCCCTGAGCTCCAGGACGCGAGGAGCGCGATCATTAGTGGCCCCAAGAAGATCTGGCGGTTCCCTGTCTCTCTAAACATGTCATTCTCCTGTGCGTTGTCGGCCCGGCAGGCATTCCCGCGCCTGGCCATGGCGTGGATAGTCGTCTCACCGGGCTGGCAGACACGGTCCCGAGGGACTTGTTGCCACGGATCGCAGAGATCGATGGCGGTTGAACGACGTAGGCGGTAGGCAGGCTCAGCCGCGCTCGGGCAGGTCTTGACCTCGGGGCGAGGAGACGCTCGAAGCCGAGGACGATGACCGCGTACGAGCGCAGCCGCAGGGCGCTGAGGGCCGCCTCAAGTCGGGACGCTCACGACGCCACGGTCGGTTGGACGTCCTCGGCCTCGACGACGGCGGCCTCGACGCCGCGCGCCAGGTCGACACGCTCGACGCGGCCGTCGCGCAGGTGGACGCGGCGCGGGTGGCCACGGACGGGTCGTGGGTCACCAGCACCAGAGTGGCCTCGGCACTGGCGCGCAGGTAGCCGCTTTCGAGCCCGATGCCTTGACCGGTATCCGCTTCGGGAGTATGTTGGTGGTATGAAGGTCAAGACCTCGGTCACTTTGAGCCCGGAGACGCTGCGAGCGATCGACGAGATCGCAGGCGAGCTGCTCAACCGTTCCCGCATCATCGAGCAGGCCGTCCTCGAGTTCATCGAGCGCCGCCGCGCGGACCGGGACGCCCGAGACCTCGAGATCCTGAACCGCTCAGCCGACGCTCTCAACGAAGAGGTCGAGGACATCCTCGGCTATCAGGTCGAGCCGGGAATTGCCTGAAGCAGCGCCGGTATGTCCGCGAAGTCCTTGAGCCACACCGTCTTGACTCCCATCTTCTCGAAGAGCGTCCGGTCGTAGGTATCTGCTTGCTTGAGACTGTCGTCGATCACATCCAAGAGATCCTCGGTCTTCTTTTGCTCCTCGGTCTTGAGCACTTCCGCCCAGTGTCTCGCGCGCGCCTCGATTTCTCTGGCGACGTCGCATCGTTCATGGTCCCGAATCTCATGGCGCTTTTGGACTTGCCAATGTGGAGGGATGTCTGAGTTCCGACACGCATCGAGCAATCTTCGAATGTTTGGATCGGACATCGAAAGCCCCAGAAACAACACGGTGTGGTGTCGTAGATGATTGACGATTTCGGTAAGGGACCAGTGGAACACAGACTCCATAAGCTCATGATAATGACGTTCCGTGAAAATGACGCCCTCTGTCAACGGCCCGCGTCGTGGAATATATCCATGCGGATGAATAATAGGCAGTCGTCCTTGCGGCTGTCGAGCATCGGTGAATACCGACACGAAGTCGATGTATCTCGCCCTTAACTCCGCTTCCAGCAGGTCATCGAAATTGAATGTAACCACGGCCTGGATTCTCCCTTCACTCTGCTTGATGAGATCCGCAACTGCCGTGAGAGTCGTTTGTTGTTCATTGGGCCTATACGCGGCATACGCGGCATAGAGGTGCTGTCGTAGATTTCTTAGAAACGCATCGCCTTTCTGTGAAGGCATTTTCTTCTTCGCCAGCTCCCGAATGTCATCTTCTATGATCCTCGCCAGGATCACTGGATTGTATTCAAAGTAGTCAGCCAACCACGATGCGACGGCTCTCCGATACTGCGGCCATAGATTCTCCATTCGCCTTGCATGCTGGGTTTGATCGAATAGCATTTCCAAGACGAGATCTTTCCAAGTTGGGATGCCGTAGCTCATCGATACGCCGGCGCCGAGGAAGAGCACGAGCTGCTTGTGTCGCCAGGCATTTCTTAACCCCTTGAGATCGCTCTCGTTGATGGTGCTCGAGCCAATCGATATTGAGTTGTATCTGCCCATAGTCTATCACTACCCTTGGGCAGTCGTGAGCTCTCGGGCCAGCAGACGCTCGAAGCCGAGGGCGACGACCGCGTACGAGCGCAGCCGCAGGTCGACGCCGAAACGCTCCGCGAGCACGCCGCGGTAGCGGACGAGCTGATCCTCAGCGTCGGCGAACGCGTCGGCGACCGGCTTCAGCGCAAGAAGCTCCGCGTCAGGCTTCTGCCGCAGCTCATCGCCCGAGGGTCGTCCGGGGAGGTCGCGGAGCTTGACGTACTTGAATTCCAGCAGCAGGTCCCAGAAGTCGCCCGCTCGCTGGCCAGCAGGAGCCGGCGGACGTGGTCGATGTAGAGCTTCCTCGTCCCGAGGTTGGGGGGCGTCAGCTCCACCGTTCCGCTGGGGCTCCAATTGCCCTTCAGGGTCAGCATCCCGAAGTAGTAGAGAAAGCTCCCCAGGTAGGTGCGATGATACCCCTCCGACGCCACCATCTGGTCGAGGGAGAATCGGTCGACGATTCGGTCGACTTCGATCGGCTCGTCCTTCTGCAGGACGTCCAGCACCGCTTGCTGACCAGCGGCCTCGCGCGCCAGCGGCATCGCCCATCGTCGAGGGCAGCGCTTCTCCCGGGCCCGGCGCCGGCAGGTGCTCGCGATAGTCCGAGAGGAAGACCCGGATCTGCTGGTTGACGTAGCTGTTGATCACGAAGCCGAGGCCACGGGACGACAGCTCCGGGGCGATCACCGAGAGGTCCCACTCGAGCACGAAGTAGCGGTGGGCGAGCTCCGTGGGCTCGGCCCCCGCGGCCAGGCCGGCGAAGATGGCGTCGTGCTCGTCGCGGTAACGCAGGTCGTAGTAGCAGCTCAGGGTGCGCAGCCAGAGCGACTTGCCGAAGCGCCGCGGGCGCAGGAAGAGGAGCGCTTCGCCCATCTCCTCGAGCTGCCGGATCCGGTCCGTGCGGTCGACGTAGACGTAGCCCTTCGTGATCAGGCTGTAGAAGTCGGCTTCGCCGTAGGGGATCTTCATGGGGAGAGGCCCCCTCAAGTTGGGACGCTCACGACGCCACCGCCGGTTGGACGTCCTCGGCCTCGACAACGTCAGGCGCGTCTCCGAGGGCCCGCTCCACGCGCTCGACGCGGCCGTCGCGCAGGTGGACGCGGCGGTCGGCGCGGGTGGCCACCGAGGGGTCGTGGGTCACCAGCACCAGGGTGGTCCTGGCGTCGGCGCGAAGCTCGTCGAGGAGGCGC
>Ga0214471_10002074_pt1 | contig 15774 bp, 20 predicted proteins | sample RVTome_5_FD_207665 | JGI IMG/M metagenome (GOLD analysis project Ga0214471, IMG submission 207665) | Soil microbial communities from uranium-contaminated site in the Upper Colorado River Basin, Wyoming, United States - RVT142D155 | ecosystem: Environmental > Terrestrial > Soil > Contaminated >... | reverse complement strand
GAGGTAATGGGTACCCCGTTCCTTTCCAAACTTTATTATGATTTTAGAAACTGCTGAAGGAACTCTAAATGTAATCTTTGATGAAAAGAAAAAGAGTCCTGCCCACAGACTTACAATTGGAATGGATGTTGCCAAAACGACGACCCCAATTATGGTATAGCCGCTTGCTATTGCGACAACACCTGCAGTCACAGCAAGTATTCCGGCTGCAAGAACCTCGGTTACTATCTCAAATATTCCAAGCCAGGAGGCCTTGGCAGCTGAGAGGCCTCGCTTGTTCATCCAGTAGATTCTGACTACCTCCCCTCCAACAAACATGGGCGTAGTCATTGTCACAAACTCGCTTCCGATTCTGACAAAAATCGTTTTCCAGAATGTCTCCACTGAACCATGGAACTTGCGTATGATATAGTGAAATTTTATACCCTGCAAGAAAAGCTTGCACATCATTGCAGCAAAGGCCGCCAAGAAATTGATCAGACCTATCGCAAAAATATCCTCTGGCTTTACCTTGAATGTGACTGCAATAATTATGAATGGCACCAGACTAGCTAGAAAAGCAACAATTCTCCAATTCATTTAAAAAAAATTCTAGTTGATTCAAATGTAAACTTACTGTTAGACAATATGCCTAAAGATATTCAATAGTGATTAATTCGAAGAAAGGATAGTATTCTAAGATTTTATAGGGAAAAAGATTACTGAATTGCCACAGCGGTGATCGTATTAGTTAATGATATAGACAATACAGCTTGATCTTTTTTCGATCATAACTATTTTAAACGGATTAGATGTCTAAATCTCAATAAAAAATGTCAATAATAAGAAATTACAAATTTCGATTGTATCCTACTATAGAACAAGCAAAGGAACTACAGAATAATCTTGATGCCTGCCGCTGGGTATACAATAAATTTGTTGAATCAATTCAGAGTGAATTCGTATCAAGGAATGATCTTAACTATTTTCTGACCGAATTAAAACAGTCAGAACCTTGGCTTTACAAATACCATGCCAAAATGCTACAAATGGTCTCAACGCAGCTGGCTGGAGCTCAGAAGGCTCTCATTAAGATGCATGAAATAGGGCGCAAACCGGGTAACCTGGAATTTACCACATATAATAAACACCGAACTTTCACCTACAATCAATTCGGATATGAAATAACAAAGCATGGTAACACCGACCTTCTATATCTGTCAAAAATTGGATTTGTGGAAATCAGGTTGCATCGGAATTTTGTCGGTGAAATCAAACAAGTCACAGTAACAAAATCAAAATCAGGAAAATGGCATGCATGTCTGGTGTGCGATGTTGATGCGGAACTGCCGAAAATCAGCCTGACAAAATCGGTTGGAATCGATGTTGGAATCAAAAACTTTGCGTATGACTCTGACGGATTTGTAACTCCGAATCCTCTCAACTTACAAAAAATGCTAAAGCCTCTTGCAAGAATACAAAGAAAGATCTCCAGAAGACAAAAGGGATCAAATAACCGCAAAAAAGCAGTCAAATTCTACCAGATAATCCATGAAAGAATCAAAAACAGACGCAGGGATTTTCTGCACAAACTATCGACACAGTATGCAAAAAAATACGATGTGGTGTTCGTGGAAAGATTGCAAAAACTGAACATGGTAAAAAATCACAGGTTGGCAAGAAACATTCTGGATTCTGGTTGGGGCACATTTGCAAACATGCTTGATTACAAAACAATGCTGATTGATGTTCCAGCAAAAAATACAACCATTGATTGCTCAAGGTGCGGCAATATGGTGCCAAAATCTTTGGCCATTCGGACTCACAGATGTAATATGTGTGGTTTGGTGCTTGACAGAGATCATAACGCGGCAATCAATATTTTAAAAAAAGGATTAGATATTTTTGGAATCACATATCAAGGATCAAACCTACCGCAGGAACTGCGGGAAGTAACGCCTGTAGAGATCACAGAGTGGTCAAGGAAGCAGGAATGTTCTACCGCTTTAATTGGTAGTAAGTTCACAAGCCAATAACAATTATTTTGAGAAATTGAAAGTAATTTTTGTTGCAGGTACTGCTGGAGCTGGCAAATCCCTGCTCAGCTCAAAAATTTACCAATACTATACCAGAAATGGAGCGTTTGCAGCAATTTTAAATCTAGATCCCGGTGTGATTTCTCTGCCATATACTCCAGATGTAGACATACGGGATTTAGTCGACATTGTTTCTTTAATGAAGCAGTATGATCTTGGACCAAATGGCGCCCTTATGATGGCAAACGATCTGATTGCCTCAAAACTAGATGAGATTCAACAACAGGCAGACGATATTAATCCCGACTATCTAATTATTGATACACCGGGACAAATCGAGCTGTTTGCGTACAGGGCAAGTGGTCCGTATTTTGTTAACAATTTTGTAGCCGAGCAAAAGACAAGTCTTTTTTTGTTTGATGGCGTGCTTATGACGACTGCAACAAACTTTGTTTCAATGGCGCTTTTGGCAACCTCAATTAAGCTCAGGCTTGGCCTCCCAACAATTAATGTTCTGACAAAAATAGATTTGATTGCAGACAAGATTTCTGAGATTCTTAGGTGGACTACAAATATCAAGACATTAGAAAATGCAATTTCTGCAGAAGCCGATGGGGAGGCTTACGTTCTTTTAACAAATCTGCTGCGAAGCCTAAACATAGGTGGGTTTGCGCAAGGGCTCATTCCAATCTCAAACGCAAGTGGGGATGGCCTGATTAATCTAGAGGCTGCCTTGAGCAGAATTCTTAACTTGGGAGAAGAGGTAGAGGACTGATGGCATCAATAACGGTAAGAGCACCGTCATCTACTGCGAATTTGGGCCCAGGCTTTGATGTCTTTGGGTTGGCACTAGATGCCTTCTACGACGAAGTAACACTAACAAAGAAAAAGGACGGAATTACAATAATTACTTTTGATAACATCCCCACATCTGCACAAAAAAACACCGCAGGCCTTGTGGTGCAATACATGAAAAAAAGATTCAAAGTAAAAAGCGGCGTTCAAATCAAAATCGAAAAGGGCGTTCCGGCAGGATTTGGAATGGGAAGCAGTGCAGCGTCTGCTGCAGCAACTGCAGTAGCATTTGACAGACTTTTTCAGCTTGGATTAGACGATAATTCACTCGTTGAATGTGCAGGAGTTGGAGAAAAGGCAAGTGCAGGCTCCATTCATTACGACAATGTATCAGCCTCTGTTTTGGGAGGGTTTGTAATAGTTAGGACAAATCCGCTTGATGTGATCAATATTCTGCCTCCAAAAGATCTTCTGCTGTGCGTTGCCATACCAAAACTTGATGTGCCGCCAAAGAAGACAGCAGTATCTCGGAGTGTGGTTCCAAAAAATGTCAAGCTCAAAGATTCTGTTACAAACCTCTCAAATGCTGCGGCAATTGTTGCTGGATTTGTAAGAGGCGACCCGGAGCTAATAGGTAGATCAATCAAAGACGTCATAGTAGAGCCGGCAAGGCAGCACCTAATTCCCGGGTTTTCCGCCGTAAAGAAAAATGCGCTCAGAGCCGGGGCACTTGGCGTCACAATTAGCGGCGCAGGTCCTTCAGTTATTGCATTTGCAACAAAAAAATCCGACCTAAAAAAAATTGCCAAGGCAATGAAAAACGGTTTTGCCTCTGCAAAAACTGATTGTAATGTTGTTATCTGCAAGCCAACCAATGGAGCAAGGATAAAATAATTTACAAAGTTGGAAAAATGAAGAAAAAAGCAGTAGTAATTCTTAGTGGCGGTCTGGATTCGCTGTGCCTTGGGGCCCACCTTAGATCAAAGTACGATCTCTATGGGATTACATTTTCTTATGGACAGCGCGCCTCAAAGGAGCTAAATGCTGCCAGGCATGTCGGAAAAATCCTAAAGCTAAAAGAGCACAAGGTTGTCCGAATTGAGTTTATGAAAAGTCTCTATGGCCAAAGCAATGTTTTGACAAGCACAAAAAAGAAGATTCCCTCAAAATTTGATTACTCGATAGTTGTTCCAATACGAAATGCCATCTTTTTGAGCGTTGCAACTGCGTGGGCTTTTTCGCTTAGGGCTTCCCTAGTTGCATATGGAGCCCACACCGATGATAAAAAATATCCCGACTGCAGGCCAGCCTTTTCCAAAAAACTCGAGTCGGCCCTAAATGAGGGAGAAATAGACGGAATAAGGCTCGGGCTCAGAAACAAAATACAAATCTGGACGCCGTATTTGGCAGGCCTATCAAAGAGCACGCTAATTAAGACAGGCTACAAAAAGTTTGGCAACAATATTTTCAAGACTTGGAGTTGTTATTCTAATACAGCGCTTCACTGCGGCAGGTGCGAATCATGCAACAACAGAAAGCTTGCCTTTTTGCAGGCAAAAATCAAGGACAAAACAAAGTATCTCTAGTATCGGGTTTCTAGGATTTTCCTTTTGAAAACTAGTGGCCTTATTCCAATGTACCAAGCAAGGTAAATTGCCCCAATTATTCCAAAGAAAACCCAGTTCTGCATTGCCGGATCAAAGGTCTGCTCAAACATCCTTACAACTTCGCGCGAAGACAAGGCTGCTACTGCCATGACAATAAAGAACTCTATTGCAAACCAAGTCCAGTACGGCCACGACTCTTTTGGTATGTGAACATTACTGTGAACTCCCATGAGAAGCTATCCCTTTGATTGATTATTTAATTTTTTCAGAAAACAGACGGTTTTGAGTTGCGGATCATAGCTACAATGTCTTCGCGGTTTTCCCTTCTTTCATAGACTCCCCTGTATGCAGCCGAAGTCATAGTAGCGTTGTTTTTGACTCCGCGCATCTTCATGCACAAGTGCTCAGCATCTGATAGTACGATTGCCCCCTTTACTCCTTGTGAGTACAGCTCGTCTGCAATGTCTTTTGTCATTCGTTCTTGGATTTGGAGGCGTTTTGCGTGTTTTTCAACTAGGCGTACGAGTTTTGATAGTCCAAAGACTCGGCCATTTGGCAAATATGCGATACTTACTTTGCCAAAGAATGGAAGCATGTGGTGCTCGCACATTGAGTAAAAGTTAATGTCACGTATCACTACTGCGTCTGAGTCTTCACAAAACTGCACAGAAAGCTCCGAGTCCGAATCATATCCCGAAAAGATTTCCTCATACATGTCTGCAATTCTGTCTGGTGTTCCGCGCAAGCCCTCGCGGGTTGGATCCTCGCCAATTTCGATTATTAGCTCACGTACTAGCTTTTTTACTCGTTCTTTGTTCATTATGGCGCTCCAATGAATTTGTGAAGTTGGGGTACAACGCGCACCTCATTATAGTATGGATATACAATGTCATAAAAACCGAAAAGTTGTTGCAAATTTGGTTCTGCTATTCCATAGGTTGGCTGTATTATAAAACCCTTAAGATCCTTAGGATTAGCTATTTTGAAGATTTTTGAGACTAGATCCTCAAATGGTTTTGGTTCTGTTTTTGCGCTAACCACTATTTTGATGTAGGTTGATTTCTTTGATACAATCGCAGATTTCAGACACTCTAGCGCATTTTCTAAGAGTGTAGAATAATGTTTGTTATCCACAAATTCCGAGTCTTGTGTTTTGAATTCGATTTTAACATAGTCAATATGTGGTAGAACCTGCGAAAATTTCTTTGAATCAAAGCAGGAGGACTCTAGATATGTCGGGATGTTTTTAGAATGCACATGTTTTGCAAGCTCAGCTACTGCCTCGTGCTGAATCAGCGGGTCGCCTCCCGTAAAGTTGACCTTGTAGGTCTGGCTCTGCAGATGCTTGTCAATTAGCGCGCATGCGTCTGCAAGCTCGTATTCTTGGCCAGAGTCTAGCGGCAGTGCTTCTTTTGTGTCACAGTAAAAACAAGTAAAGGGACATCCAGCCAGTCTTACAAATAGCGTCTTTGTTCCATATAGGATTCCTTCTCCTTCAATTGAGGTGAAAATCTCATAGAGCCTTAGTTTCAAGTAGATGATCTTGCTCTAATCGTTATTTAATGATACTATGAAACGACTGGCTCTTTTGCATAGAGCAGTCCTGCGAAAAAAAAGACCACACCTAAAATTCCAATTAGGGCCCCAACAAATTCAATTGTTTCAATGAACTCTGTATTTGTAGGCGCCCACAAAAATGCCATCAACGCTCCTACGACTATCATTGGTATTCCGACTCCACCATAAATTTGCCTAGAAGCCATCAATTTTGCTGATTTACAAAATCTATATGAAGTTTGTTCTAGTTGTTTCGTTCTGTGCTGCTCTTTTCCTTTTCGCTGGATTTATTGGGTTGATTCTTGTCGGCTATGTCTGATCTGTCATCATCATTGTTTTGCAAAGATTCTACGTATCGTTCTAGACTGTCAACTAGTGAATCAAGTATCCTTACTGTCCTAAGATAATCAGCATAGCCTGATGTTCCCTGACTTGTAAGCTTGGTAAGAAGTCTTTCTGATGTTTCAAACTTGAACTGGATGTTTTCATCAACGTACGGTTTGATGTTTGCAAGCCTTGCCTCAAGTCGCAATACTTCTGATGAGACTTTTTGGTTTTTTGTGTCATCTTGTGTTGAGCGTTCTTGTTTTGGTTCAGCAGGTCGCTCCTCGGATTTGGCTTGTTCTGCTTGAGCCTGTTGTGTTGCCATCTGATCCCGTTTGGCCTTGGCATAGTCTTCTATTTCTTTGACTAGAGAATCCAAATGCCTCAGTAATTTTGTAGCTTCGTCAGCAGATGTCTGGTTTTTTAGCTCCGCGATGGTTTGCCTTACTGCCTCAAATTTTGGCTTGATTGTTTCGTCCATGTATGGCTCAAAGTCTGCAAGTTTCGTTTCAGTTGTTGCAATGTAATCGTTTACAAATGATCTTATCCTCTCGTTTTGGCGCTCTCTGGTTTGTTCACTGATTGCGTTTTGGACATCATTTAGTGCGACTCTGAGCTGACCTACGATTCTCTCAATCGAGGGAATGTCACTTGCCGCAAGACTTGATCTTGCGTTTTGTATCAACTCTTCAACCTTTAAGAAATCGACTGTAAAGTCGTTCTTTGTTACTAGGTCTTTTAACATGTCAACATATTTTTCAGTTCTGTCAATGTCGTTTTGGTATCTAGTTAGAATGGCTGGGTCGACTTGGGATGTTTTTAGTGTTGTAACTGCTTGCTGCGGTTCAGAAAGCTCGACGCTGACCTGTTTGAATATCTTCATTGCAGCCAAAAAGTGTTGTTTTGCCTGCGCCACATCATTTTGTTTTACTGCAGAAATCAACAACTCAGTTTCCTGGCTGCCTCGCTCAAAGAGAGCCTTTAGCTCATCTGATACATTTGCTGTCCTTTCCAGCTGGAATTGTACTTGTGTTCTTGCCTTTGTTGCAATGTTGACTAGTGAGTCGAGTGTAGAATTGGCAAATGTTGTTGGAAGTCCAACTATCATGCTTGCAACTAGGGCAATTAGTGTAAATGTCAGAATCTGTTTCATTGTTCCCCCTCCCCTTTTCTTAGCTTAACTAGGTTTTGAAAGTCTTTTTTCTCTATCACAATAACACCCTGCCTCTCAAGCCTCTTGACTGCTCGCCACATTGTCGTGCGTGGTAAAAGGAACTTTTTTCGTAGTTCTTTTTCGAACGCCTGGCCGCCATTTTGCTCCAAAAAGGCGACAAGCTGCTTGTCGTCTTCTCTCATCTGCTGGGTAGTTTCCTCAGACTCTATCTCAGATTCCTCTCGCGCCATGATCGGCTCTATTTTCTTTTTGACTGCGCTTTTTATTCTCTTGAAGACTAGTGTGATTGTGGTGATTGCACCACCAATTACTGCAATCGAAGCCGCAATTCCAATTATGTTGTCGCTTAGTGTTGAGATGTCGCCTGGCAATACCGTGTTGTTTTTAGCTGTTTGTTGTTCTTGTAATGCAATCTGTTGTGCTTCAAGTGCTAGCTTTTCGGCATCAGCATATTGCCTGCTCTCAAATGACAAGACTGCCTCTTCCAGTTTTGCTGTTGCTTGCGGGGTTTTGATTCCAATGTCATTTATCTGCTCAATTAGACTTTTTGATTTCTCAATATTATTTGAGGCAGATTGTGCTGGGCCTGAGACACCAAAGAAATAGTCGATTTGATTTTCTCCTTTTGGAAGTGAGAGGTGAGGCTTGTTGTTAATGGTTTCAACCAAGTTTGGAAAGTTCGTCATTCCTACAATTACTGTGTCTTCTGGCATCGTCATGGTATAATCAACAGGTGAATCAATTTCAAATGTCCAGATCTTGCCTTGTTTTGATACAAGATCAAAAGTATCATAGTCGATAGAAACGTTAGTTGCCCCAAATGTCTGGATGACTACTTGATTTTCGCCAATCTCATATAACAATAACAAGCCGTTTTCGTCTTGTGCAACAAAATTATCAATTACGCTGCCAAAGAGTGGGATCGAAAGTTCAGGGTTTTGTGGATCTGCTGATGCCTCTTGAGAAACATGAGTTGTGCCATCTGGATAAATGGTAAATTCCGCGGTGCGCAGCAAGCCAAAAGTGTGTTGAGTAGGCAATAACACTGCAAGGATAATACCTATCGCTAGTAATGGCGCTTTTAGCATTCTAATGAGGATATCTGTAATCCTTACAAAAAGCATTCCCTCTATGTCTGGAATGTCATGTATGCTACAGAGCACTGCCTCTTGGGTTTTCATGGTCAATACCTTAAATTGAGCGAATCTAGGAGCGACTGGAACTTTCTGAACTCTTGGACAAACTCAATGCCTTTTTCAGTTATCATATAAAGGCGGTTTTTGTCGGTTCGTACGGATTGTACCAAGCCTGCAGTTGAGAGCTTTTCACACTTTTCGATTACAGCATAGTGTGAAAGGTTTGCTCGTCTGGAGATTGCAGAAACAATAGTTCCTTGTCTTCCTCCTTCCATTGTGACATTTAGGATGTCACCCATTATGCCCATTTCGGACCTGTATTGTTGTTTTGACATGGTTTAGTAATAGTGAGGATGATTGATTAGGGACGTTTTGAAACCGCAAAGCGGAACACAAAGCGGAACAGGTGTTTCAGGTACTGAAACACCAAAAAAATGGCATATTTTTGTGCGGGGTAGACAAAAACAAGAGATATGCCAACTAGAATTTTTCTCAAAAACAGTCCTTTTTTTGACTTTATATTTATTAGGCTACGGTCTGTATAGTTTACAAGAATTCGTGATACAATGTTTGAAAGATTTAAGCGGGGCGATACCTCGCATGAAGATGCTGGAGTTATGGAACAAGAAAGACCAGATACTAATTCAGAAAACGTGGCGGAACAGGTAAGAATACCTGAACCACCGTCGAGTTCTGGCTCCGATATTGGCATTAGTGAGCTTATGAGTAAACGCGCCAAGTTGGAAGAAGCAATTGATTATGTCGGCCTTATGATCAAAAACCTCAAGGACAAACGAACCAAGCTTGAAAAAGAGATAGAGGATGAATCCGTTGATATCAAAAATCTCAAAGAAAAACTGGCCAAGGTTGGCGAGTATATTGACGAGGAAAACCGTGGAATTCGTGATCTTTCTAATAAGCGGGCCCAAGTTGAAAGAGAGGCAGACGAGGTTGGCTCCCTAATCAATAACCTTCGAAGCAAGCTTGCCAATATTGATAGTATTATCGATGGCGAGGCAAACAAGGTCAAAAACATCAAAGATTCAAGATCAAAGGCCTAAACATTCATAGCGAAACGCAAAGCGGAACAGGTAAAATCCTTAAGATTTTTGAATAAGAAAAAGGAGTTTGATACTTTAGAGGTATCTTGATGAAGTAGCAGATTGTGAACTGACAGGCATCGATGGGAACTTGGCGTCCACGGATGATTCTGCGACTGCTGCTGCCTCTTCGAGAATCTTTTCGGATTCTTCGTTGAGTGACTGATCCATGCCAAATGCCGATTCGCCTGAGAAGGACTCCATCATTAGTCCGTTTAGCATCTCTGTCATCATGCCCAATTCTCGGTCTGCTTCTGGCATAAATTTGCCAAGTGAACCTTTGAGGCTTCTCATCAGCCCGATTGTTGGTGCAATTGTGACTACTGTGTCTCCTAGGTCGTGGAATGTTGTCAGCCTTAGCTCGATTTGCTCAAGGGCTGTTCTTACGTTTCCTAGCATTTTTGAGACCTTGCGTACTTCGGCAAGTTCGTTTGCTAAAACCTTGCTAGTGTGAATATCATGTTTTTGAGTTGCGGCAACGATTCTTTGGAATAGTTTTTCCTCTCGCTGTTTTAGTTTGGTAAGCATTCCGTCAAGCTTGCTGATTTGGCTTTGGAGTTTCTTTACAGCCTGCTCAATTCTTGGCTTGAGTGCTCCCTTTGGTTTGATTACGTCGTTGATCTTCTCTGATATGCTTGGTGTTGGCGGCTTTGACCATGATTTCTGGAAGTGAGTCATGGCTGATTTTAGCTAGTTTATTGAAATCAAAAGGTGTGAAATAGATTTCACGGCTCTGTCAAATCTGCGGTTTATTGGTTGAGGGCTGATTTCACTAAAAGATAGAATCACGTGCGGAATACATCCTAGTAAAAACGAAGAAAAATAAAAAACAATTCGGGCCTAGTTTATTGCGCTAGAATGCTTTGCGGATGCATTTTTTTGATGTGTATATCTACCGCGTGTGTGGTAGACACATTTTCACCACATAATGGACATTGTTCCATTTTTATAGCTACACCCTCCTATAGATAGTATTTAAGGCTTACGTTTTTTGACTCTGTAAAATCATCGGGACAAAAATTAGTGTGTTGACGATCGGAACAAACAAAATTTTTAATAGAAAACTTTTTGGAAATCAAGAAAAAAATTTTTGATATTCAAAAATAATTTGTTTTACAAATTAAAAATCTGACAAGAATAAGTCAAAAATAATTTGTTTCTTTCAAACTAAATTGCAAAGAAAAATTTGAATCCGTATTTACAAAAAATTTCAGAACAAAAATTTTTACAAATTCAAAGACAAAATTTTTGATCCCGTTTTGTTTGGTTTGTAGTGTTTGGTTTTTTGCTGTTTCCACTGTCTGAAATTAGCATTTTAGGCACAAAATATACGTCATGATAGATAAATTTTGTTAAATATTTATATAGAGAGTCAAAAAATGGATTACACCTTATGACACAAACTACACGGGTTAGCGATCGATGCCCACGTTGCGCAAAGGGATCGATGCTAACAGATGGTAGTACCGGAGAGATGTTTTGTAACACATGTGGGTTTGTCGCAACCGAGCGAGTAGAAGAGGAAGGACCAGAGTGGAGATCATTTTCAAAAGAAGAAGGTGAAAATAGAACACGAACTGGAACGCCCACTTCATTGGCAATGCACGACATGGGCCTTGCAACAATAATTGGCCAAGCAGATAAGGACGCATCTGGAAAACCGCTTACGTCTTCGATGAAAAGCACGATTGAGCGATTAAGAACTTGGGATTCGCGAAGCCAAGTTCATGAGCCAGTTGACAGAAACTTTAGACAGGCGTTTTCGGAGCTTGACAGACTAAAGGACAAGCTTGCGCTTTCTGATGCAGTGATTGAAAAGACTGCATACATTTACAGAAAGGCGCTAGACAAAGGCCTTGTCAGGGGACGCTCAATTCCAGGACTTGTGGCAGCGGCGTTATACGCGGCATGCAGAAACACAGAGACGCCAAGAACACTAACTGATGTTGCAAATGGAATCAATATCAAGCGAAAAGATGTTGCAAGATGTTACAGACTGCTTCTCAGAGAACTAGACTTGAAAATGCCCGTAGTCGACCCAATTAAGGGAGTGGCAAGAATTGCAAGCATTGCAGACCTTAGCGAAAAAACAAAGCGAAAGGCGTTAGAATTCCTAAAGGAGGCAAGCCGAATTGAGGTCTCCGCTGGAAAAGATCCGATGGGTCTTGCAGCAGCTGCATTATACTTGGCTTGCGTGATGCTTGGCGAAAACAAGACACAAAAAGACATTGCCCAGGCAGCAGGCGTGACTGAGGTCACCATTCGAAACAGGTACAAAGGTCTCAAAGAGGCACTAAAACTCTAAATCTTTTTTTAGTTTTTTTTGTAAATTTTAATATCAAATAGTTGGTTTTGAATCTGTGAACAAAAGAACCGTTTCTGGCGCAATTGTAGTAGGGATTGTAACTATTTTGGCTGCACTTGTTTTAATGCCGTCAGAAAAAAGTGAACGCCAGGAAATTTATCATGCAAGACTGGCAGATCCCAAATTATACACCGGTGGGATTTTTACCGATACCTTTGCAATCGAAAAAGGAACGTATCAATTCAGATTTGTTCCAAATGGGGACAGTCCCCAGATTTTATCAATTGCCTTAAAGGGAGACGCCTTTTCGTTTTCTGAGGATTTCGAGCTGGAGGGAACGCCACACGAGACTGGCGTCTCAACTTATTATACTTGGGAATATCTAGGCCAAGACACCATCGAAGTATCAGAAGACCAAGAGCTTCAAATTGTAATTGACCCGCATGGAAATACGCTTGGCCCTGTTTCAGTTTATCTTATAAAATAAAAGGTGGCGTGACCCCAAACGTAGAACGTTGAGAGAACACCTCTCACTCCCATCATTTCGCCAATGCGTTGATGGACCACCAAACTGTTCTACTAGGTCACGCGTCCTCAGTCGATAGGATTTATGTCCTTTCGCATTATTTTTTATAGGAATTTATGTTATTTAAGAATTAGTGTGGATTATTATATTAAAGATCTACATATAATGTAATATTTTTGGACAAATTTTCAAAATCAATATTACAAGACGAGCTAAAACACATGCAATGAAGCTTGAAGGTAAAGTTGCACTAATTACTGGTGGGAGTAGAGGAATCGGAAAAGCAATTGCCAATCTTTTTGCAAAAGAGGGGGCATCTGTTGTGATATCAGCAAAGGATCCGACTAGTCTACAAAAGACCGCAAAAGAGCTTGGAGATGTTTTTGCAGTCCCAGCCGATATTAGAGAGGAATCTGAGGTGCAAAATGTCGTAAACAAAATAATAGAAAAGTTTGGTAGGCTGGATATTTTGGTAAACAATGCCGGAATCTTACCAAAAATAAAGCCCCTCCATGAGATTACCGAAGATGAGTGGAATGAGGTAATCGACATTAACCTAAATGGGCAGTTTCGCTTTACAAAGGCTGCAATTGCACACCTTCAAAAAAATGGTGGTTGCATAATCAACATAGCATCAACTGCAGGTCTCAAATCCTATGAAAATTTCAGTGCCGATGCATATTCTGCATCAAAGGCAGCACTTGTACTTCTTACAAAATGTTGGTCTTTGGAGTATGCAAAGAGTAAGGTTCGTGTAAACTGTATCTGCCCTGGAGTTATCGAAACCGACATGACAAAAGAGTTTCTTGCTACGCCAGCATTAAGGGAAATGCTGAATTTTGAGTACCCAATTGGCAGAATTGGCACAGTAGACGATGTTGCAAAATCAGCCCTTTATTTTGCCTCAGATGATTCATCTTGGGTGACTGGTGCTGTTTTGGCCCTAGACGGTGGCGAATCTGCAAAATGAAAAAATCCCAAATCAATTTATCATCCATAGGTTGAGTCAAAGCGTTGGATTCTAAAAAGAAAACACGAGCCAAGACGATTATACTTTTAGCGATAATTTGGTTTGTTGTTTCACTTCCATTGCCGTGGTTTTTTACTGCGCCTGATGAGGTAAAGCCACAGGTGTTTGTATTGTTGCAAATAGTTGGAATAATATCAATTCCGTTTATTATGCTGGCAATAGTTTGGACGATAAAGCCAGAGCTCACCACGTAACATGTCTGTTAAGATACCATTTACAAATCCGTTAGACGAGGCCGCGCTTGCAGTTGATGCGGCAATAAAGGCAAGCAAAGCAGTCATGGACATCTACAATACTACATTTAGAACTGAGCTCAAAGACGATGATTCTCCAATAACGCAGGCAGACCTAGAAAGCAACGAGATTATAAAAGAGGTTTTGTCCTCCTCTGGCCTTCCAATTTTGTCAGAAGAGGACGAAGACGATGTGGGACGATTAAGCCATAAAAAAATCTGGATCATAGATCCTCTTGATGGTACAAGTGATTTTGTAAACAGGACTGGCGAGTTTACCATTATGATTGGGCTAGTCGAAAATAAAAAGCCAATTCTTGGTGTGATTTGCAGACCTACTACTAATACTATTTTTTTGGCGCAAAAGGGAAATGGTGCACACAAGCTTGAAAATAACTCTTGGCAAAAACTGACAGTTAGCAAAACATTGGATCTTAGAAAATGCAAAGCAGTTGGCAGCCGATTTCACTTATCAGATCAAGAAAAACAATTTTTCAAAAACCTTGGTGTATCAAGCTTTGAGAGTAGGGGCAGCTCGCTAAAGGTTGCGGAGATTTGCATGGGGTTAGCTGACCTGTATCTGACAACCTCAAATAAGATAAAGCAGTGGGATACATGCGCTTCATATTGCCTCATTACAGAAGCTGGTGGAAAAATGACAAGCATGAACGGTGCTGAGATTTTGTATAATACTGAAAAGATAAACCACGAAAATGGCCTGCTTGTAACAAACGGCCTAGTTCATGATGAAATAATAAGACGATATCTTTCAGTCAACTAGGTTTTTTGATTTTAGGAAATTCAAAAGGTTTTGAACGCTTTGGTCTAATGTTTCCTTTTCTGTATCAAGAATGAGGTCTGGGTTTTCTGGCGCCTCGTATGGGTCACTTATTCCAGTAAAGGCTTTGATCTCGTTGTTTCGAGCCTTTTTGTACATGCCTTTTACATCACGCGTCTCGCATTCTTGCAGGGAGCATTTGACATAGACTTCAAAGAAGCGTTTGTCGTCGCCGATAATTTTTCTTGCGTCCTCCCTGTTTACGATAAATGGGCTGACTAGCGATACGCCGCATGGAACGTTGTGCTTTAGCAAAAGCTTTGCTAGATGCGCAACTCGCTTGTTGTGCTCAATTCTGCCCTCCTTTGAAAAGTCCTTTGGTGAAAGCCATTCTCGCAGCTCATCACCATCCAAAATAGCAAGATTTGGTACGTGTTTTTGCATTGCACGAACTATGGTTGTTTTGCCAGAACATGGAAGGCCCGTCATCCACACTACAAATGCCATTTTCAGTTTACCTCAAAATCAAAGTTCTTAAAGACTTTACGACGTAACCCAGTCTTGTTTTTCCAGATATTCTATTTCCTTAATTATGGTCTGAATCTTCGTAGAGACTGCCATTACTGATTGAAACTGCTCGTACATTTCCTGTTCTTCTTCTTTTGAGAGCACCTCGCCTTGGGCTTTTTTGAAAAACTCTTCCTCTTTTTGTAAGTGATCGTTTAGGTAGATATGATAGGTTCGCAAGAATCTTGCAACTGGCTCTCGCGCATCCTCACCGTTTTGCCATTGCTGTAGGTGCTTTACGATGTTTTTTGCAATCCCTCTGCTAAACTCATGCTCTATCATGAATTTGCGGATTTCGTCTTTTAGTGTCCCATAGCTTGCAACGCATGCAAAATACGAGTCTTCTTCTCTAGAATAATGAATCGAATCTAAAAATTCTGATATTACAAATGTGATTTTTTGTATGTCTGGTAGTGGAATGTTTTTTCCTGCATACAAGTCCGCGTAGCATTTTTCGATAATTTTTTCGAGTCTTTTTATTTTTATGTGGTCTTGCCGGAGAACTTCGGTTGCGCTCATGTGATCACCTTTATGGATTGCAAACACTGCAAGTGCATTTCATCATGCCCATTTTCCCCATGCATTGGTCATGTTTTTCTTCAAAACACTTGTGGCAGGTCACCATGG
>Ga0214471_10002073_pt1 | contig 15783 bp, 17 predicted proteins | sample RVTome_5_FD_207665 | JGI IMG/M metagenome (GOLD analysis project Ga0214471, IMG submission 207665) | Soil microbial communities from uranium-contaminated site in the Upper Colorado River Basin, Wyoming, United States - RVT142D155 | ecosystem: Environmental > Terrestrial > Soil > Contaminated >... | reverse complement strand
AGAGGCAATCTTGCTTCTTGATGAGCCGGCGCGAAACCTGCATCCTGCGCAACAAATGGGAATCTCTGATCTTCTCAAAAACTTGGCAGGATCAAACCAAGTGCTTTATGCAACACACTCACCGTTTATGATATTTGATTATACTCCAGGAAACCTACTAGTAGTTGAGCTTGACAAGCGACGACACCTAAGCCGCATCTACTATGATTATTGGAATGCTGACGATGCAACGCTTATTCCAATTTTGTATGGTTTGTCAAGAGGCCTCGTCGAGTCAATAGTAGACAGAGAGATTGGCACCAACTCAAGGCCAGTCATAATTGTAGAGACGATGGCTGACGCAATGTACCTTAACGCCTTTGACAAGTTCCTAGAGGATCCAAACATATCCATGAACCCACTAAACGTTGTTGCAGCATTTAGTAAGGACTCGGCTTTACCCCTTGCGATATTTTACCGAAACCACGGCCACAACGTCTTTGTCATACTTGATAACACCCAGGAATCAAAAAAAATTGCAGAACACCTAAAGACAAACGAGTTTACAGACATGCAGATAATTTATCTTGAGCAAAGTGGAAAAGCAATAGAATCCATCGAAGACCTAATAGTCCCAGACGATTATTTGCACGCAGTAAACCAAACCTATGAGATCAAGCTAAGAAAGGAGGGTTTTCGAAACCTCACAAAAGAAGAGGTTCTTGCAAAAAGCAAAAAAGGCATTGTGGAAAACCTGCGCAGCATCTGGGCCGAACACAGAGACGATGGTTGGAACGAGTTTGACATTGAGGAAATATCTCGATACATCTGCGAAAAAATAGCTCTAAAAGAAGCCGACTTTTTGTCTGATAAAACAAAGGACCAGTTCAGGGGATTATACAGGCTAATTGCGGAAAGAATTAGGCAACATCAAAATCTCATGGCGCAGGTGGGATTAAACAAATACCAAAGAAGCAAGTCACACTAAGTCGTTAAAGTATTTTACTTATGAATAATCCCCAACCCTCAAAAAGGGTAAATAAATAATGTTCATCAAAGTAGGTAGATTAATTGTGACCCACCCAAGACTAGCACTGTTTGGAATTATTATTTTGTCAGTGTTTACTGTTGCCAGTCTAAGCTCGCCTGTTTTTGCCGATACCGTTGCAAAAAGTACAAGCTTTGAAAAGACTACTTTGATTGAATATGTCAATAATGAGGGAGTTCCAATAAAGACCGTAAGGATGTGGCTTGGCCAAGACGCCGGTACTTTCAAGTCTTTTAAAACAGAAAAGGGCTGGACTGGCGCCCTATCTGTCCAGGGACTACTAATCTTCACATCAGAAGAACCACTGCCGCCTGGCGATTCTGTAAAGTTTGGCATCAAGACTGAGGTTCAAAATCCTGGCATAAACTGGAGAACCTTGGACTTGAGTGGCAACGAGCTTACAACTGGAAGAACCGTAGCAGGACAGCAACCTCCCCCTCAAGACAGTACTCAAACTCCCCCTCAAGATACACAAAAACCAGCTACAAGTTTTGCTAATGCCGAATTTAAAATAATTCCAGCGTCGCCAAAAAACGGTGACAGCATCAGGATTATTGGAAACAGCTTTCCGCCCAATACCGTAGTTGACTTTTACATAGACGGTGAAAAACTGGAAGACTTTACAACCGATAGCTCCGGAAACTTGATTGGAAGGACAAAAATTCCAGTTAACAAAGAAGCAGATAGAGTAGAGTTTGTACTTTCTGACCAGCAGGGAAACAAAAAGACGTTGAGCATACGACTTGATCATAGAGATACGCAGATAACAGCCAAGCCGGCGGCACGTCTTGCCATAACCCAGATCACTGAGATGGTTGGACCAGGCGAGACTGCCCGCGTTAACGGTACTGCAAAGCCAGGCTCCACAATCACAATCAGCTACAAGGATGCCACCGGAATTAAAATCCAGGAAGCAGTAATTGAAGTTGATGCGCAGGGAAACTGGTCGCATGAAAGAGTCATTCCGCCAGACGCCCCTCTTGGCACAAGGGTAGTAGAATTCAGCGATGGTGCAGATACAATAACTAAGATACTAAGTGTATCCATCACAAAGTCAATACACGTGACACCGTCCGCAATAAGATATGAGCCTAGCCAAACGATGCGGTTCAATGGCACTACCACATCAGATCAATCAGTCGAAATTGTGATCAAAGATCCAATAGGAAAGGAAATATTTTATGATCTTTTGAAAATGAACGGAACTGGAATAATTGATTTTGAATTTCCAACAGAGCAAATCTCTTTGAAAGGAACCTATGTTATCATTATGTCACAGGGTGATGACACAGAAATTTTGTACGTTGGACTCGGTGTCGCTCCAACCAAACAAGTAGTTGCAAAATTTGACAAGCTAAACTATTCCACATCTGAAAATGCAAAGGTAGTATTAACTGGTCCTGCAAAGGCAAATATCTCAATTTTAATACTTGACCCCTCAGACAAGGTCGTGCCCGGATCCGCGGACACCATTACTTTGGGCGCAGATGGAAGTGCAGAATATTCGATTAGTCTGAGTGGATACAAATCAGGTGTCTTCACCATAGTTTTAAATTATCTTCACTCTGAGACGAACGCGGTATTTGCAGTTGGCCTACAACAGGGTTCTGGAAAAATCACCATACAGGTAACAAAGCAGACATACCAGCTTGGAGACAGCATACTGATTTTGGGTTCAACTAACAAAAATGTACTACTCGTATTAGAAATGAGTGATCCGCAGGGAAATGTAGTAAAACGAAAAGAGGCTTTTTCTGACAAAGAAGGCAAGTTTTCAGACGGTACGTTTAGAATTCCAAGTGATGCAGAGCAAGGAATATGGACAATTAAGGCAAGTAGTGGATCCAACCTTGCAGACGTAAAGTTGAATGTCGTAGGCACAGTAACCCAGGCATTTGTCGTAAGTGTGGACAAATCCACAGCATACAGTGTTGGCGACACTATGACAATAACTGGTAGTGGTGGAGGAAAGACACAAACAGTCATAATAAAAATATTTGATTCAAGTGACGTGGAGATTACGGAACTAATCGTATTCTCCACAGAAAATGGAAGCTTCCAGACATTCTGGTCAGTCCCCCCAGACACAGTACCTGGAACGTACAAAATTGAAACAAAGATTGCAAACGAGGTTGCAGAGACAACATTTTCCGTACAGTAAAAGTTAGGAACCCTTTTTATTACTCCGCTAAGACGTAATCGATGTGAACCTTCAAAACATCATTGTGGAATATCCAGACTTTCCAAAAAAAGGAATTCTCTTTCGTGACATTAGTCCAATTTTAAAAAGCCCTGCAGCACTCTCACATGTAGTAGACGAGTTCGCAAGGCATTACCACACAAATGACATAGACCTTTTTGCCGGAATCGAGTCTCGTGGTTTTCCGTTTGCGTGCGCTCTTGCCCTAAGATATAACAAGGGAATGGTGATGATCCGAAAGCAAGGCAAGCTTCCAGGCTCCACCGTTAAAAGATCATACAGCATCGAATACGGAAAGGCCACAATGGAAATTCAAAAAAATGCCATCAGTGAGGGCCAAAGAATACTAATTTGCGACGATCTTTTGGCAACAGGTGGCACGGCAAAGGCAGCAGCAGAGCTGATCGAAAGGCTTGGTGGCAAGGTTGTAGGGTTCGCGTTCATTGTTGAGCTAACAGAGCTGCAGGGAATAAAAAAGATAGCAAAATACCACTGTCAGTCTTTGGTGAAATACTAGTGGAACAAGCAGAGATTGGAATTTTTGGAGGAACCGGCATTTATGATTCCGGCCTTCTAAAGGAAACAAGGGAGGTAACAGTTGAAACGCCGTTTGGCAAAACATCAGATTTGATCACTGTTGGAATTTTCAAGGGCAAAAAAATTGCATTTATGCCAAGACATGGAAAAAAGCACACAATACCCCCACACCTCATAAACTATCGCGCAAACATATGGGCATTCAAAGAGCTTGGCGTAAAGCGAATCATCGCTCCATCTGCGGTAGGTAGCTTAAAGGAGGAGCTTGCCCCAGGCCAGTTTGTTTTGCCGTCCCAGTTTCTTGACTTTACCAAATCCCGAAAGCTAAGTTTTTCAGAGGAGGGAAAGGTAATCCACATTTCTGTAGCTGACCCATTTTGTCCAGAGCTTCAGGCCGCAATACTTGAAGCTGCAAAAACTCAGAGCATACCAGTACACAAGGACTGCACCTATGTCTGCATAGAAGGTCCAAGATTTTCAACGAAGGCAGAGTCACGGTTCTTTAGATCAACTGGCGCAGACATTATTGGTATGACGCTGGTCCCAGAGTGCCAGCTTGCAAGGGAGGCGCAAATCTGCTATGCCTCAATTTCAACTGTTACAGATTACGATGTCTGGGCAGAAAAACCCGTAACAGCAAAAGAAGTAATGGAGACGCTCTCAAAAAACGTGGAGAACACAAAAAAACTCCTTATGTCAATTCCAGACGAGATACCCCAAGTAAGGAATTGTTCTTGCGCGAAGGCGCTAGAGCAAGCAGAGTTTTAGCCGTCGGCAAACGAGTCTTTTTTTAGGTCTTTTGGAAGTATGATATTTCCATGGATGAGACTTTTTTGTAGGGCGTCAATTACCTCATCTACATTGTAGCCCAGTTTTTCTAGCGCTTTTTCCGTTGTTTTTGATATCTTTGCCCCAATGTTGTGGCCTCCAATCCTTCCAAATGCAATTGCGGAAAACTTGAACGTGTTATTATGTATGGTAAAGGTTCCAGTAATTTTTGCCGCCATTTGCGCGCCCTTTACGTTGTTGATGTGAACCTCAATGTCCAAAAGACACACCTAGATTTCAATTACTTTGTTGATGTAATCATCGATTAGAAAGCTTGTATGGTTTGGGTCATAGACTTTGTACTCTTTGATTGGAAGATCTATGACCTTGTCGTCCGGTGTTTCAGTTTTTAGAATTCCATTTTGCTTGAGCTTGACAAGCTTCCACCTGTCCTTTCCTTTAAGCAACTTTCTTACTAAAACGGCCCATTTTTCATCTGGCTCAATTTTTGGCATCCCCACATAGTCCACAATTGATTCAATTCCAAGCTGTTTTTCTTCACAAAATCTTTTTTTACACACTCCACATCGCCAAGCATCTACGGACCCAATTGTTCGCTCGTTAAAATTGATGTTTATTACTCCAAAGTAGACAATTTGGTGCTTGCAGGTTTCTGTGTCCACACTCATTGTCTTTTTCGGTAAAAAAGCATTATTTAGTCCTTGCATGGTCGTAATACTTTTCCAAGGCAACTCCTATGTTATCAACAACTAAATTTTTTTTAAAAGTGATGTTTTCTCGAAGGCACATTTTGCGGTACATGTTTACCGCAGTAAATCTTGGATGCATTGCCTCAAACTCTGTTGGAGAGATGTCAATAAACCCGCCAAGTTCTACAAGTTTTTTTGCAGTGGCAAGTGCCTCATCGCCGCTGACTCCAAGACTTGTAGCAATTTTGTCTGCTTGCATTTTGCCAGTCGTAGTAACAAGCAAAAAAACTTTGGCTTCAAGTGGAGCTAGCTTGATTTCGTTGACTAGATCGCTTTCCACATGACTGAGGTTCAATACAATTAGTGAAATGTGTTTGAATAATTAAGTTTGAATAGCTCAGGGCGTTTTTATTTTGAAGAGTCTTTTTGATATCTTTAATGAAAAGCCCATTCCAATAAAGTGGACTATTATTCCTATTATGAGGGAGGTAATCTTGTCGCCGGTGATTAACCAGCTTATGAAAAAGGCCGCAAGCGAAGGAATTGTTATTATCGCTCCAATTAGTGAGCTCTTCAAAAAAATGCCTTTTGTTGGGCGCGGATTGAGTTTGCTTTTATCCACGATCGTATAGTTTTAGGGCTATAATAAAAATCAAGATTGCGCAGACTAGTTTTGATGCGTATTTGTATAATTAAACCCCCTTGCCCCCAAGCTGTTCGAATCGAACAACTGGCAATTTAATTTCGATTTAATCGAATTTTCTTCACAGATGAGCCGGAAATATCTAAACAGAAATGAAAAGCAGTCTGAACCTACTGATGCATTTGAGAAAACTGACAAGGAGATTTTTTTGAAAAAAGATCCCAGCTCCAATTCCACCGAAGCAAAATTTGGGAGTTTGGGAGACGATATTCGAAATCTCGATCAGTACATTGGCTCATTAAGTCAACACCTAGTTGACCAAAAAGCCAGAATTGATGCAATGAAGAAATTACAGAATAATTTTGAAAAGGAAATCGGCATTTTAAATTCGGGAGGACGGTCGATTCCAATCCAAGTTAAAAAAAACGAGTTTGATAATGTGGGAGTAGAGTTTGAGTCAGAAAAAATCATTGGGGACATTACATCAATTGTGGAAAAACAGGTGCAGAACCGCATTTTAGTTCTTGAAAGCCAGCTCGAGGAGGAAAGAAAGAACTCGTATGAGTTTAGAAAGATTCTTGGAGAAAATCTAAAGGAGTTTAACCGCATAGAAAAAAATCTCAAAAAAGAAAAGAATCGATTAGAAGGAGAAATAAGGGAAAAAACGCAAAAACTAGTACAGGCAGAAAGATTGTCTGCAATAGGCGAGTTGGCCTCAAGGCTTGCACATGACCTGAGGAATCCTCTTTCTGTCATCAAAGCGACGGTTCAATTAATCAAACACACAAACGAGAGCCTCGATGATCCTACAAGAAAACGAGTTGATCTAATTGAGGGCTCTATTTTCAGAATGACGCACCAAATTGATGGCGTCTTAGATTATGTAAAAGCAACTCCACTTAAGAAAAAACCTTCCTCATTAAATGAGATAATCATGGCCGCGCTTCAAACCTTGCTAATTCCCCCAAACATTACAGTAAACGTGCCAAAAGCAGAAATAACTTTTCTGTGCGATCCACAAAAAATTGAAATTGTCATTGCCAATATGATATTGAATTCCATTCAGGCAATAGGAGATCAAAAAGGAATAATCAACATAAGAACCAAAAAGTACCAAGAATCTGTAACAATAAGAATCGAGGATTCCGGAAATGGGATTGTCCAGTCCATAATAGACAAAATATTTGATCCTTTGTTCACAACAAAAGAAGAGGGAACAGGCCTCGGTCTTGCAAGCTGTAAAAACATTGTAGAACAGCATAAAGGCAAGATCAGTGTAAGCACAGATCCCACAGTGTTTTCAATTACGCTGCCACTCTACTAATTGAGAATTTTAATCGTCAAGTAGCCTAAATGCTTTATATTTAGTAAAAAGGAACTCAGATAAAGTGTCCAGCTACAAAAAAACGTATTCTAACGAACAATCGATAAATTTCATAATACCAATTATGATAATTCTGTTTTTAGGCATAATTTACATCATGTCTCTACGTTCTGGCCACGGCTCGGTGAGCTTTATTTTAATTGGAATTGCTGCTGCGACTATGATTTACTGGGGTTTTATTATCAAAAAGATGACAAAGACTGACAAGCCAAAATACTCAGTCAGGGACACAGAAAGCAAAAACTGGGTTTACGATCTTATCAAGGGGGATGATGAGACAATCTTTGTAGCAGAGGTTCCAGGCCCTGATGATAAGATAATGGTAAGACTAATCGAAGGAGTGTTGTACATACGCGGCTCTGGTAATTTCTCAAAAGAGGTTCCAATCGAAGGTGCTGCAAACATGCAAATTGCCGACTTCAAGTACAGAAACGGTGTGCTCACCCTCAGAATCAAAAAAGCTACAGGCTCTTAGCTATTTGCAACTTTTCAGGCAGGTACTTGTCTGTAATATTTGTCAGGCCGTACTTTGAGAATGCCTCAAGCTCTGCCTTTCTTTTTATCTTGAGAAATATCTCCAGTTCTTTTTTCCATATCCCTTCCTGATACCTAGGATCCTTTTGCAGATCGTAGATCCTTTTGATGTCAGACTCGGTCATTGGAATAGTTGGCAGCTTGTACTTCTCAATGTCTGATGCCCAGACTCCGACCCATTTTGCGTCAGGAACCGTAAGCTCTCTGAGGTGTGCAGCATTTGCGGAACCGGACTTGATTACCATCGCAATGTGTTCGCCATAAACGTCCCCATCGGTGAGTATCACAACTGGAAGCTTCATTTGCTCATGGAGCCGTTTTAAGAGATGTCTTGTTGAGCGCGGTGCCTGCCCTGCAGTATCAATTATTATTGCCTTGAATTTTTTGTCAACCTTTTCTTCTACGAATCTTGTGAAAAGACCGCCTTTTTCTATTGCAATTACTAGTTCTGCGCTTGTGTCAACGAGTTCTGCGCTGCTAAGGCTTGGTCCAATTAGGTATCCGTCTGGATGGTCAGACAGGTTAGTCCTCCTTCCCTCATATCCTGGAACCGTGTACTCTATTGTCAGATCACCAAAAACGCTGCTTCTCTCCTCTGGGAAAATATGAAAGTCCTCTCTTGGCCTTGCCAGGACTGCCTCAAGATCAATAATTATGTTGTCCGATTCTGGCTGGTCCTCAAAGTCTATTTCAAATGCCTGTGAAGAATAGTAGATATCTCTTAGTGTTGATGATTTTTTCTCGTTGACGAGTTTTTTTGCAAAAAACGCAAGCCAAATCAGCTGAGTAAATGATCGTAGTTGCGCCATGTTTCTTGAACTTCGAAGGCTTGCCGCCTTGCCAAGAATATACTGTCGGAGTTTTTTGTCATAAACAATATTGTTTACTGACCTGCTTGGCACATAAAATTGCGGAAATTGTCCTTTGTCTAATTCTGAGTAAATTTTTGAGCCCTCACCTTTGAGCAATTCCAGTAGCGAGTCCCGCTTTGCGGTTGCTACTTTTTCTGTTTTACTCTTTGATTTCGACATTTGTGTTCAAATCCTTGATCAGTTTCTTGTAGTCAGGCTCTTTATTCTTACCTGCAAGATCAGTTGCAAATTGTGCGATGAGTGGTAGGTATTTCTGATATAGGTTGGTTCTCTTTTTTTCTATCTCTGCAAGGCCTCTTTTTGACATGTATGCGGATAGCTTCCTTGCCAAAAACAGCAGTGCAAGACGCAGCTCTTTTTCAATTTCCGGCCTGTCTGCAACATTTTCTTTGCCAACAGTCTTGTATGGAATGCGAGTTGAGCAGATATGACTTACAATTACTAGTGGTGCATCATTTTTTACCTTGTATCTTGACCAGTCAGTCTCATTTACCACCTGAAGTACGACGTCGCTGCCCTCATCATAAAGAAGAGGGATTCTGTTAGCAAACCTGTATACGGTTATTTTGCCGGATGGGATCTTTCCCCCATATGCAACCCCCATCTCTATGACAAATGGAAACCCAGAATATGCCGATGCGCTTCGCTGCACCACCTCTAGAAAATCAGGCTCAAAGAACTTTGACATTCCTTTTTTGAGCGGCTCTTCGCCTAGTGGCGCAAGGCAGCTTGGGTCTGGGGAAAGAAAGTCTTCATATTTTTGCAGAGAGTCACTGAGCTGGACTAGCTCCTCATTAGAAAGTGAGCCTATTCGTTTTTCTGGCTTGAGGTTTGCAAATTCTGCAAATTTTATGGCAGTTGATGGTCCTATGCGTTGAAATCTCTTTGTCAGAAACGTGGCAACAGACTCTCCTTGGACTGTATTTGCAAGCTGCTTGTAGTACGGGTTTGATTTTGGCATATCCACTATTACTGATTTTGACTCACCAAAGTCCCAGTATGTCATGTGCTTGTGCGCAAGGTCAACGTCGTCAATTCGAATCTTCATAATTTTTTCAAAGTCCATCTCCAAAAACGACATTAGTGCGACAATTACCCGCACGGGTCTTGAAAGAGATGCCCATTTCTTTTCTGCTTTTGCCATTATGCCATCAAAGTTAAGATTCTTTTTTGAAAGTCCAAGCTCCTTGCGAACTTTTTCTATCATGGTGTTATCAAGTACAGGAATTTGATAGTGTGTGTCAACTATCATACGTCGTATTGTTTCGACATCAACACCATGTGGGTGTGGTTTTATTATGGTTGGTGGGGGAGGCATTGTATCGACGATTCTTTTGTAGTGGAATTTTTCTCCCTTTGGGCCATCAAATGTTATGGTGGCATAAGGCGTGATAAGAGATGTCTGGTAAACATAATCTCTGATTTTAGAGCCAGCCTTAGAGTAGTCCCCCTCTAGCACTATACTGACAGACAGTCCCTTCTTGTTTGTTTGTCTTGGTGCCGGATGTTTAACAATTACTGGTTTGTTTTTTTGTATGTCCAGCATCATGACATATTCATGTTCTGTTTTACCGTCAGCAGAGCTCGCAACTGTTACTGGCTTGTTTGTCGTGATTTGTCCATAAAGGATTGCCATGGTAGCCCCAAGACCAAACATTCCTCTTGCTTGTTTTAGTCCAAATTTTGAACCATAAAGAACAGTTCCAAATGCCAGTGGGATTTGTTTTGATTCCATGCCAGGGCCGTTGTCTTTGACTGTCAGAATGTAGGGTTTTGGGTCTGGTTTTTCGGCATCAAGTGGCTTGATTATTAGGTGCACGCCAGGAAGTATGCCTTGCTGATCACACGCATCAAGTGCGTTTTCCACAAATTCCCTCACGGCTGTGTATAGTGAGCGCGTGGGGTTGCTAAAGCCAGCTAGGTCTCGATTTCTATAAAAGAACTCGCTTGGCGATATCTGGTTAAAGGTTTCCTTAAGAGCCATCGTCTTTTTCCCACAACTGTAATCTGCTTAGCCTTTGCTTTCGTCTGTTCGCCTCAAGTTTTCCATAAACTGAACCGTGTTTACTTCCACTAGAAATAGATGAGATAGCTGATACTACCACTTTGATCTGTGTTGCTTCTCCAATTATAGAAACGGTTTTGCCATAAACACAGATGCTGGTATTAGTAAGATTCTCCATGTTTGCTCTAGCCCTACCTCCCTCTCCAATTATTCTTCCTTTTATCCTTTCAATTTGTTGTGGTGACTTGCCGGCAAACTCTCTCAAATCCATTACGTACAACAAATTGTCTTCCCTTATCAGCTTCATTGCATTTTGTGGCGAAAAACCTCGACCAATCGCGGTTACAATTTCGACTGCCTTGAAGGGTTGGATCTGGCTAATTGAGCCATCACTTATGATTTCGATTTCTCCTGTCTCACTGTCAATGTTTAGTTTGACAAAACAAGTTTTTTCAATTTGTATTTTTACTTTGCCAGATTTTCCAATAAGCGCACCTACACGGTCTACTGGTATTCTTATTATTTTTTCAAAGCTCATGATACTATTTTTGCGAGTACATCAGACGGATTTTCAACTGTTAGGCCTCTTTTTGCAAAGAAGTAAGACACATTTTTAATGTCTCTTTCAAGAAAGTTTTGAGCATTTGGGTGCAATGTATCGACTGCAGAGCCGAGATCAAAGAGAATAAGACCATTTTCCGTTTTGAAAATATTATATTCTGAAAAATCCCCGTGCACAAGGTTTGCCTCTTTGTAAAGCCTCGTAATGATCTGTATTGCCTGTCGATAATCGTTTTCATCTATTTCGGTTTCGTGCAGAGTTGGGGCTGGAATGCCGTTTTTACCCACAAACTCCATTGCAAGAACATTTTTTGAGACATAAAGTGGCCTTACAACGGGCAGGTTCAGTTTTTCACATTGCTTGAGGTTTCTGTATTCTTTTCTTGCCCACAGGAAGACTAGGTTCCTTGTGCCGTGCTTGATTTTCGAAAAACGCGGATCACCGATTATGTACTTGGCGCGATTTTTAAAACTGGTAGTGGTAACTAGGTAAACCTTTAGCGCAACGTCTTTTCCCGCACTATCGACTGCCCAAAACAAAACTGATTCTTTGCCTGCCTTAACAATACCATTTACGTATGAAATTATTTTGCGGTTTATCATCTCATACATTGTAAGCATTGTTGATCTGTCAAGGACTTGGCTGACTACTTTGTCTTTGTTAAAGCCATCTTGAAGAATTCTGTGTTTTGATTTTGGAAAGATTTTATCAAACTTTGGATCAAAGTCGTCGTCTGCAATTTCAATGTCGTCTTCAGACATACTACAAAGAAGAATGATGTAGGCTAGAAATCTTTTGGAAGATGGCCATTATTTTTTAACCAGTCTACTTGCGCTAGAGTAAATCTCCATATGATGTCTCCTCTGTCTTCTTGTTTGAAATCCCATGGTGCAAGAATTACAACATCGTTGTCCCGAATCCAGATCCGGCGTTTGAGCTTTCCTCGAATTCGTCCACGTCGTGTCAGTCCATCCATACATTTTACAAGTACTTGATCACTTCCTAAAAGCTTGATTACTCTACCCAGCAACTCTCCTTGTTGTGGGAGCTGGATGTCTTTTAGCTCACTTTCATTTAGAACCTTTCTCTTTCCCAATCATTGAGTTAGAGAAAATTTTGTATATAATTGTGTGCTTTACATTTTGAAAACAATTAGAAATGGAACGTCCTCAATTACCTTGACTCCCTGTCGTGATCCAATCTTTAGATTTATTGACATCTCAATTGTTTCTTTTCCAACTAGATTTAGAATCGTGCTATCCCTCATCAGATTTTCAGCTTCGTCTTTTTCTATAAGTCGTTGTCCGTAGTAGCTTTTGCTGATGTTAATTTGCAGGTGGTCTTTTTTGAGAACCTTTCCTAGAACATCCTCATCGCAAATGTTTAGCATTCTGCTATTTTGATAATTTGATGTCCGAATAAAAAATCGCATTATGCGTATTTACCTTTGAGTGATGATTTAGCACCGCACGCCTCGCACACAAGAAATGAGATCCTGTTTTCCCGCTCGATTCTAGTGTCTGGGCTCTTGCATGTTGGGCATTCAAGGTAGTCTTTTATGTAAATTTCAAACAAATTCACAAAGTCGTGCGGGTCTCTACGACCAACAAACATCGCCTGCTCACCGCTTCGTTCTGCTGGTGTAGCAAACTCTTTTGCCAGATACTGCAAGACCTTGTCTGGATCTCGCCGCAATATTTTTGGATAGTCCATAAAGTTTCTCAAAATTGTACGCTGGCCCTCCCACATCACATTAGGTGTAGGAAGCTCAAATCGCTCTCCACTGTCAGATTTTTTTATTGAGATTTTATCTTGCATTCGTTTTAGGAGCTTTTCATAGTCTGTTTTTGCCAATGCTGAGCATAGAATACTCTATTATATGAGCTTAAGTCAAAAAGAAAGAGTGATTAGCTTTACTAATCGAGTTTCCCGATTCGAAAAACGTTAGTGCCACATTTTGGGCAAGTGCCTTTTACGGCAGGACGCCCGTTCTTTAGCTTTGTCACTTTAGGATCTTTTATCTCCCTTTTTGCTCTACATTTTACACAGTAAGCTGTAGCCATTATGATTTGGCTACGAGGTGCGTGTATTTAGCACGAGGCTGTAAAAATTATTTAACTACACGATGGATGAGTCTAAATTTATCATCTAAAACTTGCCACAAATTTTGATTTATTATATAATAATTTGTGTTTTTTGCCAATTAACTTGATTGTAATCAGAAAACAGAAAATTTTAGCAGAAAACGATCGCAAAACTTGTGTGAATTTCAATTGTATTATAAACGGCGATCTTTGTGATAAAACATCGTTGCAGTCCAAAAAAGGCTTTGCCATCACTGGGATAATACTTGCCGCCATAACAGTTGCAAGTTTTACAGTCTGGCTCGTACCACAAAACACCCAGACCAAGTTTGTTGTATCAAATGCAGAAGAAGAGTTGGATGCGTTAATTGAGCAACAAAAAACGATTTCGGACTCGACTTTAGAGGAGTTTGACAAGATGTTTGCTGGCCAAGCTACTCCAGACAGCTACATCAGTGTTGCAGAGATTTCATCATCTCAGATCAACTCATTCATAATCAAAATCATAGAAGGTGAGGTTCCGCAAGAATGGCAAACCAGCTATTCGTCCTACATAGACTTTTTGCGCGCCTACAACTCGTACCTAAGAGAAACCATGGTTATTGCAAACAAGGTAAAAGAGAATCCCCAGGCAGACATTAGCCAGGATATGACTGCGCTTGATGAGTACCTCAAGCAGGCTGACGAGTTCTTGGCAATCTCAAATAGTGCAAGACCAGCATAACCACGCCTGTATTCCTATTAGTAATAATTTCAAACGTTGGAAATTGTTAATAGGCGATTTAGTAACATACAGTAGCATTGTCTCTTAAGGATAGCAATCTGGAAAAGGCCTTAGAAAATCAGGTAACAAGTAGGTTACTGGTAATTTGTGTAGACAGAGACGATGATGTTGGCAAGAAAGCAGGCATAGCGACACCCGTTGTTGGAAGAAATGCATGCATCGAAGCTGCACAAAAACTAGCTCTAGAGGATCCTGAAGATGCCGACGCAAACTCGATTTTCTTTGCAGTAAAAACATACGAGGATTTGGCGCGAAAGGGCTACCAAGCCGAAGTAATCGTAGTAGCTGGAGTTGAAGAAAGAGGTGTGCAGGCAGACGAAAAAATTGTAAGAGAAGTCAAGGCAGTTTTGCAAAGCTATTCTGCAAATGGAGCAGTGATTGTATCAGACGGAGAGGACGACGAATCCGTAATTCCAATCATACAAAATGTTGTCCCAATTGTTTCAGTGCAGCGTGTGGTAATGAGGGTAAGCAGGAGTGTAGAGTATTCGTATGCAGTGTTTGGAAAATATCTGAAAATGATTGCATACGATTCCAAGTATTCAAAATTCTTTTTGGGAGTACCTGGCATCTTGCTCTTAATTGGAGGCATTGGGGCAATTTCTGGTTACACTGAAGAAATCTTTGCAGTTTTAGTTAGTATTTTGGGCGGCGCATTTTTGATCAGGGCATTTGATGTAGATAGGACCCTGTCCAGCTGGGCAAAACCAACGCCGGCAAGTCTAATCAGGGCATTTACGATGGTTGCAGGAATAATCATCGGTTTGGCAGCGGTTCTTTCTGGATTTTCTGCAATTAATACAAACATACTTGATCCACACATTCTTGACTCTGGCATTCCAAACATACTTGCAGACACGGTAACACTGGGTCAGTTCATTGCAGGTGCACTGCCATTTTTGTGGATGGGTATGGGTTCGGTTTTTGGCGGAATTTTGCTCAGTCACTGGCTAAAGGGAAGCCTTAGACAAATCACTGATATTCTAAGAATGATTGTGCTTGTTTCGTTGTATCCCACTGTACACCAATTTACGAACCTGCTCATACACGACGAGAGTTCATTTACGTTGATTCCGCCATTCCTTGCAGGTCTTGCAATAACACTGATATCTGCCACCTTCTTATTCCGCAAATATAGGAAGAAGAAGGGTGGCGAGGTATTAACGGAATAAAAAAAACAACACTTTACCTCTCTTGGTTTTACAGACTATACACAAGAAGACTTGAAAAAGAGATCAGAAAAGGCAACATACCAAACCACATCGCTGTAATCTTGGATGGCAACAGAAGGTGGGCAAAAAAGATACTTGAAACAAGCCAAAAAGGCCACTTTATGGGGGCTGATGCAGTAGAAAACCTTCTTGACTGGTGTGAGGAACTCGACATCAAAATCATCACGCTGTATGTTTTATCAACTGAAAACCTAGATCGAACAGACGAGGAGTTGGAGTATTTGTTTAAGCTTATTCATCAAAGACTTGAAAAACTCTACACGGATGCAAGAATTCACAAAAACAAAATGCGTGTAAAGGCAATGGGAAGAACTGAGCTTTTGCCTGACTACATCAATGATGTTCTGCAAAGGCTCGATGACGCAACAAAAGGTTACAACCGGCACTATCTGAACATTGCAATTGCGTATGGAGGACAAAACGAACTTGTGGATGCCATAA
>Ga0214471_10002072_pt1 | contig 15784 bp, 8 predicted proteins | sample RVTome_5_FD_207665 | JGI IMG/M metagenome (GOLD analysis project Ga0214471, IMG submission 207665) | Soil microbial communities from uranium-contaminated site in the Upper Colorado River Basin, Wyoming, United States - RVT142D155 | ecosystem: Environmental > Terrestrial > Soil > Contaminated >... | reverse complement strand
GGCGCCGCCGGCGACGCGCTTCGCCAGCGATCGAGCGACATCACAGCCGCCTCGGAGAAGGCGGGAGCGCAGATCAGCGGCCTTGCCGCTGCGTTGCTGCACAGTTCGGCCGCGCTGACCCGCGCTTCCGACAAGGGGGTCGCCGACGTCACCCAGGCCCGCCAGGCGCTGACCCAGGCCACCGCCGAGGTCGGTACGTCGTCGGCGAGCGCGATGGGTGTCATCGACGGTTTGCGCAACCACCTCGAATCGATCACCGGCACCTCGGAGGCGGCGGCGCAGCGGCTGCAGGAACTGGGCACTACGATTCACGACCGCGCCCAAGCGCTGACCGTAGCCTCGGCCAAGGCGCAAAGCGAGGCCGAGGCCATCGCCCAGCTGTGGGAGGAACGGGCCCGTCGACTAGTCCAGGTGTCCGCCCGCGCTGCGCGCATGATGCTGAACGCCGGCCGCATCATGGGCCAGCGGTCGGGGGACCTGGAGACCGCCGGCGAGCGCGCCGAGCTGCGGCTGCAAGCGGTCGGCGAGCACATGCAGCGGCAACTGGCGGCGCTGGTGCAGACGTCCGACAGCGCCGACGCCAAGATTCGCGCCATTGGCGACCTGTTGCTCAGGGGTGCCGAGACGCTGTCCCAGGCAAGTACCAAGGCGGTCGCCGAGGTCGACTCGGTCGGCCACGGCTTCAACGACCGCTCCCGAGACCTCGCCGGTGCGACTGACCGGGCGGCGCAGTTACTGTCTCTGGTCAGCGATGCGATGCGCCGCCAGGGCGAGGATCTGACCCGGATGTCGGTGCAGGCGTCGGAGCAGATGGAGAGCGTCTCGGCGACCTTGAAGGAGCGCTCGCGCGAGCTGCAGCAGGTGACCGCCGAGACCACATTGTGGCTGAAAGAAGCCGACCGCGACCTGCAGGAAAAGACCGAACGCTTGAGCAAGGTGTCTGACTTGGCGGTGACGCGCGTCGCCAACGTCACAGGCACACTCAAGGACGGAACGGGGGAATTGACCCACGCCTCGGAAACCGCGGTCAGCAACATCACCACCGTCAGTGAATCGATGCGCGAACACGTCGCGAATGCGACCGGCGCGTCCGAGCGCGCCGCCGCCAACCTTGCCGGCATCGCGACGTCGCTGCAGACGCACGTTGGCACGCTCAACGACTCCCTCGACCGGGCGCGCGCCCGCTTCAACGACGTCAGCCAGATTCTGCATCGCAATTCCCAGGAATTGACCACTACCTATAATTCCGCCTCCACCCATGTGCAGGCGTTCTCGGATGCTCTGCATCAGCAGGCGTTGGGGTTGACCAACGCGTCCGACACTGCCACCGCCAACCTTGGCCGGGTCGGCGAAACGCTGCAGGCGCGGGCCCAGGAAGTGACGGCCGGCGCCGATCAGGCCTCGAAGCGGATCGTCGAGGTCGCCGAATCCCTGCATCGTCACGGCCGCGACGTGACCGTGGTTTCGGACGGCGCCGCCCAGCACCTGGACACCTTGGGCAACGAGCTACGCAAACAATACGAGCAGTTGAACGCGATGGCGGCACAAGCGGCGTCGAGCCTGAGAGACGCCGGCCAGGACCTGCGCAACCGGCTGCAAGAGCTCGACTCAATCCACCGCAAGTCGTCGGGCCGGGTCGAGGAAACCGCCGACAACCTGAGCCACCAGTCAGAAATGCTGCGCGCTGCCATCGAGGAGGCGGTCACGCGCCTGGCCCGGGTTGGCGAGTCGCTGACCCAGCGCTCGGCGGAAGCCACGGTCGCCTCCGACCTTAACGCCGCCAAGCTCAACAAGGTGATGGAGACGTTCCGCGAGTTGACCGAGAATGCCGGCGCCGAGGCCGCGAAGGCGACGACGACCCTCGAACGGTCGACAGATACGCTGCGCCAGCAGCTTCACACCGTCGCCGGTTCCTACCAGCAGGTCGAGCAGGGGATCGAGGCGCTGAGCAGAGCATTCCGGCGCCGCACCGGCGAGCTCGCCGGCGTCACCGAACAGGCGCTCGGCAAGGTGGCGGCGTGGGACCAGAAGGTACGGGCGCATTCGGACGCGTTGACGCGGTCGACCTCGGTGGTCGCGCAACGGGCCAGCCAAGTGACGCAGGCGCTCGAATACCAGACGGCCGAGATCCGCCAGGCGTCGAACGAGGCCAGCGCGCTCCTGGAGGCGTTGAAGTCGCGCAAGAAGGAAGCCGGGCTCGAGGACTTCGTGCACCAGTCGAGCTTCATTGCCGAACGCCTGCAGTCGATTGCCGTCGACCTGAACCGGGTCCTCGAGACAAGCATCTCCGAGGACGAGTGGCGGCGTTTCAACCGCGGCGAAAAGAACATTTTCGTGCGCAAGATGCTGGGCTTCCGCGAGAAGGCGCGGCTCAACGCCATCCGCGAGAAGTACCAGCAGGACGGCCAATTCCGCGAGTACGTGACCCGCTACTTCTCGGAGTTCGAGACGCTGCTTGAGGAAGCCAAGAAACGCGACCAGGAGGGGCTGCTCAAGAACACCTTCCTGTCGTCGGACGTGGGCAAGGTGTACATGCTGCTGGCGGGTGCGCTCGGCCGCGACATCCAGGGGCCTACCACCTAGGCCCCGCCGGGCCGCCACCCCGATATCCGCCCTTGTCAGCCTGTTCTTGGCTACCCCGGCACTTTATAAGGCGGCGAAGAGACCGTATAAGGCGGCGAAGTGACCGTTTCGACCAACGCCAACATGCCAGCCACAGCCATGCCAACCACCCGCGACCGGATCATCGCCGCTTGGCTGTTCGTCGTCGCCGCCATGGTTTTCGCGATGATCGTGCTCGGCGGCGTCACCCGGCTCACCCAATCGGGGCTGTCGATCACCGAGTGGTGGCCGATCAGCGGCTGGCTGCCGCCGCTCGACGAAGCGGCGTGGCAGGAAGTGTTCGGCCTCTATCGGGCATCGCCGGAATACCTGAAGCTGAATTTCACCATGACGCTCGCCGAATACAAGACGATTTTCTGGCTCGAATACGCGCACCGGCTGTGGGGGCGGATCATCGGCGTGGCGTTCTTCGTACCGATGGTGGTGTTCGTGGCCAGGGGATGGGTCGGTCGTGCGCTGGCGGCACGGCTGACCGGGTTGTTCGTGCTCGGCGGCGCGCAGGGCGCACTCGGCTGGTACATGGTGATGAGCGGCCTCGTCGACTATCCGGACGTCAGCCAGTACCGGCTGGCAGCGCATCTGGCGTTGGGCGTAGCGATCTTCGCGGCGCTGTTGTGGGTGGCGCTCGATCTGATGCGGCCGCGGGTGGCGGACGGCGCGGCGACGATGCGAGGGCTGACGCGGGGCGCGCTGGCGCTGGTCGGACTGGTATTCGTCACCCAGGTTTCCGGGGCCTTCGTCGCCGGGCTCGACGCCGGGCTGACCTACAACACCTTCCCGCTGATGGACGGCCAATGGCTGCCGGCAGAAATTTTTGCCATGCGGCCGCTGTACGTGAATATCTTCGAAGACATCGCCACCGTGCAGTTCGACCACCGGCTGCTGGCGATGACGGTTTTGGCGGCCACCGCTTGGTTCTGGTGGCGAACGCGCCCGGCGCCGCTGAACCGGGAGCAGCGGCTGGCGATCAACCTGACGGCGGCAGTCGCGGTGGTGCAAGTGGGGCTCGGCATCGCGACGCTGCTGCTGGTGGTGCCGGTGCCGCTGGCGGCATTGCACCAGGCCGGCGCGGTCGCCTTGCTGGGCGCCGGCGTGTGGGCGGCGCATGGGCTGTCGAGGGACTGAGCCAGGCGATGCCCGGTCTCTGGATTCACGGATATTCGCCGGCTAACGGGTTTCGGCGGCCGGGCAGAATGGGCTAAGATGACCGGAACGACCGGGCGGGGCATCAACAGATACAAATCAGGGACAAGCGACAATGAGCGGCAACAAATTCCGGTTGGTCACGCGCAGCGATTTCGACGGCCTGGTTTGCGCCGTGCTGTTGAAGGAGCTGGACATGATCGACGACATCAAATTCGTCCATCCCAAGGACATGCAAGACGGCACGATCCGCGTCTCCGACAAGGACATCACCACCAACCTGCCGTACGTGAAGGGCGTGTACCTGGCCTTCGACCACCATGCCAGCGAGGCGATCCGCGTCGAAGACGAGCCCGACAACCACATCATCGACCCGGGCGCGCCGTCGGCGGCGCGCGTCGTCTACGAATACTACGGCGGCAAGGAAAAGTTCGCGAACGTCTCCGCGGAGATGATGGAGGCCGTCGACAAGGGTGATTCCGCCCAATACAGTGTCGATGAGATCCTGAAGCCCAAGGGTTGGGTGCTATTGAACTACTTGATGGACGCACGCACCGGTCTCGGGCGCTTCCGCGAGTTCCGGGTTTCCAACTACAATCTGATGATGCAGCTCATCGACGCCTGCCGCGACCACTCGGTGGACGAAATCCTAGCACTCCCCGACGTCAAGGAGCGGGTGAATCTCTACATGGAGCACCAGGACAAGTTCACGGACCAGATCAAACGCTGCACCAAGGTCCACAAGAACCTGGCGGTGCTTGACTTGCGGGGCGAGAAGACCATATACGCCGGCAACCGGTTCATGATCTACGCGCTGTTCCCGAAGACCAACATCTCGATCCACGTGCTGTGGGGGCTGAACAAGCAGAACACCGTGTTCGCAACCGGCAAATCGATCGTGAATCGCTCCTCGAAGACCAACATCGGCGAGCTAATGCTTAAATACGGCGGCGGCGGGCATGAAAACGCCGGCACCTGCCAAGTGGCCAACGATCAGTCGGACAAGGTGCTGGGCGAGCTGACCAAGAAAATCACCACCGACGGGTAAGCCGGCGTTAACCCATCCCGGAGAATCATCTCAGTTGTCGACGGGCCGCGCCCGCCGCTTTTGAAAGACCACAGATGATGAAGTCGCAAGGTTCCCCGCGCGCCGCGGGTTGGCTGACGGGCCTGATAGTGGCCCTGGTGCTGGTGCCGGCGGTGACGGCGTGCGGCAGCGGCCAGTCGGCGATCAACCGCGTCATCAGCGCGCTGACCAACGACGAAACGCCGCTGCCGGCAGCGGCGCAGATGCAGCTCGAGCGTTTCGAGACCGTGTATAAGGCGTATTCCGCCCAGCCCGACGACAAGGACCGTCTCAAGTACTTCGAATTTGCGTTCCGCCGCGTCCGGGTCAGCTATGTCCACGACGTGTCCGACGCCACTCTGATCGATGCCGCCATCAAGGGTGTGCGCGAGACCAAGGCGCAGCCGGGCACGCTGGCTCCGAAAAAGCTGGTGGAATCGGCGCTCGAGACCATGGTGGCGTCACTCGACCCGCATTCCAGCTACCTCAATGCCGACGAGTTCCGCGAGAGCTTCGTCCAGACCTCGGGCGAATTCGGCGGGCTCGGCATCGAAATCACCATGGAAGACGGCATGGTCAAGGTGATCGCGCCGATCGAGGACACGCCGGCCGAACGCGCCGGGCTGAAGACTGGTGACCTGATCATCAGCGTCGACGGCGAGCCGATCCAGGGCAAGACCCTGGTGCAGGCAGTGAAAACCATGCGTGGCCGCCCCGGCACCGACATTACGCTGACCATCCGCCGTGCCGGCCGGGCGGATTTCGCGGTCACCCTGACGCGGGCGATCGTCAAGATCCGTGCCGTGCGCTGGCGCGTCGAGGACAACATCGGCTACATCCGCGTCACCCGCTTCACCGAGAAGGTCGAAACCGGCGTCGCGGAGGCCATTCATGGCATCCACGCCGCCGTCGGCGGCCGGCCGGCCGGCATCGTGCTCGATCTGCGCAACAACCCGGGTGGGCTGCTGGATCAGTCGCTGGCGCTCGCCGACGCGTTCCTGGACGAGGGCGAAATCGTCTCCATCCGCGGCCGCAACCGCAGCCAGGACCGCTCCTACAAGGCGGATCCCGGCGATTTCGCGCGCGGCGTGCCGATGGTGGTGTTGATCAACGGCGGTTCCGCCTCGGCGTCCGAGATCGTCGCCAGCGCGCTCCAGAAGCACCGCCGCGCCACGGTGATGGGGACGCGGTCGTTCGGCAAGGGCTCGGTGCAGACCATCCTGCCGATGCCGGTGGAAGGTGGGCTCAGGCTGACGACGGCGCTCTATTACGCACCCGACGGACACACCATCCAGGCCCGCGGCGTCGAGCCGGACATCGTGCTGACGCCGGCCAAGGAACCCGCCAATGCCCGCCGCGAGGCAGACCTGCCCGGCGCGTTGCCGGCGGAGGCCAAGGACATCGCCCGCGCCGATTCACGGCCGACGGTGCCGGAAGAGGCGTGCCCGCCGGCCAGCGACAAGGACGACAAGCAGCTCGGCTGCGCGCTGACGTATCTTAATGCCGGCTCGGCGACGAGTTTCATGGCGACCATCAAGGCACGGCCGCAAATCTGACGGCTTCAACGGTCGAGGGCGACTACCCGCTGGACGTAGTCGACCAGAGTGTCCAGACTTTCCTCGACCGTGAGCTTCCCCGTATCGATGTTGATCTCCGGCGCCACCGGCTCCTCGTAGGGCGCCGAAACGCCGGTGAAGTCCTTGATCTCGCCGCGCCGGGCCTTGGCGTAGAGGCCCTTCGGATCGCGCTTCTCGCACGCCGCCAAGGCGGCCGACAGGTGCACCTCGTGGAAGAGCTCCGGCGCCACCGCGCGCGCCCTATCGCGGTCGGCGCGGTAGGGCGAGATGAAGGAGGAGATGGCGATGACGCCGGCACGCGCGAACACGCCGGCGGTCTGGCCGACGCGGCGGATGTTCTCGGTGCGGTCGGCGGGCGAGAAACTGAGGTCGGCGGAAAGCTCATGGCGGATGTTGTCACCGTCCAGCACGTAGGCGTGCATGCCCTTGCGGAACAGCACCTGCTCGAGACCGAACGCGAGGGTAGACTTGCCGGCGCCGGGCAGGCCGGTGAGCCAGATGATGGCGCTCTTGTGGCCGTTGGCGTGCCAGCGGTCGGCGAGCTCGATCGGGTGTACGTGGCGCACGATGTTGGAAGACTTGACCGCGAAGCGGCCGCGCTGGTCCTCGAACCCCCGCATGTCGACCAAGCCGCCGCCGACGATGTCGGTGTCCTCGACCAGCACGAAGCGGCCGGTTTTGCGGTTGGCGGTGAACGGATCGAGTGCCATCAGCCCGCGCGACGCCAGGACCACCTCGGCAACGGCGTGACGCCCGACTTCGTCGGCCGCCGATGCTGCCAGGTTGTCGACGTCGATCACTCGTTCGACCGTCTCGACGCGCACCGGATATTCGGCGGTGGCGAGCCTGAGCCGGTATCGGTTGCCGGTCTTCAGCGGCCGGCGACCGAGCCAAAACAGCCGCGCCCGGAAGGTATCGGTCAGCATCGGCGCCGCCCCGGCGTGGCTGCCGATCTGGCCGCGTTCGATAAAGATCTGCTGATCGAGGATTATCCCGGCCGGCTCGCCGGCGTCCGCGGACTTTGGCTTGGGCGCGTGCCAGGCCTCGATGGCCTTCACCCGGGCCGTCTTGCCCGCGGGCGAGAACTCGATCTCGTCGCCGACTGCGAGGCGGCCGGTCTCCAACTGCCCGGCGATGATACGCCGGGTGTCGAACTTGTAGACGTCCTGCACCGCAAAACGTAACGGCAAGTCGGTCAGCGGCGGCGACGCCACGAAGGCATCAAGGGCGGCGATCACCATCGGGCCCTTGTACCAATCCATGCGCTTGGAGGGTTTGGCGATGTTGTCGCCGTCGCGCCCGGAAACGGGAATCACCGTCACCCGTTCGGCATCGAAGCCGATGTCACCGAGATAGGACCTTAGTTCGTCCGCCACCTTGTCGAAGCGTTTGCGCTCAAAACCGACGCGGTCCATCTTCGAGATTGCGACCGCGAGCTGCGAAATGCCCAGCATGTTCAGCAGGTAGCCGTGGCGGCGGGTGTTCTCGCGCACGCCTTCCTCGACGTCGACCACCAGCAGCGCGGCGTCGGCGGAGGCGGCGCCGGTGATCATGTTCTTAATGAATTCGTGATGGCCCGGCGCATCGATCAGCATGTAGGGCCGGGTCTGCGAACGGAAGGGGATGTGGGCGGCGTCGATGGTGATGCCTTGGTCGCGCTCGGCCTTCAGCGAATCCATGACGAACGCCCACTCGAAGGGCATGCCGCGGCTCCTGCACATCTCGGTGATCGCCTCGAGCTTGCCTTCCGGCAAGGAGCCGGTGTCGTGGAACAGCCGGCCGATCACCGTCGACTTGCCATGATCGACGTGGCCGACGACGACGATGTTGAGCAGCGATGCGGTGGCCCCTGCCTTTCCGGTCGCCGACCGCTTCGACTTGCCGCGTTTTGCCCGCGTCGCCATCGCTACATGTATCCGTCGGTCCTGAGCCGCTCGAATGCGTCCTCGGACTCCTTGTCCTGGGCGCGACCGGCACGTTCCGGCACGCGCGTCGATGCCAGCTCGGCGATGATCTCGGCGACGGTAGCGGCGTTGCTGGCGATCGACCCGGTGCACGGCGCGCAGCCGAGCGAGCGGTAGCGCCGGCCGTCGCGAGCGAAGTAGAGATCGACCACCGGGATGCTTTCACGCTCGACGTAGCGCCAGACGTCGAGCTCCGTCCAATGCAACAGCGGATGCACGCGCAGGTGCGTCCCTTTCGGCACGTCGGTCTTGAACTGGTCCCAGAATTCCGGCGGTTGGTCAGCGAGGTCCCAGTGAGCGTTCTCGCCGCGCGGGCTGAACACGCGTTCCTTGGACCGCGTGCCTTCCTCGTCGCGGCGGATACCGGCGATGATGCCGGTGAATCCGCGCTCGGCGATGATCCTCTTCAGGGGCTCCGTCTTCAGTGCCGAGCAGCACACCACGCGGCCCTTTTTGTGGTTCATGCCGTCGCGCAGCGCCTCGTCGTTCGACACCACGATCATATCCAGCCCCCACTCCTTGGCGTAGCGGTCGCGGAACGCGATCATCTCCGGCAGCTTGAAGGTGGTGTCGACGTGAACCACCGGGAAAGGGACGTGGCCGAAAAACGCCTTGCGCGCCAGCCACAGCATGACGTTCGAGTCCTTGCCGATTGACCACAGCATGGCCAAGCGATCGATGCGGCTGAAGGCTTCGCGCAGGATGTAGACGCTTTTGCTTTCGAGGCTGTCGAGGTGATTCATGACGGATTCGGTTCAAAAGTCGCCGGTGGCGGACGGTTGTGCCACATCTTGCCAGGCAATAAAACATTTTGCCGCCGCCGTCGCGCCGGCTGGCGATCGCACGGCCTCCCTTCGGAGGCCTGGAAACGCCCGGTTTTTCGGGGTTCCAGTTTGACAGGCGGAAACCGCCCGGATACCAATGGACCGGGTGGCAAGGGCGTCAAGAACCCGGGAGGGCAAGACCGGAAATGATGGGGAGACCGTCCGCTCGCGACTCCGACGCCGTCGATACCTCGCCCGCTGTCGGCGACCAGATCAAGTACACCACCTGTTACATGTGCGCCTGCCGGTGCGGCATCAAGGTGTACCTGCAGGACGGCCGCATCCGTTACATCCAGGGCAACCCCAACCACCCGGTCAACCGCGGCGTGCTGTGCGCCAAGGGCTCGGCCGGCATCATGACCCACAATTCGCCGGCGAGGCTCAGTAAGCCGCTTAAGCGCATCGGTCCGCGCGGCTCGGGAGAGTTCGAGGAGATCGAGTGGGAGGAGGCGATGCTGACCGCCGCCGCTTGGCTCGGTCATATCCGCGCCACCGATCCCAAGAAGTTGGCGTTCTTCACCGGCCGTGACCAGAGCCAGGCGTTCACCGGCTGGTGGGCGAGCCAGTTCGGTACCCCTAACTTCGCCGCCCACGGCGGCTTCTGCTCGGTCAACATCGCCACCGCCGGGCTCTACACCATCGGCGGCTCGTTCTGGGAGTTCGGCGAGCCGGACTGGGAGCACACCCGCTATTTCCTGATGCTCGGCGTTGCCGAGGACCACGATTCGAACCCGATCAAGATGGGCTTGAGCAAGCTGAAACGCCGCGGCGCCAAGTTCGTGTCGGTCAATCCGGTGCGCACCGGCTATTCGGCGATCGCCGACGAATGGATCGGCATTCGCCCCGGCACCGACGGGATGCTGGTGATGGCGATCATCCACGAGCTGCTGAAGGCCGACAAGATCGACGGCGAGTACCTGGCCCGATATACCAACGCGCCGTGGCTGGTGATCCAGGACCCGGGCGCCGCCGACGACGGCCGCATCGCCCGCGACGAGGATGGCCGTCCGTTGTGCTGGGACGGAGCGCGGAAGGCGCTGGCCAACGCTCTCAGTCCCGACGCGCATCCGGTGCTGGCTGGCGACTACCGTCTATCCGACGAGCGCCATGTGGTGCCGGTGTTCCAACTGATGGCCGAGCGCTACCTCGACGACAAGTATTCGCCCGAGGCGGCGGCCAAGATCACCGGCGTCGCCGCCGATGTCATTCGGCGCATCGCCGCCGAACTCGCGCACGCCGCCTTCGATGAGCAGGTGACCCTGGAGCAGCCGTGGATCGATTGGGCCGGCCGCCGCCACGACAAGACCATCGGGCGGCCGGTCAGCATGCACGTGATGCGCGGCATCTCGGCCCACTCCAACGGCTTCCACACCTGCCGCGTCGTGCATCTGCTGCAGATGCTGCTCGGCAGCATCGACTGCCCCGGCGGATTTCGCCACAAACCGCCGTTCCCGAAGCCGATCCCGCCGGCGCTGAAGCCCGCCGGCCACGCGCGCCAGGTCAAGCCGAATACGCCGCTCGGCGGCTCACCGCTCGGCTTCCCGACTGCGCCCGCGTATCTGCTGGTCGACGACGAAGGCCGGCCGCTTCGCATCGACAAGGCGTTCTCGTGGGAATACCCGATCGCCGCCCACGGCATGATGCACATGGTCATCACCAATGCCTGGAAGGGCGACCCGTACCCGATCGACACGCTGATGATGTTCATGGCCAACATGAGCTGGAATTCGTCGATGAACGTCGGCGGCGTGATCAAGATGCTGACCGATAAGGACCCGGTGACCGGGGAATACAAGATTCCGCGCATCATCTATTCCGACGCTTATTTCTCGGAGATGGTGCCTTACGCCGATTTGATCCTGCCCGACACCACGTACCTCGAGCGCTGGGACTGCATCTCGCTCCTCGACCGGCCGATTTGCGAGGCTAACGCCGCCCAGGACTCCATCCGCCAGCCGGTGGTCGAGCCCGACCGCGACGTGCGCGCGTTCCAGAGCGTGCTCCTCGATCTTGGCGCCCGGCTCGGCCTGCCCGCCATGGTCAACTCCGACGGCAGCGCCCGGTATCCAGGCGGCTATCCCGATTACATCGTCAACCACGAGCGCGCGCCGGGCATCGGCTCGCTGGCGGGGTGGCGAGGCGCCAACGGCGACCAGCACGGCAAGGGCGCGCCGAATCCCGATCAATTGCAGAAGTACATCGAAAACCAGTGCTTCTGGCGTTACGAACTCAAACCCGAGCACCGCTACTACAAGATGGCCAACAAGGGCTACCTGGAGTGGGCGGCTTCCGTCGGCTTCATCGGCAAGCCGGAGCAGATCGTCATGGAGATCTACTCCGAGAACCTGCAGAAGTTCCGACTCGCCGCCCGCGGCCACGGCGTCAAGCAGCCGCCCGAGCACTTGCGAGCCCGCATCGAGGCGTACTTCGACCCGCTGCCGATCTGGTACACGCCGTTAGAGGAATCGCTGGTCGACACCGACGACTACCCGCTGCACGCGGTGACCCAGCGGCCGGCGCAGATGTATCACTCGTGGGGCTCGCAGAACGCCTGGCTCAGGCAGATCACCGGCTCGAACCGGCTCTACATGCACCACCGGACGGCCGCGAAACTCGGCATCGCCGACGGCGACTGGGTGTGGGTGACGTCGCACCACGGCCGCATCAAGGTGCAGGTCGGGCTGATGGACGGCGTCAATCCCGATACCGTGTGGACGTGGAACGCCGTCGGCAAGCGCGCCGGCGCATGGAACCTTGATGCCAACGCGCCGGAAGCGAAGAAAGGTTTCCTGCTCAACCACGTGATCTCGGAGCTGTTGCCGGCGCGTGGCGATGGCCAGCGCTATTCCAACTCCGACCCGGTCACCGGCCAGGCGGCGTGGTACGACCTTCGCGTGCGGGTGGAAAAGGCGGCGCCCGAGGAAGCGCACGAGAGCTTCCCACAGTTCGCGCCGACGGCGAGGCCGCCGGGCATGGCGCCAGCACCGGAGGTGCTGCGCTACGGCGAGGAATTCCGCCGCGCCCGCGAGCGGGGGCCGAAATGACGGCGTTGCCGGCAACCACCGGGAAGAAGCTCGGTCTGGTGATCGACCTCGATGTCTGCGTCGGCTGCCATGCCTGCGCCGTCAACTGCAAGGAGTGGAACAGCGGCGGCCATATGGCGCCGTTGACCGACCTCGCCCCCTATGCGGCCGGGACGAGCGGCGTCTGGTTCAACCGCGTTCACGCCTTCGAAGTGGTTCCCGATAACACGGCGGCGCCGGACGGCGGCGGGCGGACGGTGTATTTCCCGAAGTCCTGTCTGCATTGCGAGGACGCTGCCTGCGTCACCGTGTGCCCGACCGGCGCCTCGTTCAAGCGCGCCGAAGACGGTATCGTGCTGGTCAACGAGAGCAAGTGCATCGGATGCAAGCTGTGCAGCTGGGCCTGTCCTTACGGGGCGAGAGAGTTCGACGCCGACGCGGGCGTAATGAAGAAATGCACGCTGTGCATCGACCGCATCTACAACGACAACCTGGATGAGAGCGAACGAGTGCCGGCCTGCGTTTCCACCTGTCCGACGCACGCGCGTCATTTCGGCGACCTCGGCGATCCTGACTCGGCGGTCTCGAAGCTGGTCGCCGAGCGCGGCGGCTACGACCTGATGCCCGAGCTTGGCTACAAGCCGACCAACAAGTACCTGCCGCCACGGCCTCGCAAGTGCGGCGCCGACGCCACCGGCGCGGCGGCCGAATTGCCGGCGATGCCCGGCGCCGACCGGCCGCTGTTGCGCTGGGTCGACCGGGTGTTGTCGCGCTAGCGCGGCATCGGAGGCGGCGCGCGTGATTCCAACGTTTTCGATCATCTGCTTCACCGTGCTGTCCGGTGCCGGTTACGGGCTACTGGCGCTGCTCGGCGTACTCGCATGGGCGGGCGCGCTTGGGCCGGACTTCCGTTTCGGGCTGGCGGGATTCTCACTTTCCATGGGCGCGGTAACCGCGGGCTTGGCGGCGTCGGCGTTCCACCTCGGGCGGCCCGAACGGGCGTGGCGCGCGTTCAGCCAGTGGCGGACGTCGTGGTTGTCGCGGGAAGGGGTGGCGTCGATTGTCACCTTCGCGCCGGCGGCGGCGTTCGCGTGGGGCTGGCTGGTTGCCGGCTCGACCGCCGGTGGCTGGGGGTGGGCCGGGCTGGCAAGCGCGGCATTGGCGACGGTTACAGTGGTGTGCACGGCGATGATCTACCGCAGCCTCGCCACCATCCACCAATGGGCCAACCGTTGGGTGGTGCCGGGATACCTGATGCTGGCGCTGATGACCGGCGCGCAGTGGCTGAACGGGCTCGCGATGCTGTTGTTGGGCGACGCCCGCTTCGCGCCCTTGGCGGCGGCATCGGCGGCGATGGCGTTGGCGCTCAAGCTCGGCTACTGGCGCTTCATCGACGCGAGCCGCCATCCGAGCACGCCGGAAACGGCGACTGGCCTTGGTCCCCTCGGTCGGGTGCGCCATTTCGAGGGCCCACACACGGAAGAGAATTACCTGACCAAGGAGATGGGCTTCCGGGTCGCCCGCAAGCACGCGACCAAACTGCGCTGCATCGCCGCCGTCGGCGGCTTCGTGTTGCCGATGGCGCTGTGCTTGGTGGCGGCGCTGTCGGCGAACGCGGTCGGCGTCGCGGCGGCGATGGCGGCGGCGGTGCTTGCGACCGTCGGCGTTGGCGTCGAACGCTGGCTGTTTTTCGCCGAGGCGCGGCACACCGTCAGCCTGTATTACGGGGCCGGTCGGGCGTAATCGGGGCCTCTGAGGGCCCTGAAACGGATGCTCCTGAGGCGGTACTTGCGTCGCCGGTTAGGCCCGGCGTGGCCAAAGGAATTTAAGCCGCTTTTCCGCTTATTGTCTGGCTTTTCCCAGAGAGGCTTGACTTTCGACTAGCCTGCCCCTATGGTGCCGGCCAGAAGAAAAACAATAACGCATGGCGACTCATGTCGGGCGCGAGCAGGTTGAAGCGCCCTATGAGGTTGATAAAATGGCTGAATTCGCCGATTCGGCCGTCGGTACGGATGGTAACGCCGCCGCCGGGCACCATGTGGATGCTACGGAAGGTGGTAGTGTTTCTCTACCGGACGGTTTCTCTCTTTCCAACGCAAATTTCGAGGCTCAGGGTTCCGACCTGGTGTTGACCGGCGCCGATGGTGCGCAGGTCACGGTCGGCGGCTTCTTCGCGCAAGCCAACCCACCCGAGTTGGTGGGTTCGGACGGCGCCCAGATCAGCGGCGACGTGGCGACGCAACTGGCCGGCGCTCCCGCCGGCGGCGAATCGATTTCCGCCGGCACCGACGGCAGCATGATCGCCCAGAACCCGACCATGATCACCGGCACCGACGGCGAGCCGATCGGCAACGTCGAGAACCTGTCCGGCACCGTGTTTGCCGTGCGCACCGACGGCTCGCGAGTCGAGCTGAAGGTCGGCGACTCGGTGTTCCAAGGCGACATCATTGAATCCAGCGGCGATGGTGCCGTCGGCGTCCTGCTCGCCGATGAGACGACATTCTCGATGGGCAACAACGGCCGCATGGTGCTCGACGAAATGATCTACGACCCGGCGACCCAAAGCGGATCCGTCGGCCTCTCGGTCATGCAGGGCGTGTTCACGTTCGTGTCCGGCCAGGTCGCCAAGACCGACCCCGACGCCATGACTCTGGATACGCCGGTGGCGACTATCGGTATCCGCGGCACCCAGGTGGGCTTGGACCTGCCTCAGGGCAAGGACATGAAAGTGGTGCTGATGGAGGAGAAGGACGGCTTCGTCGGCGAGGTGGTGATCGCCAACTCCGGCGGCGTCCAGGTGATGAACGGCGCCAACCAATCGACCAGCATTGCCAGCTTCGACGCCAAGCCGACCGACATCCGCGTCCTCAATGTCAACGAGCTCGTCGCGTCCTTCGGCTCGGCGCTGCGTCAGCTGCCGAAGATCCACGGCAACCAGAACGACTTCGGCCTGCAAGACCGCGAAGGTACGCAGAATCAGGAGCAAAAGGGCGAAGCGAAGGAGAAGGCACTCGACGAGGAAGTCAAGAAGCTCGACGAGGACGCCAAGGCGGCCGAGGAGGCGCAGAAGCTGCAGACCGACGCCGGCAAAGAGGAAAAGGGCGAGAAGACCGAGGATATTAAGAAAGGCGACGACGAAGAGAAGGCGGCGGCCGAAAAGGCGGCCGAGGAAGCCGCGGCGGCGGCGGCCAAGGCGGCGGAAGATGCCGCCAAGGCGGCCCAGGACGCGGCTGATAAAGCGGCACTCTTGGCGGCTCAGCAGGCGGCCGAGGAAGCCGCCAAGGCGGCGGCCAAGGCGGCGGCCGATGCGGCCGCGGCCGCGGCACAGCGGGCGGCGGAGGAAGCCGCCCTTCGGGCGGCCCAGGCGGCGGCGAAAGCGGCCGCGGAACTTGCAGCCGAAACGGCCAAGAAGCTCGTCGACAACCCGGACGATCCGAATTCGTTCGTCAACCGGGCAAAACTTGCGAACGATACCCTCGAGAAGGCGGAGAAAAATCTCGACGCAGTGGTCAATATGGAGACCGGCGCCGGCCGGTTCGCCGTCGGTGAGGCGTGGGATAACGCC
>Ga0214471_10002071_pt1 | contig 15789 bp, 10 predicted proteins | sample RVTome_5_FD_207665 | JGI IMG/M metagenome (GOLD analysis project Ga0214471, IMG submission 207665) | Soil microbial communities from uranium-contaminated site in the Upper Colorado River Basin, Wyoming, United States - RVT142D155 | ecosystem: Environmental > Terrestrial > Soil > Contaminated >... | reverse complement strand
CGGGCGCTTGCCGCCGATCGCGCTGACGTCGCCGGCCCCGCTGACAACGCCGCCGCCCGACTGAATCGTGTCGTTGGCGATGACGCCGAAGTAGTCGCGGAGGAACGGAATCATGTCCGGCGTCGCGCCGGGGTTGGTGCGGCTCGGCGGCGATCCCAAAGCCGAGGCGGCCCGCGTGCTCGTGTACCAGAGCGTCCCGCCGCCGTTCAGGTACGTGGCGATCTCGCGGCGGTCGTCGGCGTTGAGCTGGCCCTGGTACCGGTCCAGGCCCGCCTCCCAGATCACGGCTTTGTACTGGCGCATCAGCGCCGCGTCGGCGTGGTCCTTGGCAAGCGCCCACGGGATGCCGAGTGCGGTGAGCGCACCGATATAGGTCTCCTCGTTGTCGGTGGAGCCTTCGTCGTCCACGATCAGAACCACGGGGCTCTCGGGGCCGACGGTGATCGTCGTCTTCTGCGTGTTGTTCGTCTCCAAGAGCTCGGCGATCTCCTCGGTCGGATCAACGGTCGCGAAAAGATCGATCTGTCCTTCGCGCGACGGTGTCCACATGAAGGGAACATCGGCGTTGGCGTAGCCGCCGAGCGTCACCGTGGTGGAGCCGACGAGCGGGCCGTCGGGCGCGCCTTCCCGCAGGGCGACATCGACGGCGCGTAGCGCCTTGCCGCCGTTGTTGTAGACGGGCACGACGATCCGGCCGGCACGACCGGCGTTCATCGGCGCCGAACCGTTCGTCTTGGTCGGCGTGCCGCGAACGAATCCGGCCGAGACGTCGGACTCGGTCTTGCCGATGTTGACGATGTCCAGCGAGATCACATCCGGACCCGCGCCTTCGGCGGCATGGGCCATTCCCTCGAACGAGGAGGGGCCGATATTGGTGAAGGCCCAGCCGGTTGGCTGGCCTTGGTTCGTAAACGTGTCGGCCGTGCCCATGGTGAAGAAGGGCAGGCCGAAGCCGACCGTGAAATCGTGTTCGGTGCATGCGGCGAAGTCGCCGACGCGCAGCACCCATTCACCGGCCGGCGGCTTGTAGACGACCAGCGTCTCGGGCGATCCGGCCCCGGCGGAGTCGATCGAGGCGACCTGGCGCAGCTCGCCGTTCTTCTCCTTGTAGAGCAACGCCAGCGTGCAGTCGCCGAAGTTGTTCAGCTCCGCCTTCATCTCGTAGTTGGCGGGATTGGCGTCGACGGTGAACGGATAGTCGGCCTCGGTGAACGGCGCCAGGACGCCGCCGCCGGTGACCGCGGCCTGCGGCGTGCCGCCTGTCGGGATGCCCGGCGGGTTTCGGCGCGTGCCGGTCGTCATGCCGGTCGCGGTCCCGAAGAACAAGTCGCTCGGCTCGCCGCGCGAGTAGTTGAGCTGCAACTCTTGGGTGTTATCGAGGAAGTCGAACTCCTCGACGTCCAGCTGCGACCGGTTCGGATCGCTCTGGCCGTTGTTCGCGCCGTAGTAGACGTTGGACTTCTTGTGGTAGTCGAAATGCCAGACCATCACGCCGGTCGAGTATGCGAAGCGATCGAAGTACGGCGAGCGGTTCATCTCGGGGTGCATCGGAGGCGCGGTGACCGAGCGCGAGATGTATTCGATGTACCAGCCTTGCGTGATGTACTTGCCGTTCTTGGGATCCTTCGGCAAGCCGTAGACGTCCGCCGGCTCGGTCGAGTCGGTCCACTCGACCGGTACTAGGACGATGTTCGGATCGACCTTGGTGACGTCGTAGTTCTTCATCGGCATGATCTCGCGCGGGGCCAGCTTGACTCCGCGAAGGTCCGACGACACCACCTTCGGCGTGACCCAGCCTTGAAACACGCGCGTCACCGGGTTGGCGCCGAGCGGATTCGTGCCGGGCGGGTTCCCGAACCACGACCCGCCGGCCATGATGTCCCAGTCGCCGGTGCCCGCGGACGAGTAGCCGGTGTTGTAGTAATCGGGCTCGCCACGTGCATGCATCATCTCGTGGACGGCGACGCCGATGTTGCCGCCGATCTCGGGCATCGTGAACACGCGATCCACGACAACCGGCTCGCCTTCCGCGTTGACGTCGGAGGTCGGCATGCCGCCGCGCTCGGTCAGCAGCGGCCCAAGCGGCGCGGGAATCAGGCTCGACGCGAACGTGACTTCGAACGCGTGCGACCAGGTATGGCACGGATCGCCGGTCGCCGCCATGTCCGCACCGGAGTGGATGAGCCCGACGAAGTCGACCTTGCCGTCGTTGTCGTTGTCGTACTTGCCGTAGTCGATCTCTGGATCCGACTGGGGCACGGCCTCGATCGCCATGCCGACCGCGCCGATGCCGCCGATGCCGAGCGCGTTGCCGGCGGGGTCGCCGTCGTCCACGCGCGGCACGCTCCCGACCAGCGGAGCCGACAACTCTTGCCCGGCGACTTCCTGGGTCTCGGGTTCGACGTTGCCGTAGTAACACGGATCGTTCAACGAACGGTAGGACGTGTAGGGGCCGAAGACGTCCACGTCCACCAGGAACTGGCCGTAGGAGTTTTCCAGCCAGAATTCGGTCATCGTGCCGGTCGCGTTGCCGCCGAAGCCGTCGAGCATCTTGGTGAAGAACTCGACATCGTGGCCTTCCTGGAACTGCGGGCTCGTCTGGCCGGCTTCCTTGTCGTACCAGGTCGCCACCAGAAGGAACGGCGTGTGAAACACGTAGGGAAGCTGGCCGGTCTCGGCGGCCTGCATCTGCGCGTTGTACGAGGCGACCTGAAGCACGCGCAGCGTTTCGTCGCGCCAGCGACCCATTTGGCCATCCCAGATGCTCGGGATGCGGCCGAGCCCTTCGGGTGTTCCGGCCGGGACGGGATCGATCCCGACGCGGGCCGGCGACGGCATCAGCTTGGAACCTTCGGCGGATGCGGCGTAGTACCACCAGCCGCTCGATTGGTCTTTGACGACGGCATGGTTGCCGTCCACGGTTTCCAGATTGCCGCCGACCTCGCCCGGCTGCAGCGTGCCGCGGAACGTCGAGCCGTCGGGCTGCTTGACGACGATCGCGAACGGCGCCGGCGGATACAGGTCGGCGAAGAGGCTCTTTGGGGCCGGCTTGGGCGCGGGGGTGGGCGCCTTTGCGGCGGTTCCGGATTGCGGCAACACCGACACCGCGACGGTGAGCGCGGCCAGCGCTGCAAGGATCGTACGACGACGCACAGTTCCTCCTTCCGCGCGGTTCGTGCCGCGGCGGTCGTGATTCGCTTCGTATCGGACGAATGCTCCGCGGGCCGCCACGATGGGCGTCCCATTCCGTCACGCTTCGTGTTCGACTCGGAGGATAGAAGATCCTCCCCCCGCTTCGCCGGATCCGGCATGATTCGGGGCCGTTTCGCCTGCTTTGGCGCACCAAGCGGAAGGCGAGCAAAGCGAAAACCCGCCGGGTGTTCGGCGGGCTTTCGCTTTTTGTGCCGGCGTTTCGCGGGGGCTTATGCCGTGCGGCCGCGAAGCCAGACCGCAAGGCTCGCGGCGATGGCCATGAGCAGCGCGACAAGCACCGCCGATCCCACGCCGGTGGCGGGAAGCGGCGCGCCGGACTTGACTCCTCCGACCGTCGACGGTGCGCGAGGCGACACGATGGACGGATACGCTCCGAACGCGGGGCCGATCGCCGACGCGACCGGGTTGAGCTCGCCGGCTGCGGCAACGCCGGTCCGGTCGGTCGCCTCGATCGCGTACTCGAATCCGGCCGGCGTCACGACGGAGGCGGGGATCATCGCCTCGAACACGTTGGCCGCGTTCGATTCGAGCATCGGAACGATCGTCCATGCGCCCGAGCCGACGCCGCTGCGGTAGCGAAGCGTCACCGATGCCAGACCGTCGGCGTCCGAGACGGTCGCCACGACCGGCGTAGCTTGTCCGTTGAGGCGCACGCGCCACGGCGCATGATGGATGAGCGGCGCTGCGTCGGCGGCGCGACCGCCGAGCGGCACGCCGAAGTACGCGAGCGTCGACTTCAGGATCTGCTGGCGGACCTCTCCGTCGCGGAGCTGGCCGAGCGAGAACGAGTGCGTTTCGGTCTTGGAGGTGCCGGCCGCGTAGCGAACACCGACGGTTCCCTCGACCTCGTGCTCGACCTCCGGATCGAGGCGATACAGCTCCGTCCCGCCGTCGACCTCGTACTCGTCCATCAACGACCGTCCGGGGGCCAGGTCGGCGTGGAAACTGAAACCGTTGCCTTTCGCCGCGCCCGTTCCGTACTGCCAGATGTCTTTGTGCTTGAGACCCAGATGCTCGGGCAGCCAGTCGGAATCGACGGCGCTGATGCCGCTGATCGTTCGCGATCCCGTTATCAGCAGCTTGCCGCCGCCCTTCAAATAGTCGCTCACGTTCGCGCGGTCGCGAATGTCCACCGAGTTCTTGCGTTGCGTCGAGCCCGCCGACCAGATCACGGCGGCGTAGCGCTTCAGTTCCGCACGCGACGGATGGTCGCCGGTGATTGCCAGCGGAACGCCGAGGCTGGCGAGCGCGCCGGCGTAGGCCTTCTCGAGCCCGAAGTTCTGGTCGTCGTCGACGATCAGAACGCGCGCGTTCGCGTCCCCGACGTACAGAGTCGAGCGCTGATGGTTGTTGCCCGTCACGACCTCGCCCGGCTTGACCTGGATGCGGGTCAGGAATTCGCGATCCCCCCGATCGGTCGGCGTGAACGGGATCGAGATCTCGGCGTGGTCGTAGGCTTTCAGCACCGGAATGCGCCGGGTCGCGACGGAGCGGCCGTTCTCGAACACCGTCAAGTCGACCCCGCGGACCTCTTTGCCGCCGTGGTTGTAGACGCGCGTCGAGATCGCGCCGGCGTGGCCGACGCGAAGCGCTTCCTTGGTCGTGACGATGTCGGGCGAGAGGTCGAACGTCGAGGCCGAGTGCTTGACCACGTCGACGGTCACGCCGTCGCCGGCCGGCCGGATGTTGGTGAAGGACCATCCGGTCTGCTGGTCTTCCCAATCGAGCGTGTTGGGCGAGCCGCCCTTGCCGAACGAAGACTTGAATTCGACCGAGATCTGCGCGGTCAACTGCGTTGGGCCGAGCCAGTTGACGGCGCGCGCGCGATAGCGGCCGGGATCGGGGTTGCGCACGACGGTCGTCTCGTTCTCGGGAACGCCGGTGTCGGGCAGGTGGGGATCGGTGCCCGAGGTGGACGAGGCGATCTGCAGCCACGATCCGTCTTCCTGCTGCTGGTCGACGTAGAGGTCCCAGTCGTCGGCGCTGTTGGACTCCCAATCGAGCATCACCCGCATCACCACGTTGTCGGGATCGTCGGTGACCTCCCACTCGGGAACCGGCTGCGCGCCGGGATGGTTCGGGCAGTCCACGTCGGGATCCGAGCACGGCGCCGGCGGCGACGTGACCGTCCACGGGCTTCCCTCGGGCGGCCCTTGCGGCACACCGTCTCCGCTCGTGATCAGCTTCGTCGCGGTCGCGCCCGACAAGCCGGTCGCGTCGTCGTAGAACAGGTCGCCCGGGTCGCCGCGCGACAGGCCGACCTGCACGTCCTGCAAGCCGTCGCGCCAGTCGGCTTCTTCCAAGTCCACGCGCATATGCGTCTCGTCGGAGTTGGCCGACAGCGTCGAGTCGAAATGCCACGCCATCATGCCGCTCGCGTGAGTGAAGCGATCGAAGATGGCGGCCCGCGGCAACCGCGAATCGCTCGGCGTGCCGTTTGCCGTCCGGCTGTTCATCTCAAGCAGGTAGCCTTCGGTGATCTCTTGGCTCTTGCCGTCGATGTCGTAGCACCATTCCTGAATCGACGTGTCGGTGCAGTCTTGTGTCTTGACCGGGATCACGACCAGATCGTCGAACAGCTCCCGCGGGCGAAGCCTGATGTTCTTGGTCGTCGTCGCGATCAACGTCGGGGTGACCCAGCCAAGATTTACCTTCATGAACGGGTTGAAGTGCACGCTGTTGGACTGCGGCGGATAGCCGAGCCACGGACCGCCGCCGCCCAAGTCCCATTCGCCGGTGCCTTCGCCGGTGCCGTCGGTGTCGTAGTAATCGGGCTCACCGAGTGCGTGCATGAACTCGTGCGCGGCCACGCCGATCTGCAGGCCGAACTCGGGAATCGTCATCGCCGACTGGATGATCACCGGACGACCCTCAGAGTCGATGTCGGTCGTCGCCACGGTCGCCAGACTGAAATAATGCGAGTGGACGTCGCAGTCGTCGAGCGTGGCCTCACGGCCGGTGCCGGAGTGGATCACCAGCAGGAAGTCCACGGCGCCGTCGCCGTCGTTGTCGTAGTCGGCGAAGTTCACCTCGGGGTCGGCTTGCGGCACCGCTTCCAGCGCCATCCCTCCGACGGTCGCGACGACCGGCGGTCCGGTCGGTCCGGGCGAGGACGCATCGCCCGGCGCCTTCCGTCCGTAGAAGCAGCGGCTGGCCATGCTCGCCGGGCTCTTGTAGGGACCGTAGACGTCGATGCGCGGCTCCATCTTTCCCCACGATTGTTCCAGATACAGCTCGGTCATGGTTCCGCGCGGATTGATGGTCTCGTCCTCGTCGCGGGTGCCCGACAGAAGGCTTTCGAAGAACGCGGGCGTGGACTCCTCGGCGAACGCGCCGTGGGTCTCGAGCATGAGCGCGGGGATCTTGAACACGGAGGCGCCGTTGGCCGACGCGGCCGCGGCTTTCGCCTGCAACTGCACCGAGTGCTGCCGCAAGGCTTCGTAGATCTGCGCGCGGGCGTCGGTGCCGCGCGCATCGATCCAAACCGACTTCGCGCGCGCCGCGTGCTTGGGGATGCCGCGCGGCGTGTCGATGCCGGCGCGAAATTCGGTCGGGACCTCCCAGCCGTTCTCGCCCTTGAGCGCATACACCCACCATCCCGACGACGGATTGCGCATCACCGAGTAGCCGTCGACGGTTTCGGCCACGCCGCCGACCTCCATGTCGGTGCCGACGACCTGAATTCTGGTGCCGTCGGGCTGCGCGACGCTGATCGGCTCGCCGTTGGAGTGCGCCCACGTGAGCGGGTAGCGCGACGCATCGGGATGGTCGGCGGCCAGACGCGCCGGAAACGAACCATCGGGCGCCACCGCGAAGGCCGCCGCAACGGGCCCGGCCGCGGATGCGGGAACGATGCCTGCGACGGCGAGTGCCGCGATGGCAGCGATGGTAGCGGCGATCGGCCTGCGTGCGGTTCGGTCGGTCATCGACGAATCCCTCCTGGAACGGATCGGTACCGGTCCCGTCACGAGCCCGGCGGCCTGCTTGTTCTGCCTTGCCTGTCCTGTGGAAACCCCTGCTGTGGAAACTTCGCCCCGGCGAGCGCCTGTTCCTTCGAAGGCGGTGCGCCGGCACCGTATCGAAGCGGCCGAAAATACCCAAACCGGCGTGGACGGTTGCGCGGGGGGCGCGGCGCGGAAAGAATGCGCCCGCCGATGAACAGTCGCGCTCGCTTTGCCGTCATCGCCGTCGCGCTCGCCGCCGGCGGGGCGATCGCATTCGCCGCCTCGCGCGGCGACGACGCCGCGAACGGGAGCAGCGCGCCGTCCCCTCCGCCGACGCTCACGCAAAACTGCCTGCAAACGCAACCCGAGATCGCGATGCCGTCCTGGTATCCGGACGACCTGCCGATGCCCGATGGCTCGTACGCGATCGACGTGCCGCCGGCGTCGGGGGGGCTTCGCCGTGTGGTGTTCTCGGCGACCGGGACGCTTCGCGATTTCGTGCGTCACGCGCTGGAGGAGTGGCCGAAGGACGGATGGACGCTCGGCGTCGGCGAATCCGAGCCGGGGGAGGCCGAGGACAACTTCTTGAAGGGCGAACGCTACGGCATTTTCCGCGCGCGCTCGATCATGTGCGACCAAAGCCGAACGTGGGTGCTGCTGGTCCTCAACGATCCCGAAGTGAAGGACGCACCGACGCCCGGATTCAACACGGCGAACCCAACCGTGTCGCCCAGCCCGCTCAACCCGTAGCCGAGCCTACGGGGATGTCTTCTTGTTGTTCCTGCGGCGGAAGAGCCCGCCCGCCTTGGCCCTCGCCTGCTTGGCCTTGCGCTTGGCCATGTCCAGCGCGCGACGCGCCCACACGTACTCGCTGGCCAGGATCGCCAGCCCGAGCACGACCACCAACAGCCCCGGCCCCGGGAGCGCGAGCATCGCGATCCCCGCGGCGAGCACCGTCAGGCCGGCGATCGTGACGGCGATGCGCTTGCTGCTGCGGCCGATGAATTTCAGGACGGCTTTGAATCGCTCCCACTGGGTCACGGGCTCCACCCTTCTTGCCGGCCTTCTCCCCGGCCTTCTCGCCGGCGACGCACGATCAGCACCTGGACGCCGATCATCGCGGCCGTCACAGCGAACATGGTCAGGGTCATCGCCGAAGCGTATCCGAAGCGGAGGTACTCGAAGGCGTTTTGATAGGTGTAGAGCGGCAGGAACGTGGTGGCATACTCGGGACCGCCGTTGGTCAGAACCAGCGCGGGAACGAAGTTCCCTTGCAGCGACAAGACGACGTCGCGAGCGGCCAGCAGCAGCAGGACCGGCATCATCAGCGGAAGCGTCACGCGCCGCAACGTCCACGACGGCCGAGCCCCGTCGATCTCGGCCAGCTCGTAGAGCTCGTGGGGAATGTCGTTGCGCACCGCGAGCGCGACGATGAAGCCTTCTCCGATCTGGAACGCGCTCATGATCGCGACGGCAAACCGCGCACCCCAGGCCGACAAGAGCAACTCCGGCCCGGGCAACCCGATCGCTTGCATCGCGAGCGCCAGCGGCCCGTAGAGCGGGTTGAATACCCACAGCCAGAGCAGCGCATAGGCCACGTCGGGCACGACGGTCGGCAGGTAGACGAGCGCGCGGCCGGTCGCGGTGCCGCGGCGGCGGCCGGCAAGCAGCAGGGCGGTTCCGACGGCGGCGACCATGCGCAGCGGCACCGAGATGGCGACATAGATCAGCGAGTTCCAGACGCTTGTGGCGAAGATCGGGTCGCGCCACAGCCTGGCGAAGTTCGCGAAGCCGTTCCATCGCGGCGCCGAGACGGCGTCGTAGTCGGTGAACGCAAGCATCACCGTCATCACCGCGGGGATCGCCACGAGCACGATCGCGGCCGCAATCAACGGAAGCGCGAGCACCCGCAAACCGCGGCTCCACGACGCGACCCCTACGACGCGTGCCACAGCGCGGCTCCCGTCGCCGGGTCGAAGATGTGGAGCCGGGATGGGTCGAGCCAGGCCCGAACGCGCGCGCCGGGCGCCGGACGCAGCGCCGGCTCGACCCTCGCGACCAGCGAAGCGTCGCCCGCGATCAGGAAGATCAAATTCTGGTCGCCGGCCGACTCGATCAGATCCACGGTCGCGTCGAACGCGGGCACGCCGGCCGGTATCGGAGGCGCCCATCGCGACCCGTCGATATGGACGTGCTCGGGTCGCACGCCGAGCGTCACCGCATCGGCTGCCGGCGCGCCGGCAACGGCCGCTTCGCCGCCGTTCCACCGCGCCACGTTCCCGTCGCATGAAACCGGCGGAAGATTCATCGGCGGATTGCCCAGGAAGCCGGCGATGAACGCGCTCGCCGGACGATCGTAGACCTCGACCGGCGCGCCCACTTGCGCCAGCACCCCACCGTCCAGAATGCCGACTCGATGGCCGATCGAAAGCGCCTCGTTCTGATCGTGCGTGACGTAGACGGTCGTAGTGGCGAGCCGCGCTTGCAGGCGCTGGATCTCGGCGCGCGTCGCAACCCGCAGTTGCGCGTCCAAGTTCGACAGCGGCTCGTCCATCAGGAACACGCTCGGGCGGCGCACCATCGCGCGGCCGAGGGCGACCCGCTGGCGTTCGCCGCCGGACAACTGTCTCGGCTTGCGGGCGAGGAGCGGCGTCAGGCCGAGCGTTTCGGCGACGTCGGCGACGGCCGCGGCGATCTGTGCGGCCGGCGTGCGCCGCGCGGCCAGACCGAATGCCAGATTCTCCTCCACGCTCATGTGCGGAAACAGCGCGTAGGACTGGAACACCATCGCGACGTCTCGCTCGGCGGCGGCGGCGGCGGTCACGTCTCGCCCGCCGATCGCGATGGAGCCCTGGTCCGCCGACTCCAGTCCGGCGATCAGCCGCAAGGTCGTGGACTTCCCGCATCCGGACGGACCGAGCAGGACCAGCAGCTCGCCGTCGGCGACGTCGAGCGTGAGTCCCCGCACGGCCGGATGCTCGCCGTAGGACTTCGAGACGTCGCGAAGCGCCAGATTCGCCATGTGCCTAGGAAGATCCCGGGACCGGCTGCGATTCGATGAACAGCTCGCGGGTCGCGAAGTCGATCTCGATACCAAGCGCCTCGATGCGCTCGAGCCCGTAGAACCATTCTTCGATCACCACGTCGGCCTTCGTTTCGATCTCATGCCACGTGGCGATGTTCGGCAATCGGCGGATCGCCGGGATCGCGTCGAGCCATGCGCGCGCGTTCGCCGGCTTCTGCGACGGATCGAGAAACGCGGGGCCCTCGGCGACGGCGATGCGCGACGGGACGGTGCGGCCGGTCCCGGCGATGATCGCCGAGCCTTCGTCGCCCAGCGCGAACTCGACGAACCTCCATGCGGCGTCCTTGCGCGCGGATGCCTTCGACATGCAGAACGCGTCCGAGTGCAGCATCGTCGCGTCCTCGCGGAAGCGCGGAAGCTGCACCACGTCCCAATCCAGGCTCTTCTGCGCGCGGAGCGCGGTCGTCCCGCGACGGCTGTCGATGAGCATGCCGGCACGGCCGTTTCCGAAGCGCGCCTCGGGACCTTCGCTTGCGGCTTCGGCCAGGCTGGGCGCGACCTTGTGAACGCGACGCAGCTCGATAAAGAACTTCAGCGCCTCGAGCGCCTGCTGGTCGAGCATCACGGTCTTGGCCGGATGTTCGGTGTCGTCGACCACTTCCGCGCCGGCCTGCCAGACCCACGGCGCCATGAAAACCATCGTCGGCTCGATGCCCAGACCGTAGATATCGGTTGTGCCGTCGCCGTTCGTATCCTTGGTGAGCGCCTTGGCCGTCTCCAGGAACTGCGTCCAGGTCCATCCTTCCTTCGGCGGCTCGGCGACGCCGAACTGCTTGAACAGCGCCTTGTTGTAGTAGACGACCTGACTCGAGATGTTTTGCGGCAGGCACGTGAGCGTCGCGCGAAAACGGAACGCGTCCACGGCCTGTTCGTAGAAGTCGGATTCGTTCAACGCGGTGCTCGCATCCAGCATGGCGCCGAGCGGCTCGAGCGCGCCGCGCGCCGCGTACTGACCGAACCGGCGGAAGTTGATCAGGAACAGATCGGGAGGAGACCCGCCGGCGAATCCGGCCGACAGCTTCGCCGCGTGATCGCGCTGGTTGGGCACCGGAATGAGCGACACCGACGCGCCGGGATTCTTCGCTTCGAACGCATCGATCAGCGTCTGATAGGACTTGATCTCGGCAGCGTCGCCGAAGATCTGAAAGGTCACGCCGCTCCCCGCCGATCCACCGCCGCACGACGCAAGCGCCATCAACATCGCGACGACCGTCGTCGCCGCTTTCATCGTCCGAGCCATCCCACTCCTCGTTCTTCTTGAAGGAAGAACCGCTGGGCCAGCAGGAACACCAGAACAGCCGGACCGGTGACCGCCGCCGCGCCGGCCAGCAGAACCGGCCAGTTGGTCGGGCCGAGTTGCTCGAGATAGCGCAGCGTCAAAGGAGCGGTGAAGCGACGCTCGGTGTTGAGATACAGGAGCGGATCGATGAAGTTCGCCCAGGTCGACAGGAACGCGAGCATCGCCACGGCGACCGTCGTCGCACGAACGAGCGGCATCGCGACGCGACGCCAGATCCGGATCGGGCTGAGCCCCTCCAGCCGCGCCGCGTCGTAGAGATCATCGGGGATGCGGCCGAATGCGTAGGCGTAGAGCAGCACAGCCAGCGGGGAGCCGCCGAGTAGCGCCGGCACGATCAGCGGCCAGAACGTATCGACCATCCCGAAGATTTTGAAGATGACGAAGCGCGTCAGCCACAGCGCGGTCGCCGGAACCATCATCAGCAGAAGCGCGAGGGCGATCAGCCGGCGGCGCAGCCGCTCGCGCGACAGGGCGATCGCGAAGCCCGCCCACGACGCCGACACCACCGCGAGCGGCACGAAGACGGCCGCAACCACGAGCGAGTTGACCATCGACCGGGCAAGGGGTGACAACGAGAACGCGTCGCGATAGCCGTCCAGCGTCGCCGGATCCGGAATCAGCTCGAGCGTTCGAGGCGGCGGAAGTCCGGGCACGCGCAGCGAACCGGTGACGAGCGCAACGAGCGGAACGACGAAGACCGCCGCCACGACGGCGACCGCGACGGTGTGCCCCCACGTCCTGCGCACGCGCCAACGGTACAGGCGCATGCGGGGACGATCCACTCCCCCCGGCGTCGGCCCGACGTCCGCCCGGCGTCCGCCCGGCGTCAGTCGAGAGCCAGTCCCGGAGCCGGAAACGTCTCGCACAAGGCGCGAACGTCGCCGGCGATCCCGGCGAGCGCGGCCTCATCGTCGCGGGCGGCGATCGCCGCGTCCATCCACGCGGCGATCTGCGTCATCTGCGACTCACGCATCCCGCGCGAGGTGACGGCCGGCGTGCCGATCCGAAGACCGGACGGGTCAAACGGCTTGCGCGGGTCGAACGGCACGGTGTTGTAGTTGCATTCGATCCCGGCCTTGTCCAGCGCCTTGGCCGCGATCTTTCCCGGCACGTCCTTGTTCGTCAGGTCGATCAGGATCAGATGATTGTCGGTTCCGCCCGAGACCAGATCGAAGCCGCGCTCGGAGAGCGCGGCCGCGAGCGCCTTGGCATTGGCGACGATCTGCGACGCGTACTCCTTGAACGACGGTTGCGCCGCTTCGTGGAGCGCGACGGCGATCCCGGCCGTGGTGTGGTTGTGCGGCCCGCCCTGCAAACCGGGGAATACCGCTTTGTTGATCGCAGTCGCGTGCTGCTCTTTGCACAGGATCATCGCGCCGCGCGGACCGCGCAGCGTCTTATGCGTCGTGGTCGTGACGACATCGGCGTGCGGCACCGGCGACGGATGCGCGCCGCCGGCGATGAGCCCGGCGATGTGCGCGATGTCGGCGACGAAGACCGCTCCCACGTCGCGCGCGATCTCGGCGAACGTTTCGAAGTCGATCGTCCGCGGGATCGCAGTGCCGCCGGCGAACAGAAGCTTCGGCCGTTCGCGCTTGGCCAGATCGCGGACTTGGTCATAGTCGATCCGGCCGTCCTCGCGGCGCACCTCGTACCGGACGGGGCGGAAGTAGGTGCCCGTGATCGACACCCCCCAGCCGTGGGTCAAGTGGCCGCCGTGCGGCAGCGACATGCCCATCACCGTGTCGCCCGGCTGCAGGAACGCGAAGTAGACGGCCAGGTTCGCCGGCGATCCCGAATAGGGCTGAACGTTGGCATGATCGGCCCCGAAGAGCGCGGTGGCGCGTTCGATCGCGAGCGTCTCCAGCGGATCGATGATCTGCTGGCCTTCGTAGTAGCGCTTGCCCGGATAGCCTTCCGAATATTTGTTCGTCAGCACCGAGCCGGTCGCTTCCATCACCGCGCGTGAGGCATAGTTCTCCGACGGGATCAGGCGCACGACATCTCGCTCGCGTGCTTCCTCGTCGCGGATCAGTCCGGCGACCTTCGGGTCGGCCTCGGAGAGTGGCGCGTTCCCGGGCGCGGCCATGACTCCTCCTTGTGCTAGCTGGGCGTGGACGTCGGCGTCGAGCCCGGACGGGCCGTGGGGCACGGTCCGCCGACCGCCACGATCACATTGGATTCGCTCGCGCCCTGCGCGCGTTGCAGCGACATCGATCCGCACTTGGGCGCGGTGAAGGTCATCGCATGCCCGACTCCCTCGCCGCGCGACGGGATCGGCGTAAAGGTATAGCCGGCCTTCTTTAGCTCGGTCTCGTAGAACTTGAGCAGCTCGTCGGGTGTCATCGCGGTGGCGTAGGTGAAGACGCATGAAATCTGGCCGCGCTGCTCGACGCCTTCGCGGGGCTTGGCGTCGGCGGGGCGCGGGAAGCCCTCGGCGCACTTGGGGAACTGATCGCGAAGGACGCTGTTGCCCAGGCCGCCGTCGCCGCCGTCGCCGCCGTCGGTGGCCAGCGAGTAGGGACTAATGTTCTGGGTCACGCCGAACGCGGCCGAGCCGGCGACCGCCAGCACGAGCACGGCGAGGCCGATCTTGCCGGCGCGTCCTTTGAACCAGCCGGGGATCGTCGTGAACGGCATCGAGCCCGACATCCGGCCGGCGAGGAACGCAAGGACGAACGCGGCGACGATCGCGACGATGATCCCCCAGTTCCATCCCATCTGGATGCCCTGCTCCTTCGGGACGGCGCGCAGCTTGATCACGGCGCCGATGATCGCGGCCCAGCCGATGCCTTCGTGCAGATGCGAGTCGGCGACCGGCAAGCCCACGCGAACGTTCGCACGGCGAAGCCCGGCCACGACCAGCGATGCCAGTCCGAGGAAGACAATCATCGGACCCCACGTGCCGGTCTCCCATCCGGACGCGGTCACCGTCGATTGACGAAATGCGCTGCTGAGCTTGTACCACGGGAGAAACACCGACCCGGCCAGAATCGCCGAGACGACGATGATCGCAATGTCTTCGGGGTAGCGCTCGGGGAGCGGCGTTTCGTCGGGAACGGCATCGGTCGCGGCGACGGCCCCACCGATAGCAGACCCTATCGTGGAATCGGTCGTGGAATCGGCGGCGGCGGATGCTGCGCCGATCACGACCGGACCCGAACCCGCTACGGCCGGCGCTTGCTCATCGAAGGTCTCCAGATCCTGGACGTCCGCCGGCTCTGCGGCCGCCGGCTTGCGCCGCGGGACCGGCTTGCGGGCGGCAGTCTTTCGCGGCTTCGCGGCGCTTTTCGCCGCGCTCGCGCGACCGGTGGCGGTGGTGCGAGCCCCAGTGCCGGCAGCGGTCGTGCGCGCGGCCGGCGTGCGCTTGGCGGCCGTTTTCTTGGCCGTAGTCTTGGCTGGCTTCTTCCTCTTCTCAGGCATAGGAATCCAAAGGTTACCGTGCCTCGCTTCATGCCGCAGCGGAGCGGCCGGGACGCGATCCGGGCGCCGGAATCAGGACGCCGGTGCGACCGCAGCGGTGCACGCCCGGCATCGCACGGCGGCGATCGGGATTAAAGTTAAACATTCCGGGCATTCGCGTTCGTCCGGCGCCTTCGGCGGCTCGCCCTTTCGCCAGCCGCGCATCGCGTTGACCGGCCGCACCACGAAAAAGAAGACCGCCGCTGCCGTCAGCAGGAACGAGATCAGGCTGGTGACGAACGCGCCGTAGGCCAAGTTAACCGCGCACTTGGCCGGGCCGTCCTTGATGCACCAGCTCAGCTCGCCGAAGTTGGCCGTGCCCGGAAGCGAGATCAGCGGCGTCAGCACGTCCTTCACCAAAGACTGGACGACGCTGTTGAACGCCGCTCCGATCACCACGCCGATCGCCAGGTCCAGCGCGCTGCCCTTGGAGATGAAGTTCTTGAAGTCGGCCAGCACGCGCGCCCCGGCCTTGAGCGCGTGAAAGCTTTGCGAAAGCTCCTTGCGCACTCGATTGAATCCGTCTTCGCTCATGAGTCGACCCCCTTGCCACAGAGAGCGGCGCTCGAAGCCTAATGCGGGCACCCGCCGGTTCGGCGCACCGTAGACTGGACATCCATGGATCGCCAAGCATTCCGCGAGCGCCTGCAGCGAGGCACCCTGCTGGGCGACGGCGGGCTGGGCACCTCGCTCGTCGCGGCCGGCGCGCCGCTCGACGCGTTCTTCGACGAGCTGAACCTGTCCAAGCCGGCGATGGTCGAACAGGCTCACCGGTCGTTCGTATT
>Ga0214471_10002070_pt1 | contig 15798 bp, 12 predicted proteins | sample RVTome_5_FD_207665 | JGI IMG/M metagenome (GOLD analysis project Ga0214471, IMG submission 207665) | Soil microbial communities from uranium-contaminated site in the Upper Colorado River Basin, Wyoming, United States - RVT142D155 | ecosystem: Environmental > Terrestrial > Soil > Contaminated >... | reverse complement strand
AGGACTTGGCGCCTGGCACCGCGATCAGCACGGTGGCCGTGGCGGGGCTCAAAGTCAGCCCGCAAGCGCTTCCCGTGGTGGCGACTATCGAGTCCGAGACGGCTGTGTTGTTCGATTCGACGCCCACGGTCACGGGTACGGGCGATGACGACGAGTACCTGGTGACCGCAACGGTTGGCGCCGGTGAGACCGCGGCCGACCTGGCCTGCACGATCTTCGTCCGCACGCGGACGGTGGCGCCTTCCTACTACGTGCGGCCGACTAACACGCCGACGCCGCCTCCGCCGACGGAGACGCCGATACCGCCGACGCCAACGGATACGCCAACACCGACGCCCACGCCGACGCCGACCAAGACGCCGTTCCCGGCATCGAAACCGAAGACCTAGACGCGCCTGAACTTCTGCAGCGAGTGGCAGCCCGGCCGGTACATGGTGCCCTCGTAGGATGTCTGGCTGACCTCGCCGACGTAGAGGTCGCCGTGGGAGTCGACCCAGATGCCGTGGGGCGAGGTGAACTTCGCCGCGGCGCACGGGTCGGCGTCAGGGTCCTCGCGGCCGAAGGTGGAGAGGATGTTGCCGTTGAGGTCGCGCACGGTCATGCGCGCGAGGCGGTTTTCGGGCCACTGGAAGCCGGTCAGGGAGTAGTGGTCCTTCCAGTAATTCATCTCGCCGATGTAGACGTTGTCGTCGGCGTCGATGAAAAGGTCGCCGGGGCGGTTCATGTTGGTCCACTCGTCGAGGTACTCGCCATCAGGGCTGAAGATTTGCACGCGCTCGTTCTCGCGGTCGCAGACGAAGACGCGGCCGTCGGTGTGGGCCCAGACGCTGTGCGGCAGGTTGAACTCGCCCGGACCCGTACCCGGCTCGCCCCAGGACTGCAGCAGATCGCCTTTGGCCGAGAAGCGGTGGATGCGAGCGTTGCCGTAGCCGTCGGAGACGTAGAGCTCGCCGTCGGATGAGACTGAGAGACGCGTCGGGCGGTGGAAGGGCGGCCCGCCGTGGGCGATGGTGTTGAGGCGGGTCGAGACGCCCCAGTCGTAGCCGGTGTCGGAGGGGTGGTCTGGCGTGCCGAGCGTCTGCAGCAGCTCGCCGTCGAGGGTGAACTTGCACACCGTGTGGTCGCCGTCGTCGGCGAGGAAGACGATGTCGTCGTGGATGGTGATGCCGTGGGGGCGGGTGAAGACGCCCTCGCCCCACGAGGTGAGGAAGCTGCCGTCGCGGTTGTAGACGAGCAGCGGGTGCTCGCCGCGGTTGAAGACGTAGACGCGGTCCTGGGAGTCGGTGGAGACGCCGGCGACGTCTCCGTGGGTGAAGCCGTTGGGGAGTTGCTCCCAGTTTTCGACGAGTTCGTAGCGGTGGTTGCCCTGGCCGAGAGGCATTAGTCATTCCGTTCTAGGTCCTGCGCGGGTACGGGCGTGGTTGATTGGCTCGGGGCGTGGGGTTCGCTGCGCATCCCTTCGACGTTGCTCAGGACAGGCCTTCCGGCTGGCGCCGTTGTCTGCTCCGCTCACTATCAAAGGTAACTTTGGGGGGACACCCCCCAAGCCCCCCGCGCATGGGCTGCGCCCCCGCTACCCCTGCTGCGTTGCCGCCATTCTAGGCGTCTTGCCCGTCGGTGGGGATGCTCCGAGTTGAGGAGTTTGAGGGAGGGTTGTGTCGGATTAGCCTGGGGCGTTGAGTTCGCTGCGCATCCTTCCGGCTGGCGCCGTTGTCTGCGCCGCTCGGTAGATGGCAAGACTGGGGGACACCCGGCTTTGCACCAAAAGTCGCCGCTGCACAATTACTTTCCAGTCTGCACAATAACTCCCTCACTCTCCCGGCTCTCCGAGTGGCCTGCTATCGATCTCCTTTTGACGCTCCATCGCTTCCTCACCGACCCGCCGTGCCTCATCTTTTGTTACCCCATGGAAGGCCCACCGGGTCACCTAACGCCATCCGGCCGTTCTTACCTTTCTCAACTCTGGTTCCCCGTCCTCAGTCCTTCCCGTTACACCGTGATACGTATTGCGCCGCGTACTGATTTTTGATACAATACGGTTCAGGAGGTAGATACTGATGGTGCAGGAACAGCAACTGAGGGGGCCTTACGCCCCACCCGCCACGGTCTTGGCAGTAATCCGCCGGATGCACGAGCGCGGACTGCCTGAACACATCGATGATTCGACACTCGCCGTGGCTGGCGTGCCGGACAGCCTTTTTCAGCGAGTCATCGCCGCCCTTCGGTTCCTCGGCCTCGTGGACGAAAGCAACCGGCGCACCGATCTCTTTACGCGGCTTGGCCGCGCAACAACGGAGGAATATCCCGAACTGTTGTCGGAAGTAGTCCGCGCCGCCTATGCACCCATCTTCGAGTTCGGCATCGACCCCGCTCAGGACAATGAGCAACGTATCGTCGATGCGTTTCGGAGATACGAACCGTCGGGCCAACGGGTCAGCATGGCGAGGCTGTTCAGGGGACTTTGCCAAGAGGCTGGTCTTGCTCCACAAGAGGCGGCGGCTCCGCGCCAGCCCCGCAATACGCCACCGAGGCAGAGAGCGCCACGCCAAGACCGAGCCCCTGTAAGGCAACAAGACACCCCGAGCCCCGCCCCGGATCGCGCCGACCTTCGGCCCATCCACCAGATGGTGGACTCTCTGCCTTATGAAGGATGGTGGACGCAGGATCGCCGAGAGCGTTGGCTTCGTGGTCTGGAAGCGCTCATCGATTGGGCGATTGAGGTAAAGGATGCCCCACCGCAACCCGCCGCCAATGATGAAGAAGACACGGAGGACTAGGTCGGAAAAAGATAGGGCGGCCCCCCTTGCAATCGGAAACCGCCCTATCGCCCATCTAAGGCCGGATGGTGAAGTGGAAACACGGGCGGTCTGCACCCGCCCATGCGAGGGTCCGATTCCCTCTCCGGCCTCCAGACAGCTATTTAGCGGGAAGACGCTGCTGGAATAGCCCTTCCCAAGGAACAAGGAGAGGTTGCCTCCATGCTCAATTCCAGTGTACAGCCTAATGATTATCGGCAGGACGGCCAAGAGGTCGTCTATGAATCCCTTGCGCAGGGTGGTTGCGTCAGGCGGCGAGGGGCATGAAGGAGGAGCCGCCGTCGTGGCGCTGGAGGGCTGGGCGGGGCAGGGAGTGCAGCGCTGGGACGAGGCCCTTCCAGAACAGCGCGGCGTTGGTTTCCAGCTCTGAGACGTCGACGAGGGAGAGGCCGGCCGAACCGGCGCTCGAGCGCAGGATTAGCGGCGGCAGGTCGCTGTGGGATGGTTCGATGCCGCCGCAGGTGCCGCCCGGCCGCAGGCAGGACACGATGTCGGCGAGCAGCAGGTCCGGCCGGACGACCTGGTGCAGAGCGCTCGTGACGATCGCCATGTCAAACTGGCCCATCCATTCGAAGGGGACGGAATCGATGGGGTAGAGGGCGAGGTCGATGCAGTCGACGCGGCAGCCGGCGGCCTGGAGGCGCCAGCCGAGGCGGCTCGGCCCGTAGGTGAACTCAACGACGCGCAGACCTCGAACGGCGCCGATGTAGTCGAGCAGCTTTTCGGCGAGCGATGCGCCGGCGCCCCGGGGGGGTTGCGGGTTGTCGACGACGAGTCTGAGGCGGGGACGTTCCGTTTCGGTTTGCATCATGGCTACGGTGCCACGATCCCGAGAGGCCTCCCATACGGACTCGACCCGAATTCGCGCCGGGAAGCACCGATAACGCCTAGTGGAAGGCACTCGGGTTCGTAAGGAGTCTTCCGCACAGTCGCTGCCTCTGCGAAGCTGGGTTCATGACAGAGGTGCAGGTTGTCCGCGTGTTCACGGATGCGGACGGCAACCACGGCAACCCGCTGGGCATCGTGCTGGATACGGCGGAGTTGGATGACGCCAGGCGGCAGGCGATCGCGGCGGAGCTGGACTACAGCGAGACCGTTTTCGTCGACGACGTGGCGCGGGCAGAGCTGCGGATCTTCACTCCGGCGGCGGAGCTGCCGTTGGCGGGCCATCCGCTGGTCGGCACAGCGTGGCTGCTGGCGCAGGTGACGGGGCGTCCGGTTGAGACGCTGCGCCCGCTGCGCGCCGCGAACGTCGACACGTGGGTCGAAGATGGCGTGACGTGGATCCGGGCGCGCATCGAGGACGCGCCGCCGTGGCGGTTCGTGCGGCTCGACGCGCCGGGTGAGGTCGAGGCGCTGGCGGCGCCGCCGGGACCGGAGTACGGCATGCACGAGTTCTGGGCCTGGCAAGACGAAGCGGAGGGCCGGCTGCGGGCGCGGGTGTTCGCGTCGAGCTTCGGCATCGCGGAGGACGAGGCGACGGGCTCGGGGGCGCTGCGGCTGATCGAGCTGCTGGGGCGCGAGCTGGTGATCACGCAGGGCCGGGGCTCCGTGCTGTACGCGCGGCCGGCGAAGCTGGAGGGGCGGGGCGAGGTTGGGGGGCGGGTGGTGAGTGCTGGGACGCGGGAGGTCTGACTGGTGGTGCGGCAGCAGGTGACGCGCGTGGCGGCTTACGGGCTGGTCGTGGATGAGGGGCGGATCCTGCTCTGCCGGGCACCTCACCCCCGCTGCCGCGCGCCCCTCTCCTTGCGAGGAGAGGGGCTGTGGACGACGGGGGTTGATTGGTGTTTTCGGCGCGTTTGCGCGCGTGCGGGATTGCTTCGTCGCTGGACGCTCCTCGCAATGACCAAAGGGTGGACGCGCAGGTCCAAAGAACCTGCAGCTACATCAGTTTGGCGCTCTTGCCTCTCACGAACCGATGGGACAGGAGACGGGGGCTTGTTGCTTGTTGCTTATCGTGCCTGTTAGCGTTCGATTATGAACTCGGCGCCTCTTGCAGCTACCGTCCAGCGCGCGCGCGACCTCACGGAATCGGACCGCGAGGCGGTTGTTGAGGACCTGAAGCGCGGCATGCGCGGCGAGGTGCGCTCTGACCGCTACAACCGCCTGCTCTACGCCACCGACGCGTCGCTGTATCAGATGGAGCCCGTTTGCGTCGTCTTCCCGACGAGCACGGAGGACGTGCAGCACGTGCTGCAGGTAGCGGCGCGGGCGAGGGTGCCCGTCATGCCGCGCGGCGGCGGTACGGGGCTCTCGGGGCAGACGGTGAACCACGCCATCGTGTTGGACTTTTCGCGCGAGATGGCGAATGCGCTGGAGTTCAACGCCGAGGAGCAGTGGGTCCGAGCGCAGCCCGGCATCGTGCTGACGGAGCTGAACAAACAGGCGGCGCGCCACGGCCTGCTCTACGGCATCGACCCCTCGACACAGAACCGGGCCACTATTGGCGGTGGTGTGGGTAACAACTCGTGCGGCGCCCATTCCATCGTTTACGGCAAGACGATCGATAACGTGCTCAGCGTTGACGCGGTCCTGGCGGACTCGAACCTGACGACGTTCGCGGCGCTGGACGGCGCGGCGCTGGACGCCAAGTTCGACCTGCCGGGGTTGGAGGGCGGCATCTACCGCGAGCTGCGTCGCATCGGCCACGAACAGGCCGAGGAGATCGAACGGCGCTTCCCCAAGATCATGCGCCGCGTCTCCGGTTACAACCTGGACGACTTCGTCCACGAGACGGGGCCGATGGACGTGGCGCGAATGGTGGTTGGGTCCGAGGGGACGCTGGCGGTGGTGACGGAGGCGAAGCTGCGGCTGCACAGGCTGCCGAAGTTCAAGGGACTCGCGGCGGTGCACTTCCGGACGCTGGTCGAGGCGGCGGAGGGGACGGTCGCCACGCTGGAGCATCCGGTCGCGTCGATCGAGCTGATCGACAGCGTCATCGTCGAGCGGTGCCGGGCGCACAGCGGGTTCCGGCATCTGGCCGACTTCGTCGAAGGCGAGCCGGGCGGTATTTTGCTGATCGAGATGGCGGGCGACACGGAGGGCGAGGTCGCGGGCAAGCTCGAGGTACTGAAGGCGGACCTCGAGGGCAAGAAGCTGGGTTACTACACGTTCACGACGGCCGACGCCGGGGTGCAGCGCGACATGTGGCGCATGCGCGAGGCTGGGCAGGGGCTGATCACCAGCGTGCGGGGTCCGCTCAAGGCGGCGACGTTCGTCGAGGACGCCGCGGTCGCGCCGGAGAAGCTGCCGGAGTACATCAAGCGCTTCCAGGAGATCGTTTCGAGTAACGACACCGAGGCCTCGTACTATGGGCACGCCAGCGTCGGGTGCCTGCACATCCGTCCCATGGTCAACCCGAAGACGAGCGAGGGGCTCGACCGCATGGAGAAGATCGCGCGCGAGGTCGCCGACCTGGTGCTCGAGTTCGGGGGCAGCCTGAGCGGCGAGCACGGCGACGGCATCGTGCGGGGCGTGTTCACGGAGCACATGTTTGGGCCGACGCTGACCAACGCCTTCCGCGAGGTGAAGCAGGCCTTCGACCCGAACAACCTGCTCAACCCCGGCAAGATTTTCGATACGCCGGGCTTCCGAGAGAACCTGCGTGTGGAGCCGGACGCCCGCGTCTGGGAGCCGGTGACGCACCTCGACTTCGCGTTCGAGGGCGGCCTTGCGGCGGCGGCGGACCAGTGCACGGGGCAAGGGGCGTGCCGGAAGATGGACGGCGGCATGTGCCCCTCGTTCATGGTCACGCGCGAAGAGGAGCATTCGACACGCGGCCGGGCCAACCTGCTGCGCCTCGCGTTCACCGGCGTCCTGCCGCCCGACGAATTCACCTCGCAGCGCATGCACGATGCGCTTGACCTCTGCGTCGAGTGCAAGGCGTGCAAGGCGGAGTGCCCGACCGGCGTCGACATGGCGAAGATCAAGTACGAGGTGCTGGCGCAGACGATGGAGCAGAAGGGCGTGCCGCTGCGGGCGCGGCTCTTCGCGCAGATCAACACCGTCAGCCGTCTGACGGCGCCGTTCGGCAGGATCGCCAACCTCTTCGGCCGCATCGGGCCGCTGCGCGCGGTGATGCAGCGCGTGGCCGGGGTGGCAGCGCGGCGCCCGTTGCCGCGCTTCGCGTCGCAGACGTTCCCGGCGTGGTTCCACAAACGGGAGGCGACGGCGCCGGGGGCGCGAGGCGAAGCCGTCTTCTTCCACGACACTTTTACCGATTACTACCATCCGGAGGTCGGCCACGCGGCGGTGCGTATTCTCGAAGCGCTGGGTTACAGCGTGGTGCTGGCTGAGCGCACGGGCTGTTGCGGACGGCCCGCGATCTCGAAGGGGCTGCTGCCGACGGCGCGCAGGTGGGCGCGCCGCAACGTCGAGGCGTTGCTGCCGTACGCGCAGAGGGGCGTGCCGATCATCGGCGCCGAGCCGTCTTGCCTGCTGACGTTCCGGGATGAGTACCCGGAGCTGCTGCGCGACGAGGGTTCGAAGACGCTGGCGGGGCAGACGTTCCTGCTCGACGAGCTGCTCGCAAGGCTGGCGGCCGAGGAGCCGGCGCAGGTCGCGGCGATCTTCCGTGACGACGTGGAGCTGGAGGTGCTGCTGCACGCGCATTGCCACCAGAAGGCGATCGTCGGGCCGGAGCCGACGTTGCAGATGCTGAATCTGGTGCCCGGCTACAAGGCGTCGCTGGTGGAGACGAGCTGCTGCGGCATGGCGGGGTCGTTCGGGTTTGAGGCGGAGCACTACGAGATCTCGAAAGCGATGGGGAGCCTGAAGCTGTTCCCGGCGGTCGAGGCGGCATCAGCCGAGACCGCGATCGCGATCACGGGCGTGTCGTGCCGTCAGCAGATCGGGCACTTCACGTCGCGTACGCCGCGCCACGCCATCGAGCTGGTGGCGGACGCGCTGAAGTAGGCCTGCTAGTCGAGCGAGCGCGTTTGATAGCGCTCGGCGTTGCGCCGGACGCGGTCGAGCAGCTGTGATAGCTGGCGTTTCTCGGCGTCGTCGAAGTCTTCGAGCATGGCGGCCATGAAGCCCGCGAGGGACGGGACGATGCGCTCGGCGAACGCCAGACCTGTGTCGGTGAGCTCGACGTAGACGGTGCGGCGGTCCGTCAGGGAGGGCACGCGGCGCACCAGCTCGTCTTTCTCGAGGCCGTCGACGAGGAATGTCACGTTGGCGGACGTCACCTGCATCTCGCCGGCGACTTCGACCTGGGTCAGGCGGTGCTCCGGTGTGAAGTAGAGGATGCGCAGCAACTGGTATCGCCCGATGGTGCGGCTGATGCCGAGCGAGTCGCAGAGGCGGCCCATGGCGGCCACCTGGGCCGAGTTGGTGAGGTTGACGCTGATCACGGCTTCGATGGCCGCGGGGTCGGACCAGTCGAAGGCGTCGGCGTAGTCGCGCGCGGCGCGGGACGCGTAGGCGTTGAACTTGAGGGCTTCGGGACGAGGTTCTTGTGTAGTCAGTAGAGGCACCCCTTTACTTCGTTGACGCGTTCCGGGGCCAAGTGTAGCATCGGCGAGCGCGAAACGCTTAACTTCATGTAAAGCGCAAACGACCAGCAGCGAAAGGCCAGCCATGACTACGACAAGGCAGCTTTGCATCTCCTCCGATTCGCACGTCGTGGAGCCACCGGAGCTCTTCGAGCCGCTGGTCAAACGCTTCGGTGAAGAGGCGCCGCACATGGTGTTTCGCGAGGACGTTGGGCCACAGCTTTACCTGGGCAACGGGCAGTACGGTCTGATCATCACGGGCTTCCTGCAGGCAGGCTTTGACTTCGGGCGAGAGGATGCGCAGGAAGTGCGCAAGATGGGCTACGAACTGGCGCGCCCCGGTGTCTACGACGTCAAGGTCCGGATCGAGGATCAGGAGCTGGATGGCGTCGACGCCGAGGTCCTGTACCCGAGCATCATTTTCAACGCCTACCAGATACAGGACCCCGAGATCCTCAAGGCCACCTTCCGCGCTTACAACGACTGGACGGCCGACTACATCAAGGAGGCGCCGGACCGCCTCTTCGGCCTCGCGTGCGTGCAGCTCTACGACCTGGACGAGGCGATCGCGGAGATGCAGCGCTGCAAGGAGCTGGGCTACGTCGGCCTCTGCATCCCTGCCACCGCGCCGCCGGACCGCCCTTACTCGGACCCGTGGTACGACAAGTTCTGGGCCGCCGCCGAAGCGCTGCGCATGCCGCTGACGATGCATATCTTTACGGGCGCGACGCCGAACCACGGCATGCCGCACCGCGCCGCGGGCAGCCCGCTGGCGTTCACGGGCGTGACCTTCACGATCTACGACATCATCTACGGCGGCGTCTGCGAGCGCTTCCCGGGGCTGAAGTTCGTCATCACGGAGTTCGAGACGGGCTGGATCGCGATGACGCTGAACCGGCTGGACTGGAACTGGTTCCGCGGTGGCGGCCTCCGCACGATGCCGATCAAGGAGAAGCCGAGCTTCTACTGGAAGCAGAACTTCCTCGCCACGTACGAGGACGACCTGCTGGGCATCCGGACGCGCGACGTCATCGGCGTGAACACGCTGATGTGGGGCAGCGACTACCCGCACGGCGACAGCGTGTTTCCGGACTCGCAGGGCGTGCTCGACCGCATCCTGGCCGACTGCACGCCGGAGGAGCGCTACGCCATGACGGTTAAGAACGTCGTCGACCTGTACGACCTGCCGTTCGAGGCGTGACGGCCTGAGATTCCACGCTGCACTCCTCCTCGTCGCGACGGCGCTGACGTTCGCCGCCTGTGGTGGCGGAGATGAGGAGCCGCGCGAGGTCACGGTGCAGGTGGAAGTCGTTGACCAGGACTCGCCGGTAAGTGCGGAGGTTACCAGCGTCTCCGAGAATGAGAGGGGCGACTTCGAGCACGGAGTACGCGTCACGTGGAGAGGCGCTCAGACCGCCCGCCTTGATGACACACGTTTCACTGGCGAAATGATAACTGGGCGCCTAAGCTCCACCTCGACTAATGACACCGGCAAGATGATCATGGTGGGCCGCGGTTGCGACGCGAGTTGGGATGCTGAATCCGAGTTGATCTCCTTCGCTTGCACGGCTGACCTGCAGCTCATCTTGCTGGAGCCTGGGCAGAGCCACGACTACCCGGTGCGCATACCCAAGAAGATCGGGCCGCTTGTCGTCCTGGAGCCTGGTACTTATGTCTTCGACCAGACCATCCACTGGTGGCTGCAGGAAGGGATAGACGCGCAGCCAACGGCGGAAGGCGAGTTCACCATCCGATTGAGGTATGAGGTGCAGTGAGATCGAAGGTCAGCGTTGGGACGAGGCGCAGTTGCTGCAGAGGCCGTAGATATCCAGCCGCTGACTTTGGGGCGTGAAGCCGTCGCCGCGTTCGACGCGACGGCGGATTTCGGTGATCAGGTCGTCGCAGGCATTTGAGTCTTCGATGCGGCCGCAGTTCGTGCAGACGAGGTTGGCGTGCGGCTCGACGTTGACGTCGAAGCGCGTGACGTCGCCGAAGGGCAGCTCACGCACGAAGCCGCGCTCCGTCAGTGAACGCAGGGTGTTGTAGACCGTGGCGAGGCCGATGGTGGGGAACTGGCGGCGAACGGTTTCGTAGACCTCAGCCGCCGTCGGGTGGTGCCGGTGGAAGACCTCTTCGACGATAGCCAGGCGCTGCGGCGTGGAGCGGAGGCCGGCTTCGCGCAGTAGCGAAATATGCGAGTCGTCGACGGATCGCCTTGCCATAAATCCATGTTACCTGAAAGTCTTTGCCAGATTGGGATTGGCGCCTGCCGACGCTTGGGAGGGCTGATCAAGAGGCCGGCAGCCAAGGCTGCCGGCCTCTTGAAGCGTTAGCCGAGATCAGTCGAGGTCAAAGCGATCGAGGTTCATCACCTTGTCCCAGGCGGCGACGAAGTCACGCACGAACTTCTGCTGAGCGTCCGCGGCGCCGTAGACCTCGGCGAGGGCTCGGAGCTGCGAGTCTGCGCCAAAGACGAGGTCGACAGCGGTGGCGGTCCATTTCGCCTGTCCCGATGCGCGGTCGCGGCCCTCGTACCTGTACAGACCCGTTTCCTTCCACTCCGTGCCCATGTCGAGCAGGTTGACGAAGAAGTCGTTGGTCAGCGTACCGGGGCGGTTGGTGAGGACGCCGTCTTTGGAGCTGCCGGCGTTGGCGTCCAGTGCCCGCATACCACCCACGAGGACCGTCATCTCGGGAGGCGTCAGGGTCAGGAAGTAGGCCCGCTCCAGCAACCACTCCTGCGGCGACAGGGTTTCCCCGCCGCGGTAGTAGTTGCGGAAGGCATCGGCCTCGGGCTCCAGCACTTCGAATGCCTCGACATCGGTTTGTCCCTGGGAGGCGTCCGTGCGTCCGGGCATGAAGGGGACCGTGACATCCTGTCCGGCGTCCTTCGCCGCCTTCTCCACACCGGCGCAGCCGGCCAGGACGATGAGGTCCGCGAGCGAAATCTTCTTGCTGCCGGACTGCGAGCCGTTGAACTCGGTCTGGACCTGCTCCAGCGTCTGCAGCACCTGCGCCAGCCCCGCCGGGTTGTTGACGGCCCAGTTCTTCTGCGGCTCGAGGCGGATGCGAGCACCGTTGGCTCCGCCACGCTTGTCGGTGCCGCGGAAGCTGGCGGCCGAAGCCCAGGCGGTGGAGACCAGGTGGGAGACCGACAGCCCGGATGCGAGGACCTTGCCCTTGAGGGCGGCGATGTCCTGCGCGCCGATCAGCTCGTGGTCGACGGCGGGGACTGGGTCCTGCCACAGCTGCGGCTCGGGAATCCAGGGGCCGAGGTAACGGGTGATGGGACCCATGTCGCGGTGCAGCAGCTTGTACCACGCCCTGGCGAACGCGTCGGCGAACTGATCGGGGTTTTCGTAGAAACGCTGCGATATCGCGGCGTAGGCCGGGTCCGCCCTCAGCGCGAGGTCTGTTGTGAGCATGCCGGGGGCGTGCTTCTTAGACGGATCGTGGGCGTCCGGCACCGTGCCCTGAGCCTCAGGATTCGCCGGCTTCCACTGATGGGCGCCGGCGGCGCTCTTCTCCGGCTCCCATTCGTACTGATGCAGGTTCTCCATGAAGTTGTTGTCCCACTTCACGGGATCGGTGGTCCAGGTAATCTCTATGCCGCTGGTGATCGCGTCGCCGGCCTTGCCGCTGCCGTGGGCGCTGTGCCAGCCAAAGCCCTGCGCTTCGAGGGCGGCACCTTCGGGCTCGCGGCCAACGAGGGTCGCGTCGCCGGCGCCGTGGGTCTTGCCGAAGGTGTGGCCGCCGGCGATGAGCGCGACGGTCTCTTCGTCATTCATCGCCATGCGGCGGAATGTCTCGCGGATGAACTTGGCCGCGAGCGCGGGGTCCGGGTTGCCGCCGGGACCCTCCGGGTTCACGTAGATCAGGCCCATGTGGTCGGCGCCAAAGGGCCCCTGCATGTCCCCTTCGCCGGTGTGGCGTTCGTCTCCCAGCCAGGTCTCCTCCGCGCCCCAGTAGACCTCGTCCGGCTCCCATTTGTCCTCGCGGCCGAAGGCGAAGCCGAAGGTCTTGAAGCCCATCGATTCCATGGCGACGGTGCCGGCGTAGACGAGGAGGTCGGCCCAGGAGATCTTGCGGCCGTACTTCTGCTTGACCGGCCAGAGCAAGCGGCGCGCCTTGTCCAGGTTCGCGTTGTCGGGCCAGCTGTTGAGCGGGGCGAAGCGCTGCATGCCGGTGCCGCCACCGCCGCGGCCGTCGGAGATGCGGTAGGTGCCGGCGGCGTGCCACGAGAGGCGGATGAAGAGCGGGCCGTAGTGGCCGTAGTCGGCGGGCCACCAGTCCTGCGACGTTGTCATCACCTCGATGAGGTCTCGCTTCAGCGCCTCGACGTCGAGGGTCTTGAACTCCGCCGCGTAGTTGAAGTCCCCTCCCATTGGATTCGACCGGGGCGAGTTCTGGCGGAGCAGGCCCAGATCCAGCTGATCGGGCCACCAGTCCTTGTTGGTCCTGGGCCGAGTCTGCTTGGGCTCCGGGGAGGGGATTGCTGGGTTTTCGCTTTCAGACACGTTTATCCTTCTCCTCTCTTTGCGATTGCGTCCTTGTACTCATTGCTTGTGACTCTGGTGACGCACTTCGGTCACCCGGCTATTCGGCGAATGCGACGCCGCGCGATTCTCAATACTAACGGAGAATGAATAATACCTATTATTGCGTATCGTTTTGTGGTCTGTCACAACCGGGCCGTTCAGTCGAGGCGGCGGGGGGATAGGTGAATATCGTAGATCAAAACCGAGGCTTGGGGGCCAGAATCTACAGCTTCTCGATAACGGCCTGTACGTCTTCGTCTTCGATGGCGTAGGCGCCTCGTTCGAGGCGGCGGGCCTGGGCGGCGAGGATCAGATCGCCCTCGTCGACGCCGTCGGGCAGGGGCGTGATCCAGGTGAGGAGCTCGACGACGACGCCGTTGGGGTCTCGGAAGTAGACGGAGCGCTCGTAGCCGCGGTCGACGGGGCCGGAGAACGGGACGCCTTCGGCGTTGAGCGCCGCGATCGCTTCGTCGAGGTCGCCGTCAAGGTTGAGCGCGACGTGGTTCAGCGCGCCGGGCTGGACACGGCCTTCGATTTCTTTGCCGGGCTTCGGGACGAAGTAGGCGATGAACTGCCCGGGGCCGGTCTCGAAGAAGAGGTGTACGGACTCGGCGTCGTCCAGGTTGGGTTGTTCGAGGACCAGACGCATGCCGAGGACGCGTGTGTAGAAGTCGATTGTCTTTTCGTAGTTGAGGCCGAAGAGGGCCGGGTGGTTGGTGCCGCGTGTCTTGATGCTCATGGATCGATGGTAGCAGGGACGCAAAGAGGGGGCTTCCTGAGAAGCCCCCCTGAAACTGAGCGGTGGCCGGAAATCGCTAAGGGCCACCGAGGAAGAACGAGTCCTGCCCTCCTTCCGATGAAATCACGAGAATCTCGATTGGCTGAACCGGCCAGGTGAATGACGCCGAGTACTGGTCGCGCTTGGAGTTGTAATCCAGCTGCCCGAGCTCCACGGGCGACGCCGGGTCGGAATTGTCGAAGACCCTGAGCGCGGCGCCAGGCGAGGCGTCACTGGTGGCTTCAACCTTCAGGATATCCCGGCGGGAGTTGTAGCTCACCTTCGTGATCGTCACGCTTTCCTCCGCTGGGGGCGGTGGTGTCGCGGTGGGGGTTGGCGAGGGCGAGGGTGTCGGGGTTGGAGCACCAGTCAGCGAGGCGACTGCCGCTGCCGCATCGACGATCCCGTATCCGAAGTCCGGATCCCAGCCCGGTGTGCCACCGTCTCTCGCGGTACCTTCGATGAGGCTGCGAACCTCGTCGACACTGAGCGAAGGTTGTTCTCCGAGGAGGAGGGCTACGATGCCGGTCGTGTGCGGCGTCGCCATCGAGGTGCCGGACATGAAGACGTCACAGAAGGCGTTGAACTCTGCGGTGCCGGTGAAAACGCCGAGGAGAATGATCCAGCCGCCGGTGTTGCAGTAGGTCTCCTGAAGAACGCCGTCGGAGAATCCATCTCCGTTGAGATCCGCGTTGGGATCGCCCCCGGGCGCAACCACGTCCAGGGTGTCACCCCGGTTGGAATACGGTGGTACCGCGGCGCCATAGGTGGATGCGCCTACGGCGATGACCGTTGGGTACGCGGCGGGGCAGCTTACGGCGGAGGACTCGTTTCCGGAAGCCGCGACGACGATGACGTCGTTTGCATAGGCGAAGTCGAGCGCGTCGGTCAGCCCGAGGATCTCGGTGCAGTAGTCGCCGTTCCCATCGGGCGAACCTGAGCCGGTGAAGCCGAGGCTCATGGTGATGACGTCGGCGCCGTTGTCCACCGCGTAGTAGATCGAGTCGACGAGGTCGGCGTCGATACCGGCGCCGGTGTAGTCGAGCACCTTCACGGGCATGATCGTGACGTTGGATGCCAGGCCCGCGACACCGTAGGCGTCATTCGTCGTTTGAGCGATCGTGCCGGTCACGTGACTGCCATGCCCCTGGTCGTCGTTGGCATGGGTGTCGTCGAAGTAGTAGTTCTTCGGCGCCGTGACGTTGATGCCGGAGAGGTCTGGAGCCTGTTGGAACGCCAGGGTGGGTAGTCCAACGGTCGCCGGCCGTGTGTACGTCTCGTAAGCCACACCGGTATCGATGACGGCGACTACGATGCCGCCGCCTCGGTTCGGAGCCAGATCCCAGGCTGGCTCTACGCGGACGCCACCCTCGGAGTCATGAAAATGCCATTGATAACCGAAGTTGGTGTCGTCCGGCGTCTCAAACATTGTCGCGGTCAGGGTTGGCGAAACGTCTTCGACGAACGGGCTTCTAGATAAGGCGGCAAGCGCGTTTGAAGCAGCGGGCTGGTCGGGAAACGTAAATACCTGAAGGCCCGAGCGAGAGTGCTGCCGCACCAGCTTGCCGCCAAGCCCGGCTGCCGCCGCCTCTACGTCGGATCCTCTAGCGCCTGGTCTCAGGAGAACGGTAATCGAGTTCGCCAGCTGGTTTAAATCCGGTTTCACCAGGCCGCTATCGACGATCCTGGCGTCGGTGGTTTCCTGCGCGGCGACACGCGAGTTCGAATCCAGCGACACACTCAGCGCCAAGGCGAGAGTGAAAACGATGGCAGCGGCGGCAAGGACCTTGCGCTGAGACATACGGTTTCCTCCACGGCAGCTTTGCGAGGCATTTGGATACTTCTTAATGGCCTGGGCGCACCCAAATCATGCGGTTGTCGCAGATCTTTTTTCGCCGGTTTCAAGGGTTGGTTGGTTGAGAAGCGGGCAAAGAAAAGGAGGAACCTCCGGGAGGCCCCTCCTTTCAACTGCGCTGGGTACGGGCTGTTACTGGACAGCGCCGAGAATGGTGCGGCCGTTGATGCGGCGAGGTTCGAGGAACTCACCGATCTGGCGGTTGACGAGAGGCCGCTTGTACATCGGGTGCTTGAGGCTGCGGACCTCGTGCTCGATGCTGAACAGCTTCTTGTTCGACCGTGGATCGACGATGTCGACGAAGCGGAACTGGTGG
>Ga0214471_10002069_pt1 | contig 15802 bp, 12 predicted proteins | sample RVTome_5_FD_207665 | JGI IMG/M metagenome (GOLD analysis project Ga0214471, IMG submission 207665) | Soil microbial communities from uranium-contaminated site in the Upper Colorado River Basin, Wyoming, United States - RVT142D155 | ecosystem: Environmental > Terrestrial > Soil > Contaminated >... | reverse complement strand
CAACGCAGGCGCCCGGCGCATAGCTCGATTTACTCATCGCCAAATGTTCGTGGCCGCAACCCGAAGGGACGGGGCGATATTCGCGCATCTCTGCGCCATCGGCCGGCTGGCGTACCTCCAGTACGCGGCGCCGTCCGCTGGCTTGACCTGCCTCGAAAATCGCCCCCGTCGCGCACGCGGAACTTGTTCAGAGGTTCCCTAGTTCTGGGACAGCGCGCTCGAGACGAGCTTTGCCGTAATGTCGACCAGCGGGACCACCCGGTCGTAGGCCATGCGCGTCGGCCCGATCACGCCGACCGTACCGACGACCTCGCCGTCCACCTTGTAGGGCGCGATGACTACACTGACGTCGTCCGGGGTGGTCACGCCCGATTCACCCCCGATGAAGATCTGCACGCCATGGCCGCGCAGTGAAACATCGAGTATCTGCAACAGTGAGGTTTTGCGCTCGAATAGCTCGAACAGTTGCCGCAGGCGTGACATGTCGTGGGACAGGTCGCGCACGGAAAAAAGATTACGCTCGCCCGAGATCACGTACTGTTCGTTGCCTTCGGTGACCGCCTGGTTGCCCGCTTCGAGCGCCGCGGTCATCAGCTGGATCATGTCCTGGCGGAGCTCGCGCAGCTCCTGGTGAAGGCGGGCGCGCACTTCCTCGAAGCTCTGGCCGGCAAAGTTCTGGTTGATGTAGTTGGCCGCTGATACCAGCTCGGAGGGCGAGAATTCGCGCTCGGTGAATAGGATCCGGTTCTGCACATCGCCGTCGGGCGTGACCACGATCAGCAGGATGCGCTTTTCGGAGAGCTTCAGGAACTCGATCTGCCTGAAGGCGATCGCTCGCCGGCGCGGCGTCATGACGATGCCGGCAAAGCGCGTCAGCTGCGACAACAGGAGCGAGGCGGCGTGGATTACGCGCTGCGGGTTGTCGGGATGCAACTGGTCCTCGAGCCGGTGGATCTCGCCCGACGCGAGTTCCTTGACCACCAGCAGGGAATCGACGAAGAAACGATAACCAAGCGGGGTCGGCACCCGGCCGGCGGACGTGTGCGGGCTCGAGATGAACCCCATCTCCTCGAGATCCGACATGACGTTGCGGATCGTCGCGGGCGACAGGTCAAGCCCGGAGTAGCGCGAAAGGGTTCGCGAGCCGATCGGCTGGCCCTCGGCGATGTACCGCTCAACCAGCGTTTTCAGCAGGATCTGGGCCCGTTTGTCGAGCATTGGATCATTCTACACAACGGCAAGTCGTCCCGGGATTGACTGTGCAGGCGCCGCCGCGGTTCGCGCAGCCCGAAGTGCACGCCCTTCGCCGGCGGCGCCCGCTGTGGTTAAATCGTCGCCATCATGCCTCCGTCCTTTCGCCGCGTCGCCGTGATCGGCAAGCTGCGCAGCCCGGAAATCTCCGCCTCGGTGCGGGCGCTGCGCACGCTGCTCGAGTCTCGCGGCTGCGAGGTGCTGCTCGAGGGCGAGACGGCGGCGGCGCTTGGCGAGGGCGCCAAGGGCGCGGATTTCGAGGCGATCGGCGCCGGCGCCGACCTGGCGATCGTGGTCGGCGGCGACGGCACCATGCTCTCGGCGGCTAGGAACCTGGTGCGCCATGGCGTGGCGCTCACCGGGATCAACCAGGGCCGGGTCGGCTTCATGACCGACATCGCGTTACGCGACATGCACGCTTCGATTGGCGCGATTCTCGACGGGCGCTATGCGATCGAGGAACGCTCCCTGATTGACGCGGAGATTCGGCGCGACGGCAAGCTGCTGCTGCGCACGCTCGCGTTGAACGAGGTAGCGATGGGCAAGGGCTCGCAGGGACGGCTGATCGAATTCGGGCTGTACCTGGACGGCGAGTACGTCTACACGCTGCGGGCGGATGGCGTGATCGTCGCCACACCTACCGGCTCCACGGCGTATTCGTTGTCGGCACAGGGCCCCATCCTGCATCCGAGTGTACCGGCCTTCGCACTGGTGCCGCTTAATCCGCACACGCTTTCGGCGCGGCCCGTGAGCGTGAGTGACCGCAGTCTGATCGAGATCGTGCTGGTACGCGCGGTCGATGCGCGTGCGCACTTCGACGGCTTCGCGCTGGCCGACATGGCGCAGGGCGATCGTCTGGTTCTGCGCCGCTCGAGCGACGCAATCCGCTTCGTGCACCCGCCGGGCTACCGCTACTTCGTGATGTTGCGCGAGAAGCTGCGCTGGAGCGAGGCGATGGCGAAGGCGGGCGATTTCGAGTAGGCGACGATGCTGCGCGCGCTCGAGATACGCGATTTCGTCATCGTCGAGGGCGTTGACCTAGAGCTCGGCGCCGGATTCACGGTGCTCACCGGAGAGACTGGCGCAGGCAAGTCGATTCTGGTCGATGCCATAGAGCTGCTTATGGGCGGCCGCGCCGACGCTGCAGTGGTCCGCGAAGGCGCCGAGCGCGCCGAGCTGTCCGCCGAATTCGAGGTGGGGGAGCGCTCGCCACTCATCGCTTGGCTCACCGAGCGAGATCTCGCCGGCGACCCGGGCGCGCTGATCTTACGTCGTACCATCGATCGCTCCGGCCGCTCGCGCGCGTTTCTGAACGGCCACGCTTCGACGCTCGCGCAATTGCGCGAAGCAGGCGAGTATCTGGTGGACATCCACGGCCAGCACGAGCACCAGTCCTTGCTGCGTGCCGCGGCGCAGCGCGAGCTGCTCGACGCGCACGCGGGCGACATCGAGCTGGTGCGCGACACGGCCGACGCGTTTCGCGGCTGGAGGAGGCTTGAAGCGCTGGCCGCCGAAGCGCAGGAACAGTTTGCCCGGCGCGAGACCGAGCGCTCCGAGCTGCAGGACAAGGCCGACGACCTGAAGCGGCTCGCGCCCCGGGAAGGCGAATGGGAGGCGCTTGCCGCCGAGCACTCGCGCCTTGCGCACGGCGCGAGCCTCCTGGGGGGCGCTCAGTCCTCGCTCGAGGCGCTGTCGGAGGCCGATAGCGCCTGCCTGCCGCAGCTAGCGGCGGTTGCGACCCGGCTGCGCGCGCTTTCCGCGCACGATGCGGCGCTCGCCCCGATCGTCGAGCTGCTCGAGGCGGCCGATGCGCACGCGGGCGAGGCGGTGCGCGACCTGCGCCACTACGCCTCGCGCGTCGAGCTCGACCCGGAGGCGCTGCGCGTGACCGAAGCGCGCATCGAGGCATTGCACGCGGCCGGGCGCAAGCATCGCGTCCGGCCCTCCGAGCTCGCTCGGCTGGCGGCTGAGGCCAGAACCCGCCTAGGCGAGCTGGACCTCGCAGTGGATCCCGAGGCGCTCGAGCGCGAAGTTTCAGCCGCAAAGCAGCGCTATGACGCCCGCGCCAAGCGGCTCTCAGCCAAGCGCAAGGTCGCCGCGCAGTCGTTTGCGGCCGCCGTGACACAGGGCATGCAGCAGCTGGCGATGGGCGCTGGACGCTTCTCCGTGGCGCTGAGCGCGCTGCAAACGCCATCCGCCGCGGGCATGGAGGAAGTCGCGTTCGAGGTCGCCTCGCACCCCAGCTTGCCGCTGCGGTCGCTCGCAAAGGTGGCCTCCGGCGGCGAGCTCTCGCGCATCAGCCTCGCCATCCAGCTGGTCGCCAGCAGCGCTTCGCCGGTCGGCACCCTGGTATTCGACGAAGTGGATGCGGGAATCGGAGGTGCGGTTGCCGAGACCGTCGGGCGCTCGCTTAAGCGACTCGGCAGCGCTTGTCAAGTACTGTGCGTGACCCATCTGCCGCAGGTCGCGGCTCAAGGCGATGCGCAGTGGACGGTGAGCAAAAGCGGCGTGCGCGGACGGCTTGCGGTGGCGGTGTCGCGGCTCGGCCGCGCGGCGCGCATCGATGAGCTGGCGCGCATGCTTGGCGGCACCGAAATCACGGCCACAACACGAAAACACGCGGCCGAGCTGCTCGGGCGCTAGCGCGTATTGCCGCCCGACTCAGTTCTTGTCGGGACTGCGGGTCTCGCGGGCAGCCTCGCGATGCTCGCAGTCGGACTTGGTGCAGTCGGCGTACAGGGCGAGCGAGTGCCCGCGCAACTCGAAGCCGCGTTGGTGCGCGATCGCCATCTGCCGCTTTTCGATTTCGGCGTCGTAGAACTCCTCGACGCGCCCGCACTGCAAGCAGACGAGATGGTCGTGATGCCCGCCCTGATTGAGCTCGAATACCGCCTTGCCGGTCTCGAAATGCTGACGCGAAAGCAGACCCGCCTGTTCGAACTGGGTCAGCACGCGGTAGACCGTGGCGAGGCCGACGTCGATGCCTTCCGCGATCAGCGTCTTGTAGACATCCTCGGCAGAAAGGTGACGCACCTTGCTCTGCTCGAAGAGCTCGAGAATCTTGCGGCGCGGCAGCGTCGCCTTGAGACCGATCTCCTTCAGGCTTTGCGTTGAGCTCATCGCACGACGGGCCGGAAGTTGCGTTCAGCTATCATATAGTCTTTCACCCGTGCCTGAGAATCGCTCTACCCGTGCCGTTCCCGTTTCGTATGCTGGTTGTGTCTGCGGCGTTCTCGCTCGCCGGCTGCGACTCCGTGCCACAGTTGGTCAAGCCCTACCGCATGGAGATCCAGCAGGGCAACTACGTGTCGCAGGAAATGGTCTCGCAGCTCAAGCCGGGCATGTCGAAGGAGCAGGTGCGCTTCGTCCTCGGAACGCCGCTGCTGATCGACATTTTCCATGCTGACCGCTGGGACTACGTCTACACCCGCGACCCGCGCGACGGCACCAAGGAACAGCGCCGGTTGGCGGTGTTTTTCGACGCCGGGCGTCTCGTGCGCGTCGACGGCGACATCGTCGCGGCGGGCAGCGCGCTTGGCAACGGGGAGCGCGGCAAATGAAGATTGCAATCGCCGGCAGCACCGGGCGCATGGGGCGCACGCTGATCGAGGCGGTGCTGCAGGACAAGGATCTCGAGCTCGCAGTTGCCCTGGAGCAGGCGGGCCACAAATGGCTTGGGCACGACGCGGGCGAACTTGCCGGAGAGCCTTGCGGCGTCAAACTGCGGGCGGATTTCGCCAAGGCGCTGGCGGCCGCCGACTTGCTGATCGACTTCACGCGCCCTGAGGGGACGCTGGCGCACCTTGAGGCCTGTGCTGCGCTCAGCAAGGCAATGGTGATCGGTACCACCGGTTTTTCCGCGGCGCAGAAAAGCTGCGTGGCCGACGCGGCTAAACGCGTGCCGGTGGTCATGGCGCCGAATATGGCAGTGGGCGTCAACGTTACCTTCAAGCTCGCCGAAACCGCGGCAAGAATCCTGGGCGACGCGTATGACGTGGAGATCGTCGAGGCGCATCATCGTCACAAGGTCGACGCGCCTTCGGGGACGGCGCTCATGCTCGGCGAGGTGGTGGCTGGCGCCCTCGGCCGCGACTTGGCGACGAGTGCAGTCCATGGTCGACGCGGCGACACTGGGGAAAGACCCGGCAAGGCAATCGGCTTTCACGCCGTGCGCGGGGGGGACATCGTTGGCGAGCATACGGTACTGTTCGCGGGCACAGGTGAGCGGGTCGAGCTGACGGTGCGCTCTTTGAGCCGCATGACCTACGCGCTCGGCGCGCTGCGGGCGGCGAAATTCCTGCGCGGCCGCAAACCCGGCTTGTACGACATGTTCGACGTCCTCGGACTGAAGTAGGACGCGCGCCCACGCACTTCAGGTTGCGGCGTCGCGGCGCGCCGTGGCGACCGCGCCATTCATCCTGTATAATCCACTGCTCAAATGAGCGGGAGGGGCGCGGGCCTTTCCCGCTTTTCGCATCCACCCCTGGAGTCGACGTTTGGCTGCGCAAGAACCCGCCGTACTCGTCCTCGCCGACGGGACGGCGTTCAGGGGCCGTTCGGTCGGCGCGCATGGCATTTCGTCCGGCGAAGTGGTGTTCAACACCGCGATCACCGGGTACCAGGAGATCCTCACGGACCCCTCGTACTGCCGTCAGCTCGTCACACTGACCTACCCCCACATCGGCAATACCGGCGTAAACGCCGAGGATGAGGAATCGCGCCAAGTTTTCGCCGCGGGCCTGGTAGTGCGCGACGTGCCAGTGCAGCGCTCGAGCTGGCGCGCTCAAAGCAGTCTCACAGAGTACCTGGTCGCGCACAAACTGGTCGCGATTGCCGATGTGGATACCCGTCGCCTGACGCGCATTCTGCGGGAACTCGGCGCGCAGAACGGCTGCCTGATGGCAGGCCGGGTGGACGAGGCGAAGGCGCTTGCCGCTGCGCGCGCGTTTCCGGGGCTTGCAGGGATGGACCTGGCCAAGGTCGTTTCGACCGAGCGGTCCTACGAATGGCGCGAGGGTCGTTGGGCGCTCGGCCAAGGCTATCGCGAAGGCCCCGCGGCGCGTCATCACGTGGTGGCCTACGACTACGGCATCAAGCGCAATATCATGCGCCTGCTGGTCGAGCGCGGCGCGCGGGTTACGGTGCTGCCGGCACAGGCGAGCGCGAAACAGGCGCTGGCACTCCATCCGGACGGCGTGTTCCTGTCCAACGGACCCGGCGATCCGGAACCTTGTGACTACGCCATCCGCGCGATCCGCGAAATCCTTGAGGAGAGCGAACTGCCCGTATTCGGCATCTGCCTCGGCCACCAGCTGATGGGCCTCGCCTCGGGCGCCAAGACCGTTAAGATGAAGTTCGGCCACCATGGCGCGAACCATCCGGTGAAGGACCTCGATACCGGCAAGGTGGTGATTACCAGCCAGAACCACGGTTTTGCCGTCGATCCTGCGAGTTTGCCGGCGACGCTGCGCCCGACGCACGTATCACTGTTCGACGGCTCGCTGCAAGGCCTGGCGCGCACCGACCGCCCGGCGTTCTGCTTCCAGGGGCATCCCGAGGCCAGCCCCGGGCCGCACGACATGGGCTACCTGTTCGACCGCTTCGCTGCGCTGATGGATGAGAGCGGGACGCGCCATGCCTAAGCGCACCGACATCAAGAGCGTACTGGTGATCGGTGCCGGGCCGATCGTCATCGGCCAGGCCTGCGAGTTCGACTACTCGGGTGCTCAGGCTTGCAAGGTGCTGCGCGCAGAGGGCTACCGCGTGGTGCTGGTTAACTCCAATCCGGCGACCATCATGACCGACCCGGAGATGGCGGATGCCACCTACATCGAGCCCGTAACCTGGCCGATCGTGGCGCGCATCATCGAAAAGGAGCGCCCCGACGCGCTGCTGCCGACGATGGGCGGGCAGACGGCGCTCAACTGCGCGCTCGACCTGGCGCGCGAAGGCGTGCTGGAAAAATACGGCGTCGAGATGATCGGCGCTTCGCGCGAGGCGATCGACAAGGCGGAGGACCGGGAAAAGTTCAAGAAGGCGATGGGGCGGATCGGCCTCGCCTGTCCGCGCTCGCTGCTCGCGCACTCGCTGGAGGAGGCGCTCCAGGTGCAGGCTGGCATCGGCTTCCCGGTGGTGATCCGGCCTTCGTTCACGCTTGGCGGCTCGGGCGGCGGCATCGCCTACAACCGCGAGGAGTTTGTTGCCATCTGCGAGCGCGGCCTGGAGGCCTCGCCGACGCGCGAGCTGCTGATCGAGGAGTCGGTGATCGGCTGGAAAGAGTTCGAGATGGAGGTGGTGCGCGATCGCGCCGACAACTGCATCATTATCTGCTCGATAGAGAACGTTGACGCGATGGGCGTGCACACCGGCGACTCCATTACCGTCGCGCCGGCGCAGACGCTCACCGACAAGGAATACCAGATCATGCGCAACGCCTCGATCGCGGTACTGCGCGAGATCGGGGTCGACACCGGCGGCTCGAACGTGCAGTTCGCGATCGGCCCGCGTGACGGCCGCATGCTGGTGATTGAGATGAATCCGCGCGTGAGCCGTTCCTCGGCGCTCGCCTCCAAGGCGACCGGCTTCCCGATCGCCAAGGTCGCGGCCAAGCTTGCCGTGGGCTACACGCTCGACGAGCTCAAGAACGAGATCACCGGCGGAGCGACCCCGGCGTCCTTCGAGCCGAGCATCGATTACGTGGTCACCAAGGTGCCGCGCTTCGCATTCGAGAAGTTTCCGCTTGCCAACGACCGTCTCACTACGCAGATGAAATCGGTCGGCGAGGTGATGGCGATCGGGCGCAGCTTCCAGGAATCGTTCCAGAAGGCATTGCGCGGCCTGGAAGTGGGCGTCGACGGGCTCAACCAGCGCACCACCGATCGCGAGACGATCGAGAAGGAGCTTGGCGAGCCCGGCCCGGAGCGCATCTGGTACGTGGGCGACGCCTTCGAGAACGGCTTCACGCTCGAGGAAGTCCACCGCCTGACGCACATCGATCCCTGGTTCCTCGCGCAGATCAAGGAAATCGTCGATCTCGAGGTGGAGCTCGACGACATGGTGCTGGCGAACGTCGACGCCGACACGCTGCGCCGTCTCAAGCGCAAGGGATTCTCGGACAGGCGCCTGGCGTACCTGTTCAACGCGACCGAAAAGGAGGTGCGCGACCGGCGCCAATCGCTCGGCATCCGGCCGGCATTCAAGCGCGTCGACACCTGCGCGGCCGAATTCGCCACGCATACCGCCTACATGTACTCCACTTACGAGGAGGAATGCGAGGCGCAACCGAGCGCGCGCCGCAAGATCATGGTGCTCGGTGGCGGTCCGAACCGCATTGGACAGGGCATCGAATTCGACTATTGTTGCGTGCACGCGGCGCTTGCCTTGCGCGAAGATGGCTTCGAGACCATCATGGTCAACTGCAACCCAGAGACCGTCTCGACCGATTACGACACCAGCGACCGGTTGTACTTCGAGCCTGTCACGCTCGAAGATGTGCTTGAGATCGTAGACAAGGAAAAACCTTTCGGAGTGATCGTCCAGTATGGCGGCCAGACGCCCCTGCGCCTCGCACGCGAGCTCGCCGCAGCGGGCGTGCCGATCATCGGCACCAACGCCGATTCGATCGACGTCGCGGAGGACCGCGAACGCTTCCAAAAACTGCTCGAGCGGCTCAAGCTGCGCCAGCCGCCGAACCGCACGGCGCGCTCGGCGGGCGAGGCGGTCAAGCTGGCCGAGGAAATCGGCTACCCGGTGGTGGTGCGTCCAAGCTACGTTCTCGGCGGCCGCGCAATGGAGATCGTGCACCAGCCGGCCGACCTCGAGAGATATATGAAGAACGCAGTCAAAGTTTCAAACGACGCGCCAGTGCTGCTTGATCGCTACCTGTCTGACGCCATCGAGGTCGACGTCGATTGCATTGCCGACGGCAAGGACGTATTCATCGGCGGGGTCATGGAGCACGTCGAGCAGGCGGGAGTGCATTCGGGCGATTCGGCCTGCTGCCTGCCACCGCACAGCCTGTCGAGCCACCTGGAGCGCGAGCTGCGCCGCCAGACGGTGCTGCTGGCGAAGGCGCTGAACGTTTCGGGCCTGATGAACGTCCAGTTCGCGATCCAGCGCGGCACGGTCTATGTGCTGGAAGTCAACCCGCGCGCCTCGCGCACGGTGCCGTTCGTCTCGAAGGCGACCGGAGTACCGCTCGCCAAGATCGCGGCGCGCTGCATGGCGGGCAAGCCGCTCGCGGCGCAGGGCGTGCGCGGCGAAGTGATTCCGCCCTACTTCTCGGTCAAGGAAGCGGTGTTTCCGTTCGCCAAGTTTCCGGGCGTCGACACGATCCTCGGGCCGGAGATGAAGTCCACCGGCGAAGTGATGGGCGTGGGCGAAACCTTCGGCGAGGCCTTCGTCAAGTCACAGCTCGCCGCAGGCGTGCGCTTGCCGAAGACCGGGCGCGCCTTCATCAGCGTACGCGACGGCGACAAGCTCGCCGCCGTGAGCGTGGCGCGCGATCTGGTGGAGCTCGGTTTTTCTTTGCTGGCGACGCGCGGTACCGCAGGCGTGCTGGCGGCGCACGGCATCGCCGTGATCGCGGTGAACAAGGTCGCGGAGGGCCGCCCGCATATCGTGGACATGATCAAGAACGCCGAGGTGACGTTCATCGTCAACACCGTGGAAGACACGCGTACCGCGATTATCGACTCGCGCTCGATCCGCACCACGGCGCTGGCGCGGCGCGTGACGTATTACACGACGATTGCAGGCGCGAAGGCGGCGTGCGCAGGGATCAAGCACCTGGCGCAGCTCGAGCCGTACCGGTTGCAGGATCTGCATGCGAAATTGGGTCTTGCCGAGCAGGCCGAATCGTAAACTTGAGGCGATATGGCAAAAACTCCGATCACCATCCGAGGGGCCGAGCTGTTGCGTGGCGAGTTGCAGCGGCTGAAGTCGGTCGAGCGCCCAAACGCGATCTTGGCGATCGCGGACGCGCGCTCGCACGGGGACCTGTCCGAGAACGCGGAATACGAGGCGGCACGCGAGCGGCAGAGTTTCCTCGAGGGGCGAATCGCCGAGATCGAGGCGAAACTGGCCAATGCGCAGATCATCGACCCGCGGCTGCTCGACGCCGAGGGGCGCTGCGTGTTCGGCTCGACGGTCGACCTCGAGTCGGAGGACGGTGGCGAGAGCGTGACCTATCAGATCGTCGGCGAGGACGAGGCCGACATCAAGGAACGGCGGATCTCGATCAGCTCGCCGATCGCCCGCGCGTTGATCGGGAAGTACGCCGGCGAGGTGGTCGAGGTTCTGGCGCCAGGCGGGTTGAAGCGCTTCGAGATTCTCGACGTGCGCTACGTATAGGCGTTCGCGGCGCGACGGGCGGTTCTTCCGGCGGCGCGGGCCGGTACAGGACGAAAATCTTGCCGATCTCCAGCACTTCGCACGCGCCGGTGGCCTCGACGAGTTGCGCGAGCGTCTGCGCGCGCGCGGCCCGGTCTGCGCCACCCGCGCGCACCTTGATTAGGCGGTGCGCGCCGAGCGCGCGCTCGATCTCGCGCAGCACCTGCGGCGTGAGACCCTTGTCACCAATGATGACCACCGGGTCCAGCTTGTGCGATCGCGCCCGCAACGCACGCCGCTCCGCGCCAGACAATTCGACCATGCTGCGAGTGTAGGCAATGCCGGCATCCAAATCCAGCAAGCAGTGGCTGCGCCGTCACGTAACGGATCCCTACGTGAGGCGGGCAAAGGCGCAGGGCTATCGCTCGCGCGCGGCCTACAAGCTGCTCGAGCTGGACGCCAAGGACCGTCTGCTGCACGCCGGCGCCAAGGTGGCGGATTTGGGCGCAGCGCCAGGAGGCTGGGCGCAGGTCGCGGCGCGCAAGGTCGGCCCCTCCGGGCGCGTTGTGGCGATTGACATACTGGAAATTGCCCCCATCTCGGGCGTATCGGTGCTGCGCGGTGACGTACGCCAACAGGCCGCGCTGGATGCAGTCCGCGAGGCGCTCGACGGCAGGGCGGATTTAGTGCTCTCGGACCTTTCGCTCAATATTTCGGGCGTTGCGGGTGTCGACCAGGCGCGCGCCGCCGAGCTCGTCTCGCTTGCGATGCGATTCGCCCTAAAGGTGCTGAAACCAAGCGGCGTTTTCGTGGTCAAGATGTTTCAAGGCGAGGCTTTCAATGGTGTGCTCGCCGCCGCAAAGGGAGCGTTCCTCTCGGTCGCAGTGCGAAAGCCCGGCGCGTCACGTAGTGAATCGCGGGAGACGTATCTGCTCGCCAAAGGACTCAAAGGCGGATCGCAGACCAAACCGCAGGGCCCGGTCGGGTAGCCGGAAGAGGAAAGCGCACTACTTGCGCTGCAGAATAGGCGTTAGAATGGTCATTACCGCATTGCGCGGGAAGGAGCAAGTTCTTGAACAACATGCTTAAAAACCTGGTCATCTGGCTCGTCATTGGGCTTGTGCTGATGACCGTGTTCAACCAATTCAACACGCGCCAATCGGTGCAGGCGCCGATGGAGTATTCGCAGTTTCTCGAGGAGGTGAAGGCAGGGAGCATCGCCAAGGTCACCATCGAGGGGCGCCAGCTGAAGGCCACCACGAACGACGGCAAGCGCGTGACGAGCTATTCGCCGGGTGACATCTGGCTTGTCTCGGATCTGCTCAAGTACGGCGTCAAGGTCGAGGCCAAGCCCGAGGAAGAGCCTTCGCTGCTGATGAACATCTTCGTGTCGTGGTTCCCGATGCTGCTCTTGATCGGCGTGTGGATTTTTTTCATGCGCCAGATGCAAGGTGGCGGTCGCGGCGGCGCGTTCTCGTTCGGCAAGTCGCGTGCCCGGATGCTTGACGAGTCGACAAACACCGTCACCTTCGCGGACGTCGCTGGCTGCGACGAGGCGAAGGAGGAGGTCGCCGAGCTGGTCGATTTCCTGCGCGATCCATCCAAGTTCCAGAAGCTCGGTGGGCGTATCCCGCGGGGCGTGCTGATGGTCGGCAACCCGGGCACTGGCAAGACGCTGATCGCGCGCGCCATCGCGGGCGAGGCGAAGGTACCGTTCTTCTCCATCTCGGGCTCCGACTTCGTCGAGATGTTCGTCGGTGTCGGCGCGGCGCGCGTGCGCGACATGTTCGAGCAGGCGAAGAAGCACGCGCCCTGCATCGTGTTCATCGACGAGATCGATGCGGTCGGCCGCCAACGCGGCGCTGGCCTCGGTGGCGGCAATGACGAGCGTGAGCAAACGCTCAACCAGCTGCTTGTCGAGATGGACGGCTTCGAGGCGACGACCGGCGTGATCGTCATCGCGGCGACCAACCGGCCCGACGTGCTCGATCCTGCGCTGCTGCGCCCTGGCCGCTTCGACCGTCAGGTAGTGGTGCCACTGCCCGATATCCGCGGCCGCGAAGAAATCCTCAAAGTGCACATGAGGAAGGTGCCACTCGCGCCGGACGTCAAGGCCGACATCATCGCTCGCGGTACGCCTGGTTTCTCCGGGGCCGACCTCGCCAACCTGGTGAACGAGGCAGCGTTGTTCGCGGCGCGCACGAACAAGCGGCTGGTCGACATGGACGATTTCGAGCGCGCCAAGGACAAAATCATCATGGGCGCCGAGCGCCGCTCATTGGTGATGCCGGAAGAGGAGCGGCGCAATACCGCCTTTCACGAGTCTGGCCACACCGTCGTCGCGCGCCTGCTGCCCAAGACCGACCCGGTGCACAAGGTGACCATCATCCCGCGCGGCCGCGCGCTCGGCGTGACCATGCAGCTGCCCGAGCACGACCGCTACAGCCAGGATCGCGACCGGCTTCTGAACACCATCACGGTGCTCTTCGGCGGGCGCATCGCCGAAGAAATCTTCATGAACCAGATGACGACTGGCGCCGCGAACGATTTCGAGCGCGCCACGGAGATCGCGCGCCGAATGGTGACGCAGTGGGGCATGTCGGACGAGCTCGGGCCGATGGTGTACGGTGAGAATGAAGGCGAGGTCTTCCTCGGCCGCTCGATCACCACGCACAAGAACGTCTCGGAAACGACGATGCAGAAAGTCGACGCCGAGATCCACCGCATCATCGACGAGCAGTACCAGCTTGCGCGCAAGCTCATCGAGGAGAACCGCGACAAGGTCGAGGCGATGGCTGCGGCGCTGCTCGAATGGGAAACGCTCGATGCCGAGCAGATCGGGGACGTCATGGCCGGCAAGCCGCCGCGCCCGCCAAAGACCTCCAGCCCGCCGAGCACGACCGGCCCGGCCGCCGGCGACGGCGGTACCCAGGGCGCGACTGCGCCGGCGCCGAGCGCGTAGCGCAACCCCGACGCGCGGGACACGGCGCGTGGGTCGCGCCATAGGCGCCGAAACGCGGGACACCATGAATCTGCGCTGCGGGCGCCATCTTCTTCCGCTCGAGCGCCCGATCCTGATGGGCGTGCTCAACGTTACGCCCGACTCCTTTTCCGACGGCGGCCGCTTCCTCGGGCGCAATGCGGCGGTCGTGCAGGCAAAGCGCATGCTCGAGGAGGGCGCCGCGATCATCGACATCGGCGGCGAATCCACGCGTCCGGGCGCAGCTCCGGTCAGCGAGGATAAGGAACTCGCCCGCATTCTTCCGGTGATCGACGCGCTGGCGGGCCTCGAAGCCCCGCTTTCTGTTGACACGCGACGCGCGCGGGTGATGCGCGAAGCACTGGCCGCGGGCGCATCGATGATCAACGACATCGACGCGCTCACGGCGCCCGGGGCGCTCGAAGTTGTGGCAGCTGGCGAATGCGCGGTCTGCCTGATGCACAAGAAAGGCGAGCCAGGAACCATGCAGCGCAACCCGCATTACGATGACGTTGCGGCCGAGGTGAAGGCGTTCCTCGCCGGCCGCATCGATGCGGCAGTGCGGGGCGGAATCGCGCTCGAGCGTCTGGTGGCCGACGTCGGATTCGGCTTCGGCAAGAGCGTGCGCCACAACCTGGAGCTGCAGCGGCGGTTGGCGGAATTCACCGGGCTGGGCGTGCCGCTGCTCGCCGGATGGTCGCGCAAGTCGATCCTCGGGCACCTCACCGGCCGGCCCGTCGGGGAGCGGCTCGCCGCCAGCGTGGCGGCCGCTTTGCTCGCGGCGCAAAGTGGGGCGAGAATACTGCGCGTTCACGACGTCGGACCGACGCGCGACGCGCTGGCCGTGTGGGATGCCTTTAGGACTGGAGCGGCATGAAGAGAAAACATTTCGGCACCGATGGCGTACGTGGAACGGTCGGCAGAACGCCGATGACCGCCGATTTCGTGCTGCGGCTCGGCTACGCCGCGGGCAAGGTGCTCGCGGCGCGCGGCGGCGCGCAAGGCGCGGAGCGGCCCACGGTGCTGATCGGCAAGGACACGCGCATCTCGGGCTACATGATCGAGGCGGCGCTCGAGGCAGGCTTCTCCGCGGCCGGCGTGGACGTGCTTCTGTGCGGACCCTTGCCGAGCCCGGGCGTTGCTTACCTCACGCGCGCCCTGCGTCTCACCGTCGGTGTGGTGATCAGCGCGTCGCACAATCCTTATGCCGATAATGGCATCAAATTTTTCTCCGGGGACGGCTTCAAGCTGGCCGATGCGATCGAGCTGGAGATCGAGCGCGCGCTCGAAGAGCCGATCGGTTGCAACGAGTCGGCGCACCTGGGCCGTGCGCGTCGCGTCGACGATGCCGCAGGCCGCTACATCGAGTTCTGCAAGTCGACCTTTCCGCTTGATCTCGACCTGAAGGGCATGAAGATCGCGGTGGACTGCGCGCACGGCGCCGCCTATGGCGTCGCGCCGCACGTATTCCACGAGCTCGGCGCGGACGTGGTGCCGATCGGCGTAGCGCCGGACGGGTTTAACATCAATGACAAGCATGGCGCCACGGCACCGCAGCAGCTCGCAGTGGCGGTGGCGCACCACCGGGCGGACTTAGGCGTGGCGCTCGACGGCGACGCCGACCGCGTGGTGATCGTCGACGGCGAGGGCAGGCACTACGACGGCGACCAGTTGCTGTTTGCCATCGTGCGGCAGCGCACGGCGCGGGAGAAGGTCGCCGGCGTCGCGGGCACGCAGATGACCAACCTCGCGCTCGAACAGGCGTTCGCCCGACTCGACATTCCTTTCGCGCGCGCGCGCGTTGGCGACCGCTACGTGCTCGAGCTGCTGCGCGAGAAGGGCTGGCTCTACGGCGGTGAGAATTCCGGCCACATCATCTGCCTCGACCGACATACCACGGGCGACGGTATCGTCTCCGCATTGCAGGTGCTTGGCGCCATGCGCGCCACTGGCAAGTCGCTCGCGGCGCTGACGGCGGACCTGGTGATGTTTCCGCAGGTGCTGCTGAATGTGGAAGTGCCACGCGGCTTCGACTGGCGCGCGCACGATACGGTCAAGGCCGCCCAGGTCGCAGCCGAGCGCGCGCTCGACGGACGCGGCCGGGTGCTGCTCCGGCCCTCGGGCACCGAGCCGGTGCTGCGGGTCATGGTCGAAGGCGAACCGCGCGCCGAGATCGAGGCCGCGGCCAAGTCGATTGCCGACGCCGTGGGCCCCCCCGCCCCCCCCAAACCTGTTAAAAGC
>Ga0214471_10002068_pt1 | contig 15803 bp, 12 predicted proteins | sample RVTome_5_FD_207665 | JGI IMG/M metagenome (GOLD analysis project Ga0214471, IMG submission 207665) | Soil microbial communities from uranium-contaminated site in the Upper Colorado River Basin, Wyoming, United States - RVT142D155 | ecosystem: Environmental > Terrestrial > Soil > Contaminated >... | reverse complement strand
AGCAGGCACGCCTCGGCGCGCTCGACGTGCTCGTGCGCCCGCCGTACGGCGCGCGCGCCTCGGCAGCCATGCTAGCGCGCGTGCGCGAGCTGTTCGGCAGGCTCGGGCAATGACCGCGTTCTTGCGCTTCGCGCTGCGCGGCTATCAGTACCTCGTAAGCCCGCTGCTCGGGCCTTCCTGCCGCTTTCACCCCAGTTGCTCGCAGTACGCCGATGAGGCACTCGCGCGCCATGGGCTGTGGCGCGGCGGCTGGCTCGCCGGCCGCCGGCTGTGCCGCTGCGGTCCCTGGCACCCCGGAGGCTACGACCCGGTGCCGCAGCTAGGCCGGGACTAGGGCGGGATGCGAAGCCACATGGATACCCAAAGACTGGTCCTGTTCTTCATCTTCAGCTTCTCGCTGCTGCTGCTATGGGACGCGTGGCAGAAGGAGCAGCAACCGAAGCGCGAGCCGGCACCGGCGGTGCAGTCGGCGCCCGGCGTGCCGACGCCGGCCAAGCCGCTTGCCGCGCCACCGCCGCCGAGCGCCGCCGCGTCACCGGCACCGGCCGCTGCCGCCGCGGTGCCGGGCGCGGCGGCGGCGCCCGCGCCGTCCGAGACCGTGCAGGTCAGCACCGACCTGCTGGTCGCCGACATCACCACGCTGGGCGCCATGCTCGCGCGCCTGGAATTGCGCCAGCACAAGGACGCGAACAACCCGACCCGCAATTTCGTGCTGCTCGGCGCCGAACACGCCTACAGCGCGCAGAGCGGGCTGATCGGCGACGGCATGCCCAACCATCGCTCGCAGTGGCGCGCGCTGCCCGGCGAACGCACGCTCGCGGCGGGAGCCGACAAGCTGCAGGTGCGCTTGGCGGCCAACGGCCCGCAGGGCGTGGCGGTGGAAAAAGTCTATACGTTCCACCGCAACAGCTACCTCGTCGATGTGGCGTTCGAGCTGAAGAATTCGGGCGGCGCGCCGGTCGCCGCGTACGCGTACTACCAGATCGTGCGCGACGACAAGGCGCCGGCCGGCGAGAGCCGCATGATGTACGTCTACACCGGCCCCGTGTACTACACGTCGGAACGCGCATTCCACAAGGTCGATTTCTCGGACATCGAGAAGGGCAAGGCGGACCTGCCGAAAGAGGCGCGCGACGGCTGGATCGGCATGATGCAGCACTACTTCGTGTCGGCCTGGCTGCCGCCCGACAAGGCGCCGCGCGAGTTCTACGCGCGCAAGCTCCCCGACGGCCTGTACGCCGCGGGCGTCATCGTCGCCACGCCGCAGGTCGCACCCGGGGACTCGGCCAACGTCTCGGTGCAGCTGTTCTCGGGCCCGCAGGAGCAGAACCGCCTGAAGAAGGCGGCGCCGGGGCTGGACCTGGTGGTCGACTACGGCTGGCTGGCGATCATCGCCTGGCCGCTGTTCGCGGTGCTGGAGTTCTTCCATCGCTGGACCGGCAACTGGGGCGTGGCGATCATCCTGCTGACGATCCTGATCAAGCTGCTGTTCTTCCCGCTGTCCGCGGCCAGCTACAAGTCCATGGCCAAGATGAAGCTGGTGACGCCGCGCCTGACCAAGCTCCGCGAAATGTACGGCAACGACCGCGCGAAGATGAACCAGGCGATGATGGAGCTCTACAAGACCGAGAAGATCAACCCGCTCGGCGGCTGCTTTCCGATCGTGGTGCAGATCCCGGTGTTCATCGCGCTGTACTGGGTGCTGCTTGCCGCCATCGAGCTGCGGCACGCTCCCTTCATCCTGTGGATCAAGGACCTCTCGGCGCAGGACCCGTACTACGTACTGCCCATCCTGATGGCGGCCTCGATGGTGCTGCAGACGCGCATGAATCCGGTGCCGCCCGACCCGGTGCAGGCGAAGGTCATGCAGTTCATGCCTTACGTGTTCAGCGTGTTCTTCTTCTTTTTCCCCGCCGGCCTGGTGCTCTACTGGCTGGTCAACAACATCCTTTCCATCGCCCAGCAGTGGCAGATCCAGCGCATGTTCGATCGCGACAAGACTGCCCATGCCAAGCGCTGATCCTGGCGGGATAGCGCCGGACACCATCGCCGCGATCGCTACGCCCCCCGGAAGGGGCGCCATCGGCATCGTGCGCGTCTCGGGGACGCGCGTACCCGAGATCGCGCGCCAATTGCTCGGGCGCGTGCCGCAGCCGCGTGTCGCGACGTTCCTGGCGGCAAGGGATGCGCGCGGCGAGCTGCTCGACGAGGGGCTCGCGCTGTATTTTCCCGCGCCCCATTCCTACACCGGGGAGCACGTGTTCGAGTTGCAGGGGCACGGCGGCCCGGTGGTACTTCACTCGGTGCTCGCGGCCTGCCTGGACGCCGGCGCGCGTGCGGCCGAGCCCGGCGAGTTCACGCGCCGCGCGTTTCTCAACGACAGACTCGATCTTGCGCAGGCCGAAGCCGTTGCCGACTTGATCGACGCGGCGAGCCGTGAAGCGGCGCGCTCGGCGATGCGCTCGTTGCGCGGAGAATTCTCCGCAGCCGTCGAGGCGCTCGTGGCGCAGTTGGTCGAGCTGCGCGCGCTCACCGAAGCGATGCTCGACTTCCCGGACGAGGAGGTGGAGACGCTGCACCGCGACGACGCGGCCGCCAGACTGGCGCGAGTTCGCGCGGCGCTCGACGACGTGCACGCCAAGAGCCGCCAGGGGAGCCTCCTGCGCAGCGGCATCCACGTCGTGCTCGCCGGACGGCCCAACGTCGGTAAGTCGAGCCTGCTCAATCGGCTGGCCGGCGAAGAGCGCGCCATCGTAACGCCGATCCCCGGCACCACGCGCGATGCGCTGCGTGAAGCGATACAGATCGAGGGCGTGCCGCTGGTCGTCGTGGACACGGCGGGCCTGCGGCCCTCGATCGACGAAGTCGAGCGCTTGGGCGTCGAGCGCGCCGAGCGCGAGATAGCGGAGGCCGATCTGCTGCTCGCGGTGTTCGACGTGTCCTCCGGGGACTACGAGCTGCCGATGGCCGCGCCGCTGGCGGCGATGCGCGTCGACGTTTACAACAAGATCGACCTCGTGCCGGACTTCTCGCCCCCCGCGGGACGCCATCCCGCGGTGCGCGTTTCGGCGAAGACCGGCGCGGGACTCGCGGACCTGCGCCGCGCCATCCTGCAGGCGGCCGGCTGGTCATCGCATGGCGAGTCGGTGTTCCTCGCACGCGAGCGGCACCTGCGCGCGCTGCAGCAGGCGGCGGCGCATCTGCACGCGGCGGCGGGCGAGTCGCGGCGCTGGGAGTTGTTTGCCGAGGAGCTGCGGCTGGCGCAGGGGGCGCTCGCCGGCATCACGGGCGAGTTCACCGCCGACGATCTGCTCGGCGAGATCTTCAGCCGCTTCTGCATCGGGAAGTAAATGAGGGCGGCGCGCGACAGCTGGCTCAATCCGGCGTCCGCGCTGCTGCTGTGCGCGGCGGCCGGGGCCGCCTTCGACGCGCCTAACTGCCTGTAGCAGCAACGCTTTATCAGCCCATTAGAGCCTTTTGGACTATGTCCGGGGATCGGCCGGGTTACAATCCGCGGGTATACATCGGATCGGCCCAGCTGGCTCTGGGCCGTTTGCCTTTCTGGAGTCAGCACGCATGAGCGCTCGCGCACCCGCCTCCGCCGACAAGTCCAATGCTCCGGCGTGGGTGCGCCACCGGGCACTGCGCGAATGGGTGTCCGAGGTCGCGCAGCTTGCCAAGCCCGAGCGCATCGTGTGGTGCGACGGTTCGCAGGCCGAATACGAGCGCCTGTGCGCCGAGCTGGTGCGGGCCGGCACGTTCGTCAAGCTGAACGAGACGTTGCGGCCGAACAGCTATCTCGCGCGCTCGCATCCGAGCGACGTGGCGCGCATGGAGGACCGCACCTTCATCTGCAGCCAGACGAAGGAGCAGGCAGGCCCGACCAACAACTGGGTCGAGCCGCGCGAGATGCGCGCTACGCTGCAGCGCCTGTTCGACGGCTGCATGCGCGGGCGCACCCTGTACGTGATGCCGTTCTCGATGGGGCCCATCGGCTCGCACATCGCCCAGATCGGGGTGGAGATTTCCGACTCGGCCTACGTGGCGGTCAACATGCGCATCATGACGCGCATGGGCCGCGCGGTGGCCGAATGGCTCGGCGAGGACGGCGATTTCGTGCCGTGCGTGCATTCGGTCGGCGCGCCGCTCGGCCCCGGCGACAAGGACGTTCCCTGGCCGAGCAACGAGATGGACAAGTGGATCGTCCACTTCCCGGAAACGCGCGAGATCTGGTCGTACGGCTCGGGCTATGGCGGCAATGCGCTGCTCGGCAAGAAGTGCCTGGCGCTGCGTATCGCGTCGGTGATGGGGCGCGACGAGGGCTGGCTCGCCGAGCATATGCTGATCCTGGGCGTGGAATCGCCGGCGGGGCAGAAATCCTACGTGGCGGCGGCCTTCCCGAGCGCGTGCGGCAAGACCAATTTCGCCATGCTCATCCCGCCGCCGGCGTATCGCGGCTGGAAGGTCAGCACGATCGGCGAGGACATCGCCTGGATCAAACCCGGCCACGACGGGCGTTTCTATGCCATCAATCCGGAGGCCGGGTTCTTCGGTGTGGCGCCGGGCACCTCGCAGGCGACGAACCCGAACGCCATGAAAATGCTGGCTGCCAACGTCATTTTCACGAATGTCGCGCTCACGCCCGAGGGCGACGTGTGGTGGGAAGGAATGACCGAGGTGCCGCCGGCGCGGCTCATCGACTGGCAAGACAGGGAATGGACCCCGGACTGCGGCCGGCCTGCCGCGCATGCCAATTCGCGCTTCACGGTCGCGGCCGCGCAATGCCCCTCGATCGATGCCAAGTGGGAGGACGCGGGCGGCGTGCCGATCTCGGCCTTCCTGTTCGGCGGGCGTCGCTCGAGCACCGTTCCCCTCGTGGTGGAGGCTCCGTCGTGGGAGGACGGCGTTTACATGGGCGCGACCCTCGGCTCCGAGACCACGGCGGCGATCACCGGCAAGGTCGGCGTGGTGCGGCGCGACCCGATGGCCATGATCGCCTTCTGCGGCTACAACATCGGCGATTACTTCGCGCACTGGTTGAGGCTGGGCAAGGCCGTGCACCATCCACCGCGCGTGTTCCGCGTCAACTGGTTCAGAAAGGACGCGCGCGGCAAGTACATCTGGCCCGGCTTCGGCGAGAACATGCGGGTCCTGGAATGGATCGTCGGGCGCTGCCACGGCCAGGTGCACGGCGTGAACACCGCGCTCGGCATCATGCCGCGGTTCGAGGACCTGAATTGGATCGGCCTGGAGAGCTTCACGCGCGATCAGTACGCGGAGATCGCCGGCGTGAACGAGGCCGCGTGGCAGAAGGAAGTCGCTGCGCACGACGAGCTGCTGGGAAAGCTGGGCGGCCGGCTGCCGACCGCGCTGGCGCAATGCCGCTCGCAGCTCCACGGCAAGCTCGCCGCTTGACGTGACCCGCGTCTTCCACCGCGATCCGCGCGAGACCTACGCGGTCGCGGTGCGCGGCGATGGCGCGTACCTCATCGACCGCGACGGAAAGCGCTATCTCGATGCCTCGGGCGGCGCAGCGGTTTCCTGCCTCGGGCATTCCGACGCCGCCGTGGTGCGCGCCATCCAGGAGCAACTGGCGACGCTGCCGTTCGCGCATACGTCGTTTTTCAGCAATGAGCCGATGGAGGCGCTCGCCGAGGCGTTGATCGCACGCGCGCCTTCCCCGCTGGAAAAGGTGTACTTCGTCTCGGGAGGCTCGGAAGCCATCGAGGCCGCGCTCAAGCTCGCGCGGCAGTACTTCGTGGAGAAAGGCGAGCCGCAGCGGCGCTACCTGATCGGACGCCGCCAGTCTTACCACGGCAATACGCTCGGCGCGCTCGCGGTCGGCGGCAACGCGTGGCGCCGCAAGCAGTTCCAGCCGCTGCTCATCGAGGCAAGCCATGTCTCGCCCTGCTACGCCTACCGCGGCAGGCAAGCAGGCGAAACGGACGCGGCCTACGGCGAGCGCCTCACCGCCGAGCTGGAGGCGGAGATTTGCAGGCTGGGCAGCGATCAGGTCATCGCTTTCGTCGCCGAGACCGTGGTGGGCGCCACGCTCGGCGCCGTGCCGCCGGTGGCCGGCTACTTCAAGCGCGTGCGCGAGGTATGCGACCGCTACGGCGTGCTGCTGATCCTGGACGAAGTGATGTGCGGCATGGGCCGCTGCGGCACCCTCTACGCCTTCGAGCAGGAAGGGGTGGTGCCGGACCTGGTGACGGTGGCGAAAGGCCTGGGCGCCGGTTACCAGCCGATCGGTGCGACGCTGGTGGCCAAGCACGTCTTCGAGACCATCGTCGCGGGCAGCGGTTTCTTCCAGCATGGGCATACCTACCTCGGTCATGCGGCGGCGTGCGCCGGCGCGCTCGCGGTGCAGCGCCGGCTGCACGAGGACGGGCTGCTGGCGGGCGTGCGGCCTCTCGGCGCGCTGCTGGAGAAGAAGCTGCGCGCGGCATTCGGCGCGCATCCGCATGTCGGCGACATACGCGGACGAGGCCTTTTCTGGGGCCTGGAGCTCGTGGCGGACCGCTCGAGCAAGGCGTCGTTCGAGCCGCAGCAGCGTATCCACGCGCGCGTCAAGAAAGAGGCGCTCAAGGCCGGCCTGCTCTGCTACCCGATGGGCGGGACGATCGACGGTGCGCGCGGCGACCACGTGCTGCTGGCGCCGCCCTTCATCGTCGAGGAGCGCCAGCTCGACGAGCTGGTCGGCAAGCTTGGCGCGGCAATAGACGCCGCCGTGCGCTCCCGGGTTGCCGCCTAGAGCCTCCGTCCGCTAAGCTACACAAGCAACCCACTTAGGAGGAGATCCTTATGCGCACACTTAGCGCGCTCGCAGCATGCCTGATCGTCGCCGGCGCCGTCGCGCCCTCGGCCCAGGCGCAGCAGAAATACATGACCATCGGCACGGGCGGCGTCACCGGTGTGTACTACCCGGCGGGCGGCGCGATCTGCCGCCTGGTGAACAAGGACCGCGCCAAGCACGGCATCCGCTGCTCGGTCGAATCGACCGGCGGTTCGGTGTTCAACATCAATACCATCAAGGCCGGCGAGCTCGACATAGGCGTCGCGCAGTCCGACGTGCACTACAACGCGGTGAAGGGCAAGGCGCAGTTCAAGGAGCCCTTTACGGAGCTGCGCGCGGTATTCGCGCTGCACCCCGAGCCGGTGACGGTCGTGGTGCGCAAAGAATCCGGGGTCAAGAGCTTCGCCGACCTGAAGGGCAAGAAGTTCAATGTCGGCAATCCTGGCTCGGGCACGCGCGCCACGCTGGACGAGCTGATCGGCGCCATGGGCTGGAACTTGTCGGCCTTCGCGCTTGCCTCGGAGTTGAAAGCGGACGAGCATGGGCCGGCGCTCTGCGACGGCAAGATCGACGGCTTCTTCTACCTGGTGGGCCATCCGTCGGCCAACATCCAGGATCCGACCACGGTGTGCGGCGCGAAGCTCGTGTCGGTCACGGGCTCCGCGGTGGACAAGCTAGTCAGCGCCAATCCGTACTATGCCCATGCCACCATTCCGGGCGGGCTCTATCCGGGCAATCCCCAGGACACCAAGACCTACGGCGTGCTCGCCACTGTGGTGTCCTCGTCGCGGGTTCCGGCGGACACCGTGTACCAGGTGGTGAAGGCGGTGTTCGACAATTTTGACGAGTTCAAGAAGCTGCATCCGGCGTTCCAGGTGCTCACGCCCCAGAGCATGATCAAGGACGGCCTGTCGGCGCCCTTGCATGACGGGGCCGTGCGCTATTACAGGGGGAAAGGCTGGCTGAAATAGGCGGCGCTTTGCAGTAGCATCGGCGAGGGGCGGAACGCGAGTTTCGCCCCTTTTTTTGTATTCGGGGAGAAGACGATGGCCAAGAAAGCTCCGGGACGCAGGGCCGACCTGCAGCAGCTGGTCGCGGACGCCGATACCGGTGGCCGCGCCACGGGCGGGCTCGCGGGCAAGCTGATCTTCGCGCTCGCGCTCGGCTGGTCGCTGTTCCAGCTCTGGTACGCCTCGCCGCTTCCCTTTGCCTTCGGCTGGGGAGTACTCAACGACACCGAAGCCCGCTCGCTGCACCTCGGCGTCGGCCTGCTGCTCGCGTTTCTGTGCTATCCGGCGATGCGCACGGCGTCGCAGCGCGGGCGCATCCCGTGGTTCGACTGGATTGTGGGCGTCGCCGCGGCTGCGGCCGGCGCCTACTTCCTCTTCTTCTACGCGCAACTGGCCACGCGTCCGGGCACGCCGAATCTGCAGGACATCGTGGTCGCCTCGGCGGGCATCGTGCTGCTGCTCGAGGCGACGCGGCGCGCCGTCGGCCTGCCCATGACCATTCTGGCGATCGTATTTCTCGCCTATACGATGCTCGGCCAGTACCTGCCGGACGTGATCGCGCACAAGGGTGCGTCCTGGGAGCGCATGCTCGTGCACCAGTGGCTGACCACGGAGGGCGTATTTGGCGTCGCGCTCGGCGTGTCGGTGGGCTACATCTTCATTTTCGTGCTGTTCGGATCGCTGCTCGACAGGGCGGGCGCCGGCAACTACATGATGCAGGTGTCCTTTGCCATGCTCGGCCACCTGCGCGGCGGGCCGGCCAAGGTGGCGGTGGTGTCCTCGGGGCTGAACGGATTGATTTCGGGATCTTCCGTGTCGAACGTGGTCTCGGGCGGAATATTCACGATTCCGCTGATGACCAAGGCCGGCTACGGCGGCGTAAAAGCGGGCGCCATCGAAACCGCGTCGTCGGTCAACGGCCAGATCATGCCGCCGGTGATGGGCGCTGCCGCGTTCCTCATGGTCGAGTACGTGGGCATTCCCTACACCGACGTCATCAAGCACGCGTTCCTGCCGGCGCTCATTTCCTACATCGCGCTGTTCTACATCGTGCACCTCGAGGCGCTCAAGCTCGGACTGGAGCCGACCGCGCGCGCGCGCGCGCGGTCCTTCCAGCAGAAGCTCACCGGCTGGGGGCTCGGAGTCTCCGGTTCGGTCGTGGTGTGCAGCCTCATCTACTGGGTGGCGGAGGGCACGAAGAACCTGTTCGGCCCGGTTGCCGCGCCCTGGGTGCTGAGCGTACTGCTGGCGGCGCTCTATGTATTCACCGTGCGGGTGGCGGCGCGCTGTCCCGACCTGCCGCAGGACATCGACGTCGACAATCCCGTGCTTCCCGACAACTGGCCGACCGTGAAGGCGGGCCTGCATTTCCTCATCCCGATCGGCGTGCTCATCTGGTGCCTGATGATCGAGGAGCTCTCGCCGGCGCTTTCCGCGTTCTGGGCGACGGCGACGCTGATCGCGCTGATGGCGACGCAGCGGCCGCTGACGGCACTCTTCCGCGGCAAACGCAACCTGGCAAAGGCTGCGCGACTCGGCGCGGTGGACGTGGTGGAGGGGCTCAACGACGGCGCGCGCAGCATGATCTCGATCGCCATCGCCACCGGGACGGCGGGCATCATCGTGGGCGGCATCACGCTTACCGGCCTGGGCTTTCGCATGACCGACTTCGTGGAAGTGGTGTCGCAGGGCAACATCTTCGCGATGCTGCTGTTCACCGCGTTCGTCTGTCTGGTGCTCGGTTTGGGCGTGCCGACGACGGCCAACTACATTCTGGTGGCGACGCTGATGGCGCCGGTGATCGTCGAGCTGGGCGCGCAGTCAGGCCTCGTCATCCCGCTCATCGCGGTGCACCTGTTCGTCTTCTACTACGGCATCATGGGCGACATCACGCCACCGGTGGGGCTGGCGACCTTCGCTGCGGCCGCGATCTCGGGCGAGGACCCGATCAAGACCGGAATCCAGGGCTCGGTCTACGCGCTGCGCACGGTCATACTGCCCTTCGTCTTCGTCTTCAACCCGATGCTGCTGCTGATCGACGTGCGCAGCTGGTGGGAGGTGTTGCTCGTCGCGTTCTCGGCGACTGTCGCTTCACTCGCCTTCTCGGCGGCGACTTTGGGTTGGTTCCATTCGCGCTGCCGGTGGTGGGAAATTGTGCTGCTGCTCGTTGGGACGTTCGCGCTCTTCCGCCCGGACTATTTCATGGACAAGCTCTACGAGCCCTATACCGAAGTGCCGGCGAAGGAAGTCTTCCGGGTGGCCGGCGAGCTGGGCGAGAAGGAGCGACTGATACTGCTGATCAAGGGCACCAACATCGAGGGCGAGGACGTGCGCAAGACAGTGGCGGTGCAGCTGGCCGAGGCGGGCGACGGCCGCAAACGGCTCGCGGCCGCGGGCCTCACCGTCAGCGCGTTCGGCGAGGACGTGCGCGTCGCGGCGGTGAGGTTCGGCAGCCGCGCGAAGAAGTCGGGTTTCGAGCAGGGCTTCGAAGTCGCCGCGGTGAAGGTGCCGACCGAACGGCCCTCGGAGCACTGGGTCTACATCCCCGCGCTGGCGCTCGTCGCCTTCGTGTACTTCCTGCAGCGCGCGCGGGTGCGCCGCCGGCGCTAGGCGCCGCTGCGGCCCAGCGAGGCGTGGGCGAGGCCCGCGGCGCCCATCGCGACCAGTCCCGCGGCGGCAAAAACGGCGGCGGAACTCGCCCTTTCGAGTATCAAGCCGCCCGTCGCGAGGCCGATGCCGACGCCCGTGAGCAGGCAGGACGTTGACCAGGTGAACGCCTCGGTGGCGTATCGCGCCGGCGCGGTTTTCGCGACCAGCATCGACTGGATGATGAGCGCCGGCGCCATCACCACGCCAGCGATGATGCCGAGCGCGGTAAACACCGCGACATTAGGAACGAGGCCCAGTGCGGCGACGCCGATCCCCATCAACAGCAGCATGAGCGCGAACTGCCGCGGCAGCGGGAGCCGCCAGCTCCGACTTCCGTAAGCCAGCCCGCCGGCAGCGCTGCCCACGCTCATCAAGCCGAGGATCAGCCCGGCAAGCGCGGGCTTGCTGGCTTCGGCGGCGAACGCGGTGACGCCGATCTCCAGCAGGCCGAAGGCACTGGAGTACGCAAGGATCACCGCAAGCAGGGGAACGAACCCATGCTCGGAAAGCGGTCCGACCAGGCTCGCGACCTTGCGCTCCTCGACGCGCCAATGCGCGAGTACCGGCGAGCGAAGGAACATGAGCGTGCCGGCCAGTCCGCAGGCGGCGGCGAACAGGACCGCGGCGTCGGCCGAAAGATAAGCGACGAACAGCGCTACCAGCATGGGCCCGACGATGAAGATGATCTCGATCAGCACCGATTCGAGGGAGTACGCGGTGGCGAGCTGGGCTTCTTCGACCAGCCGCTGGCGCATGAACGTGCGCAGGCACACCGTGATCGGCGGAAACGTTGCGCCGGCGAGCGCTGCAAACGCGAACGCGGTCCACTGTGGCGCGTCCAGGCGCAGCGCTGTTACGAGCGCGACGAGCGTCGCGGGAAACACGAACGCGCAGACCAGCAGCGTGCGCGCCGGTCCGGAACGATCGATGATGCGGCCGAGAACCGGCGCCATGGCGGCCAGCCCCGCGAGATAACAAGCGGCCACCGCGCCGGCGATGCCAAAGGAGCCGCTCGATGCCTGGGTCGCGAGAAGGATGGCCAAGCCGAGGATGCCGATCGGCATCCGGCCGATGACCGAGGCGATGATCGTCTGCCGCAACTCGGACCGCTCGAGCAAGCTGGCATAACGGGCGAGGGAGATCACGAGGTGCGCGCAGAAAGGGCCGCGATTGTCTCACGATAGGGTAGGTTGCTGCATAGCAGCAATACGCTAACTTGCTCTTGTTCCACGTGGAACCTTGAGCGGGGTCCGCCGCGTGCGGTGGTTTCACGTGAAACATTCACGTATCATGCGGCCTCTTCCGAAGCCGGCCCGCATGCAGTTTCCGAGTGAGTTCGATGTCATCGTAGTGGGCGGTGGCCACGCCGGCACTGAAGCCGCCCTCGCCGCCGCGCGCATGGGTTGCCGCACCCTGCTTCTGACCCACAGCCTAGAGACGCTCGGCCAAATGTCGTGCAACCCCTCGATCGGGGGTATCGGCAAGGGACATCTGGTCAGGGAAGTCGACGCTTTGGGCGGCGCCATGGCCCTTGCCACCGACGAGGCAGGAATCCAGTTTCGTACGCTGAATCGCTCCAAGGGACCGGCAGTGCGCGCGACACGCGCCCAAGCCGACCGAGTGCTCTACCGGCGCGCCATCCGCTCCCGACTGGAGAACCAGCCGCATCTGACCTTGTTCCAGCAAGCCGTGGACGACATCCTGCTCGAAGGTGACCGCGCCTGCGGCGTCGTAACGCAGCTCGGCATTCGCTTTCGCGGCCGGAGCGTAGTACTGACTGCGGGGACCTTCCTTTCGGGCCGCGTCCATGTCGGACTGCAGAGCTACGAGGCGGGTCGCGCAGGGGACCCGGCGGCAGTGACGCTGGCAGCGCGCCTGAGGGAGATGAATCTGCCGGTGGGTCGGCTCAAAACCGGCACGCCGCCGCGTCTCGACGGCCGCACGATCGATTTTTCGGTCATGGAGCAGCAGCCCGGGGATACGCCCGAGCCGGTGTTTTCCTTCCTGGGTCACCGGGGCATGCACCCCCGGCAGCTGCCCTGCTGGATTGCACATACCAACGAGCGCACGCATGACCTGATCCGCAGCGGATTGGATCGCTCGCCCATGTATACCGGCGTAATTCAGGGCGTCGGGCCACGCTATTGCCCCTCGATTGAGGACAAGATCCATCGCTTCGCCGACAAAGCGAGCCACCAGATCTTTCTCGAGCCCGAAGGCCTGGAAACCCACGAGATCTACCCGAACGGCATCTCCACCAGCCTGCCGTTCGACGTGCAGCTGCAGCTGGTGCGCTCCATTCGCGGGCTCGAGGAGGCGCATATCCTGCGCCCGGGCTACGCCATCGAATATGACTACTTCGATCCGCGCAACCTGATGTCGTCGCTCGAGACAAAGAGCATCGCCGGCCTGTTCTTCGCCGGCCAGGTCAATGGCACGACGGGTTACGAGGAAGCTGCCGCGCAAGGGCTTCTGGCGGGCATCAACGCCGGGCTACGGGCGCGGGACGAGGCGTCCTGGTGCCCGCGCCGCGACGAAGCGTATCTGGGCGTGCTGGTGGACGATCTCGTCACGCGTGGCGTGTCCGAGCCGTATCGGATGTTCACCAGCCGCGCCGAGTACCGCTTGACGCTGCGCGAGGACAATGCCGATCTGCGCCTCACGGAGACGGGGCGCCGGCTGGGCATCGTCGACGATACGCGCTGGAACGCCTTCAGCCGCAAACGCGACGCCATCGCGGCGGAGCAGGAACGTCTGGATAAGCTACGGGCAAGTCCGCGGACGGTCCCGGAGCCAGAAGCAGTGCGGGTCCTCGGCCAGCCGCTCGAGCGCGAATACTCGTACACCTCGCTGCTGCGCCGACCGAATATCAGTTATCGCTCACTTATGACTTTGCCCAATGCCGGTAGGGGTGTGGAAAGCGACTCCGTCGCAGAGCAGGTCGAAATTCAGGCCAAGTACCGCGGCTACGTGGAACGCCAGCGAGACGAAGTGCGACGACGCGCGCAGCAGGAGGATCAGCGCCTGCCGCAGGATCTGGATTACGCCTCCGTGCGCGGATTGTCCAAGGAAGCGCAGCAGAAGCTGCTGCACCACCGGCCCGAAACGCTGGGTCAGGCGGCGCGCATTTCGGGGGTCACGCCAGCGGCGATCGCGCTGCTCCTTGTGCACCTGAAGCGAATCGCGCCGCCGCAGAAAAAAAGTGCATGACCCCGCCCGCCGCGCTGCGTCGCGGGCTCGCCGATCTCGGTCAGCCGCTGGCCCAGGCGGCGCAGGACAAGCTCATCGCGTATCTCGAGCTGCTGGCGAAGTGGAACAAGACCTATAACCTGACCGCGATCCGCGATCCCATGCAGATGATCAGCCACCACCTGCTCGACTCTCTGGCGGTACGGCCCCACCTGCCTGCGGGCACGCTCGCCGATGTCGGCTCCGGCGGCGGCCTGCCGGGCATCCCGCTCGCCATCGCCGAGCCCGCGCGCCGCGTGACACTGAACGACGCCAACCACAAGAAGGCCGCGTTTCTGCAGCAGGCGGTCATCGAACTGCGGCTCGCCAATGCCGAGGTGCACACCGGACGGGTGCAGGCGTGGCGCCCGGCAAGTCCATTCGCCTGCGTGATCGCACGCGGCTTCGCCGAGATCGCGCAATTCATTGCCAGCTGCCGCCACCTGGTGCGCGAAGGCGGCGTGCTCGCGGCCATGAAGGGCGTGTACCCGCAAGACGAACTGGATCGCGTGCCGGAGGGCGCCGATTGCCGCGACGTGCGCCGCCTGCAGGTCCCCATGCTCGGCGCGGAGCGCCACCTGGTGCTGTGCCACTGCGCGCCATGAACGATACGCGCATCGTTGCCGTGGTGAACCAGAAGGGCGGGGTCGGCAAGACCACGACCAGCGTGAACCTTGCGGCCGCGCTGGCGCGCGCGGGGCAGCGCACGCTGCTGGTGGATCTCGATCCGCAGGGCAACGCCACCATGGGCAGCGGCATCGACAAGCGCGCCGCGGCGCGCACGGTGTATCACGTGCTGCTCGGCCTGGGCGAGATCGCCAAGATCCGCTTGCGGGCGGAGCAGGGCGGTTACGACCTGGTACCCGCAAATCGCGAGCTGGCCGGCGCCGAGGTCGAGCTGGTGGAGCTGAATAACCGCGAGGGCCGCCTCAAGGCCGCGCTGGCGGGCGTGCGCGCCGACTATGACTTCGTGTTCATCGACTGCCCGCCGTCGCTGTCGCTGCTTACGCTGAACGGCCTCGTGGCGGCGCAATCGGTCCTCATCCCGATGCAATGCGAGTACTACGCGCTCGAAGGTCTGTCCGACCTGGTCGGCACCATCAAGCGCGTGCGCGCCAACCTGAACCCGCAGCTGGAGATCACGGGTCTGGTACGCACCATGTACGACGCGCGCAACACGCTGGCGCAGCAGGTATCGGCGCAGCTGGAAACGCATTTCGCCGACAAGATCTACCGCAGCATCGTGCCGCGCAACGTGCGCCTGGCCGAGGCGCCGAGCTACGGCATCCCGGCGGTTGTATGGGATCCCGAGTCCAAGGGCGCGCAGGCCTATCTGGCGCTGGCGGAGGAAATGCTCGAACGCGAGCGCACCGGCCTGCCGGCGGCGCAGGCATGAATCAGAAGCGCAAGGGTCTGGGGCGCGGCCTGGAGGCGCTGCTCGGCGGCGACGAGGGGCCGCGGGACATGCTCGCCACGCTGTCCGTGGGCCGGATCCGGCCCGGGCGCTACCAGCCGCGCACGCGCATGGACCAGGAAGCGCTGGCCGAGCTCGCGTCCTCGATCAAGTCGCAGGGATTGATGCAGCCGGTGCTGGTGCGCCCGGTGGACCGTGAGCGCTACGAGCTGATCGCGGGCGAACGGCGCTGGCGCGCGGCGCAGATGGCCGGCCTGCAGGAAATCCCGGCGCTGGTGCGCGAGGTGGCCGACGAATCGGCGCTCGCCATGTCGCTGATAGAAAACATCCAGCGCGAGAACCTCAACCCCATGGAGGAGGCCGCGGGCCTGCAGCGCCTAGTGGACGAATTTCGCATGACCCACGAGCAGGCCGCCGATGCCGTGGGGCGCTCGCGCAGCGCCACTACGAACTTGCTGCGCCTGCTGCGACTCGCCAAGCCCGTGCAGGGCATGGTGATGGAAGGCGTGCTGGAAATGGGCCACGCGCGCGCCCTGCTGTCTCTGGACGGAGCGCGGCAGATCGAAGCGGCGAACCGTATAGCGGCGCGCGGCCTGTCGGTGCGGGAAGCCGAAGCTCTGGTCGGCAACAAACAGCGCGGCCAACGCCAAGGGACGCGTCGTGCGCGCAGGACCGATCGTGACCTTGCCCGACTCGAAGAGGAGGT
>Ga0214471_10002067_pt1 | contig 15803 bp, 15 predicted proteins | sample RVTome_5_FD_207665 | JGI IMG/M metagenome (GOLD analysis project Ga0214471, IMG submission 207665) | Soil microbial communities from uranium-contaminated site in the Upper Colorado River Basin, Wyoming, United States - RVT142D155 | ecosystem: Environmental > Terrestrial > Soil > Contaminated >... | reverse complement strand
CCGCTCGGCGTGGTCGGCCAGGTGATTCCCTGGAACTTCCCGCTGCTCATGCTGGCGTGGAAGGTGGCTCCGGCCTTGGCCGCCGGCAACACGGTGGTGCTCAAGCCGGCGGAATACACCAGCCTGACTGCCCTCCTGTTCGCCGAATTGGCGCAGGAGGCCGGCTTGCCGCCCGGCGTGCTTAACATCGTCACCGGCGATGGCCGCACCGGCGAATTGCTGGTCGTCCATCCGGGGATCGACAAGGTGGCCTTCACCGGCTCCACCGAGGTCGGCCGCCGCATCCGCGCCGCCACGGCGGGGCAGGGCAAGAAACTGTCCCTGGAACTGGGCGGCAAGTCGCCGTTCATCGTCTTCGACGATGCGGACATGGACAGCGCCGTCGAAGGCCTGGTCGATGCCATCTGGTTCAACCAGGGACAGGTTTGCTGCGCCGGCTCCCGCCTGCTGGCTCACGAAGGGGTGGCCGAGCGCCTATACGACAAGGTGCGCGCGCGCATGGGGCACCTGCGCGTCGGCGATCCGCTGGACAAGTCCATCGACATCGGCGCCATCGTGCACCCGGATCAATTGCAGCGCATCGAATCCTTGGTGGCGCAGGGCGTGGACGAAGGGGCGGACCTGTGGCAGCCGCGCCTGGGCCTGCCGAAGGGCGGCTGTTTCTATCCGCCCACGTTGCTGACCGGGGTGGCGCCGTCGGCCACCGTGGCCCAGGAGGAAATCTTCGGGCCGGTGCTGGTCGCCATGACCTTCCGCACCCCGGACGAGGCGGTGGCCCTGGCCAACAATAGCCGCTATGGCCTGGCCGCCAGCGTGTGGACCGAGAACATCAACCTGGCCCTGGATATCGCGCCCAAGCTGAAGGCCGGCGTGGTCTGGGTCAACTCCACCAACCAGTTCGATGCCGCCTGCGGTTTCGGCGGGTACCGCGAATCCGGCTTCGGCCGCGAAGGCGGACGGGAAGGCATGTATGAGTATCTGGCCCGACCCGACGCGTCTTCGCAGCCACGGCGGCGCCAAGCCGCCACGGCCGGGCGCAAGCGCAAGACCACTGCCGCGCCGCGTGCCATGCCTGCCATCGACCGCACGGCGAAGCTGTACATCGGCGGCCGCCAGGTGCGCGCCGACGGCGGCTATAGTCTGCCGGTGGAAGGCGCTGACGGGACCTTGCTCGGCTCGGTGGGCGAAGGCAGCCGCAAGGACATCCGCGATGCCGTGGAAGCGGCGCGCAATGCCACCGCCTGGAGCACGACGACCGGTCATGCCCGCGCCCAGGTGCTGTACTACGTGGCCGAGAATCTTTCCGTCCGCGCGAAGGAATTTGCCGGCCGCATCCGCGTCATGACCGGAGCGACGCCCAAGGCGGCGGCGGAGGAGGTCGATGTCGCGATCTCGCGCCTGTTCACCTATGCGGCCTGGGGCGACAAGTTCGACGGGGCGGTGCATACGCCGCCCCTGCGCGGTGTCACCCTGGCCATGAACGAGCCGTTGGGGATTGTCGGCCTGGCCTGTCCGGATCGTGATCCTTTGCTGGCCTTCGTCTCCCTGGTCGCCCCGGTCATAGCGATGGGCAACCGGGCGGTGGTCGTGCCATCGCCGCGGCATCCCCTGTCAGCCACCGATTTCTATCAGGTGCTGGACACCTCGGACGTGCCCGGCGGCGTGGTCAACATTGTCACCGGCGCGCGCGATCCTCTGGCCGTGCTCCTGGCCGAGCACGATGGGGTGGATGCGATCTGGTACGCGGGCCCGGCGGCGGGTGTCGCCGCGGTGGAGCGAGCCTCCGCCGGAAACGTAAAACAAACATGGATCATCGACGACGGCCGCGACTGGCGCGACCCAACCTTCGGGGAGGGTCGCGTCTTCTTGCGCCATGCCACGCAGGTCAAGAACATTTGGATTCCGTACGGAGAATGACCGCCGAAGGCCGGCCGTCTCCATCAACGACATATGCCTTCGCGAGCAGACAAACAGGGAGATTACGCGCAATGAAAGCTTTGACACGGTCCGCCAGCGCCGCGGTGGTGCTGTTGGCCGCATATGCGGTGTCGGCTGCCGAGATCGATCCGGCCGTCGTCTTCGACATGGGCGGCAAGTTCGACAAGTCGTTCAACCAGGGCGTCCTCGACGGCGTCGAGCGTTTCAAGGCCGAAACCGGCAAGGCATACCGGGAATTCGAGGTCACCAACGAGACTCAGCGCGAGCAGGCCATCCGCAAGATGGCACAGCGCGGCGCCGATCCGATTCTCGGCATCGGTTTTGCCCAGGCCCCGGCCATCGAAACGGTGGCCAAGGAATTCCCCAAGATCCGCTTTACCATTATCGATGGCGTGGTGGATCTGCCGAATGTGCAGTCGGTGGTGTTCAAGGAGCAAGAGGGTTCGTTCCTGGTCGGTATGGTCGCCGCCATGGCCTCGAAGTCCGGCAAGGTCGGTTTCGTCGGCGGCATGGATATTCCGCTGATTCGCCGATTCGCCTGCGGTTATGTGGCCGGCGCCAAGTATGCCAATCCCAACGCCGAGGTCATTCAGAACATGACCGGCGATACACCCGCGGCATGGAACAATCCGGGCCGTGGCGCCGAGCTGTCCAAGGGCCAGTTCGATCGCGGCGTTGACGTGATCTATGCCGCCGCCGGCGGCACCGGCACCGGCGTCTATCAGGCCGCCAAGGATGCCGGCAAGCTGGCCATCGGCGTCGATTCAAATCAGAACTACCTGCATCCGGGCACCATGCTGACCTCCATGGTCAAGCGCGTCGATGTGGCCGCCTACAACGCCTTCAAGACGGCCATGGACGGCACCTGGACGCCGGGCATTCAGGATCTTGGGCTGGCTGAAAGCGGCGTCGATTGGGCCGTGGACGAGCACAACAAGGCCCTGATCACCACCGACATCCAGGCCAAGGTCGATCAGGCCAAGGCCGACATCATCGCCGGCAAGATCATGGTGCACGACTACATGAGCGATAACGCCTGCCCCATGTGATCCGAGCAGGTGGACCCGGTTCGATGGCAATGGCGCACGCTGCGGCACGTGACGTCGTAACGCCGGAGGGAGCACCCCCTCCGGCGGCCATCGAGCTGCGGGGCATCGACAAGTCGTTCGGTGCGGTGCACGCCAACAACGATGTGTCCATGCGCATCGGTGCCGGCACCATCCACGGCATTGTCGGTGAGAATGGGGCCGGCAAGTCGACCCTGATGAGCATTCTCTACGGATTTTACCGCGCCGACGCGGGCGAGATTTTCGTCGCCGGCAAACGGATCGAAATCAAGTCGCCGCACGATGCCATCGCCGCCGGCATCGGCATGGTGCACCAGCATTTCATGTTGGTGGATACCTTCACAGTCCTGGAAAACGTCATGATGGGCGCGGAATCCGGCCCGCTGCTGCACGCCAGCATTCAAAAGGCGCGCGGCGAGCTGACCCGGCTGGCGGACGACTACGGCCTGGCGGTGCAGGCGGATGCGATTGCCGGCGAGCTGCCGGTGGGCGAGTTGCAGCGCGTGGAGATTCTCAAAGCCCTCTACCGCGATGCCCGCATCCTCATCCTCGACGAGCCGACCGGGGTTCTCACGCCCCAGGAATCCACACAGCTTTTCCGCATTCTCGCGGCCCTGAAAGAGCGCGGCGTGACCATCATCCTGATCACCCACAAGCTGGGCGAGGTGATGGCGGTGACCGACACCGTATCGGTCATGCGCCGTGGCCAGGTGGTGGCGGACCGGGTAACCCGGGACACCTCGAAGGAGGAGTTGGCCGAGCTGATGGTCGGCCGCAAGGTGCGGCCCACGTCGGCCCCGCGCCGCGATGTCGCCGGTGAGGCTGCCTTGACTGTCGAGCATCTTTCGCTGCGCGACCGCCTGGGCGTGGAGCGGATCAGGGATGTCAGCTTCGCGGTCAATGCCGGCGAGATCGTCGGCATCGCCGGCGTCTCCGGCAATGGGCAGAGCGAATTGCTGGAAGTGCTGGCCGGCATCCGTCCGCCCACGAGCGGCGGCTTCGTCGTCGAAGGCCGCGAAGTGACCTCGGCGGCACCGTGCGGCCCTGACGACATGCGCGCCCTGGGCCTCGCCCACGTGCCGGAGGATCGGCAGCGCCGGGGTATGGTGGCGCCCTTCTCGGCGGCGGAGTCGGCGATCCTCGGATACGAATGCGAGGCGGCCTACAGCCGGGGTCTTTTCCTCGACACGGATGCCATCGCCGCCCATTGCTCCCAATTGATGGAACGTTTCGATGTACGCCCGCCGACCCCAGAAATCGGCTCGGGAAAACTGTCCGGCGGCAACCAGCAGAAACTGATCCTGGCGCGCGAGATCGATCGCGAGCCGCGCATCCTGCTGGTCGGGCAACCGACGCGCGGCGTCGACATCGGCGCCATCGAGTTCATTCACGCCCAACTGATCGCATTGCGGGACCGTGGCTGCGCCATCCTCATGGTCTCGGTCGAGTTGGACGAGATCATGGCACTCAGCGACCGCATCCTGGTCATGTTCGAGGGCCGCATCGTCAGCGAAGTGGCCGGCCGCGGCGCGGATGCGCGCGAGCTGGGCTTGATGATGGCCAATGCCCATGCGGACAAGCGCGAGCGGCTGGTGTCATGAATACGGGCGGCCAGGACCTTCCGCGGTGGATCGATATCGGGCTGATCCCGATTCTCAACATCTGCATGGCGCTGCTGGTGTCCGGCGTGATCATCCTGGCCATCGGCGAGGATCCGCTTGAGGCGGTGGCGATCATGGTGCGCGGCGCCTTCGGCTATGAGGAGGGGATCGGCTACACCCTCTACTACGCCACCAACTTCATCTTCACCGGGCTGGCGGTTTCGGTCGCCTTTCACGCCGGGCTGTTCAACATCGGCGGCGAGGGACAGGCCTACATCGGCGGCCTGGGGGTCGGTCTGGTCCTGCTGGCCTTCGACTCGGTGCTGCCGTTGGCGATCCTGGCGCCCCTGGCCATTCTTGCCGCCGCCATCTTTGGCGCTGCGTGGGCGGCAGTGCCGGCCTACTTGCAGGCCTATCGCGGCAGTCATGTCGTCATCACCACCATCATGTTCAACTTCATTGCCTCGGCGGTGATGGTCTATCTGCTGGTCAACGTGTTGATTAATCCCGGGCAGATGTCGCCGGAAAGCCGTCAGTTTTTACCCAACGGCCATTTGCCCTTCATGCATGAGGTGCTGGCTTGGTTCGGCATCCCGTTCGCGCCGACGCCGATGAACGTCACCTTGATCTGGGCCTTGATCTGCTGCGTCGGCGTCTGGGCCTATGTCTGGCGCAGCCGCTGGGGCTATGAGCTGCGCACGGTCGGGCATAGCGAGCCCGCTGCCGTCTATGCCGGTATTCGGCCGCGCCGGATCATCATGGTGGCCATGTGCATCTCCGGCGGCCTGGCCGGGTTTGTCGGCCTGAACGAGATCATGGGCGTGCAGCATCGCCTGCTGATCAACTTCACCGCCGGTTATGGCTTCACCGGCATCGCCGTATCGTTGATGGGGCGTAACCATCCCTTCGGCGTGGTGATGGCCAGCCTGCTGTTCGGCGCCTTGTATCAGGGTGGGGCCGAGCTGGCTTTCGACGTGCCGACCATTTCCCGCGAACTGGTGGTCACCATCCAAGGGTTGGTGATCCTGTTTTCGGGCGCCCTGGCGTACATGTCGACGCCGTGGATCACCCGCCTTTACCGCGTGTTGACCGCGGGCCGACTGGCGCCGGCCGCAAGCGAGGCGTGACATGGAAGACGCTTTCGTTTTTGCCATTCTGACGGTGAACGCCACGGTGCGGGTGGCCACCCCCCTGATCCTGTGCGCCATGGCCGGGCTGTTTTCCGAACGCTCCGGCGTCATCGACATCGGTTTGGAAGGCAAGATGCTGGCCGCCGCCTTTGCCGCCGCCAGCGTCGCCGCGCTCACCGGCTCCGTCTGGGTCGGGCTGGCGGGCGGCATCGCCACCGCCATGTGCCTGGCGCTGCTGCATGGCTTTGCCTGCATCACCCACAACGGCAATCAAGTGGTCAGCGGCCTGGCCATCAACATTCTGGCGTCCGGTTTGACCGTGGTGCTGGGCATCGCCTGGTTCCACCGCGGCGGCGATACGCCCGGCCTGGAGGCCACCGCGCGCTTCATGCCCCTCGCCTTGCCCATGGCCCGGGCTGTGGCCGATGTGCCGCTGGTCGGCACCCTCTACAGCCGCCTGATCAGCGGCCACAACCTGCTGGTCTATGTGGCGTTCTCCGCCGTGCCGTTGGTCTGGTGGGTGGTCTATCGCACCCGCTTTGGCTTGCGCCTGCGCGCCGTGGGCGAGAATCCGAAAGCTGTCGATACGGCGGGTATTTCTGTCACATGGCTGCGCTATCGTGCGGTGATGATTTGCGGCGTGCTGACCGGTATTGCGGGGACCTATCTATCGGTGGCGCACAACGCCGGTTTCGCCCGCGAGATGACGGCCGGGCAGGGGTACATCGCCCTGGCGGCGTTGATCTTCGGCAAGTGGCGGCCGTGGCCGGCCTTCGGTGCCTGCCTGATGTTCGGCTTGCTGGATGCCATCGCCATCCGCCTGCAGGGCGTGCATGTGCCCGGCATCGGCGAGGTGCCTGTGCAATTCATCCAGGCGTTGCCGTATGTGCTGACCGTGGTGCTGCTCGCCGGCTTCATCGGCAAGGCGGTGGCGCCCAAGGCCATTGGTGTGCCCTACGTGAAGGAAAATTGACCATGGACGAAGCCATGCTGGAATTGGCGCGGCAGGCCATGGCGGCGGCCTATGCGCCCTATTCCAAGTTCCACGTGGGCGCCGTGGTCCGTGGCGGCAACGGCAAGCTCTATGCCGGTTGCAACGCCGAGAACGCGTCCTATCCGCAAGGCTGGTGTGCCGAGACTTCGGCCATCGCCGCCATGATCGCCGATGGGGAACGGCGCATCGTTGAAGTGGCGGTGATCGGCGCGGGCGCGGCGCTGGTGACACCGTGCGGCGGGTGTCGCCAGCGTCTGCGCGAATTCGCCGGCGAGGCCACGCCGATTCACATCTGCGGCCCCGATGGGCTGCGCCAGACGGTGACCTTGGGCGAGCTGCTGCCGCTCTCATTTGGGCCGGAGAACCTCCGATGAGCGACATCGACGCCGCCGTCAAGATGATCACTATGCGAACCGGCGGTGCGCGTCCGCGTGTCGGGGTGATCCTCGGCTCTGGCTTGGGCGCCCTGGCCGATGCGGTGGAAGACTCCACGGTCATTTCCTACGACGATCTGCCGGGCTTTCCCGCGATTGGCGTGGAGGGGCATGTGGGCCGGCTGGTGCTGGGCCGGCTGGCCGGCGTGCCGGTGGCGGTTCTGCAAGGCCGCGCCCATTTCTATGAAACAGGACGTGCCGATGCCATGAAGGCGCCGGTGCGTACGCTCGCCCGGCTTGGCTGCGAAAGCCTGCTGCTGACCAACGCGGCAGGCTCATTAAATCCCGCGGCCGGGCCGGGCAGCGTCATGCTGATCACCGACCACATCAATTTCACCGGCGTCTCGCCCTTGTTCGGGGAAACCGGCAACGACCGATTCGTCGATTTGGTTGGCGCTTACGACGCCGGGCTGGCAAGCGGCCTGCGCGCCGCGGCCAAGCGCGAAGGCATCGCCCTACCCGAGGGCGTCTACATGTGGTTCAGCGGCCCGCACTACGAAACCGCCGCCGAGGTGCGCGCGGCGCGGATCATGGGCGCCGATGCGGTCGGCATGTCGACGGTGCCGGAGGTGATTTTGGCACGCCACGCGGGCCTACGGGTGGCCGCATTGTCGATCATCACCAACCTGGCGACCGGCGTGGCCGCGGCGCCGGTCACCCATGCGGCGGTGATGGAGAACGCCGCGGCCGCCGCGGCTTCGGTGCGCCGCCTGTTGCTGGCCTTCTTCGCCGCCTACGATCAACCGGGATCTTGAGATGCTGCCGCAGGAGATCATCCGCCACAAGCGCGACGGCCAGGTGCTGGACCCGGCCGAGATCGCCTTCATGGTGCGCGGCATCACCGACGGCTCGGTGGGCGAGGGGCAGATCGCCGCCTTCGCCATGGCGGTATTCTTTCGCGGCCTGGACATGGACGAGCGCGTCGCCCTGACCCGCGAGATGACCGTTTCCGGCACGGTCCTGCGCTGGGACGATCTGGACCTGCCCGGCCCGGTCCTGGACAAGCATTCGACCGGTGGGGTCGGCGACAAGATCAGCCTCATGCTGGCGCCCCTGGTCGCCGCCTGCGGCGGCTTCGTGCCCATGATCTCCGGCCGTGGCCTTGGCCATACGGGCGGTACCCTGGACAAGCTCGATGCCGTTCCCGGCTATGCCACCGCGCCCGATGCCGCCCGGTTCCGCCGCGTGGTGGCCGAGGTGGGGTGCGCCATCATCGGCCAGACCGACGATCTGGCCCCCGCCGATCGGCGGCTCTATGCCATTCGCGACGTGACCGCGACGGTCGAATCCCTGCCGCTGATCACCGCCTCCATCCTGTCCAAGAAACTGGCTGCCGGCCTCGACGGTTTGGTCATGGATGTGAAGACCGGCTCCGGCGCCTTCGCCGCCGGGCGCGACGCGGCGCGCGAGCTGGCCGACAGCATCGTCGCGGTGGCCAATGGGGCGGGTCTGCCGACCATGGCCCTGATCACCGACATGGACCAGGTGCTGGGCAACACGGTCGGGCACACGTTGGAAGTGGCCGAATCCATTGCCTACCTGCGCGGCGAGCACGATCCGCGGACCCACCAGCTCGTGCTGGCGCTGGCCGCCGAGATGCTTGTGCTGGGCAAGTTGGCCGCCGATCCGGCGGCGGCTCGGCAACAGGCGGAGAACGCGTTGTCCAGCGGCGCCGCGGCGGAACGATTCGCCCGCATGGTCGCCGGCCTGGGCGGGCCGAAGGACATTCTGGAACGCAGCGCCGCGTACCTTCCGGCGGCACCGGTGACCGTGCCCTGCCCGGCGGCGGCGGGCGGCACGGTTCAGGCCATGGACACCCGCGCCATCGGCATTGCCGTCATCGGCCTGGGCGGCGGCCGCCGCGCCGCCGGCGACCGTATCGACCATCGGGTCGGGCTCAGCGGCGTTTGCCATATCGGCGATGCGGTGGAGCGCGGCCAGCCGTTGGCGATGATACATGCCGCCGATGCGGCCACGGCCGATGCTGCCGCCGCCGCGCTGCGTGCCGCCATTCGCGTTGGCGATGCGCCGCCACCGGCACCCGGGCCCATGATTCTCGAACGCATCGCGGGGGCCGGCCGATGATCCGGGCAATCGCCTTCGATGCCGACGATACCCTGTGGCACACCGAGACCCTGTTTCAGGAGACGCAAGTGCGCCTGGCGGATATCCTCGGCCACTATGCCGCGCCGGAAGATGTGCAGCACCGCCTGCACGCGACGGAAGAGCGCAACGTCAAGACCTTCGGCTATGGGGTCAAGGGCTTCACCCTGTCGATGGTGGAAACCGCCATCGAGATTTCCGGTGGGCGAATTTCGGCGGCGGATATTCACACCATTGTCACCATGGGCCGCGATATGTTGGAAGCGCCGATGCGCCTGCTCGATGATGTGCCACAGGTGCTGGCACACTTTGAGCAGCGGTATCCGCTGTATCTGGTCACCAAGGGCGATCTTCTGGATCAGCGCAACAAGATCGAGACATCTGGTCTGGCCAATCATTTCACCGGCATCGAGGTGGTGGCGCGCAAGGATGCCGCCGCCTACCGCGATGTCTTCTCCCGTCACGGCGTCGATCCGGCAACGATCCTGATGGTCGGCAATTCCATTCCATCCGATGTGCTGCCGGTCCTCGAGGTCGGCGGCTGGGCGGTGCATATTCCCTATGTGGTCACCGCCGTCTTCGAGCGGCATGACCAGGACCCCGCGCATGCGCGGTACGCCCGCCTCAACACCATTCGAGAATTACCCGCGCACGTCGATCGGATTGCCGGCGGCGGCGCTCAGACTGGAGTTCACCCCGCAGTCAGTAAAAAAGGAGGTTGAAAATGATAGCGATGAAATATGGTGCATGTTTGCGTTTAGCGGCAGGGGGCATGGCATTTCTGGCCCTGTCCGTGTCCGCGGCGCAGGCCGCCGACCAGAACGACAACTTGAACGCCACCCTGTGGATGCAGTCGTCGGTCGAGTATCAGGGCGCGACCATTGGCGCATTTCGGCTGGCCGCCATGATGCTCGACAAGGGGTTGGCGGACAAGAACTGGACCGCGGTGCCGGATCAACAGACCGGGGCCTTCCAGGATCTGCCGCCGGCCGTGATCCTGGATCTGGACGAGACGGTGCTCGACAATTCTGACTATCAGGCTTGGATGGTCGCGAACAACGAGTCGTTCAGCGAAAAGACCTGGGGTGTGTACGTCAACACCGTGACGTCACGGGCCATACCGGGTGCATTGGAGTTCGCCAAGTACGCCGACTCCAAGGGCGTGAAGGTCTTCTACGTCTCCAACCGCACCGGCGATTTGGAGGAAGCGACCCGCAAGAACATGGAGATGTTCGGCTTCCCCATGGGCGGCAACGTGGATACGGTGCTGATGAAGAAAGAGAAGGAAGAATGGGCATCCTCGGCCAAGAGCCCGCGTTGGGCCCATGTCGCCAAGGACTACCGCGTCCTGCTGCAGGTCGGCGACAATCTGGGTGATTTCATGGATGAGTACAAGGGAAGCATCGCCGAGCGGCAGGCCTCGATGGAAGCGCAAAAAGCCATGTGGGGCGAGCGCTGGATCGTTCTGCCCAATCCGACCTATGGCTCTTGGGAATCGGCGGCCTTCGGCCACAACTACAAGCTCTCGGGCGACGAGCAGCGCGACATGAAACACGGTGTGTTGTCGTCCTGGAAGCCGTAAGCGGATTGAAATTGGTGGGGCCGGCCGGGCGGCGCGATCCGGTCCGCTCAGCCGCTCCACCAAATTTCGATGGCCTGGAACGATTTTGCCGCTTGCCGGGCCTCAGGGCTGGCTTCGGCGGCGATCTTATAGGCTTTGTCTTCGATCAGGATGTGGTGGTTCAGCCAGTCTTGGAGAAATTGCAGCAAGTCCTCGTTCACCACTTGTGCCGATCCGTCCGGATCTTGGTCGAAACGGCGATTGAGTTCGCCAATGCGATCAACGAAATCTCGATGCTCGCGCTTGTGTTCCTCAATGCCGAAATGCCGGCACGCGGCCATGACCTTCTCTTCCCGGGCGAAGTGAAACTCGGCATAGCGCAAAAGCGCGAATAGGGATTGCCGGACGGCGCCGAGCCGACCCGCGGCGTTCGCATCCGTGGCCAGCTGGTTGATGACCCGGATCAGCTGTTTGTGGTCGGCATCCAGTTCCGGAATGCCGACGCTCATTTTTTCCGACCACTGCATGACTGCCATGGGCACGGTGCCCCACTCTCACCATGGCCAGTGTATCGCCGTGGGCGCGTGGCCCGTTTGATCCATGTCAAAAGCAGCTGCGGTGATATGAGTCGGCAGATGCGGGGGGAGATGTGCTTGTCGGCGCCCGACTTTTCGAACTTATTGGAAGTTCGGTTCCCACTCGCTGCACCAGGCATCCGAGGGAACGCTGGGCCATTGGGCTTCCGCCGGGTCCGCCGCGGCACCGGCGTTGCCAAGCCCTGGCCGTGGCGCGTACCGGCGGCAGTCGCCCATCTGAACCTTTTGGCCATTGGTCGCCGGGTCGTCGCGGTCGAGGAATTTCTCACGCGCTTGCCAGCTTCGGCAGCTTCTACAGCCCTTCATTCGATCGAACCTCTATTCAAGAACGCATGTGCAGCCGCGGCCTCAAAGCCGCAGTCCGGTTGAACCGCGCGTATCCGCCAGCTCGATCGTGCTGCCGCGCAGATCGGCACCGGTCAAATCGGCATCCAGAAAACAAGCAGTCTTCAGATTGGCATCGCGCAGATTGGCATTGCACAATTTCGCCCGCGAAAAATCGACGGAGCCCAAATTGGCGCCGGAAAGATCGGCGCCGTTCAGGATCGCATCGGTCAGGTTGGCGCCGACACTCTGCCCGACAACCCCAACCAGGGTCATGGGGCTGAGATTGGCGCACCGGAAGGACGCGCCGGCTAGATTTGCACGATCCATGCGCGCCCCGCGCATGTCCGAATCGCTGAAGTCAGACTGCAGGCCCAGGACCCCGGACATGTTGGCCATGGCGAACCGGCCGGCCTGCAACTTGGATTGAGTCAGGTTGGTCATGGTGAGAATGGCCGCCTGCAGGTTGATGCCGACAAAGCCGATGCCTTGCAGATCGACGCCGGTAAAATCGGCTTGGTGCCCCTTTTGGCCGAGCGAGTCGATCCATAATCCGTGGTCGGCGATGATGTCCTGCAAGGAGCGGTCAAGATCGGAGATAGCCCTGGGCATGCGCGCGTTCTTGGCGTTTGCATACTTGATATCGGCGGGAAAGAAGTGCGCGGCGGTCAGATCCGCCCCGTCCAGATTGGTATTGTTGAGGATCGCGCCCCCCAACATGGCACCCTGGAAGATGCACCCGCTGAGATCGGCATCGGTAAGATCGGCGCCGGTGAAGACCGCACCACGCACATCCGAGTTGGACAGATTCGCGGCCATCAGCTTAGCGTTCTTGAATATGGCATTCGTCAGATTGGTACGCGACCCAAGGACGCGCCCCAAACGGGCGCCGCTCAAATTAGCGCCGGACAGATTGACCCCGCAGATGTCGGCGGAGACACCCTCCTTCATCGGTGTCAGATTGCCGCTGTCGTCACGCACCAGGATGAATCCGTTGCGGATATCGGCTTCCCGCAGGTCCGCGGATTCAAGGTTGGCGCCGGACAGGCTGGCCCCACGCAGATCGGCCCGTGAAAGATCGCACTCCCGCATGTCGGCGGATTCGAAGCTGGCGCCGAACAAGTTGCTGCGGGCCAGGATGGCCCCGGCAAGGGTTGCATGCGACAGATCGGCCGCCACCATTTCGGAAGTTGGCAGGTTGCGGCCGCTCAGGTCCAAATGGCGCGCATCCTTGAAATTCAGGAACATGCGCTTGCCGCCGGGCCGTCCCTGCAGATAGCGCTCGTGCGCCTCGGTGGCATCATCCAGCCAGGCCTGATTGACGCGCTCGGGTTTAGTTAAGGAACCGGCTTTCATGGCGCCAACAGACCCTCGCGGCAGGACCCTCCGGCCGGGCATGCGCCGGGCGCTTCAATGGGCCCCAGGTAAGCGAGCGCCTGCCGTGTCAGGCCGGTCGCACGATGGGGAGTGGTGGTTGTGGCGTTGCTGTCGGAGGTCAGGCGGCGAGACAATCCAGGGACAGCACGCCGGCCATGGTGGCGGCAATCTTCTCCGGCGCTTCCCGGAACTTCAAGCCGATCAGCTGCCCTTGGCGCCAGACAACCTCGACATGAAAATCGATCTTGTTCGCCAACCGCAACGTGATGGCTGAGCAGGCTTCCAACGGCTCGGCGAGGCACATTCTGGCGCCGCTGGCGGAAATGTCGAACAGGATGCCCCGCGAGTTGCGGTCGCCCGAGACCAGGCACCCGGAAAAGAGCACGTGCGTGCGCTTGTGGGCTCGCCGATCTGCCGGAGACTCTGTCTTCGCCTGAATGGCTTGCATAGGCTGATCCTCTTGATCGGGTGCAATCCTTGACCCTGCCAGAGTGCCCGAAGCGGCTTGCGAAATCGTAAATATTAGACATCTTTTACGAGTATTTTATTATTGAAAAAGTAACCATAAGGGGTGTTTTTCGTTGCTGCCCGCGGGTCTCACAAGACCAGGCAGATGCACCGCAGGATGCGCTCCAACTCGCCATTCGGGAACTGCAGCTCCACGCCCATGCTGGCATCGTCGCGCCAAGAACATACGCCGCAGAGGGTACCGGCAACCGGGTGGTCGAGGGCGATGACGTTACCCTTGGGCATGGCACCTTCGAAGCTCAGCCGCAATCCATGCGGTGAGATGTCCTCGATGAAGCAGGTATAGACCTTGCCCCCGGCCATTGCCGTGATGGGATGACGCGCCGTGACCGGGCGCCGCTCGGACCGCCGCCGATCCTCCGGGTCTTCGGCCTGACCGGCCGGTTGTTTTGTCATTCCGCCTCGCTCACCTGGCCGGGTTCTTCCCGCTGGGTCCGCATTCTGCGGTGGCGATGGTTAATGAAGCGTTTACCATTGCGGCACCCGGTGTGACCGGACATAACGTCAACGGCGGGACTGCAGGCCGGGAACGGGAACCGGGACGTGAATACCATCGCCTTCCTACTCAAAGGGTTGGGCATAGGCTTGGCCCTGGCCGCCCCGGTCGGGCCGATGAGCATCCTGTGCATGCGCCGCACCCTGCGCGATGGTCTGCGCGTAGGCCTGATCTCGGGCCTGGGCATCGCCGCCGCCGATGCCACCTATGGCGCCATGGCGGCCTTCGGTTTGTCCGCTGTGACCGCCTGGCTGCTCCATATGGAAACCGTTTTGCGGTTGATCGGCGGTTTGTTCCTCATTGGCCTGGGCGTCCGGATCCTGCTCAAGCCGCCGGCGGCCGAGGCCGCCCCCGCGGCCGGCGGCCGCATGGCCGGGGCGTTTGCGTCCTGCTTCGTGCTGACCATGACCAACCCGGCCACCATCCTGACCTTTATCGCCATATTCGCCGGTCTTGGCTTGGTCGGTCAGGCGGGCGGCACTGACGCGGCCATCGGCCTGGTCGCGGGGGTGTTTCTCGGCTCCATGCTGTGGTGGGTGGCGCTGTGCGGCACGGTGGCGACGCTCCGCCATCGCATCGGCCAGACCGCGCTCATATGGATCAACCGTCTGTTCGGCCTGATCCTCGCCGGCTTCGGCGCCGGTATCCTGATCTCGGTGGCGGTTTAGGTGCGCGGGCCTTTTCTCTCGGCGATGCCGTCCGGGGTCAGGAACGTGTTGGCCAGGGTCCGGTCGGCGTGGGCCATGCGCCAACTCAGCATCTTCTGCGCATAGTCGAGGACCAGCCCCTGGTGCGCCGGATCGGCGGCCAGGTTGCGGAACTCCATCGGGTCCTGTTGCAGATCGAAGAACAAGGGCGCCAAGCCCGGAAAATGCACGTACTTGTAGCGCTCATCGCGAATCACGCACAGGCAGCATTGATCGCTGGTGATGCCCAATGCTTTCTCCGGTTTCTGATTCGGGATATCGCGGAAATCGAATTCCCAGTGCACCTCGCGGCGCCAGGACTCCGCGCGGCCATGGTGCAGAAACGGCACCAGCGAGTTCCCATCGCACTGCACCGGCACGTCCCGGCCGAGGCAATCCAGGATCGTCGGCATGACATCGACCGCCTCGGTGAAGTTCTCGACCACGGTGCCACGGGTGCCATCGGCATCGCGGCGTGGGTCGCGCACGATCATGGGGATGTGGTAGGCCTGATCGAAATACCCCTCCTTGCCGAACAGCCAGTGCTCGCCCAGCATCTCGCCATGATCGGAGGTGAAGACGATCAACGTGTGGTCGTATTCGCCGGTCTCTTTTAGATAAGCGATCAGGCGGCCGACCTGGCTGTCCACCTCGCTGATCAGGCCGTAGTAGGTGGCCCGCAGATCGGCGATGGCCGCCGCGTCGATGGCCTGCAGGTCGACGTCGTGGCCGATGTAGTAGCCGGGCTTGCGCTGCATGGCCAGCAGATGGGCGAGATACGGGTGCTGTGCCGCCTCCGCCGCCACGCTGTCCTGGCGCCGCGGCGCCGGGAACCCGTCGCGCCGGTACATGGTGTTGAACGGCTCCGGCGCGATCAGCGGCGGATGCGGCCGCAGGAACACGGCGTGCACGAACCACGGCTCACCCCGGCGCACCGACAGGAATTGTTTCACCTCGTTGGCGATGAA
>Ga0214471_10002065_pt1 | contig 15816 bp, 12 predicted proteins | sample RVTome_5_FD_207665 | JGI IMG/M metagenome (GOLD analysis project Ga0214471, IMG submission 207665) | Soil microbial communities from uranium-contaminated site in the Upper Colorado River Basin, Wyoming, United States - RVT142D155 | ecosystem: Environmental > Terrestrial > Soil > Contaminated >... | reverse complement strand
CGAAGCCAACTTGTCGACGATCGGGAACCAGCAGAGAGATCCATCGCCGCCCTCGCGGAGAAGTTCATCAACGCTATTGACTCGGTATTGACGGACCTGTGCTATGCCGCCGGCAACGATCCCAAGGGTCCCGACGCGCCGACCAGCATTCGCGAGGCAGTCGCTCGCTTCGAGGAGCAGGCTCCAAACCCGCAGGCCGATCACACCGGCAGGGTCGCGAACTGGCTCGACACCCAAGTCCGCGAGTACGCACGCAAGATCACACTGGCGGTGACCGAGGCCGAGGGCGCGCAGCCCAGCCTGAGCATCGCGGACATAGGCGAAGGGCAGACGCCGGACAGCATCCCCGACACCTTCATGTCCCTGAACAAGAGAAACAAGGTGGACATCCCGTTCGTTCAGGGGAAGTTCAACATGGGTGGCACCGTTGCCACGAGTCGGCCTCTTGTTCCCGCCGCCGCCGAAGTTCCGATCGGTGAGATCGCCATGAACGGCTACGCCGACTCGCGAGCTCCTGGTTCGGCCTCGAGCACGAAGACCGGGATGTGGCGATCGGCCCTCGACCGGTACTCGCCGTAGTCGGGCTGGACCTTCACGAACTCGCCGAACAGGCGCTCGTAGTCCTCGCCGTCGACCTGACGGGCCCTCACCCGGTGCCACCGGCCCGCCTCGCGGACGTCGGCCTCGAGGTGAGCACGCAGGTTCTTGGCCCAGGCCGGGTCCGAGTCGTCGCCGACGTTGCTGCCGACCACGGCCGGCCCGTCGGGCGTCGTCAAGTAGTTGAGCAGGACCCGCCTTCGCTCACCGGACTTGTGCCCCGTGGTCACCAGCTCGAGGACAGACATGCCCACCGCCCGCCTGCCGAGTCGGCCGCCGGTGGCATCCCACACCCATCGATGGATCTTCCATATGGCGCGGTACCGCTTGCGGGAGTGAGGCTTTCTCATCGTGGCTCCTGTCGGTCAGTCGTCGACGATCGCAAAGACGCCGGGCACCGCATCCAGAGAGGCCACCGTGCGCCGGGCCGCCTCGTCCACGTGGATCCGCGGCGGGTCGGGCGGGCGGGCGGGGTGGTACGTTCCCGGCCCGTAGAACTGCCCATACCGCAGCACGACCCCTGGATAGCTGAGGACCGCCTTCTCGAGCTCCTCCACGGCGGCGCCCCCATCGCCGGGGAGCGCCCAGGCGACGCTCTGCGCGATGAAACGGGAAACGTCGACGGCGAGCGCCGCGGCGACCAGATTGCGGGTGCCTACCCGCCGGATCCGGTTGTGCGATGTCGCGAAATCCTCGAAGCGGGCGAAGTCGTCGGGGAGGTCGGTTAGTTGGTGCATGACGACGTCGGGTTGGGCCCGCGCCACGGCTGCGGCGAGTCCCGCGGCGTCGAACACGTCGCAAACGACCGGTTCGGCGCCGACCTCGATCAACGCTGCCACTTTGGAGCGAGATCGAGTCATACCGATGACCTCGTGGTCCGCCTCTACCAGCAACGGCACCAGTCGTGACCCGATCACGCCCGTCGCTCCGGCCACGAACACTCTCACAACTTGCCGAGTCTACGGCCCCGGGCACCGAGGCCTGAGGCGACGACCGGATCGTCACCGCCATCCGCTCGCGCAGCCGGGAGCGCGGCCCGACTCGTTGGCCCCCGGGTGCCCGCTCCTGGTCGAGCATCACACCGGAACAGACGCACCGATGGACCGGCGTGTATGGGGTCGAGGCGGAAGCCGTCCGGCAGGCGACCCACGGAGTCGACAAAGGTCTCCCGGGCCGTCGCGGCGGCAGGGCGACCGGTACGATCTCCACCGCCGGGTCCCCACACCGTCACCGAGTTTTCGACGAACGGGCCACCCCGGCTCGGTGGTGACAGAGGAGCGGCGTATGGCGGCAGAGCACTTCGACATCGTCGTGGTCGGATCCGGATTCGGCGGATCCGTCGCGGCGGAGCGCCTCGCTCGCGGCGGCAAGCGGGTCTGCGTGCTGGAACGGGGGAAGGCCTATCCCCCTGGATCGTTCCCGAGAACACCACGCGACATGGGGGCCAACTTCTGGGATCCCGCGGCCGGGCTCCACGGCATGTTTCACCTGTGGTCGTTCAGGGACGTGGAAGCGCTGGTGTCGAGCGGGCTCGGAGGAGGCTCCCTCATCTACGCCAACGTGCTGATCCGCAAAGACGAGCGCTGGTTCGTGAAGGAAGACCCCTTCGGGAGCGGCTTCGAGCACTGGCCGATCGGCCGCGACGACCTCGAGCCCCACTACGACCGCGTGGAGCAGATGCTGGGAGCCACGCCGTTCCCGTACCGGGACGCCCCCAAGACGGTCGCGATGCGGATTGCCGCCGAACGGCTGGGCATGGAGGTGCACCTGCCCAACCTGGCCGTGAGCTTCGCGCCGGCAGACGGCGTCGCCCGCCCCGGTGTCGCCGTCGCCGACCTCGACTACCCCAACCTCCACGGGATGTCCCGCCGCACCTGCCGCCTCTGCGGCGAGTGCGACATCGGCTGCAACGATGGAGCGAAGAACACCCTCGACCACACCTACCTGTCGTCGGCTGCCACCGCCGGAGCGGATATCCGGACCCGCAGCGAGGTCAGACGGATCCGGCCCCGTGACGAACGCGGCTACGACATCGAGTACGTGGCGTTCGGTCCCGAGCACGAGGGCCGCAAGACCAACGTGTCGAAGCTGCCGCACGTCGCGTTGACAGCAGACCGCCTGATCTTGGCTGCAGGCGCCGTCGCCACGCCATACCTGCTGCTGCGCAACCGGAGCAACTTCCCGGCGCTCGGGGAGGCTCTCGGCACCCGGTTCTCCGGCAACGGCGACCTCCTTACGCTGGCCATGCGTGCCAAGGATGGCAGGACGCCCCGCATCCTCGATGCCGCCCGCGGCCCCGTCATCACCTCGGCCATTCGGGTACCCGACGCGGTCGACGGCGGCGATGGACGGGGTTACTACGTCGAGGACGCCGGATTCCCGACCTTCGTGGAATGGATCCTCGAGACGCAGACCACGCCGTCCACCCTGCGCCGGCTGGCCGGCTTCGGCTGGCGGAGGGTCAAGGCGCGACTCGGCCGCGATCCCGACAGCGATCTCTCCGCCGAGATCACCCAGGTGATCGGCGACGCCGCGCTGTCTTCGACCTCGATGCCGCTTCTCGGCATGGGCCGCGACATCCCCGACGGGCGGCTCTCGATGCGGCGCGGCCACCTCCAGGTCGACTGGGACATGGAGACCTCTCGCGAGTTCTTCGAGCGGATGCGCGCCACGATGCGGGACATCGCGGGTGCGCTCGGAGCCGAGCACCGCGACAACCTGCTGTGGCGATTCAAGCGCGTCATCACCGTTCATCCAGTCGGAGGTGCTCCGATGGGTCGCCACGTTGGCGAGGGCGTCGTCGACGAGTACGGCCAGTCGTTCGCGTATCCCGGGCTCCACGTGGTGGACGGTGCGGCCATGCCGGGGCCGGTCGGGGCGAACCCGTCGCTCACGATCGCCGCCTTCGCCGACCGGGCCGCCGAACGGATCCTCGAGACCGACGAGCGAGCCGCTCCGCCACACCGCCATACCGTGGCAACCGAACCGGCTCCGCCTAGGGTGACGGCCATCGAGTCCGACCAGGCACCGACCAACACCGAGACCACGACGCTCTCGTTCACCGAGGAGATGAAGGGACACGTGTCGCTCGGCGACCTCCCCTTCGAGGAAGGGGCCCGCCGCGGCGAGGACGACGACAACTTCCTCATGTTCCGCCTCACCATCGAGCTCGTCGACGTCGAACGATTCGTCGCCGAGGCCGAGCACGAGGGAAGCGCCTCCGGGTGGGTGCAGTGCGAGATGCTGGGAGGCCGATTGTCAATCGAGTCCGGCGTGTTCAACCTGTTCGTCGACGCCGCCGACCCCGGCGTGAGCCGGATGCTGTATCGCCTGTGGTTCGCAGACAGCGTCGGCAACCCCCTGACCCTCACGGGATTCAAGACAGTGCGCGACGACCCCGGCTTCGACACTTGGTCGGACACCTCGACGCTCTACGTGAAGGTCCTGCAAGGCCGCATCCGCCCCGAGGACGACGACGACGCCGAGGTGGTGGCGACGGGCGTACTGAGGATCCACTTGCTCGACTTCGCCCAGCAGCTCACCACGTTCCGCGTGTCCGGTCCCGGCGCCGGAGCCAGGATGGGAGCGCTCACGGCGTTCGGGCGTCTCTTCCTCGGAGAGCTGTGGGACGTCTACGGGCCACCGATGGAGGGGGCGGACGACCGGGGGACGTCGTGACGGCTCCTCGCCGCCCCGCATCCGATCGTCCCAGCGACCTGGGCTTCGTACCCCAGCCGATGGTCGAGTGGCTGTCGCCCGGGGAGCTGCTGAGCGCGGCGCTGCGTGTGATGCTCTCGTCGGTCTTCGGGGCCTATGCCGACAAGCGGGAGCTGCAAGGTGTCTGGCCGCTCGGCGACGCGCTCGACTACTCGAGTCGCGAGGATCTCTGGATCGACTACGTCGCCGACGTCGCCGACGGATTCGACGCCACGATTACGGTGGCCTCGGTGCTCGCCTCGCCCGAGATCGACCTCGCCTCGCCCGAGGGACCCTCGTATCGGACGCGGCGCGGCGACGTGCTCGTGATGGGTGGCGACCAGGTGTATCCGAGCGCCGACTATCGCAACTACCGCAACCGCCTGATCGGGCCCTACCGGGCAGCGCTACCTGCCGTCAACGGGCGGGCGCCCGACCTCTTCGCCATCCCCGGCAACCACGACTGGTACGACGGGCTGACCGCGTTCCTCCGGGTGTTCTGCCAAGGGGAAGCCATCGGCGGGTGGCAAACGCGCCAGCGACGCAGCTATTTCGCGCTCCAGCTGCCCCATCGATGGTGGTTGTGCGGCATCGACATCCAGTTCGAGTCGTACCTCGACCCGTCGCAGCTCCTGTACTTCCGCGAGAGGGTGGGGAGCCAACTGCAGCCGGGCGACTCGGTCATTGTGTGTGCGGCGACACCGAGCTGGGTCGACGCCAACACCGGCGAGCCCGACGCGTACGAGAACATCGACCTCCTCGAACGCGAGATCGTGAAGCCCCGGGGTGCCGCCATTCGGCTCGTGATCGCCGGCGACAAGCACCACTACGCCCGGTACGCGGCCGCCGAAGGGGATTCACAGCGGATCACGTCGGGTGGCGGGGGCGCCTACCTGGCCGCCACCCACCAGCTCCCCGAGTCGATCGAGGTCCCTCCCCCGGATTCGACCGACATGGAGAAGTCGGCGCCCACCAAGTACAAGCTCGCCAAGGCGTATCCCGCCAAGGCGACGTCGCGGCGTCTCCGCATCGGGGTTCTGCGCCTGCCGTTCCAGAACGGATCGTTCTGGGGTCTCGTCGCCCTCACCTACCTGATCGTCGGCTGGAGCGTCATCCTCGGCCTCCGGGTCGGCGCCGAAGGCTTCGCCGACCTGCTGCGCAGCGTGCACTGGAGCTCACTGGTGAGCGGGCTCTTCGCCCGCCCGGTCGGCTTCGTGATGGCGATCGGCCTCATCGCCGGCCTCGCCGCCTTCAACCAGTCACCCCAGCAGGTGAAGCGCTGGGCCTTCGGCGCCGGGCACGGCGTCGCCCATCTCATGCTCGTCTTGGCGACGATCCTGGCAGCGGCACGACTGTTCGCCGACCTCGGAGACGGCCTGCTCCTCCTCGGCGTGACCCTCGTCCTCGGGACCGTCGGCGGGTTGCTCGGCTCGTGGCTCGTGGCCATCTACCTCCTCGTGGCCGACCACTTCCGCTGCAACATCAACGAGGTGTTCGCCGCCCAGCACATCGAGGGCTACAACAACTTCGTCCGGATGCACATCGCCACCGACGGCAGCCTCACCCTCCACCCGGTACGGATCCAGAAGGTGGTTCGCTGGCAGTTCGCCCCCGACGGCGACGACCACGCCCCGTGGTTCGTCCCCAAGACCGATCCTCCCGACCCCAAGCTGATCGAGCCGCCGATCCGGCTGGAGCCGCTCAGGCGGTAACCGGCCCCCTGACCGACCGGCGCACGCTCCCGTCCCTGTGACGGTCGAGGAACTCGATGATGAGTGGAAAGATGTCGTGCGCCACGTTCTTGCCCATGAACGGATCCTGATGACCGTAGCCCGGGATCACGGAAAGTTCGTGGAGCCCGGGGACGATGCGGTCGAGCCGCTCGAAGGCGACGACGTTGGAGTCGCTGAACACCCGGTTCTCGTCACCGGTCATGAAGAGGATCGGGGTGGTGACGTCCGGAGCGTCGCGGAAGTAGTTGTTGGGGAGCCGGTCGTAGGTCGGATCGCCCACCGCATACTTCACGGCCTGACCGGCCCTCAGCATCTTGCCGACGTGGCGGTAGTAGTTCATGGAGGTGGCGCCGTAGAGATCGGCGCCGCGGCGATGGGTCACGTCAGCCAGGTTCTCGTGGTGATAGAGCGCCGGCCAGCCAGTGCCCCACATCATCGACAGCATGTGGCAGGCGGGGACGTCGCATTCACGGTGGAAGAAGGACACGACTCGGGAGAACAGCTCTCCCCGGGTGAACCCGGGATCCTCGCTCCAGCGAGGGTTGAGGTAGGGGAAGCCGAGCACGTGGTCGACCATGGCCGGGGCGAAGGTGAGCTTGAGGCGCGACCACGTCGGCACCCGCGGGGTGATCGAGACGCTGTTGACGACGAGGCTGGTGACGTCGACCAATCCGGCGAACAGGCTCATGGAGAACGACGTCGCACCGAGGCAGTGGCTGATCACGTGAATCGGACGGTCGCCGACGTGGTCGCGCACCGTCGCCAGAGCCGGCGGATAGTCGTAGAGGGCCACGTCGTCGAGCGTCCAACGGTGCTTGAACAGGTTGTACGAGTGGCGGTTGCTCATGCGGTTGTCGAGGCACCACACGTCGTTGTAACCCCGGTCGAGCAGGTGGGTGACCAGGTTCTCGTGCTCGGGCATGATGAACATGTCGGTCGAGGTAGTCAGCCCGTGGATGATGACCACGGCTTCGTCCGCCGGCCCGCGGTTGAAGCGTAGGAAGGAGAGGCCCAGCCCGTCCTCGGTTTGGAACCAGTGGGTGGTGACGTCGGCGTCCTTCACGCCCTCCAGGGTGTACATCGGGATCTCACGCATCGGCGTCACTCCTGGTGCGGTCGGCCGGATGTACCGAGCGTCCCCCGTTGTAGGGGGCATTGGGGTCGATCTTCGCCAACCGCTCGGGATCACGGCCGGTGCGGGTGTGCATGTAGCGGTACGAGCCGGTCTCGATGCAGGCCTGGTCGAGGTCGCCGACGATCTGGCGCAGCAGGGACTCGGTGAGCAGGTCGGGGTCGACTCCGACGTAGAAGAGCAACTCCGCCCAGTGCTCCCGCTCGGGATCACCCTGCGCGAGGTACGCCGATGTGATGCCTTTGACGTAGAGGGTGATGAACGTGAAGCACCGGTAGCGCTCCCGGTAGTCGGTGACGACATCCCACATCCGCCGGACCATCTCCTCGTACACCTGCATGGGCGCGAGCACGACCAGGAACCGCTGCGGGTCGCCGACGGTAGCATCCAGGATCTTCTCGGTGAACAACTCGGCGTTCTTCACGGTGGCGTACTTCGGAGCCCTCACCACGCCGGCCATGCCCGCCATCTTGACGAGCTCGTCGACCCGCCGGGGCAGCCGCCCCGCCAGCCAACCGAGGCGATGGAGGCTCCCGTAGGCGACGGACTCGATCGAACGCCGGGCCGGCGAGGGGTCGGCGTCGCGATAGACCGAGAACGTCCCCAGCTCGAGGCTCTTGCCCGACCCCCTCGGGAAGTCGACCCACATCCCTCTCATGAACCTGGCGTCGTCGGGCGGAGCGGCGCAGAGGTCGCGTGAGGCGACGATGAACGAGTCCAGGTCGTCATAGCGGGTGTCGTCGTTGCGCCAATACGTCGAGTGTTTGTCGATCCTCATGATGGTGACGGTCACCTTGGTGATCACACCATGGCGGCCCAGGCCGAGGAGGAGACGATGAAGCTCGTCGGCACCGTCGCCCCGGTCGACGGTGTGGACGCCGCCGGACCAGTCGACGTACTCGAGGCGCTGCACCGTGTCGGCGAAGAGCCCGTATCGGAACGAGGACGGGGTGATGCCACCCACCGAGGCGAAACCCCCAACGGTGATATGGGCGTGGTCGCCGATGACGGGCAACCCCAGGCCGAACGGGGCGAGGTGCTCGTCGACGTCGGCCGACGGGGTGCCCGCATAGACGGTCGCCGTCATCGCCTGCTGGTCCACCTCGAGCACCCCGTAGAGCTTCTCGGTGAGCAGCACGGCACCGCTCTCGGGAGTGACCAGGTCGTTGCTGGAGTGACCCTTGCTGCGCACCGTGAGGACCTGGCCCAACTGGACGCACTCGCGGACGCACCTCACCACGTCGTCGGTGGTCCGGGGTACGTAGAACTTGAGCGGCGAGCGGGGAGGACCGCCCGGGTCGCCAATCCGGTCCCAGTCGTAGAAGAGGGAGTCGATCGAGTCGTGGACGAACGTCTCGTGCTGGTTGATGGCTCTGCGCCACGCGGTCTTGCCCGCCGGCTTCATGTCGGTCATGGGTCCGGGCCGCTGCCCACGGCTCCGGGTGCAGACGGTTGCTCCAGCCGTCGGCGGAGCGCCTCGCCCAACGCAACGTAGCCGTCGACGATCTTCCTCCTCAGGAACGGCATCACCACCGGTGCCAGGCCATGGGCCGTCTCGGTCTGCACGAGCACGACGCCTGCATCGGCCTTCATCTCGATTCTGAAGACGCGATCGACGTCCATCAGCCCGGGCAGCAGGTTGCGCGACCGCCAAGCCAGTATGCGCGGCGGGTCGACGGTCACCATGAGCTGGTGCATGTTCATCCGGCGCTTCCCCAGATGCAGCACCATCTTGACCCAATCGCCCTCCACGAGCGGCTTGTCGGCCCAGGACAGGGTCGGGTTCCACTCCGGCCAGCGATCGACGTCGACCAGCGCCTCCCATACCGCCTCGGGCTCGGCGGCGATCGCCGTCTCGTGTTGCAGGGTGACAGCCACTCGCATCCCCGGTTCATGTTGGGAAATCACTGTCGGCGAGGCCGTATTCGCCCCGCGACTCTAACCTGCGCCGGCCGCGGCGCGCCGAGGACAGCAGGTTCCCGGGTGGTCACCGGCAGCCGAAGCCGACCCTCCGGCTCCAACCTCTTGTCGGGCGTGATGCCCAGCTAGCCGCAACATCCGGTGGGCGGCAGCCGTGTCGGGACCGCTACGACGCGACCCGTGGGCGGCCAAGGCCCTCTGGCTCTTCCCAGCGACCCTGTTGAGTGCGGCGGCGGTCTCCCTGTCAAGCGGCGATGGTGTACTTGGAGGCACATACATCGGGGCCGGAGTGATCGCCGCTGGCGCGCTTGCCACAGCAGCTCGAGGGTCGACAGGTGAGGGCTCCGTCCGGTGAGCTCGAACGCGCTGCAGGCGGTCGGTGGTGCCCTCACCGTTCTCGGCGCCGGCCTGTTCCTCATGGCGTGGGCGTCGGAGATGTTCCTGGGCGAGCCGATGCTGGGTGGCGTGGAGGTGTCCCGATGGCTCGCGGTCCCGGCTCACATCCTCATGCTGTTGGGTCTCGTCAACATCTACCTGGTCCAAGCGGGTCGGGTCGGGGTCTGGGGTCTGGTCGGCTTCCTGTTGACGTTCTTCGGTGTGGCCATCTTCATCGGGTACGTGATCGGCGGTTGGACCGCAGCCATCCCCGAGCCCACGCTGGGACCGATCGGGGGTGTTCTCTGGCTCACCGGGCGCTTGATCCTCGCCATCGTCACGTGGCATGCCGGTGTCCTGCCCCGGTGAGCAGGAGTCCTTTGGTTCTTCGGTGCCGTCCTCTACGCCAACGGAGTCCCTGTCGGACCCGACGACGTACCCCGGATCACCGCACTTTTCGGCGCCCTGATCATCGCCGCCGGAATGGGTTGGGCAGGTCTGGGCATGCTCAGCTGGATTAGCGGACGAGAACTGGATGCACGCAGCATCTCCATCGCGCACATGCTGGCCATGCGCCCTGGTGTCCATCAGGTGTCGAACATGTGAGGCTGGTGCGATCCGGAGTCATCGTGTCAGCACGAGGTTCGTGGTGGAGGGCCACGATCTGAGGTCACCGGAGTAGGAGGCGACAATGCGGTGACGGCCCGGCGCCAGGTCGGATACCGCGACCCGAAAGCGCCCCTCCTCGTCGGCCGTGACCGTGCCGACCGTCTCGGCTACTGGCGCTAGCGGGACGGTGTGGCGCTCCAGCTCTGCGCCGGCAAGGAAGACGACGCCGGCATAACCGGCGCCCGCGGATCCCTCGGGGACGGCGGCTTCGACAATGAACCGGTACTGGGCACCGGGATTCACAGCAAAGCGCTCGCTGCCGAGGTTGATCTCTGCGTCCGGGTCGGCTGCCAGCCTCAACATCGTGCCGTCACCGGTGTCGCTGGCGACGACGTCGACACCGTCGATATCGAACTGAGCGAGGTACCCGAAGTCGGGATCTGACACCCGGTTGCCCGGCTCATCGGCTTCCGTGTAGCCGACCTGGTAGATCCGCAGGTCGGCGGGGCCCGGTCCTGCCCCCTCGGTGTTGATGCGGATCCCCACCTCGCCAAGCTCGGCACCCTCCGGCACCACGCCTTCGATGACCAACATCTGGCGGGCTCCGTCGAGGGGTTGTGCCGTCACGGAGACGGAGGCCATCGGAACTGGGTCGCCCTGGATGGTGACCACTCGGCCGTTCACCGTGCCCTCGCCGACCTCGGCCTCAACGGCGGTCCTGCGCCCCAGGTAGCGGCCGATGAGGCCGGTGAAGGTGGCCGGATCGTCTTCAGGCAAGACCCGCTGCGGATGGAATTGCCACGACTGGAGGACAACGTGATCGGGGAGGCCGCCCCACTCCTGCTCATAGGTGTGCGCACGCTCGGCGCTGAGCTGAACCCACTCGGCGTCCGAACCGGTGTCGTCACCGCCGTTGTAGATGATGCCGAACGGGACATTGCGTGACCGAACCACGTCCTCGATCTCACGTGCCACCTCGGGCCAGCCGGGTCGGGTCCAGTCGACGTCGAGGTGGAAGAACCCCAACGGCTCCCCGGCCGCCTCCTCGTATGCGTCCAACCACACCGCGATATCGTCGGCACCGATCTCCGGCCCCACCCAAGCCGGCTCGATGTCGCCGACCACGATGCCGGGCTCCACTTCTCGGAGCATTGTCACGAAGGCGGCGACTTCCGCGGCGACACGCTCCACCGACCAGGAGCAGGCGTTCTCGCCCTCGTAGAAGTGGCCGTGGGCCAGCGGCTCGTCGAAGGCGACCAGGGCAACCGAGCCTCCGAGATCCGCGATCCGCTGCACGGTCTGCACCGCCACCACGCCGGCGAACCCTTCGATGCCTTCGCCGCACTCGCCAGCGGCACCGATCGGGCCGAAACCGGGGTGCGGGGGCAACGCCCCCAACTCCATGGCGAGCGGAATGCCCCGGTCGCGGAGGCCGTCGATCACCCGCAGGAACTCCTCGTTGGTTGGCTCCCGGGCCAGCCCGATCTGGTCGTAGATCTTGAAGGCGTGTAACTGGTCGGCGGCCGACGACCAGTCCGACCCGGCAGCGAAGAGGTCGAAGTAGTCGTCCGACCCCTTGACGAACCCGGGTAGGTCTACCGCGGGATGCGGCGCGAACCAGATCATGGGCCGAGCCGCGAGATCGACGGCCGGCGAGCTCGACGTCGTGGTGGTGGTCGTGGCCGTGGTGGACGGTGTCTCATGTCTTCCGGTTGCGGACGTCGCCGCATCGGTTGTTTCCGGGCTGCCGGCGTTGCTGCAGGACGCCAGGAAGATCGCCGCGAACACCGCGCCACTTCTCGCCGCTGAACTCCTCCGGTGAGCCGGTCGCATCCCTCTACCCTACGTTCGACCCTGAAGGCTCTCTTCGGGGCGAACCTGGCCCAGACGGTCAGCCGGTAAGGGTGGGGAGGTGGACCTGTGACCCCCGCTTCAGCAGGGTCTCATTGGCACGCTCGGAGGTGACTCGGCGAGTTCGGTGTGTTCGGCCCCCAACCTTCTGATCCATAGATCTCCAAGCGGTGTCCATGGGTGTCCACAGGGGTCCGCAGAGCCTGCAGCGATGGGCTGTCGAGTCCACCGGCGTCCATGGGTGTCCGGTCGGGTCCACAGAGAATGGCTCCCAACTTGGCTCCCACCGCCGTCGCATGGGCCAAGTGCTGATCCTTTGCTCCTACGGACTCGGCTCACTCCTCTGCTCAAGCCTGAAACCAAGCGAAAGTCCCGTCGAGGTCGCTCTGTTCCGTGGCTGGCTGAATGGGTCGTGACTGTTCGTTCGTTCCGGCAACGCGCCCACCTCGCAGCTTGCCTATCGCATGCTGCATGCTGTGACCCGTGAGAGCCACCCGCAACCGATACCGGGAGCGGTGCCAGCACGACTTGTTCCTCGCTTTTCGCGGGCTGGTTCGCTGCTTCGATAGCTTCGGGGCCTTGGTCCCGGCCCTCCTGCCAGATCGTAAGGCCATGCCGGTGGTTCGTCCCGGACCTCGGAGTCAGCACACTCAGCCCAACTCCAATGGGAGGGTGGAGGAGGAAAACCGTTCCCACTCAGCCCCTCCAGGGCACTCTCGCGCCGGCTGTTGTCGTCACGGGATCACTGTCCCGAGCAACCTCGGCGCCTCCCTCGTAGGCTTCTCGCCATGACCGCGGATCTCGTGACCCGAGGCAACACGCTATTGGAGAAGGGCCGGTGGGAGGAGGCTAGGCAGGCGTTTGAGGAAGCGATGGGCACGACAGAGAGCGCCGAGGCGCTGGCAGGGTCGGCGACGGCCTCTCGTTGGTTGGATGACATCGATGCTGCGATCACCTCGATGCAACGTGCCTACCGCGCCTACGTCGAGGGCGAAGCGAGCATCGACGCCGCCAATGCCGCTGTCTGGCTAGCCGAACTGTTCCTGGATTACCGGGGTGAGCCCGCGGTCGCATCCGGATGGCTACAGCGAGCTCGTCACAGGCTGAAGACCGAACCCGACCACCCGGCTTTGGTGATCCTTGCGGGCATGGAGGCTTACCTTGCGCTCGCATATGACAAAGACCCACCTAAGGCACGGTGCTTGGCGGAAGCAGCGTTGGCGCCGGCGCAACGGCTCGGAGATGAGAGCGTCGAGATCATGGCGAAAGCGCAGTTGGGCCTGATTCGGGTAAGCCAGGAGGATATGAGGGAGGGGATGCGGCTGCTTGACGAGGCCACGGCTGCGGCCGTCGCCGGAGAACTCCATCGGCACGGGGCCGTCCAGACTTACTGCTTCCTGATCACGGCCTGTGAGCGGGTTCGTGACTTCGAGCGGGTGGCGCAATGGGCACGACACGTGGTGGCTCTCGCCACCGACATGGGGAGGGAGGATTTTGCCGTATTCGCACGGACCCAGTACGCCAACGTTCTGATCTGGAGAGGCGAATGGGTCGAAGCCGAACATGAATTGGCTTCGCTTGTGGAGGACACGACGAATCGTCCCCTGACCGCAGCCATGGCCCTGGTTCAGCTGTCGTCGCTGAAACGACGGCAGGGCAACTTCGAGGAAGCAGACGAACTGCTACGCCATGCTGAACGTGAGCCGTATCGGAGCGGCGTCCGGCATTTGGTCCTGACCGCGAGAGCTGCCCTCGACCTCGACCGCGGGGATCCCCAGGCTGCTGCCGACATGGCGGAGCGGTATCTCCTGGCCGTGTCGATGGATGACCCGATGGAACGCATCGAAGCCCTCGAGATCCTGGTTCGAGCCCGAGCCAGCCTGGGCGAGCAGGAGCCGGCCATGAGGGCTGCCGGCGAGCTCGCCGACATCGGCGCAGCCATCTCAACAGATGCGGTCGAGGGCGCCGCTCGTGCCGCCAGCGGAGTGGCGACACGGGCTTCGGGCGAGCTGGACGGGGCCCGGCGGGCTTTTGAGGAAGCGATAGCACTGTTGGACGCCGGCGGGGCGGCTCATGAGGTGGTCCGAACTCGGCTCGAGCTGGCCGAAACCTTGATCCTGATGGGCCATCCTGAAGCTGCAGGTCGCGATGCCGAAGTCGCGAGGGAGGGAGCTTCACGTTTGGGAGCTGCTGCTGATGTTGCTCGAGCGGCTCATGTTCTCTCAGGTCTCCGGGAACCTCCTGCCGGTTTCGAAGACCTAACTAGCCGCGAGGTGGAGATTCTCCGTCTGCTGGCTGCCGGGAAGTCGAATTCGGAGATGGCCGAGGATTTGTTCGTTTCGGTACGAACGGTTGAACGACACGTCTCCAACATCTACGCCAAGATTGGCGTCTGCGGCCGATCCGGTCGTGTTGCCGCCGCCGCCTACGCCCACACCCACGGGATCACGTAGTCCAGTTTGCGTGTGGTAATTACGGATCTGCGTGTCAGCACCGATGCCGAACCGGGCCATATCTCGTACGTTCGGCGATGCGACCAGGCAGCCAGCCGAGACGTAACCCTTTCAACGACAGGAGTGGAGATGGAACTCGATCAGGCAGAAGCAGAAGCATTCGCCAAGAAACTGCTGCAAGCCGTGGACGGAGCGTCCCTGTCACTCCTCACGAGCATTGGGCACCGCACGGGCCTGTTCGATTCCATGGCCGAGCTTCCGCCGTCAACCAGCGAAGAGATCGCCCGCGCCGCCGCCCTTGACGAGCGCTATGTTCGAGAATGGCTCGGCGGCATGGTGGTCACCGAGGTCGTCCACTACGACCCTGACACAGGCCGCTACGCACTTCCTCCCGAACACGCTGCTTTTACCACCACTGCCGCGGGGCCAGACAACATCGGCTTCTTCACCCAGTACATCTCGATGATGGGCGAGATCGAGAACGAGATCGTCCGGGTGTTCCGCGAAGGCGGTGGCGTCCCCTACACGTCGTACCAACGATTCCAGTCATTGCAACGAGAGGAGACCGCCCGCGTCTACGACGCCGCGCTTGTCGAAGGGATCCTCCCCCTGGTCCCCGGATTGGTGGAGCGACTCGACGACGGGATCCGTGTCCTCGATGTGGGAACCGGAGCGGGTCACGCAATCAACGTCATGGCTCGTGCGTTCCCGGAGAGTTCGTTCCGGGGGACCGACATCTCCCAAGAAGGTATCGACCTCGCCATAGCGGAAGCAGAGAGTTGGGAACTCACCAACGTGGGCTTCGACCTCGAAGACACCGCCGGCACCACCGGCCGATACGACCTGATCACCGCCTTCGACACGATCCATGACCAAGCAAATCCGACCGCGGCGCTCCGATCGATCGCAGACGCACTCAACCCCAACGGCGTGTTTCTCATGGGCGACATCAACTTCTCGACGAACCTCGAAGACAATGTGGGCAACCTGTTTGCCCCCTCTATCTTTGCCTTCTCGGTCTTCCATTGTCTCACCGTCTCCCTCGCCTACGGAGGGGAAGGACTCGGTACCGCCTGGGGCGAACAGTTGGCCCGAAGCAAACTGGCCGAGGCAGGCTTCACCAAAGTCGAGACCAACCGGATCGACGGCGACTTCCTCAATCTGTACTACACCGCCCAGAAAGCAGAGTGAGGCGTGTGACGACCGCTGCCAACGACCATCGTCCGGAAGAGGCAAGAAGACTGACGGCCTTCCTCGGACAATGGAGGGTCGAGGGAACACTGCGAAACAGAGAATCCCAGGCCGCAGTCTTCGGAAGATGGAGATTCGAGCCAGCCATCGACGGGTGGGGCATCTCCGGGATCATGGACACCTATATCGAAGGGATGGGTACCTTCGAGGAGAGCGAGCTGATCGGATTCGACACTGTCGGAGGACGGATCCACATGTT